>Ga0224500_10001073_pt1 | contig 16958 bp, 13 predicted proteins | sample SF_Oct11_sed_USG_FD_168126 | JGI IMG/M metagenome (GOLD analysis project Ga0224500, IMG submission 168126) | Sediment microbial communities from San Francisco Bay, California, United States - SF_Oct11_sed_USGS_4_1 | ecosystem: Environmental > Aquatic > Marine > Sediment | place: USA: California... | reverse complement strand
TCTTGGCGGACACGGAGCCAGTCGTCTCGACAACGGTCGCCACGGCGAAGGGCCTGCCGCTTGCGCGCAGTCCAGTTACGACGTCGAAGATGTCCTTTGCCATGGCTGCAACCCTCAGCGCGCGGGTTCGCCGAGCGGACGCGCCCGGTTTCGCCGGTTGCGATCAGGGCGGCCAGGACGTACATCGATCAAGCGGTCGTCCCCATTTTGGCCAGGTACAGCTCCGGCGCCTTCTGAAAGCGGTGCTGACAGCCCGCGCAGCAGAAGTAGAACGTCGATCCCTGGTGCTCGACGTGAAATTCCGACGTTGCGATGGCGACGTTCATGCCGCACACCGGGTCAATGGAAATTCCCGCCGCAGTCGGTTCCGCCAGCGATTGATCCGGCACTGCCGGGCGTGCCCGCGCGCTTTTCCGGGCGGACGCCGTAGCGGGTGCCGATGCGGCAACGCCGCCGCCTTCACGCCTTGCCTTGACCAGCCCCGCGAGCACCGAGAGGGCAATCTCCTCCGGCGTCACTGCACCGATCGCTACGCCGGCCGGCGAGACGACAGCGTCCACGCGCAGGGAGTCGTGCCCGCGTTCCTTGAGGTAGGTTCGCAACCTCGCTGCCTTGCGCTCGCTCGCAATGAAGGCGATGTAGCGAGCGCCGGTGGCCAGGGCCGCCTCCAGGCTCGGCTCGTCACGCTTCCCCTGGGTGGCCACCACGACGAAGCCCGGTGTGCCGCAGGCCAGCCCGGAGAGATCGGTTCCGTCAAGCACCTGCCGGGCGCCCGGGAACATGTCCGCGTCCGCACCGGGAGCGGCCGCGAACACATCAAAGCCCGTCCGCTCAGCCAGTCCGGCCAGCGCCAGCGCGGTCGGCGATGCGCCGATGACCAGCAGGCTCGGGCGCAGCGCGAAGGGCTCGAGGAAGATGTCCAGGGTCCCGCCACTGTGGCAAGTCATGGAGAAGTCCTGAATGCCCTCCTCAACCTGCCCACCCTTGGCTGGACTGATTCGGATCAGGCGGGGTTGGCCGTCGGCCAGAGCCTTCCTGGCGGCGGCGATTACCGCAGGTTGTGCGCAGCCGCCGCCGATCCAGCCGGAGATCCTGCCTTCGGTGTCGACGATGCCCTTCGCCCCGGGCCTTGCGGATGTCGGCGACTCGCAGCGGACGACCGTGGCCAGCACGAACGGAACGCCCCTGGTCTTGAGCTCTGCCGCGTGCTCGAGGACTGCGTCGCTTGAAAACATGGTTCCCCATCTTGCCTGAGGCGCGGTCCACGCCGCATTTCCTGCCGGGCAGGACCGCGAGTCAGCCGCCGGCGCAGGCAGACTGCAGGGGTAAAGATGACCCCCGACCTGACTCCGGTCAAGGCCCGGCGCTACCGCAAGCGGGTGACGTAGAGGTCGCTGTCACAGTCAAGTCCGTTCACGTTGCCCACCAGGTTGTGCAGCGCTTCCTGACGATGGCAGCTTCCGCGGCAGCCGTCTTCGCGAATTTCATCTCGCACATGATCACAGGGTTGTAATCTTCGCCGGGATTCCGTTCATGCCGACCACTGCTCATGGACAAAGTCATCGACACCGGCCGCCTGATCCTGCGGCGATTCACGCTGGACGACCTGCAGGCGTTCTACCAGCTCTGCTCGCGGCCGGAAATCATCCGCTATGCGCAGAGCACGCCGCTCGCCTCGCTCGAGGAGGCGCGTGCGATGATGCACGCCGCACCGTTCCACGACTATGCGACGTATGGCTACGGTCGCTTCGCCTGCACGTGGAAGGAATCCGGCGAAGTGATCGGTTTCAGCGGCTTGAAGTACGTCCCCGAAATCGGGGATACCGAACTCGGCTACCGGTTTCTGCCCGAGTTCTGGGGCCTGGGGCTCGCCACGGAGGCCGGTCGGGCCTCGATCGAGTTCGCACGTTCTGACCTTGACCTGGTGCGACTGGTGGCGATGGTCCATCCCGACAATGTCGCTTCCGCCAATGTGGTGACCAAGCTGGGGTTTGCCGTCGAGAAGCAGTTGCGCTATTCGGGCCTGCCTGACGTCGACGTGAACGTGTTTGCCAGGGACCTGCGTCAAGAAGCACCCGGGAAATAGACTCCATGACCACGTTCGCCTGGGCCCTCATCGGGCCCGGCAGGATCGCCCGACGATTTGCCGGTGCCGTCTCCGGGATGCCCGGCGCAGGACTGCGCGCGGTGCTTGGCCGAGACGCGACGCGCGCCGCCGACTTCGCCGCGAACTGCACCAATATCGATGGCTCGCATCCCGTCGCCGCCGGGAGCTGCGACGAACTGCTGGCGGATCCACGAATCGACGGCGTCTACATCGCGACACCCCACGCGCAGCACGGCGAGTGGGTGCGTCGATGCCTGGACGCCGGCAAGCCGGTGCTCTGCGAAAAGCCTCTCGTGCCGAACCTGGCGCAGGGCCAGGCGCTGGTCGATCTCGCCCGCGAGCGACAGGTCTTCCTGATGGAGGCGGTCTGGACTCGCTTCCTGCCGATCTATGCCGTCGTGGCCCGCTGGCTGCGGGACCAGGCCATCGGTGAGTTGCGTGGCATGCAGTCGAGCTTCTGCTTTCCCGCTCCCTTCGAACCGGCAGGACGGCTCTTCAACCCGGCACTGGCCGGAGGCGCCCTGCTCGACATCGGCATCTACAACCTTTCGGTCACCCGCTGGGTGTTGCAGACGGCGTTGGGCGCGTGCCCGGAGCCGCTCGCGATCCATGCCACCGGCGTGCTGGCGCCGACAGGTGTCGATCAACGTGTCACGGCAACACTGCATTTCCCCGGCGGACTCGATTCGCAGTTCATCTGCGGCCTGGATGGCAGCGCCGAGAACGCGCTGACGATCTGCGGCGAGCACGGCGTGATCAGGCTGCCGACGCGTTTCTGGCAGGCCACCGAGGCGCTGCTGCAGCGATCGGGCGAGCCGGAACAGCGGATACAGGAACCTTTTCGCGTCAACGGCCTCGAGTACGAGATCGAGGAAGCGCAGCGCTGCATCCACGCCGGCCTGATCGAGAGCCCGTGCATGGCGCATGCCGAGACGCTGGCCACGCTCGGCTGGATGGACGAGATCCGGCGCCAGGTGGGCGTGCGCTACCCGTTCGAGTGAGCGACAGGCACCACTGCCGTGCGCCGGATTACCGGGCGCGCTTTGCGCCGCCGAGTTCCACCGCTAGTCGATAGATGTGGTCGATTCCCTCGTAGAAGGACCGGACCGGCAGACGCTCATTGAGTCCGTGCGCGTACATCTCCGAAGGCTTCGAGAACAGGCCTGAGCTCGCGAACGTCGGGATGCCGGCCGTGCGATAGACCTTGCCGTCGGTGCCGCCCGATTCGAGGTAGGGAACGACGGGCACGCCGGGATACTTCTTGTGCACGGCGTTCGCGATGGCTTTCATCACGTCGGGTCGCATCTCGGACACCGGGCTCGCTTGCGGAGTGTCCAGCATGGTGACCGCAACGCCCGTATCGGCAATCGCCGTCACGAGCGCGTCACGCACTGTCTCTACCGGAACGCCGGGGAAGATGCGGCAGTTGACGGTGGCCTTCGCTTTCTGTGGCAGGGCATTCTCGGCATGACCCGCATCGAGCATCGTCGCCACGCAGGTCGTGCGCGTCGTGCCCACGAACTCCGGCGACCTCGAGAGCGTTTCCGCCGCGGCTGCATCGGTGGGATCGGCCGCGAACCGTCGCAACGCCTCGCCCACCTCACCGGTCTGCGCCTGTCCCACCGCACCGAGGTACGCGCGGGTCAGGTCGTTGGCCATCACCGGGAACTGGTACGCCTCGACCTTGAGAGTCGCGCGCGCCAGCTGGTAGATCGCATTGTCCGCGCGGGGGCGCGAACTGTGGCCGCCGGCATTGGTGACCGTCAGGTCGAACGAGGCATAAGTCTTCTCGGCGCCCTGCACCAGGTAGATCAGCGGCTTGCCGGTGGCATTGTCGAGGAGGCCGCCGCCCGCGTCAGTGTTGATGGCGAACTCGGCATTGGCGACCCAGGGGTGGGTCGCAATGAGTTTCGTCGTCAGCATCCCGGTCTCTTCATCGCCGACGAACCCGAAGACGAGATCGCGCGCCGGCCTCAGCTTCGCTTCGTGCAGCCGCAGGATCGTGGAGACCAGCGCGGCGACACCGGCCTTGTTGTCCGAGGTACCGCGGCCGTAGAAGACGCCGTTTTCTTCGAGCAACGTGAACGGACTGCGCTCCCAGTCCTCCGGGCGGGCATCGACGACGTCCATGTGCGCCGAGAACAGGATCGGCCGGCCGCGCCCCTGCCCCGGCACGCGCACGATCATCGCCTTCGTTTCACCGGAATCGAGTGTCGTGATGTCTGATGCCGGGACGCCGGCCCTGGTCAGCACGTCCGTCAGGTAGGCAACCATCGCCGGAACCTGCTTCTGGCCCTCGGCCGTCCGGAATCCGATGATGCGCGCGTAGATCTCGCGGGCCTGGGCCTCGTGCGCCGGCGCGTCCGCCATGGCGGGCAACGACGTCAGCGCCATGGCCGCCATCGTCAGGATCACTCGCGTCATCGTTCTCTCCCCGGTTCGGACTGCTCGCAAGCATACCTGAGGAGGCGCGGCGCGCATCCGTCCCGTAGTCCCTTGCCGCTTGCGAGGGCGCATACTCGGCCGCTCGGTCGACTCCAGGAACGTCTCTTTGAGCCGGCCGCAGGTGGATAGCTAGCAACACATCACTATGGAAGGGGAAACTCATGCACTCATTATTGAAAACGCTGCTGGTCGGAACCGTGCTCGCCGTCGGCGGAATTGCAGTCGCCTCCGCGGCTTCGGCCAAGGATCCGATCATCGGCACCTGGCAGCTGAATGTGGCCAAGTCCACGTTCAAACCCGGACCGGCGCCGAAGTCCCACACACGGACGTATATGGCGACGGCTGATGGCATCGAACTGACGTACGAGACGGTCGCTGCGGACGGCTCGGCTACGAATGGTAAGTCGAGCTTCAAGGACGACGGCAAGGACTATCCCATCACCGGCTCCAAAGACTTCGACACGGTGTCGCTGAAGCGGATCGACGCCAGCACGGTTGAAAGCACGCAGAAGAAAGCGGGCAAGGTCGTCGGCACGACGCTGCGCACGGTCTCGAAGGACGGCAAGGTCATGACGCTCAAGCTCACGGGCAAGGATACCAAGGGCGCGGCCTACGACAACGTGATGGTCTTCGACAAGCAATAGGTCGAAGCCGGGTGTGGAGCGCCTCGATCCTGGTCGAGGCGTGTTCCACCCACCCTGCCTGGCTAGATGTTCGGCAGGTCCTGGATATCCGTGTTCTGCGACACGGCGATGTGCCACTTGCCCGCCCCGTCCAGCTTCAGCACGTGCACGAGAATGCCGCGGCGCTGCTCGCCGGCCTTCCAGCCCGGTGCGCCCGGATCGCCCGTCAGCACCCAGGTGTCGTGCACGACGGCCACCGACGGCGCCAGCACGCGCACCGTCATCCCCTCGCTTTGCAGAGTCGTGCGCCGCATGCGCGTTTCATGCAACAGCACGTGCATCCGGGCGATCTGGCTTGCTCCCTTCCAGCGCATGCCGATGACGTTCACGAAGTCCGCGTCGTCGGCGTAGAGGTGCTGCAGGCGCTCCATGTCGTGAGCGTTCCAGATCGTGGCGAACTGTTCGGCGAGGCGCGAGACCGACGATTCGACGCCTTCGTCGCGATTCATGATTTGCTCCGGGTTGCAGTGACGACAGGGGGCGGCTCGTCCGGCGAGACCACCGTAAGCACTGCCCTGTCACCTCTTATACGCGCTTCTGCCGATGGCGCGGCGTGGCAGGCCGAGCGAGCAGCCGCCGCGCCTAGGATTCGAGGCCCTGGGCCTCGAGGTATTCGTCGTAGGTGCCCGTGAAGTCGATGACGCTGCCGTCGGGCTTCAGCTCGATCATGCGGTTGGCCAGTCCGCCCACGAACTCGCGGTCGTGGGACACGAAGATCAGCGTGCCCGGGTACTTCTCGAGCCCGATCTGCAGGGACTCGATCGTTTCCATGTCCATGTGGTTGGTCGGCTCGTCCAGCAGCATCACGTTGGGCCGCGTCAGCATCATCTTGCCGTACATCATGCGGCCCTTCTCGCCACCCGACAGCACCCTCACCTGCTTCTTGGTCTCGTCGCCCGAGAACAGCAGGCGCCCCAGCGTGGCGCGCACGATCTGCTCGTCGTCGGCCTTGCCGGTCCACGTGGACATCCAGGCGAGCAGGTCCGTCTTCTGCTCGAACTCCGCGCCCGGGTCCTGCGGCATATAGCCGACCTGCGCGTTCTCGACCCAGGTGATGGTGCCGCTGGTCGGCGCGAGATCGCCCGCCAGGCAACGCATCAGCGTGGTCTTGCCGATGCCGTTCGGGCCGATGACCGCGACGCGCTGCTCGGCCTCGATCGTGAACTTGAGGTTGCTGAAGACGTCCTGGTCCGCACCCGGGTAACGGAACGTCAGGCCTTCGACCGTCACCGCCGAACGATAGAGCTTCTTCGCCTGCTCGAAGCGGATATACGGATTCTGTCGCGACGACGGGCGGATTTCCTCGATCTTGATCTTCTCGAGCTGGCGCTTGCGCGAGGTGGCCTGCCGCGCCTTCGAGGCATTGGCCGAGAAACGGCGCACGAATTCCTGCAGGTCCGAGATCTGCGCCTTGGCCTTGGCGTTCGATGCCTCGACGCGCTGGCGTGCCTGCACCGATGCGAGCATGAAGTCGTCGTAGTTGCCCGGGTAGATCTTGAGCTGCTGGTAATCGAGGTCGGCGATGTGCGTGCACACCTGGTTCAGGAAGTGCCGGTCGTGGCTGATGATGATCATGGTCGCGTCGTACGCGTTGATCGTGCGCTCGAGCCAGCCGATCGAGTGGATGTCGAGGTTGTTGGTCGGTTCGTCGAGCAGCAGCACGTCCGGGCGGGAGAACAGCGCCTGCGCCAGCAGCACGCGCAGCTTCAGGCCCGGCGGAATCTCGCGCATCGGCAGGTTGTGCTTCGATTCGTCGATGCCCGCGTCGATCAGGATTGCGCCAGCCCGCGCTTCCGCCGTGTAGCCGTCGTACTCGGCCACCTTGCCTTCGAGCTCGGCCGCGCGCATGTAGTCTTCGTCGGTCGCGTCCGCGTTGGCGTAGATCAGGTCGCGCTCGCGCATCGCCCGCCACATTTCGGCGTGGCCCTGCATCACGACATCCAGCACGCGCTCGTCTTCGTAGGCGAACTGGTTCTGGTTCAACTTGCCCATGCGCATGCCGGTCTGCAGCACGACGTCGCCGGAGCTCGGCTCCAGTTCGCCGCCCAGGATTTTCATCAGCGTGGACTTGCCGCTGCCGTTGGCGCCGATCAGCCCGTAGCGATTGCCGTCGCCGAACTTGACGGAGACGTGCTCGAACAGGGGTTTCGCTTCGAACTGGATCGATAGATTGGTCGTGGAAAGCATCAGGGCGCCATGGCAGGAGGAATAGCGGACGCAGCAGCGCCGCCGGACCGCTGGCGCCTGGCCTCGCGAACGGCGAGCTCGAGCGCCTCGAGAAATCGGGAGCGATCGCGCGGACCGAACGGCGGCGGACCACCGCCCACGCCGTACGCGCGCAGGTCGGACATCAGCTCCCGGGTCGCCAGCGCATTGCCGATGTTGTCAGCGGTGAATGGCTTGCCCGCGGGGCCCAGCACCCATGCCCCTTTCTTGAGACAGCGCGAGGCAAGCGGAATGTCCGCAGTCACGACCACGTCGGCTGGCACGACCTGCGCGACGATCCAATCGTCGGCGGCGTCGAACGCGCCGGTGACCACCTGCATGCGCACGCGCGGAGCGCGGGGCAGCTGCAGCCAGGCATTGGCGACGAACGTGACGGGCAGCCCGTGCCGCTCGGCGACCTTCACGGCCTCCGGCTTGACGGGACAGGCGTCGGCATCGACGTAAACGTGGGGGTCGGTCTGCATGGGGCCGCGCAGTTTAGCCGCTCGCGACCCCGGCGGGGCGGCGATCCACCCGGCACGCCCGGTCTGGTTATAATGGATTGCAAATCAAACAGTTATGGACGCCCGACCGGACTGGCAGCATGCTACGCGGATGCCGCTGACACTCATCGACACCGTTGGTTTCGCCGCAGGCGCCCTGACGACCGCTGCATTCGTCCCCCAGGTCCTGAAATCCTGGCAGACGCGCGACCTGAGCGGCGTCTCGCTGCGGATGTACAGCTTGTTCACGCTTGGCGTGGCGTCATGGCTGGCCTATGGCCTGATGGTCGCGAGCTGGCCCGTCATCGTCTGCAATGCCATCACGCTGGTGCTGGCAGGCGGCGTGCTGGCCCTGAAGCTCCGGCACCGCTGAGGGCAGCGCCGGACCGGCTCAAGCCCTGGCGAGTTCCGCCGCCATCAGCGGCATCAGCGTCTGCAGCGCCTTGACCGGCCGCACCATGACCTTGAAGCGCGAGATCTGCCCATCCGCGTTCCACTCGATCATGTCGATGCCGTCGACTTCGATCTCGCCCAGCATGCACTTGAACTCGAGCACGGCGGAGCGCTCGCCGTGCCATTCGCCCACGTAGCGAAAGCTGTCGTTCATCAGGACGACGCTCGCCGCGGCCAGGTACTTGCGGGTGATCGCCTTGCCCCGCTGCGGCGTGTGCACGGCCGGGGACTCGAAGACCGCATCTTCGGCCAGCAGGTCGTCGAGATCCTTGATGTCGCGCGTCGCGACGATGCGGTGCCAGCGTTCGAGCGCCGAGGGTTGCGCACTCTTGCGCACCACGCAGAAACGCTGGCCTGTGGGCGCTTCCATGACCCACCACGTGTGGACCTGGGCCACACGCTTCGCCCCGATCCCTTCCAGTCGCGCCACTTCCGCATCGACGTCGGTCGATTCGATGTCGAGATGCACGCGGCTCGGATGCGTGACCGTCTGCACTTCGATGTGCAACCGGCCCTCCGGATCGACGAGCCGCATGTACTTGCTGCCTTCCTCGGCCGGCAGTTCCCTGACGTCCATGCGCAGGGCCGCACCCCAGAACGCCGCGGCAGCTGCGAGGTCGGGCACGTTGCAGTCGATGATGAATCCCGCCAGCCGGCTCTGGTGCATCGTCGTGTCCTCTTTCATTGGCGCTGCAGAAGCGGCGGGTCGGTCGCCTGCAATGCGGTCGCCTCCGTGCGGCAATCACGACCGGCTGGCGGGCCGTGCCTGCGCGCCTTTTTCACTTCGGCTCTCGCCGCCGCCATGTCGGCGACGAATTCCGGATCCTCGTGCAGACGTTCGATCACGGCCTTGCCGACGATGCGTCCGGCATCGACGTCGCTCTGGCGGTGCACCCGGCAGACCACGCGACTCTGCCCGAACTCGTACGCGCGGGCTCGAGCGGCTGCGGCACGATCCGGGGCGAGCTCGGCCAGCACTTCGCCCCACACGTACCCGAGCGATGCGTGACCCGAAGGGTACGAGGCGTTGCCACGCAGCACCTGCTCGTCCTCGGGCACGCAGGTGGGATCGCCCGTCACTTCGAACGGCCGATCGCGCTGATACTTCTCCTTCGCCTTGTACGTCGATTGCCCCGCATCGATGACAGTTCGCTGCAGCAGTACGTACAGGCGCGGCGTGGTCGCTGCCGTCACGTCGATGCCGATCGCGCACGAAAACACGTTGGCGGCCCCGGGGAACATGAGGTTGGCATCCAGGGCTGCCAGCCGCCAACGGGCGCCACCCTGCAGTGCGCCGAGCCTGCGATAGATGGCCTCGTCCGCTTCGAACTCGGGCGAACCCGGTGCAGGTGGTGCCGGAATGAGCGCAACGCTGTCGGGCCGTTCCTCGGGCAGCAGGTAGCCAGGAACTTTCGCTGCAGCCGCGGCCGACGTCGCCTCACGCGGGCCGGACGCAGACGGGACGACGTCGCGACAGCCCACGAACCAGGCCAGCAGCCCGGCGAGGACCAGTAACGTCAGGCCGCGCGCGAGATTGGCCGGGGAGTTCATGGCGTCAGTGTAACGGGCGGTGCGGATTTGCCAAACGGCACCGCGCGAATCTTCTCCTCTCCGCCCCAAATGCACGTTTTCCACGCGATCGCGATACGCGATCGTCCATGCCGTAGCCCGATGAACCACCAACCAGGGAGACGGCGATGTGGAACGACGCAGGGATGCAGCGGCTGACGCAACGCGGCCGCTCGAGCGGTATCGCGCTGTTTGCAGCCTTGATCACGGGCATGTCGGGCGCTGGCGCATCCGGCTCGCTGACGAGCGCAGGGACACCAACCAGCTACGCCACTGCTGCGCTCGTCGGTGTCGCAAGTACTTCGGCCGCCGGTCGCACACCTGCCGAATTCGGCGTCTCGCATTCGGGTGCCGCGACGTATCGCATTCCCCTGTGGACGCCACCGGGCATCGGCGAGGTCGACCTCGACCTCGCGCTGGTCTATGCAAGCCGCGGCGGCAGCGGTTCCGTCGGCGTGGGCTGGTCGATCGCGGGGCTCTCGACGATCGCGCGCTGCAATCGCACGTGGGCCCAGGACGGGGCCGCGTCCGGAGTCACCAACACTCTGGCCGATCGCTACTGCCTCGACGGCCAGCAGCTCAAGCTCGTGAGCGGCACGCACGGCGTGGCCGGCGCCGTTTATGCCACCGAGGTAGAGACGTTCTCGCGGATCGTCGCGAACGGCGCCGCGGGCAACGGCCCCGCCTCGTTCACGGTAACGACGAAGAACGGGTTGATCTACGAGTACGGCGGTTCCGCCGATTCGCGCGTATATGCGGGTGCGTCGACGACGATCCGCGCGTGGGCGCTCTCGCGGGTCCGGGACCGTGCAGGCGTCGGCACGGGCAATGCCATCACCCTGACATACGCCAACGAGGCGCAGTACGGCGCATACACGAACGGCGTCCATCGAATCGCTTCGATTACCTACCCGACGACCGCCACCGGCGCAGGCCCGTTCTATCGCGTCGACTTTGCCTATTCTGCTCGCCCTGCGAGCGACGTTCCCATGGGTTACCTCGCCGGCAACCTGGTACGCGATCCGTACCAGCTCGACCGGATCGCGATCCAGGCCGTGGGCGCAGCGACGCCGATCAAGACGTACGCGCTTGGCTACGAAACCGCCCCGGTCTCGGGACGGCTGCGACTGGCCAGCGTGCAGGAGTGTGCAGCCTCGACGTGCCTGCAGCCCACCGCGATCACCTATCAGAATGGCGCGAGCGGCTGGCAACCCATGATCGATACCGGGGTGGCCGTCTCCAGCACCAGGGCGCCCGTGCCGCTGGAACTGAACGGCGATGGCGTCACCGACCTGCTGTACCCCGTCGATGCCGGCAGCGGCAGGCTGAGCTGGCGCATCCTGCTCGGAACCCCAGCGGGCTTCGCCGCGCCGTTCGACACCGGCCTGGTCACGACCACCACGCACACGATCATTCCGGGCGGCTTCGCCGGCAACGGCCGCACGCAATTCCTGGTCGCGCAGAGCGGGTACTGGTACGTCGCGGGTTACACCAACGCGGGCTTCGCGGTCGCGAACACGGGCCTCGTTCCCGCCGGCGAATACGGTGCAGCGGATTTCGATGGCGACGGCCGGGCCGACCTCGTGGCGCAGAGCGGTGGATTGACTCCCACCATCCATGTGCGCCGCAATGTCAGCGCTGCCGCGGGCACTTCGCTCGCCGTCCAGTTCGCCACGACCACGCAGTCCGTGTGGACGATACCGAGCCTGAGAAAGGCAATCCCCTGGGACAACCTGCGCGTCGCGGACCTCAACGGCGACGGGCGCGCGGACATCGTCGCGCTGAGCTTCAACAGTTCGGAGCGCAATCCGAAGTTCTGGGCGACGCCGCTGCTGTCGAACGGCTTCGGCAACGCATTCACCGTCGGCACCGAGAAGCTGCTGGTGCAGGAATCGATGGTGACGATGGCCGACTGGAACGCCGACGGCTGCTCCGACGTGCTCCAGGTGCAGACCGTGTTCGTGTCGAACTGTGCCGGCGCGTTCGTCGAAATCGCGACCCGCGCGACGGCCGCGACGGGCGCGACGCTCTACACGGCGCTGCCGGCCGACTGGAACGGCGATGGCCGTGCCGATCTGCTGTACATCGACGCCGCGACGCGAAAATGGTTCGTCGTGCGCTCGACCGGCGAAGGCGCGGCTGCGCCCGCCAGCACGGGCATCAGCGCGCCCACCTCCACCGCCTGGTTCGACCTGGACGCCGACGGCGATGGACTCACGGATCTCGGATACCGCGATGGCAACAACGGCAATCGCCTGCGCTACCTGCTGCATGCGGGCCCGGCCGCGCCGACCGACCTGGCAACGGCATTCGTCGATGGCTTCGGCGTGCGCCAGAACCTGGCGTACGTTTCGATCGCGCGCAGCAACCACACGCGCCTGAACGACGCCGTCTTTCCAGCCGCCGATTTCCAGGGCCCGCTGTACGTCGTGAGCGAATTCAGCGCAACCGACGGAACGGGCGGCACCTACCGCAACCGGTTGCAGTACTCCGGCGCGCAGCTGAACCTGCAAGGCCGGGGCTTCCAGGGATTCGCGACACAACGCATCGAGGACTCACGCACCGGCCTCGTCACGCTCGACTCCGCAGCGCGAGCGTTCCCGTACACCGGTATGCACGTGCAGCGCGACGTATTCCAGGCCAACGGCACGACGCCCGTGCGCCAGTGGAAGGCGGTCCTCGGGCTGCAGGCGGCGGGCACGGCAGGAAGCGAACAGCGCGTCTTCCCTTTCGTCGCGTCCACCAGCACCAGGCAGTTCGAGCACGGCGGAGTTCTCAACGGCGCGCTGGTGACGGAAGCGGCGACTACCTTCACCTACGGCGATGGCTATGGCAGTCCCACGCAAGTGCAGACCACCATGTGGGATCGAGACCCATACTCGCCGCACCTGAACAGCGCCTGGCGCTCGACGTCGAGCCTCGGTTACGCGAATGACCCGTCGGGAAACTGGTGCCTGGGTCTGCCCGTCAGCCGCACGACGACGAGCACCGCGCCCGACCAACCCGCCCTGACGCAGACGACCACGTACGTGACCGACCCGGTCGCATGCCGGATCACGCAGCAGGTGATCGAACCGAACAACCCCGCCTCGAAGGTCATCACCTCATTCGGCTTCGACGGCTGCGGCAACCTGAACTCGGTGCGCACCGTGGGCTCCAACCCGAACGGCTCGGCGATGCCGGCCAGGACGGCGAGCTTCAACTATGGCAGCCGCTGCCAGCTGCCTGAATCCGCGACCAACGCGGCGGCGGAAACGACGACGTACGAGTGGCGCTACGACTTCGGCGTGCCTGCGCGCGTCACGGATCCGAACGGGCTGTCGACGACGTGGTCACACGACCCATTCGGACGCCGGGTCAGCGAGACGGCGAGCGACGGCACCCGCCGGACGTGGACATTCCAGTCGTGTGGCACGACCGGATGCTGGGGCACGGGTGAACTTCGCTTCCTGGTGTACGACCGGAACTACGCAGCGGACGGCGCGCTGATCCGCGAGCACCACTCCTACTACGACGGCTACGAGCGCCGGCGCCTGGAGGAGTACCACGGTGCGCTCGGAGCCTGGTTGCACCGGACGTATGACTACGATGCAGCGGGACGCATGACGCGTGAATCGAGACCCTATGCGAACGTCCCCAACGGCCACACGATCCGCACGTTCGACCCGCTCGGTCGAACGCTCAGCGAGCGCGACTACGACGCGGCCGGCGTAACCGTACGCAATTCGAGCGTCGCCTACGCCGGTCGGACCACGACACTCACGGATGCCCTCGGCCGCTCGCGGTCCCGCTTCGTGGACGTCGCCGGCAACCTGCGTCGCGCGATAGACCCGTCGCCCGGCGGCACGACGCGGTACGACTACGACTCACTCGGTCACCTCAATCGCATCCAGGACGCCATCGGGGCCGTCTCGACCGGCACCTACGACGTGCGCGGGTTCCGCACCCAATGGTCGGACGCGGACGCAGGAGCCTGGAACTTCACGCGCAATTCGCTTGGTGAAGTCGTCGCGTGGACCGACGCGAACGGGCGGTCGTTCGCTTCGGCCTACGACGCGCTCGGCCGCAGAGTGTCCCGCACCGAACCCGAGGGAACGAGCACCTGGACCTGGGGTTCGTCGGCGGCCGCTCGCAATATCGGTCGATTGCAGTCGAAGGCCGGCCTCGGCTACTCGGAGGCGCTTGCCTACGACGGCCTCGGCCGCGTCAGCACGCGCACGATCACGACGGACCAGGGCTACCGGTACGACTACACGTACAACTCGAGCGGCGAGATCGACACGCTTACTTATCCGACCAGCCCGGTGCCCTCGGGTCAATCGGGTGCTCGACTCCGGCTGCGCTACTCGTACAACTTCGGCACGCCGACGCAGATCGACGACGTCACGCTGGCGACGCCACGCACGCTCTGGAAGCTCAACGCGGTCAGCGATTTCGATTCGCCGACGCAGGAATCGCTTGCGGGCAATGCCATCGCGCGATCATCGAGTTACGACTTGGCGACACAGCGACTGACGGCGCGGCAGGCGGGCACCGCCAGTGCCGGCAGCGCCCGCCAGAATCTCGCCTACCAGTGGGATGCGGCCGGCAACCTGCTGCAGCGACGCGATCTGAACCAGGCCCTGACCGAAGCATTCACGTACGACGCGCTCGATCGCGTGACGAACTCCACGCTGAACGGTTCGACGAACCTGTCGGTGAGCTACGACGCAGCGGGCAACGTCCTGCAGAAATCGGACATCGGCAGCTACGTCTACGGCAATGCATCGCGGCCGCACGCCGTGACGGCCGCCGGCAGTGAAGCGTTCACATACGACCGCAACGGTAACCTCGCGTCGCGCAACGGACTGGCCCAGGACTGGGCTTCGTTCAACCTGCCAACCACGTTGCGCAAACCGGGTTACCAGGCCCAGATCGCCTATGGTCCCGACCGCGAGCGCTGGCGGCAGGTCGCGAGCTACCAGAACGGCACCGAGACGACGCACTACGCCGGCAGCTTGCTCGAAAAGGAATCCACGACCTCCACGGGCGTGACGTACTGGCGGCATTACGTGCCTACGCCCGGCGGATCGACCGTCGTCGTCTCGCGCAACTCGAACGGCACGACGTCCACGACCTACGTCGTGCCGGACCACCTCGGCAGCAGCGACACGCTGCTGAACGAGGCGGGCTCGACAGTTGCCAGACAGAGCTTCGGTACATTCGGCACCCGGCGCGGCAGCAACTGGAGTGCCGCAACTGCGCCGGACTGGCTGGGCATCGCGAACACGACCCGCCAGGGTTTCACCGGGCACGAGATGCTCGACAACGTCGGGCTCGTCCACATGAACGGTCGCGTGTACGACCCGGCACTCGGCCGATTCCTCTCGGCGGATCCGCTCATCGGCGACCTGGCCGACTCGCAGTCGCTGAATCCCTATGCGTACGTCGGCAATCGGCCGCTGAACGCGACGGATCCGACGGGTTACCTCGTTGACGGCGGCCTTTCGATCTATGTCGGCAAATTCGTCGTCGATTCGATTCTTTCTTCGCTGGTCTACGGCCTGTTCAACCACGGCGGCTTGCCCCCGCCGCCGGCCACCGCGTTGCCCGGCCAGTCAGCACAGAACGGCGTGGGATTGTGCGGTGCCGGGACATTCTCGCCCACCTGCGGCGGCACGATCCTGTATGCAGGCGCGCCGGGAACGGGACGCGACGGAGTACCGACGTCGACCTGGGCAGAGACGCTGGTCGACGACGAGTACGCGCAGGAGAACCTCGAGCGCTTCTTCATCGATCTCGGGATCAACGCGGTCGACATACTGATCCTCTCGCCGGTCCACGACGCCAGGGATGCGTACGACGCCGCGCGACGGGGCGACAACGCCACGGCCATCCTGTATGTCGGCTTCACCGTTTGCGACGTCGCCAAGCCGTGCCAGTCGATCCTGTCGCCGGCGAAAGCGTTGCGGCGTGCAGCGAAATCGACACGTGCAATCGAGTCGGGCGGGTTGAATCTGTACCGCGCGGGTCGTGACGGAAACCTCACACGCGGCGCCGCCGGACATTGGAAGGACGGGGACTGGATGCTCTTCCTTCCCAACCGCGGGTCCGCGAAGGCAAACTGGCAGCAGAACGCAGGGAAGCTTCGCGCCGAGATGCGCCGGCAGGAACCTATTCACGACTCGTATCGCACGCCGTCGGGCCTTCAGATTCCGGCGGGAGCGACGCCCGGCTCACCTGGTCGTTTCCTGAATGCCGAACGAAAGCTGCTCGAGTCGCGCGGTTGGCAATACAACACGGAGACGGGTGCCTATCACCCACCGAAGCCATGAGTGAATTCGCCGTGATCGCAGACGAGATCCTTGGACCCACGCTGACCGCGCACGGCTTCGTGTGCGTCGCCAGAGAGCCCGACCTGGCCATGTACGAATCCCCGGCCTGCACTCTGGCCGTGGGTCACGACAGTCAGCGCTCAAGCGAGGTCTTCATCGGCCTGAGCAGACGCGAAGCGGCATGCGGACCGGACTTCGGTTTTGACGAAGTCATCCGTGCGTCCTCCGTCCCGGCAAATCTTCACCCTACGGGTTACGCGGCGCGCGGCGAAGCGTCCGTGCGGCAGCTACTCGAGGCCATGGCAAAGCTCCTGGCAACGTATTGCGTGCCGCTACTGCGCGGAGACGAAGGAGCTTGGTCGCACCTCGTCACACAACGCGACGCCGACGCCGCACGCTACGCGACCGAGAATCATCTACGTCTGGCATTGAACGGCGCGACTGAGGCCTGGAAAGGGAAGGAATTGGCCAAGGTCGTGGAGTTACTCGACCCGGTGAGGACCATGCTCGGCACGGCCGATCGGGCCAAGCTCGAATACGCCGAACGTAAGCTGCGCGATGATTGATAGGTCGGCCCCCGACGCAGGAATCCAGCCGCAACCGCCCACACCGAACACTCAGGTGCTCCCCGTGCGAAGATACTCCTTCGCATGAGGAGCATCGATCACCATGACCCAGA
>Ga0224500_10001072_pt1 | contig 16960 bp, 12 predicted proteins | sample SF_Oct11_sed_USG_FD_168126 | JGI IMG/M metagenome (GOLD analysis project Ga0224500, IMG submission 168126) | Sediment microbial communities from San Francisco Bay, California, United States - SF_Oct11_sed_USGS_4_1 | ecosystem: Environmental > Aquatic > Marine > Sediment | place: USA: California... | reverse complement strand
TCGAGAACTGCCAGACGAGCAAGCGCGCAATCTGCGTTGAACTTGCGCCCAATACCTTACGGACACCGATTTCCTTGGTCCGTTGTGTTGCCATGAAAGCGGCAAGTCCGAACAGGCCGATCAGGGCCAGGGACAGTGCAATAAACGCAAAGATTCCGAGCGCGAGATTCATGTACTTGAGAACGTTGTAGACCTCGTCGAATACCTCGTCGAGAAAGCGCCCCTGGATGGGGAACTCTGGAATGACGCGTTTCCACACGCCCTCGATGTCAGCTACGGTGTCAATAATGTTGCCACCACTGATACGAATGGACCCGATGCGCAGGTCAGCGGGATTGTATTGAAAAAACCACGCCTTTTCCTCATTGAAAAGCCCGACGATGTTCCGCGTGGGTACGACGCCAACGATGACGAATTCGCGTACGGTCGACTCCGGATTGGAGGAATACAGTCGCTTATTGATTGCGTCCATTGGCCGGGCAATGCCCATTTGAGCCAATGTCAGTTCGTTAACGAGTATGTTTAGGGCTTCCGGCTCGTTGCTGCGACTGTCGTTACCAATGTCCACACTGAAATTGCGGCCCGCAAGTATCGGAATGTCATAGGCGTCGAGGAATTCGGGCGAAATGCTCATATTCATCAGGTTAATTCCTGACGCTTCGTCGCCCTGGATCGTCCTCATCGTGGATTGTGAGTTGTTCTGCTCGTACGGTACCTGCGATGAATAAGCGACGACATCAACGTTGGGCAAGGCCTCGAGTTCATGCTTGAGTGTGTCGAGTCTCTCGGAGATGCCTTCGACGCGAAGTCGATCGATGGTGTAAATCTCGGACCTTGGGAATATGTAGCTGCTGTCTTTAACCTTCTCGTTTTGCAGGTAGACAATCGAGACCATGGCGAGCATGAAGGCCGATATCGCGAACTGAGCGCCGATCATGAATGAGCGCACCAATGATCCTTTCTTACCTTTGCGCGCAATATCGCGCAGCGCTTCGATTGGATTCGTGCGCGTAATCAGCCATGCGGGGTATAGACCCGCCAGGATGCCGACCAGCGCGGTTGTCACCAGAAGCCAGGGCAGTGTCGCAACGTAGTCCAGCGTCAGGACCTTGTTTGATGCGTTGTTGAACAGAGGGATGATGAGCTCCAGCGCCGCGATGGCGATGACCATCGCGATACCGGCGATTACGAGGCTCTCGACCAGGAACTGGACGAGCAGCTGCACCGGCGTCGCTCCCATCGTCTTTCGCATACCGACTTCGCGGGTGCGCCCCAGGGATTGGGCGGTTGCGAGGTTGGTGTAGTTGACACAGGCGACGACGAGTACCAGCAGACTCAGCAGGGAAATTACGGATATCACCGGCATTCCAATCATGTCCCAGATGGCAACGTTGGCGAATGTCAGTGGGTCGACTGTGAGGCTGGCAATAGCTTCGCCTTCGTCCTCCGGCACCATGTTCTCGAAAATTCCGTTCATCTGGTCCTGCAGCCACGCCTGGTCGAGAGTCGGCGGCAACAGGACATAGGTCATGTCACCGATGGACAGGTTGTTCCAGTCACCAACAGCAGAGTTGTAGTCGCGTATCCGGTCCAGTGCCTTGATCGGGGCAACGATGCCCATCGTCTGGTCAACAACGATCAGGGAATTGAAGTGCGTATTGAGAGGAGGATCCTCAATGACGGCCGTAATCGTGAAATCAAAGCGGTTATCAAGCGTGATCGTCTCACCAAGGACATCCGTTCGGCCGAAGTACTTGATCGCCATTTTTTCCGTAAGCATTACACCCGACGGATCGTCCAGTGCTGTCGAGTCACCCTGCAGGTAACGAAAATCGAAGATTCTCAGGAATGCCGGATCGGTAAATCTCAAGGCCTCGTAAAACCCCTCGCTGCCTACGGTTACAAGGTAGCCCTCGTTCCGGGTCCTCGCGACTGCCAGTGCATCGGTGACCTGCGCCTCGATGATCGGGCCGACAGCCATGAACGTGGCATTGAACCTGTCGACACCAACATTGAGCTCCGGAGCCGCTATCGAGCCGATCGTGTAGATGTTGTCGACGTTGGCAAAAACCCGGTCGTGAGTATTCTCATACTCAACCAGCAATCCGCCAAATACGTAGATGATCAGGCCGATCGCAAGGCCGGAAATATTAATCGCTGCAAATGCCTTGTTTTTGCGAAGGTTGCGCAGCGCGATGATGATGTTGTTCCACAGCATGATTTTCCCCGATGGTTGTCGGCCGAGCAGACTTAAGCTGCGCGTGTGTTTTCGGTAACGACGTGCCCGTCAAAAAGGTTGACGGTGCGGTGCGCGTAATCGGCGTGAGCAGGAGAGTGCGTAACCATAACAATCGTCGTGCCTTCCTTGTTCAGGGAGCGCAGCAATTCCATGACCTCCTGGCCATGCACCGAATCGAGATTTCCGGTGGGCTCATCCGCAAGTATCAGTGGCTGATCACCGACGACAGCACGCGCTACAGCAACGCGTTGCTGCTGTCCGCCCGATAACTGACCCGGCATGTGATTGGCGCGATGCGCGATGCCCATGCGGTCCATCACCGCAGTTACGCGTTTCTTGCGTTCGGCCGCGGGCATGTTGTGGTACAGCAGGGCGAGTTCGATATTCTCGGCGACACTGAGCTCATCAATCAGGTTGAAACTCTGGAAGATGAAACCAATGTTCTGCTTGCGCAGTGCGCTGCGCTGCGTCTCGGTATAGCCTGCGATGTCTTCGTCAAAGAACCAGTAGTTGCCGTCGGACGGGTTATCCAGCATTCCGATAATATTCAGCAGAGTGGATTTTCCGCAGCCCGAAGGTCCCATGATGGCAACAAAATCACCCTGATCAACTTCCAGGTTGACACAGTTGAGAGCGACGGTTTCGACTTCGTCGGTGCTGTAGACTTTGTACATATTGTGTAGCTTGAGCATTGGTGTTCCCCTGCTTGTGTTAACGGTAAGACCGGCGTCGCAGATTAGTTGTCGTCGAGCGCCAATCGGTCCATGTTGGTGTAGCTGGTGTAGGGCGACGTGATGACTTTCTCACCAGGTTCCAGCCCGTCGAGTACTTCGATAAATTCGGTATTGCGGCGACCCAGGCGAACAGGGCGGCGTACGGCTTCGCTGCCGTCAGGCGCCACGACGAACAGCCAGTTGCCGCCGGTTTCCTGGTAGAAAGAGCCGTTCGGAATCAGTATGGCGTCCGAGTTGTCGCCCAGGGTCAATCGAACTTGCATGGTCTGGCCACGACGAAGGCCCGATGGATCGTCCGCCAGCGTCATATCGACTTCAAACTGACCTTCATTAACCTGCGGGTAGATTTTTGAAATCGCAAGGTCGATGTCATCGCCATTGTGTTCGGCGACCGCAACTTGCTGCAGGTCCACTCGCCCGAGATAGAACTCGTCGATTCTTACGTTGAGTTTGAAACCGTCCGGGTCGTCGATCTGTCCCAGTCGCCCACCTGGCACGATGGACTGCCCGACCTCAATATTGAATCCGGACAGCTTTCCGGCGAGCGGAGCACGAACATTCAGCTCGTCAAGATTCTTTTTCGCAAACTCGAGGCCCGCTTCCAGCTGGCCACCCGCTTCTTTCAGCTGCGCCAGCTGCTGTTCCTGCATGCGTGCATCGGTCGACTGGCTTTCGAGCGTTACAGCCCGGCGATTCTCAAAGTAGGTGAGCTCGTCTTCGAGCTCCTCGATCGTCGAGCGCGAGGCCAGGTCCCTGGACGCGAGGTCACGCTGACGAGCGACAGCGCGAGTAAGCCGCTTAATTTCGTAATCGATTTCGACAAGATTGCGTTTATGCGCGAGGCGATTCTGCTCCAGCTGCAATTCAATTGTCCGCATGTTGTTGAGTTGCTCGGTAACAGCGGCCTCGCGGCCGAGCACTTCGAGCTGAAGATTGGTATTCGACAGGACGGCGATCAGCTCGCCTGCCTCAACGATGGCACCGTCCTCGACGAGTATTTCCTCTACGCGGCCGCCTTCGATCGCGTCGAGGAATACCGTGCTGCGTGGGACCAGCCGGCCGCGCAGGGGAATGAAGTCTTCAAAGGTGCCCACCGTGACAGGTGAAACGATGATTCGCTGCGAGTTGACACTCAGGCTGCGGCCACCGAGCAGAGTATCGACGAACCACCCGGTGAACGTGATGACCAGCAAGCCTGCCGCCGCATAGCCGAGCTTTTTCGTTATGGGCTTCTTCTTGTCGACCTTGCGATCCATGGCCTGACCGGAGACGCCCATGCCGAGTGGGTAGGTCTTGTCCTTGAGATTTCTGATTTTGTCCATGCTTAAGTGAATAGCAAGTCGCGTGCCAACTCGTAAGTGGTTGTTTATATTAGATTCCCGAAAATCGCACAGAACAAAACTGTACGCCTGCGAACAGTGAGTGTACGATTTCGAACACTATGAGAGGCGCGCAACCATGAGCACCGGTACCGTTCTCGTCGTCGATGACGACGACGACATCCTGACGGCCAGCCGCCTGCTCCTGCGGCGGGAATTTGGTCACGTCGCGACCTTGAGCAAGCCCGACGAGATTCCGGCCAAGCTGGCTGAAAACAACTTCGACGTTGTCTTGCTGGACATGAATTTCGGGCCAGGGGAATCGAGCGGCAAACAGGGCCTCCACTGGCTGGAGAAAATTCTGGAGATCGACCCCGACATCGTGGTGGTCATGATTACGGCGCATGGCAGCCTGAATACGGCGGTGCAGGCGATGCAACTCGGAGCGACGGACTTCATCGTGAAACCCTGGCAAAACGAGAAGGTCGTCGCGACTGTCTCCACGGGCGTTCGCCTGCGCGAGAGCCGCAAGGAAGCACGCACCCTGCGGCAGACCAACAAGGTCCTGCTCAGGGAGACGGCTGCTTCGGACGGCCAGATCATTGGCGCATCGGCCGCAACGAAGAAACTGCTGGATATCGTCAGCCGTGCGGCGCCGACCGATGCCAATGTGCTGATACTGGGCGAGAACGGTACAGGCAAAGAGCTCATTGCCCGGGAATTGCATCGACAGTCCAATCGTGCAGACCGTGGTTTCCTCACGATCGATATGGGTTCGATCAGCGAGTCCCTGTTCGAGTCCGAACTTTTTGGGCACAAGAAGGGCGCTTTCACGGATGCCAGCGAGGACCGGCTCGGTCGCTTTCAGGCAGCCGATGGGGGAACCGTCTTTCTGGATGAAATCGGCAACCTGCCTTTACACCTGCAGGCCAAGCTGCTGCGCGTTCTCGAGCAGCGACGTGTAACCGCAGTCGGGTCCGATGAGTCCCAGGCAATAGATGTACGCGTCATTGCTGCAACCAATGCGCCGGTCACGACGCTCAGGGACGAAAACCATTTTCGTCAAGACCTGTTGTTTCGCTTGAATACGGTGGAGATTACCGTTCCGCCTTTGCGCGATCGCAAGTCGGACATATTGCCGATCGCACAGCACTACTGCGCGGTCTATTCGCAAAAGTACGGCGGCAAGAAGCGCAGTTTTTCATCCGCGGCGGAGCAGGCTCTGCTGGCCTATGCCTGGCCGGGAAATGTTCGCGCGTTGCGGCATGCCATCGAGCGGGCAATCATCCTTTCGGAGCGCGCCGTGATCGAGCCTGCTGACCTGCAACTCGATTACAGCCAGCCACCGCAACCGAAAAGCAATGTCTCTATCGCACCGACCCTGTTGAACCTGGACCAGCTCGAACGCGACGCAATCAAAAAAGCGCTTCTGAAGCACGGCTTCAATATTTCGCGTGCTGCTGCTGAGTTGGGCCTGACCCGGGCATCACTCTATCGGCGAATGGAAAAGCATGATCTTTAAGCGATTCACGCTCCTGATGGTGCTACGCCTGGCACTGGTTGGCGCGGCAATGGCCGTCGTCGCCTGGTTGTGGTTGCGGCCCGGCTTGCACAGCGCGACGCTGGTGGCCGCAGCGATTCTCATTGGCCTTGTCTTCGAGCTCTGGAAGTTCATCAGTCGAACCAACAGGGAAGTAGCGCGCTTTCTCGACGCCGCACGCTATGCAGACTACTCACAGCGTTTCGATTTCAGCAAGGATGGTGCGGACTTCAAGGTGCTGGGGGAGACCTTCACCGACATTATCGAGCGCATGCGTACGCGGCGTGCCGGACAGGAGACGGAATTGCGTCGCCTGAGGGCGCTGATCGAGCACATACCAGTGCCCCTGTTGACACTGCACATCGACGGTGCGATCTCGCTGCAGAATAACGCGGCCCGGCGCCTGTTTGGTGCTGAGCACGTAACGCAGCTGAAAGACCTGCGCAAATTTGGTCTCCAGTTCGCGGATTCCGTGGCAACGGCGGTTCCCGGCGTCCGCGAACTCGTAACGTTCAGCGTCGAGGGCATCGAGTATCACCTGACGCTCGCTACCACTGAAATCATCATCGGCGGTAACAGCGAGCGCCTGATTTCCCTGCAGGATATACAGTCAGAGCTCGATGCGACGCAGGCGCAGGCGTGGGGTGAACTGGTGCGCGTCCTGACGCACGAGATCATGAATTCCATTACGCCAGTGTCATCACTTGCGAAAACCGCTGTGCATGTCGTGGACGATGTCATTAAGAAAGACAGGGACGGAGAGTCACTCAGCGAAGATCTCGAAGACCTGCGCAACGCTGTCGCCACGGTTGCTCGTCGTTCTGACAGCCTCACGCAATTCGTCGACGGGTATCGACAGATTTCGAAATTGGCACCACCCGAGAAAAAGCGCGTCCGCCTTGCCGGGCTCTTTGACTCCGTTTGTCAGCTCGCCAACGCTGAATGGCGTGACAATCGCGTCAAGCTCTCTTACGACGTGGCGCCAACGGAACTCGACGTTTATGCCGACCGCGACCTGCTTGAGCCGGTGCTGCTCAATTTGTTACGTAACGCGTGGCAAAGCACCTGCGACAGTGAGCAACCCGAAATAGTGCTGAGGGGGCGTCTGAATCGTCGTAGCAATGTTGTCATTGAAGTCACAGACAATGGTGCCGGTGTACCGGAAGCAATCGCGAACAAGATTTTTGTACCGTTCTTTACGACAAAAGAAAGCGGGTCCGGCGTCGGTCTCGCGCTGGCGCGCCAGGTGATGATCGCGCATGGTGGCTTTATCCGATTGAGCCGTAATGATGCCGGTGGCGCGACCTTCACTCTGACCTTCTAGCCTCAGCTAAGCAACTTGTCGAGATAGACGTACGCTTCCTCCGAGTTTGATTGCACTAATGCAAACAGGGCCATCTCGCGGATGTCCTTGCTCAAACGCCGGTTCTCTATGATTGAGCGAAACCAGTCAACGTTGTCGCCAGCGGAGACAAGGCCGTGATCGATAACCGCAGACTCTGAAAAAACCGGGCACTGTGCACTCAGGACCAGGATGTCCTGCGGATGTCCCTCGATCATATGAACGAATACCTTGATCGTGCCAGGCAGGGCAGCACAGTCGCCATCGTTCGAGAGACTCCTGTTGCGAGCATCGAGGTTGCACCCCCTCTGTGAGGTGCTGCTTTTAGTGTGAGTGAAACAACACAGGTTGGTGGATGCGGCCGGCTCATCGAGCTGCCAGGTGTGCCAGCCATCAGCGTCATCCGCCAAAATCGCGCCCGATGACGAGCCGCTCCCGACGATGGCGCCCAAAAGTGCGGCGCATATGATCAACCTACGCAGCAACATTACTGGTTTCCTTCGAGCGCGGCGTCGACGATGCTCCAGACTTCGTCGCTGCCCATCATCACAAGGTACTCAAGCAGCGCCTTCTTTTCGACCGGATTGCCCGAGGCCCGATAAAGCTCCAGTACTCCTTCATCGTGTCCCGATATCATCATTCCATCCAGCGCCGCTTCACGAACGTCTTCAGACTTGGTGTCGCGATAGATCTGCACGAGTGTCTCGTTGACCTCAACACCACCGATAATGCCCAGCGCTTCAATGGCATGTGTCTGCATTTCCGGGTCGCTGCCATCCAGCGCCATCTTCTGCAACTCATCGAAATCCCCGGAAACCGCGTAGGCATCAATAAGGGTTTCGGACGCGCCTGTCTGCGCGCGCAGTGCACGCAGTTCCTCGCGCGCGCCCATTGCGCCCAGCATGTCCACAGCGTTTTTGAAATCATCGCCTTTCGCACTGACCGCTATATCGAACACAGCCTTCTTGTTTCCGGCGATCACATAGGCCTCGAGTACAGCGTCACGCGCATCGGTGTTACCGGAATCGTAGATGCTCTTCAAGCTTGCAAGCGCCGCACTGTCGCCACTGATTCCGATCATGCGTATGGCCTGCAGTTGCAGCTCACCGCTCTGCTCGCCAGCAAATTTTAGCAACAGCGCCTGAGCTTCCGGCCTGTCAACCTGGCTCAGTATGAATAGCGCCGCTTTCTTGACTTCGTTGCTGTGGTCAGCAGCGAGGACCTTCGTTATAACAGGCAAGGCTTTGTCAGCCGGTGCGGTAATCAGCGCTTCAACAGCCGCGATCCTGAGCTCCTCTGCATCATCACGGTTCGTTTCCTGTGCGGCACTCGCTGTTGTCAGGAACAAAGCAGCACATGCAAGAATAAGTTTGGCCAGGGTTTTCATAGTTAAGGTCCTAAATCAGGTTGAATGTGTTTCATCTGACGATTCTTTCGCCAGTTTGGTTAGCATCACATTCAGTTCGAAAGAGAGTTGGGCTCGAAGCGCTTCTGAGTCTTCGGGTGCGATGTCGGTGGCCGCCAGTTGCAGGAGTATCGGTTCAAATGCACGCAAGACACGCGCGAGTTGTGGTGCATTGTTCTGGTCGGCGGCAGTCTCGAAGAGCCTGTTCTGTTCAATCAGGCGCAGAATCAACATAGCCGACTGATCACTGCCGTCTATGCGGGATAGTTCATCTTTGCTGTTTTGAAAATGCTGTTGCAGGCCACGAGTAAACGCAGCCGGAATGGCATTGGGTGGTACCTGATCCTCGACCACATAGTTCGGGTCGGCATCATCACCGCCGTTCAAGGCGAGGAAGCCGACTGCAATACCAATCGCCAGTGCCGCAGCAACTGCCATGCCCCGGAAAAAAGAGCCCGGATGCCAGATTGCTCGCGGCGCAGCCGCGCGACCACGTTCAAGGGCAGCCGCCGTATCGATTACATCGTGCCATTGCCGTACGCGGTGTTTGGGCGCCGGGTGTATGTCGCCGCGAAATGCAGCGACCAGATCTTCGGTGTCATCCTTCATAATGCTCTCTCTGCAGGTCCTGCATGCTCACGCGCAGCTTCTTGACCGCACGGAAAACGGCTTGTTTGACGCGCCCTTCGTTGACCCGGAGTTCTGCCGAGATCTCCGTGCTGCGCCATTGCTCCAGATGCTTGAGAACGAAGCACACGCGCTCAAACTCCGTCAGTCGAGCGAGGGAGTGGGCAAGATCGCTCTCCAGCTCATGTTCTTCAAGCGCTCGATGGGGTGTTGCGAGATCGCTTTCGATATCGGACTCGAGCGCCTCAAACATACCAGGTCGGTTCTTACGTATTTGATTCAGGGCCGCATTGATGGCAATGCGGTGTATCCAGGTATCCAGTCGTGCTGTCTGCTCAAACTGGTGGCGTTTGTTCCACGCACTGAGGAGGGCGTCCTGCACGGCATCTGCCGCCATATCCGGATTGCGCGTAATCTTGAGGCAGGCGGAGTACCAACGATCCGATCTTGCAGAGATCGCCTCGTGAAAGTCCGCTTGCGTCGGCACGGTGCCGATCTTTATTACTGCCACCATTAGAGCTTTGATGCATAGCGTGGCGATAAGGTTAGCAGGATTACTAGACGACCTGTCCGGCGGCATGGCCCGATGACCAGGCCCATTGGAAATTGTAGCCCCCCAGGTGCCCGGTCACGTCGACGACCTCACCTATGAAGTAGAGTCCCGGCTGGCGTTTGCTCTCCATGGTTTTGGACGAGAGTTCATCGGTATCGATCCCGCCGAGGGTTACTTCCGCGGTCCGATAACCTTCGGTCGCGGCGGGTCGGACGATCCAGCGCTGCAAATTTGCGGCCACCTGCCGCAAATGCTCGTCAGTCACACTCGCCAGCGGAAGGTCTTTCTGCGCCGGCCAGTGAATCTCCTGCAACTCGAGCACCAGGGCTTTGGGCAGTTGCTCGGCGAGAACGGCGCGCAGCAAGGATTTCGGACGATCGCGTTTGGCATGGATGAGGAGGTCGGCCGCGTCGATGCCCGGTAGCACGTCGATCATTATGTCCTCGCCAGGCCTCCAGTAACTTGAAGCCTGCAGCATCACGGGTCCACTCAATCCCCGGTGAGTAAACAACATGTCCTCGGTAAACGGCATGCCGGACGCGCTGACGGTCGCCCGGCAACTGACACCCGACAAGCGCTCGCAAAGCTCGTGTAACGGGCCACTGAGCGTGAACGGCACCAGTCCCGGAGACGTATCCAATACACGCAAGCCGTACTGGCGGGCCAGGCGATAGCCGAAGTCCGAGGCGCCCATCTTGGGTATGCTGAGGCCACCGGTTGCGATTACCAGGGAGTCACAGGTGTAGCGGCCCCGGCTACAACTCACCGAGTATGGGCCGTCGCTGGACACGGAGACGTCGCTGCAATGCGTGAGAATCTTTACTCCCGCCGTCTCGCACTCGCTGGATAGCATGGCGAGAATCTCCTTTGACGAGGTATCGCAAAACAGCTGTCCCAGCGTCTTTTCGTGGTAAGCGATGCCATGCCTTTCGACCAACGCGATGAAATCCCACTGTGTATACCGGCTCAGCGCCGATATACAGAAGTGCGGGTTGGCGCTGATAAAACGTGCAGGCTCCGCATAAAGGTTTGTGAAGTTGCAGCGTCCGCCACCCGACATCAGGATTTTCTTGCCGATCCTGTTTGACCCTTCAAGTACAAGCACACGTCGGCCGCGCCGTCCGGCGACAATCGCACACATCAGGCCGGCGGCTCCCCCGCCAATAACGATTACGTCGGCATCTTCCATGCCGCGAGGATAGCAGTGTGCGCTAGGCCCTTACGAGGCCATTACCTTCATCTTTGCTGAGCATCCGCATTCGTTCGACCAATGTTAGCTGGGACTGGATCGATGTCGTTGACTGGCTTTGCTGGATAGTGATATCCGCACACGGTCGCGATCGGTTTCATTCTGTCTTTTTCTTGTGGAACCGCTCGGTTATGCGCTTTGCCACCGGCCAGTTCTGATTCCAGAATTTGCGCATGACAATTACACACTACGAAAACCTGTTTCGACAGCAGGCAATTCAATCACTGTCCGAGAAGCCGCCGGGCCGGCCAATATGTTCGATGCCTTGCCCGTGGTTTTGGGTGGACTGCCTCGTCGTTCTTCTATTTGTGGCGATCGCGCTTTTCGTCAGCAACGCTGAGTACGCGCGCAAGGAAACGGTTCGCGGATGGTTGGTTTCCAAGGAAGGTATCGTCCGCATCACCAGCCGGTCGCTTGCCGAGATCAGTCACATTCCCAAACGTCCTGGCGACCATGTGGAGGCCGGCGAGCCGCTAATCTACCTGACGATGGACACGACGCTTTCGAACGGGAACAGCAAAAGCGAGCAGGCGCTTCTGCAACTGCGCCATGAACAGGTCGAGATTGGTACCCAACTCGAGCTGTCTCTGGAGCAACAGGCCCTGGACGAAGAGGGCCTGAGGCTACAGTTGCAGGATCTGGGCGTGGAGGTTACAGCGCTGAAATCCCGACTTACGGAACAACGCAAGCAGATCGATTTGAGCCAGGACAAACTGCGGCGGCTCGAAAGCGCAAACCTCGGTGGTGCGGCGACGCATTGGGATGTGATTCGACAAAAGGAGAGCCACGGCGCATTGCTGCAGGAACTGAGCCGCCTGCAACAGGACACTGCGAACTTGCAGCGTGAGCGTGAGTTACTCGTTCGTCGTCGTAGCAGTGTGCCGGTGCAAGCCGAGATGCAGCGCTCCGAACTCCGGGCACGTTACACCCAGCTCGCGCAGCAAACTGCCGAGCAGGAGTCGAAGCGACTCACTGCAGTAAATGCACCGGTTAGTGGTGTCATTGCGGCAATTGAAGTAGACGCCGGCAACTCCGTTGCACCGCAGCAGTTACTTATGACCGTGGTGCCCGAGAACATGAATCTCGCTGCTGAGATCTACGTGCCGTCGAAGGCTGCTGGTTTTGTACGGCAAGGCCAATCCGTGCGAATCGCCTACGATGCATTTCCGCAGCAAAAATTCGGCACCTTCGAGGGGCGCGTCGAACGTGTATCGGATTTTGTTCTGTTGCCGGGCGAAATACCGCAAACCTTTCCGCTGCTTGAGGCGACCTACAAAGTCCGTATCGAGATCAGTGATTCGGCAATCCCGACCAGCATCGGTACGATCGGACTGCGGCCCGGAATGCTGCTGGCCGCAGAGGTAATTCTCGAGCGAAGAAACCTGATTGACTGGTTACTGGAGCCGTTGCGCTTCCGGCGCAATCTGCACGGCTAGGTGGCTGCACAAGACTCAAGCACAACCTGGTTGACGGCAAGTGGCGGCCGAAACCTGCCCCTGATTCGTCAGGCAACCGCAACGGAATGCGGGCTGGCTTGTGTAGCGATGATTGCCAATTACTTCGGCATACCCACGGACCTGACCGGTTTGCGACGCGCCAGCGATGTGTCGCTGAAAGGTGCAACGCTGACCAGCATCACTGCGTGCTGCAAGGACCTCGGACTCACGACGCGATCGGTGCGCTGCGAGCTGCGCGAGCTCAGGGATCTGCGCAAGCCCTGCATATTGCACTGGCGATTCAATCACTTCGTCGTCCTCAAGGAGGTCAGGAAGGAGGCCATCGTCATTCATGACCCGGCGAGAGGCGAGATCATTGAAAGGCTGGCTACTGCGAGCTCAGCGTTTACAGGAATTGCACTCGAGGTGATGGCTGCGCCGCGTTTTGGGCGGACGAAGTCGCTCACGGCCTTGAAGCTGGCCGACCTCGTGCCGCGAGATGCCAGGCTGTACAGGAAATTTGCTGCGGGCCTGGTGCTCGCCCTGATTTGTGAAATTTTGTTACTGGCGACGCCGTTTTATCTGCAGCTGGTAATCGATCAGGTTCTGGCCAAAGGCGATCGCTATCTCCTGAACACAGTCGCAGTCGCGTTTTGCATCCTCTTAGTGATACACGTCATGGCCAACGTCATGCGGCAGCTGACGTTTCATTACCTGGGCCATGTCTCGATATTCGATATTTCCAGTCGTATTCTGCACCGCCTGCTGATGTTGCCGACGCGCTATTTCCGAAGCCGGGAGCTAGGTGACATACAACACCGCGTTCAGTCACTCGGTCGAATTCAGAGTTTCGTCGTGCAGTCAGTGCCCGCGCTCGTGCTCGACATGGTGTTTGTAATCATGATCAGCGCCTTGATGATGTTGTACGACCTGCGGCTAACGCTCTTGATGATTGCAGCGTTGAGCTTATGGTGCTTGTGGCGCGCCCTTATAGTCCCGGTCAGCCTGCGCTTTTCGAGCGACATCGCGCAGGCCGAGTCGTCTGTCCAGACACATTTCCTGGAGACACTCCGGGCCGTGCAGTGCATAAAGGCAGCGAACGGTGAGTTGCAGCGCGAGTCTGAATGGAAAAACCTCTATGCCGATGCTACGAACTCGCGCATTCGTGCGAGCAACCTGCAGGTCGTTGATGGTGCGGTACGCCAGACCTTATTCCAGGGCGCGCGCATAGCGACCATCTATTTTCTTGCTGTTCGTGGCCTCGACGGACAAATCAGTATTGGCATGATTTCGGCATTCGTTGCCTACCTCGGCATGTTTTCAACGCGCAGTGCCAGCATCGTCGATCGCATACTCGAGTACAAGTTGCTCGACGTTCCCTTGAACCGCCTCGCCGATATCGTGTTCAGCGAAGAAGAGCCGGCGAAATCGGTCGCGACGAAGTTGCCTATCGGCAGCATTGAGCTCAGGGATGTTAGCTTTTCCTACTCGAAACACGAACCCGCGATTCTCCGCGCTTGCTCAGCGTATTTTCGCGAACGTGAATTGACGGCGATTGCGGGCCCATCGGGAGTTGGCAAGAGTACGCTGTTGCACCTTATTGCCGGCAACGAGGCGGCCTCGGACGGACAGCTGATCATTGGTGGCCGGCCTGCCGGTCACTGGCAGCCGCGGGATCTGCGCACCCAAATGGCGGTCGTATTGCAGGGCGATACCCTTCTGAAGGGATCCGTTGCCGAAAACATCGCGCTGTTCGACGACGCTATTGACCGGTCTCGGATGTACGATGCCGCCAGGGCAGCCTGCATTCATGCGGATATCAGGTCATTGCCGATGGCCTACGAGACGCGGATCGGTGACCTGGGGTCAGCACTCTCGCGCGGACAGGTGCAACGAATCCTGCTTGCGCGTGCCTATTACCGGCGGCCGGCGCTATTGCTGCTCGACGAAGCGACCAGCGGTCTCGATTACGAGCTCGAGAAAGACGTTATCGCTTCCTTATCGAAAATCGACGCGACGATTATCGTCGTGACGCACAGCGATCTCATGCTGCAAGCAGCCGATAAGGTGCTGTGGTTGCACGAGGGCAGGCTGTTGTCATCGCGTCCCGCCCTCAACGCATAGAGCCTGCTAGCGGTCGCGCCGTTTAGAAAAGACGGTTTCGATACTCAAGCGGCGGAGAAAATCAAGAACAGGCACAGAAAGTCCAATCTGGCTTAAACTGTGGTCCCGGCGTTCACAACGGTGCAGCAATGAAAGGACGGATCTGGTTGGCTATAGTGCTTTGCGCGGTCGGTTTAAGCCACGCGAGCGATCAATTCGAGATACGACCGATGACTCGCTATGTGCTCGAGCACGATGGGCTTGAGCGCGAGTACTTTGTCTTTCTGCCATCGAGTTATGCAGGTCATAAGAGGTACCCTGTCACGATTTTCATGCATGGCTACGGCGGTACAGCGACCGGCACCGAGGCGGAAGTCGAACAGGGGCTGAACTTTTACGCCGAGAAATACGGTTACGTCATGGTGTACCCGCAAGGTACATGGTTCATGGCTGGTGACTCACCCGAAACGCAGTGGGAGGTCACCTCCTGGAATCACCTGTCGGGCAATTTCGATACGGGGCCGGAAGGGCCAATTTGCGAGACACAATATCCACAGGAACTTTGTCCACCCGAATGCGGCACCTGCGGCAAGTGTGGATGGACTTCATGTCATGATGACATTGGCTTCCTGCAGAAACTCGTTGGCGTAATTTCGTCTGACTTCCATGTCGACCGAGACAGCTTTTTCGTCGCAGGATTCAGCAACGGCGCCATGATGGCGAATCGACTTGCCTGTGAAGCGTCGGAGTTGTTCGCGGCTGCGGCGCTGGCAGGCGGCAGATTGGAGCGCGGTTACGGATGCACACCGACGAAAAAAATGCCGCTGTTGCAGATGAACGGCGGGCAGGACCGGACTGTCCCCTTCGATGGTAGCCTGAGTTCCGGCCGCTACTATTTCTCCAGCACCGCCGACACCAGCGCGATCTGGAATGAGGGCGAGGCGTGCGCGGTCGAACTGGGCCCATGGTTATCGTCGGCGATCGCAGGACTTGACGTGCAATGCACGATAGCCTGTGCGGAAACGAACCACCCGTCCATTGATTGCGTGTGGCCGGAGGGGAATCATCGCTGGCCGGGAACGCCCGGTTTCCGAGGCAGCAACGGCTATTGTGTCACTGAACTGCAGTCCGCAAGCATGCCCGAACAATTGCTTTGTATCCCGCCCGACTATACGGTCAACAAATGGGGTTCTCAGTTGATGTTCGAATTCTTCGACAAACATCGAGGTAACTAGCGTGGGTTTCATATTCGGACTGATGGGCGCGTTTGCGGGCGGCTGGATGATGTCGGAGGGACGGGCCTTCTTCGGGATGGTAGCCGGCATGTTTATCGGTTGGCTGGTACATCGATTGGTCGACGCGCAAAACAATATCCGACGATTGCAGGACCGTGTCGATACGCTCGAGCAGCGAAACGAGGCTTTGGCGCCCATAGATAAGGTGGCGAAGAAATCCTTCGAGACGCCGCGAGTTTCTGTTTACGAGCCGGCACCCGTTGAGTCGCCGAAATGGGCAGCACCTGCAAAACCGCCGAGTACGCCAGACGTCGAGGCCACGGTCAGCCGGAGCAGCGAGCCTGAGGTCATTGTTCATGACAGAGCTGAGGAGCCGGCACCTGAGCCGGGAATGGGCGCCCATACGATAGAAGTCGCCAAACGCTGGCTGACAACGGGCAATGTGCCGGTCAAGGTCGGCGTGCTGCTTTCGTTCTTCGGCGTCGCGTTCCTGTTGAAGTATGCCGTCGAGCAGGAACTGTTTTCGATTCCGATGAGTGTGCGTTATCTCGCCGTTGCCGCATTCGCGACTTTCCTGTTGGTCTTCGGTTGGCGCAAGCGAGAGGAGAACCGGGTCTTCGCCCTGAGTATTCAGGGTGGTGGTATTGGTGTGCTCTTTCTCACAGTGTTTGCGGCGCTGCGCTTACATGCTTTGCTCTCCCCGACCATCGCTTTCGGACTCCTGATTATCATCACGGCCGCGGCCGGAGTGCTGGCAGTCAAGCAAGAATCAAGAGCCTTCGCGATCCTGGGAACGACGGGCGGCTTTCTTGCGCCCTTGCTGGCCTCAACCGGCAGCGGCAATCACGTGGGCCTGTTCAGTTACTACCTGGTTCTGAACTGCGCCGTACTCGGAGTGGCCTGGTACCGATCGTGGCGCGAACTTAATATTGTCGGGTTCGGTTTTACATTTGGTGTCGGCACGATATGGGGTTTCCAGTATTACCGGCCGGAACTTTTCGCAACGACAGAGCCGTTCCTGGTTTTGTACTTTCTTTTTTACACGATCATCGCCATCCTTTTTGCGTTTCGCGCACCGCCGAAGTTGCGGGGCTATGTTGACGGAACGCTCATGTTCGGTACCCCCACAATCGCGTTCGCACTGCAAACCCAGTTGTTGAATGATACCGAGTACGGAC
>Ga0224500_10001070_pt1 | contig 17021 bp, 15 predicted proteins | sample SF_Oct11_sed_USG_FD_168126 | JGI IMG/M metagenome (GOLD analysis project Ga0224500, IMG submission 168126) | Sediment microbial communities from San Francisco Bay, California, United States - SF_Oct11_sed_USGS_4_1 | ecosystem: Environmental > Aquatic > Marine > Sediment | place: USA: California... | reverse complement strand
TCAATCTGGTTCCTGACCCTGACCGGCACCACGATCACGATGATGGCGATGATCGGGTTCATGGTGCTGATGGGAGTCGTGGTCAACATCGGCATCGTGCTGATCGCCCACGTGATCGACTTGCGGCACAGCGGCCTGCCCCGCCACCAGGCGATCCTGCAGGCGGGCCGTGACCGGTTGCGGCCGATCATGATGACGACGCTCACGACCCTGCTCGGCATGCTGCCGCTCGCCGTCGGTGATGCGCAGGTGGGCGGTGGCGGCGAAGGTCCGGCCTATCACCCGCTGGCGCGCGCCGTGATCGGTGGGCTGATGTTCTCGGCCATCGTGTCGCTGATCATCGTGCCGCTGTTCTACGTCTGGTTCGATGACCTCAACCACTGGCGGCAGCGCGTGTTCGGCGCGAAACCGGACGCCGCCGCCCCCACCGAGCCCGCAGTCACAGGACCCGGCCTGTCCGGCTGAGGGCCGGGACCCTCGCATGCCGGACCAGAATCTGGCGGCTCGGCCCGTCTGGATGGTCGGACCTTTGCGTCGTAGCGGCCTCGGGGAACGGCCCCGCAAGGCGCCGGCGGCTGCCGTCAGCGCACCAGCGCCCGGTAGATTTCCCAGTATTCGTCCAGCAGTACGTTGGGCGTTCGCTTGCCTGTCGCGCCTGAGTCGATGGCTGCAATCGATTCCGGCGCAGGCACCGTTTCTTCTTCTTTGCGGTAGGCAGCCTGACGGCGCAAACGGTCGGCGCGCGCCTTGATCTCGGCCAGGTCCTCGCTCATCCCTTCGATTTCGCCTGCCGCCTTCGCGGCCCGCTGCATGAGCTCGTGGCAGGCCTGCGGCGCGCCGTAATGCGCGTCGAATACTCGCTTCAGCGTGCTCTGCCGGGCCAGTTCGGCCAGGCCACCGGCCGCGAGACGATCGTAGAGCATCTCGGCATACGCGATCACGGCAACGTTGATCGCCCTGCGCCCATCGACGCTCAGGCCGGCAAACAGCGGCGGCGGCTCCGCTTCGATGGCAGCGACCTCCGCTTCCAGTTTTGATATCTGCGCAGTCGCCTCGACGAGGCGGTAGTCGCGGGCGTGGATCTCTTCGACGGCGCGGCGGCGGCGGAAGTAATTCCAGAAGCCATTGAGCTGGGCGAGCCGCTGGCGCGCCAGCTTCTGCTCCGCCTGCAACTGCTCGCCCAACACGCGTGCCTCGGTCAGTTCGCGCTCGAAGACAGCGATGCGCTCACGCTTGTGGCGCTCGAATTCCGCGACCTGCTGCCGCCGCTCGCGGTCCTTCTGTTGCCGCGCAAGTTCGGCGCCGAACTGCTCAAGGCGCTTGCATGCCACGCGCCACAGTGCCTTGAGCTGGTAGTAGGCGAGACTCTTGTAGCCTTCTTCCGGCCGCCCGAGGTACTGCTCGAGCGCGGCCAGCTGCTCTTCGACGCGCATCGTCGCGCCTTCCTGCAGTTTCAGGCGGTCGAGCAGGCGATGACGGTCGTCATCGAGCGCAGTCAGTTCTTTCTTGAGTTCGACGCGATTACGGAAGAGTTCGAGCAGGCGCTCGTCTTCGACCGAGGGTTCGCGGCCGGCCAGGCGATCGGCCAGCCGGCGCAGGTTTTCAGGCAGGCGCATGGGCCGCGACCCGCGCTGCCGGCGTGAACTCGTGAGCCCGTTCCAGGCAGTAATCCAGCCACTTGTTGAGCAGCATGTTGCGCAACCAGCGTTCGCCGAGCTGCGACGGGATGCGCGCACGCACGTGCTCGAGGCTTTCGTGACGGACCCAGCGCCCGCAGGCGCTGGCTTCCGCCAGCCGTGCGTCGTGGTAGACGCGGATCTCGAGGTCGGGATCAGCGACTGAGCCGGTAGCATCGTCGAACACGTACGTGAGCCGGATCGAGCTTGTGTACGGCGCGTGCTCCAGCACGGTGAGGTGCAGATCGCAGTCGCCCGCCACCTTGGATACGCGCGTGCCATCGTGCCGGCGCACGTCGCCCACCAGTTCACGCAGACGCAGGTAATTGCTCTCGTAGAGCGACATGAGGCTCACGAAGCTCACCGGCCGGGCGCGCCAGGACGTCACGCAGAGATGGTCGAGCAACATGGCCGGAATATAGCACAGGGTTTTGGCGGGCCTGTGAACCCCTCCGCAACTTCTACGGGCGCAGCCTGCGCTCGATGCCTTTGCGGTCGATGATGCGGCTGGCGATCTCCTCGATCGAGCACTCGGTCGTGTCGATCGACGGGATGCCGTGGCGGTGGAAGAGATTCTCGGCACTGCGGATCTCGAACTCGCATTGCGGGACCGAGGCGTAGCGGCTGCCGGGCTTGCGCTCACTGCGGATCTGGTGCAACCGCAGCGGCGAGATCGTCAGCCCGAACAGCTTCTGCGTGTAGCCGCGCACCGACGCCGGCAGCTGCTTGCCATCGAAATCGTCCTCGGTGAAAGGATAGTTGGCCGCGAAGACGCCATACTGCATGGCCATGTACACGCAGGTGGGTGTCTTGCCCGAGCGCGATACGCCGATCAGGATCACGTCGGCACGCGAGTAATCGGCCGTGATCGCGCCGTCGTCGGCGGCCAGCGCGAAATTGGTGGCCTCGATGCGCGTGCTGTAGACGAGCTGGTCCGCGATGCCGTGCGCGCGGCCGGCGCGCTCGCTCGACTTGATCCGCAGCTCGCCCTCGAGCGGGCCCAGGAACGCGTCGAAGAAATCGAGGAACAGGCCGTTGCTGGCCTTGACCACGCGGCGCAGGTCGTCCTTCACCAGGGTCGAGAAAACGATCGGACGGAGCCCGTCCTCCTTGCCGGTCGCGTTGATCTTCCTGACGGCTTCCTCTGCCTTGTCAACGGTGGCTATAAATGGCAGAGTCACCTGCCTGAATTCCTGGCCCTCGAATTGCGTGAGCAGGCTGTGCCCCATCGTCTCGGCGGTCACGCCGGTCTGGTCAGACACGAAAAATACCGTTCGACGATTCATGGGCACGCGGGATTCCAGGACGCGCCAGTGCGCAGATGACACGCGCAGTGTTCCATCATCATCGTTGACGTAGCAAGGGGCCTGTCCGTGCGTCCTTATACTCTGCCCTTTTCGAGCCTTGGCCGTCACCAGGTCGCCGAAGTCGGCGGCAAGAACTCCTCGCTTGGCGAGATGATCGCGAACCTCGCGCGCCTGGGTGTCAGCGTGCCCGACGGTTTCGCCACCACGGCCGATGCCTACCGTGACTTCCTTGCGCACGAAGGCCTGGCAGACCGCATCAAGCACGAACTCGCATCGCTCGACGTCGACGACGTCGCGAAGCTCGCGGCCACAGGCGCCCGGATCCGCGACTGGATCCTCTCCACGCCCTTCCCGCCGCGGCTGCAGCAGGAGATCGTCGCAGGTTACCAGCGCATGGCCGGCGGCCGCGAAGACTTGGCCGTCGCCGTGCGGTCGTCCGCCACCGCCGAAGACCTGCCCGAGGCCTCGTTCGCCGGCCAGCAGGAAACGTTCCTCAACGTGCGCGGAGCCGATGCGGTCGTGCGGGCGGTGCACGAAGTTTTCGCATCGCTCTTCAACGACCGCGCCATTTCCTACCGGGTCCACCAGGGTTTCGACCACTCGCTGGTCGCGCTCTCGGCCGGCATCCAGTACATGGTGCGCAGCGACGTCGGCGCGAGCGGCGTCATGTTCACGCTCGACACCGACTCGGGTTTCCGCGACGTGGTGTTCATCACGGCGTCGTACGGGCTCGGCGAAACGGTCGTGCAGGGCGCAGTGAATCCGGACGAGTTCTACGTGTACAAGCCCGCCTTGCGCAGCGGCCACGAGGCCATCCTGCGGCGCACGCTCGGCGCGAAGGCGATCAAGATGATCTACGCCCCGCCGGCCCAGGCCGACAAGCGCGTACTCACGGTCGACGTGACCGAGGCGGACCGCAGCCGCTTCTGCATCACCGACGCCGACCTGCTCGAGCTCTCGAAGCAGGCGCTGATCATCGAGGACCACTACGGTTGCCCGATGGACATCGAATGGGGCAAGGACGGCGAGACCGGCAAGCTCTACGTGCTGCAGGCGCGTCCCGAAACCGTGCAGAGCCGCGCCGGCCGCACGATCCAGCGGTATTCGCTCAAGCAGAAAGGCCAGGTCCTCGCCACCGGCCGCAGCATCGGGCAGCGCATCGGCGCCGGCCCCGCGCGCATCATCAAGGACATCCGCGAGATGGCGCGCGTCGAGACCGGCGACGTGCTGGTGGCTGAAATGACCGATCCCGACTGGGAGCCCGTGATGAAGCGGGCCTCGGCCATCGTCACCAACCGTGGCGGCCGCACGTGTCACGCTGCGATCATCGCGCGCGAACTCGGCATCCCGGCCGTCGTCGGCTGCGGCGACGCCACGCGCAGGATCAAGGAAGGCCAGCCTGTCACAGTGTCGTGCGCCGAAGGCGACACGGGTTACATCTACGACGGGCAGCTCGAATTCAGCCAGTCGCAGATCGAACTCGATTCGCTGCCGTCGCTGCCCGTCAAGATCATGATGAACGTCGGCAATCCCGACCGCGCGTTCGACTTCGCCGCGATTCCCAACAAGGGCGTGGGCCTGGCGCGGCTCGAATTCATCATCAACCGCATGATCGGCGTGCACCCGAAGGCGCTGCTCGAGTTCGACACGCTCGAGCCCGACCTGCGCGACACCATCCGCCGGCAGATGGCGGGCTACGCGGATCCGGTCGAGTTCTACATTGACAAGCTCTGCGAAGGCGTCGGCACGATCGCGGCCGCGTTCGCACCCGAGCCGGTGATCGTGCGGCTCTCCGACTTCAAGTCGAACGAGTACGCCAACCTGATCGGCGGCCGCAAGTACGAACCCGTCGAGGAAAACCCGATGCTCGGGTTCCGCGGCGCATCGCGCTATGTCGACGAAGGCTTCCGTCCCTGCTTCGAACTGGAATGCCGCGCATTGAAGCGCGTGCGCGAGCAGATGGGGCTAACCAACGTCTGGGTGATGGTGCCGTTCGTGCGCACGCTGCGCGAGGCCGAGCAGGTCGTCGAACTGCTCGCGGCCAACGGCCTGAAGCGCGGCGAGAACGGCCTCAAGATCATCATGATGTGCGAAATCCCGTCGAACGCCGTGCTGGCCGACCGCTTCCTCGAATTCTTCGACGGCATGTCGATCGGCTCGAACGACATGACTCAGCTCACGCTGGGCCTCGACCGCGACTCAGCCGTCATCGCGCGGCTGTTCGACGAGCGCGACGACGCCGTGAAGGCGATGCTGTCGATGGCGATCCAGGCCTGCCGCAAGGCGGGCAAGTACGTCGGCATCTGCGGGCAGGGCCCGTCCGATCACCCCGACCTCGCGCGCTGGCTGCTCGACCAGGGCATCGAGAGCATGTCGCTCAATCCCGATACCGTGGTCGAGACCTGGCTGTTCCTCGCGAACGAAGCGAAAGCCTGACGGCTACTTGCGCGCGGCCGTCCGCGCCTTGAACGAGCCGACGATCGCATCGGCGCGGAGCAGCTCGGGCCCCGAGAGCTGCGGTTCGACGACGGCGCGTGCCTCTTTGGCGCGTGGCGCGACGAGATCGCCCCACACGGTGTCCTCGGCCGCGAGCAGCAGGTAGGCGAAGCCCTGAGGATTGTCGCGCGGGACGTACTTGCCCTCGAGCAGATCGAGCCCGACGAGGTATTGCGCGCGTGCATCGCCGGCCTCGGCCAGCTGCCGCAGCGTGACCAGCGCTTCCGCCTGCTTGCCCTGCTCATACAGCCGGCTCGCGGCATCGAACGGCTGCTCCGCGGCCGCTGCCGGCTTGTCGGCCGCCGGTGGCGTCGGCGCCGCAGGCGTCGTGTTGGCGAGCTGTGCGTTCGCCACGGGAGCTGCGCCCAGCATGGCGAACAGGAATGCGGCGGCTACGCGTGCGACCAGTACTTGCTTCATTCGTGCTCCAGTCACAGCGCAGGCGTGCGGCCCGCCAGCGCATGTGCGAGCGTGCCGCCGTCGACGTATTCAAGTTCGCCACCCACCGGCACGCCGTGCGCGATGCGCGAGGCGCGCAAACCGAAGCGCGCGGCAACTTCGGCCAGGAAGTGCGCGGTGGCCTCGCCTTCCACCGTGGGGTTCGTGGCGAGGATCACTTCCCTGACCTCTCCTTCGCCGAGAAGTTTCTCGAACTCACGGATGCCGATTTCGGCGGGGCCCACGCCGTCGAGAGGTGACAGATGCCCCATCAGCACGAAGTAGCAGCCGCGGAAACTCGCGGTCTGTTCGATCGCGACGACGTCGGCCGGTGATTCGACGACGCAAAGCAGCGTCGCATCGCGGCCGGTGGAGGCACAGATCGGGCACAACTCGCCTTCTGCGAACATGCGGCAGCGCCTGCAGTGACCCAGCTTCTCCATTGCGCCAACAACCGCCGCCGCGATTTCGCCACCACCGCGGCGGTCGCGTTCGAGCAGGTGGAACGCCATGCGTTGCGCGGACTTCGGCCCGACGCCCGGCAGGCAGCGAAAGGCTTCGATCAGCCGGCTCAGGGCAGGCGGGTACAGCATGCGGCCCCGGTCAGAACGGCATCTTGAAGCCGGGCGGCAGGTTCATGCCACCCATCACGCCAGCCATGCGCTGCTGCGTCGCGGCCTCGAGCTTCTGCGACGCGTCGTTGATCGCGGCAGCCACCAGGTCCTCGACCATCTCGCGATCGTCCAGCGGCACGCTGGGATCGATCTGCACGCGCTTTGCCTCGTGCTTGCCGTTCAACGTGATTTTGACCATGCCGCCGCCCGATTCGCCGACGATTTCCATCGCCGCGATCTCGGCCTGCGCCTTCTGCATGTTGGCCTGCAGGGCTTGCGCCTGCTTCATCATGTTGCCGATGCCGCCTTTCATCATCTCAAGCGTTCTCCAGTGAAGTTGGGCCGGGGCGCACTCAGCCCAGCGGCTTGACCGAACCAGGACGCACCGTCGCGCCGAACACGTCGCGCATGGCGCGCACCGCGGGGTCGCTTTCGATCGCGGCCTCTGCGGCGCGCTGCCGGTCGTCGGCCGCGAGTGCGTCACGTTTTGCGGGCGTCAGGATTTCGTCGGGTGTTTCGGCCTGCGTGATCTCGAGGCGAACCGGCTCGCCGAAATACTGCGACAGCGCTTCGGCCAGCCGCGATTCGATCTGCGGGCGGCGGAAACTTTCGCCGGCCGGATCGAGCCGCAGGCGCACCACGCCCGCCTTGCGTTCGAGCATCACGCAGTTGGTCGCGAAATGCCGCGCCGTGCCCTGCAGGCCGAGTGCGACCACGATCGAAGCCCAATCCGCAGCCACCGGCGCGGACGAGGCCGCGGGCGCTGCGACGACCGGGGCAGCCCGCGTCGCAACTGCGGCGCTGACGCCGCGAGCGGCAGCGGTGCGACCCGATGGCGGTGACTGTGCCGCCGCCTGGGCCGCGCCCTGGGGACGGAATGCCAGCATGCGCAGCAGCGCCATCTCGAAACCGGCGCGCGCGTCCGGCGCGTAATCGAGGTCGCGGCGTGCGTTGATCGCAATCTGGTACAGCAGCTGCACGTCCTCGGGCGGGAACTTCGCCGCGAGTTCCGCGAGCAACTTGTCCTCGTCCTCGTCATCGCCCGGCGGCAAATCCGGCAACGCCTGCAGCAGCGCCATGCGCTGGATCGCACCCGAGAGTTCGCCCAGGGCCTGGTGGTAATCGGGCGCGCGTTCGTCGAGGTGGGCGGCCTGGTGCATCAGGGCAGCGCCGTCCTGCTCCGCCAGCGCGGTGAGGATGCCTTGCACGTGCTTGCGGTCGAGCGTGCCGAGCAAGGCACGCACTTCGGATTCCATCGCGCGGCCGCCACCGAAGGCGAGCACCTGGTCGAGCAGCGACAGCGCGTCGCGCATGCTGCCCTCGGCTCCTCGCGCGATTGCCTTGAGCGCAGCGGGCTCGAATTCGACTTTCTCCGCCGTGCTGATCTGCGCCAGCCGGTCGTAGATCAGGGGCAGCGGCAACCGTCGCAGGTGAAACTGCAGGCAGCGTGACAGCACGGTGACTGGCAGCTTCTGCGGATCGGTCGTCGCGAGCAGGAACTTGACGTGCGGCGGGGGTTCCTCGAGCGTCTTCAACAGTGCGTTGAAGGAATGCGTCGAGAGCATGTGCACTTCGTCGATCAGGTAGACCTTGTAGCGACCGCGCGCCGGCAGGTACTGCACGTTGTCGAGCAGGTCGCGCGTGTCATCGACCTTGGTGCGCGAGGCCGCGTCGACTTCGAGCAGGTCGACGAAGCGGCCGGCGTCGATGTCGGTGCACGTCGGGCACTGGCCGCACGGTGTCGAAGAAACGCCCTTCTCGCAATTGAGCGACTTGGCAAAGATTCGCGCGATGGTGGTCTTGCCGACGCCGCGCGTGCCCGTGAACAGGAACGCGTGGTGAATGCGGCCCGAGTCCAGCGCGTTCGTGAGCGCGCGACGCACGTGGTCCTGCCCGACGAGCTGGTCGAAGGTGCGGGGACGCCATTTGCGTGCGAGGACGAGGTAGCTCATCGGGCGGGCGGCTCAGGATAGGCGGCGGCCCGCGCCAGAATACCCCCGGCACCCGGCGTGGCCGCTACCGTTGCTCCCTTCCGGGCCTGGCGGGGTTCGCGGCTGGCCGTCGCGAGGGATCCGACGCGAGCCACCATTGGAGAGGCGCGACTATACCATGCCGGGTTCAGTCCTTCGGCACCGGCGGCAGTCCGTCGTCGCCACCGAAACGTGCAGTGCTGGCGCGATCCAGCTCACGTCGCCGAGGTCGGTCCGGCCGCCCTCCTCGAGCATCGCATCGACGCAGCCTGCATCGTTATCCCTCAGCCACGGCCACGATACGGAGGCACACCCTGCTCCGGCAGCCAGAGCCCGGCCGGCGGCCGTCCGGTCTGCCAGAACACGTCGATCGGCATGCCGCCGCGCGGATACCAGTAGCCGCCGATGCGCAGCCACCGCGGCCGCAGGAATTCGACGAGCCGGTCGGCGATGGCCAGCGTGCAGTCCTCGTGGAAGGCGCCGTGATTGCGGAAACTGCCGAGGTACAGCTTCAGCGACTTGCTCTCGACCAGCCAGCGCGCGGGCGCGTAGTCGATCACCAGGTGGGCGAAGTCGGGCTGCCCCGTGATCGGGCACAGCGACGTGAACTCGGGCGCCGCGAATCGCGCGAGGTAGATCTTGCGCGGATGCGGGTTCGGCACGCGCTCGAGCACGGCCGTTTCAGGGGTGGCCGGCTGCACGGTTGCTGCGCCGAGTTGTTTCAAACCGGCATAAATCGACCGGCTGCGCGGCTTTGCAGAACTCATCCACACCCCCAGGCGGGTGAAAAAAGGGGCTCAAGCTTGCCTAGACCGGCAGGTACCCGCAACGCCGGAGGTTCCTGCTATATTGCTGCAGTGCAGCCAACAAAGAGTGGCGCACGGTCGACAGGGGCACACAGACACGGGGTTCGAAGTGGCGAAAGCGAACGGCTCACGCATACCGAAACCACCGCGGGCGCTTTATACGCTGCTCGAGGGCCGCGCACTGTTAGAGATGGCGCTGCTGCCCGCCTTTTATCCCCTGCTGCGCAACACACCCAATGGCGACGGCCATCCGGTGCTGCTGGTGCCCGGCTTCACGGCCAGCGACGCGACCCTGGTCGGCCTGGCCGCCTTCCTGCGCACGCGGGGCTATCACGTCGAGACCTGGGGCCTTGGCCAGAACACGGGATTCAAACTCAAGTTCAGCCAGGCGCTGGAACAGAAACTGCGCTTCATGCATCACCGGCACCAGCGCAAGGTGAGTCTGGTCGGGTGGAGCCTGGGCGGGGTCTATGCGTTCTACGCGGCGCACAGCGCGCCCGAATGCGTGCGGTCGGTCGTCTCGCTGGGCAGCCCGATGAAGTTCTCGACCGACGAACTCATCGAAGTGCCCGTGATCGTCAAGGCCGCGTACCGTTACTTGGCGCACCCGATGGGCCCCGTCGCGCATCTCGCGAACGTGCGCGCCAAGGTACTGCGTGAGCCGCCACCCGTGCCTTCCACCTGCGTGTTCTCGATGACCGACGGCATCGTGCCGCCGGACGCTGCACGCATCGAAGATACGGACGACGACAAGCACGAGAACATCTGGGTCCCAGGCAGTCACGTGGGGCTCGGCTTCAACGCGGCCGTGATGTGGATCCTGGCAGATCGCCTTGCGCAAGCCGAAGGCGAATGGCGGCCGTTCGACCCGACGGGCGTGGCGGGCAAGGCATATCGCCGCATCGCGAAATGGCTCGGCCCTGCGGAACAGGGTCAGCGGCGCGGCGTGGCCGTGCCCGGCTGAAACGACAGCCGGGGCTCAGGCCGCCCTTTTCTTGCCGGCCGGTTTCTTGCGGGCCGCCTTCTTCACGGCCACCCGTTTCTTCTTCTTGTGCTTTTTCGGTGCGGCATCGGCCAGCGCAAGCAGTTCCTGGAAGCTGTCGCGGATGCACTGCGCGAAGAACTCCGGATCGGGCAACTGTTCGCGGCATGACGTCGGCGAGATGAAGATCTTGCCGTCGTAGCTGGTGACCGAGAACACGAGCCCCATGCCGTCCGAGATCGGCATGATCGACGAGAAGTACGTCATGCGCGCGCCATCCAGATAGAGCGGAATGGCGGGCCCCGGCACGTTCATGATGGTGCAGCCTGCAAGCGGTTCGCGTCGTGATCCCAGCGAGGATCCGGCCAGCAACCGCGCAGACAACGCGAGCGTCGCGGCCGGCGCATGCTTGTCGAACTCAGTGAGTTCCTTTGCGCGCACGGCCTGGTCGATGTCGGCATGCGTCGACGTGTGGTCGTAGATCGCGCGCAGCCGCTGCAGCGGATCCGCCACGTCGGTGCCGAGCGGCACGCTGATCAGGCTGAGTTCGGTGCGCTCATCCGCGCCACCGGCCCGCACCGAGAACGGCGCGAGCGACACCAGGCTGGCGGCAGGCAGTTCTTCGTGCGCAAGCAGATAGCGGCGCAGCGCGCCACCACACACCGCCAGCACCGCATCGTTGATCGTGGAGCCCGGCACGAGGTCGCGGATGCGCTTGAATTCGCCGATGAAGAACCGGCGCGATTCGAACACGCGGTGCGGCGAGACCTCGGAATTGAAGCGGGTCACGGCGACGCGATCCTTGCGCAGCATCTCGCCGATCGAGCCAAGCAACGCAGGCGTGACCTTGCCGATGGCGCGCGCGAGAGGGCCGGCGAACATCAGCGGCCGCACGACGTTGTTGACCATCGCGCGCGTGAGCAACGACACCGGCCCGGGCGCGGATTCCGGGAACCAGGGCTCGGCCGGTTCGGGCGTCGGTGGCTGCGCCGTCGTATCGTGGAGCAGCGTGGTGATCTCGGCGCCACCGCGCACGTCGATCGCCGCGTGATGCACCTTGGCGAGGATCGCGAAGCTGTCGGGCGGCAGGTGCAGGAATGAGTCCAGCCCTTCGACCAGATACAGCTCCCACAAGGGCCGCGACAGGTCGAGCGGCCGCGCGTGGATGCGGGAGGCCTGGATGCAGAACTGCCGCCAGTCGCCCGGCTTCGGCAGCGCGATGTGACGGACGTGATACTCGAGGTCGAAGTTCTCGTCCTCGATCCAGTATGGGAAATCGAGCTCCATCGGCACGCGCAGCAGCTTCTGCCGGAAGATCGGCGACAGGTGCAGCCGGCTTTCGATGTGCTTCAGCAGGCCCTTGAAATGGACGCGCCCGTCGCTGGCCGTGGACGGATCGTAGATAGAGATCAGCGTGATGTTCGAGTTCGCATGCCCGGACTCGCCGTACACGAACCGGGCATCTTCGCCGCGCAATTGCCTCATGACTGCATCGTCCTTCCGCTGCCGTGGGCGCGGAGCCTGTGTTTGCCCGAGTCTATCATTTGCGCACTTTCAGGAACCCTTCGCCCTTCCGCAATCCCGCGCGCAGGCGCCGCATCCCACTGATCCAGCGGTCATAATCCGCCGCCTTGCGCTGGAAGAACCCAAGTACTTCCGGGTGGGTTGCGATCATGAACGTACCGGATTCGAGCCCGTCGGCGATCGCCTTCGCCGCCTGCTCGACGGACAACAGCCCGGGGGGCGCGTCCTCGCCCAGCTTCTCGTCGAGGCCCGTGATTGCCGTGGCAACGTATTGCGGGCACACGACCGCAACCTGGATGCCGCGCTCGCCGTAGGAAATGGCAAGCGATTCGGCAAGGCTCACGGCCGCGTGCTTGGTCGCACTGTAGGCGGCGTCGCCCACCTGGCACAGCAGTCCTGCGGCCGATGCCACGTTGACCAGGCAACCCTCGCCGCGTTCGAGCATGCCGGGCAAGGCGGCACGAGAGGCGTATACGTGCGCCATCACGTGCACGTCCCACATCCGCCGCCAGACGTCGTTCGATTCCGAAAGTGCATTGTCGAGGTCGAGTTCCTTGACGCCGAATCCTGCGTTCGAAAACACGATGTCGACGCGGCCGTAATGCGCGACGGCGGCGGCGATCGCAGCCTGGACGGCGGTCTCGCCCGCGACGTCGCACTGCACGCCGATTCCATCGAGTTCGGCAGCGGTGGCCTGCGCCAGCGCACCATCGAGGTCCGCCACGACGATGCCCGCTGCCCCGCGGGCGCGCAACTCGCGGCACACCGCGCGGCCAATGCCGCGCCCCGCGCCAGTGACGAAAGCGATCTTGCCCGCTACTTGCATCGCCCGTCCCTCACGCCGTCAGGAATCGCGACAGTTCGAGCTTCGCGATGTGATTGCGATGCACTTCGTCCGGGCCGTCGGCGATGCGCAGCGTGCGTGCCATGGCGTACGCCCAGCCAAGACCGAAATCGTCGCTGACGCCCGCGCCGCCGAAGAGCTGGATTGCCTGGTCGATGACCTGGCAGGCGACGTTGGGTGCGACCACCTTGATCATCGCGATCTCTTTTTGCGCGGCCTTGTTGCCCGCGACGTCCATTTTCCACGCCGCGTGCAGCGTGAGCAGCCGTGCCTGGTCGATCTGCAGGCGTGCGTCCGCGATGCGCTCGCGCCAGACACCCTGCTCCGCCAGTTTCTTGTGGAATGCGGTCCGCCGCAGCGCGCGCCGGCACATCAGGTCGAGTGCCCGCTCGGCGAGCCCGATCAGTCGCATGCAATGATGGATGCGGCCGGGACCGAGCCGACCCTGTGCGATCTCGAAGCCGCGGCCTTCGCCCAGCAGGAGGTTCGCGACCGGCACGCGGACATTGGCGAAGTCCACCTCCGGATGACCATGCGGTTCATCGAGGTAGCCGAACACAGGCACCGGGCGCACGACTCGCACCCCGGGCGTATCCATCGGCACGAGGATCATCGACTGCTGCCGGTGAGCGCTTGGATTCGCCGGGTCGGTCTTGCCCATGACGATCAGCACCTTGCAGCGTGGATCGGACGCGCCCGAGGTCCACCACTTGCGGCCATTGACCACGTAATGGTCGCCGTCGCGCTCGATCGTGGCCGCGATGTTCGTGGCATCCGAGGACGCCACCGCGGGCTCCGTCATCGCGAAACCCGAGCGGATCTCCGCCGCAAGCAATGGCTTCAGCCAGCGCTCCTTCTGCTCTGCATTGCCGTAGCGCACCAGCACTTCCATGTTGCCCGTATCAGGTGCCGAACAGTTGAGCGCCTCGGGCGCTATGTGCGAGCGGCCGGTAATCTCGGCGAGCGGCGCGTATTCGAGGTTCGTGAGTCCCGCGCCAAGTTCGGATTCGGGCAGCCACAGGTTCCACAGCCCGGCCGCGCGGGCCTTGTCCTTGAGTTCCTCCATCACGGCCGTCGGTACCCACCCGTTGCCGCGAGCCTTGTTGGCGGCAACTTCCTCGTGGAAACGCGCCTCGGCGGGATAGACGTGCTCGTCCATGAAGGCGAGCAGGCGCACCTGCAGTTCCTCGACCCTGGCCGAATAGGTGAAATCCATCGTCGTGTCTCCCGGAGATTCAGGCTTGCCTGCGCCGCGGTGCAAGCACCGACGCAGGCAGTACTTTGAGCAGCAGCGCAATCACAGTCCATGGCAGCACCGGTACCCAGCGCTTGCCCACCCTGCGCTCGATCATGCGGGCCATGATTGCAGCGCCCTTGTCGACGTCGATGACGAAGGGCCGCGCGCCGTAGCCGCGATTGATGTCGGTATCGATGTAGCCGGGCGCCAGCTCGGTGACGGCGATAGGTGTGCCTGCGAGTTCGGCGCGCAACGACTGCAGGTAGCGGTGCAGGCCTGCCTTGCTCGCGCTGTACGCGCCAAAGCCTGGCAGGCCCTTGGAACCGGCGACCGAAGTGACGCCCACCACCTGGCCCGCACCCTGCGTGCGGAAGATCGGCAGCGCTGCTTCGATCGTCGCGATCGCGCCGACGAGGTTGATGTTGAGTGTTTCGCGCATCAGCGGCAGCTTGCCGCGGCCGGTGGGCGTCACGGGCCCCACTCCCGCATTGGCGACGATCACGTCGAGCCTGCCGAGCTCGGCAGCCGCACGCTGCACCGCGGGCTCGATCGCATCGGTGTCCGCGACGTCGAGCGCGATCAGCACGACCTGCGGCGCGCCGGCGGCGCGCAGCTGAGGCGCCAGTGCTTCGAGGCGATCCATCCTGCGCGCGGCGATCGCGACGCCGTAACCACGCCGTGCGAATTCCACGGCGAGGCCCGCGCCGATGCCGGATGACGCGCCGGTGATCAGTATCGTCCGGCCCGGGGTTGGTGACTGAGTCTTCATCTTTTTCTGATCCCCGTGACCTGATCCTGCACCTGACCTCCCATGATACGCCTTGCAGTCGGCGACGCGTCTGACAAGCCGGTCTGTGCAGCACGGCCGCGCTCTGCTAGCGTCACCGATCATGGCGAAAAAACCCGGCTTGCTGGATCTCGTGGCCCTCGTGCCAGCCGCGGACATCGCGCGCACCGCGAAAGCGCTGGGGCTCGACCCTGAAACCCTGACGCGGCGCCTGTTGGCACTCGACGCATCGGGGCTGAGTTCACGCCTCGTGGATACGGCGACGCGCGCCCTGAAGCCGGGCGAAGCGGGTCGACTGGTCATCGACCACGCGGCGCGCATTTTCACGCAGGCCCGGGACCTCACGCGTGACCTCGAGGAACTCGCGGGCCTGCAGGCGCCCGAGCTGCATTTTGGCACCGACATGTTTGCGGCCGAACTGCCGCTCGGAGCCGCGCTCGGGCGCATGGCCTCGGCCAATTCGCGGCTGCGCGTGCGCGCCATGACCAGCGACTTTGACCACCTGGCGCGGGAGGTGCTCGCGGGCCGGCTCGAATTCGCCGTGGCGGACACCACCGGGGCGGAACGGCACCCGAGCCGCCTCGTGATCGAGCCCGTCGCCGAGCATCGCCTGTTCTTCTTCGTACGGCAGGGCCACCCGCTGGTCGCCGCGAAAACGCATTCGCTCGAGACTATCCTGGTGTTCCCACTGGTCTCGCCGCGCCTGCCGCAACGCATGGCGGTGCACGTCGGCAAGGCCGCGACGCATGCCCGCATCGAGCGCGAGACGGGCGACCTGACGCCGAGCGTCATGGTCGACAGCTTTGCCGTAGCGCGCAACGTGGTGCTCGCGGGAGACGCCGTAGGGATCGCTCCGCTCGGCGCCCTGACCCACGAACTGCGCGCGAAGCAGGTTGCGCTGCTGCCGTTCGCGGCACCCTGGTTGCAGTTGAGCTATGGCGTCTTCTACACCCGCAAGCGACCGCTTTCGCGCGTCGCACAGTTGTTCATGACCCAGTTGCGCCAGGTCGAAGTGCTGGTGCAGACGAGCGAACAGCGCGCACTGGCGCGGCTCGACGGACGTGGTCGTCCGCGACGCAGCGGTGCTGGCGGCGCAAGCCGTCGCAAGTCAAAGACCAGCAGCGCTGCTGCGCGCGCGGACGATTCAGCCACGCCCTCCGCCGCTGCCAGCCCACGCCGCCCGGCACGGAAATCCTCGTGAAATTCATTCCGTTCGCCGTCGCGTGCGCTGTCTTCTTCGTCGCGGACAGCAGCAGCCTTGCGGACGACGTCGCGCCGGCCACCTATCGGCTCGACCTGCTGCACACCGGCGGCAAGGACGTCGAACTCTTCGCCGTCGATCAGCTGCGTCAGGAGCCCCTGCCCTGGCCCGGACACCCCACGCGCGCTGCCGACGACGGCAGTCTTGGCGCCTATCGGTATGAGGTCCGCGCGGCCGACGGCTCGCTGTTGCAGGCGCGTGGCTATGCATCGATCTTCGGCGAGTGGACCTCGACCAACGAAGCCGCACTGATGCACCGCACGTTCCACGAATCGCTGCGCTTTCCGGCACCGGCGAAGCCGGGACCGGTGCAGGTGACCATTTACAAGCGGGACGTGAAGCAGGCGTTCCAGCCCGCGTGGCAGCAGACGATCGACACGGCGGACATGATGGTCGATCGATCGCCCGCCGCGCCGCAGGCACTGATCGCACTGGAGCAGCACGGCGCACCGGCCGACAAGGTCGACCTGCTGCTGCTCGGCGACGGCTATACGGCGGCCGAGTGCGCCGCGAAATTCCAGCCCGACGCGCGGCGCATGATCGCCGCGCTGTTCAAGGTGCAGCCCTTCGCCCGGCGCCGCACGGACTTCAACGTCTGGGGCGTTTGCCCGCCGGCTGCCGAATCAGGCGTGTCGCGACCTTCCACCGGCGTTTACAAGTCGTCGCCGCTCGGCGCGACCTACGATGCCCTGCGCAGCGAACGGTACGTGCTCAGCTTCGAGAACCACGCGTTGCGCGAGGTTGCATCGCAGGCGCCGTACGAGGCGATGGTGATCCTCGTCAACAACGACACATACGGCGGCGGCGGCATCTACGGGCTGTACTCCACCGTGGCCGTGAACAGCTCATGGGCCGACTATCTGTTCGTGCACGAATTCGGCCATCATTTCGCCGCGCTCGCCGACGAGTACTACACCTCGCCTGTGGCTTACGCCGCGCCTCAGTCGATCGTCGAACCGTGGGAGCCGAACATCACCGCACTGCTCGACAGGGACAAGCTCAAGTGGCGGCACCTCGTCGCGACCAGCACGCCCGTGCCAACACCGTGGGCCAAGTCGGCGCTCGAGGCGTACCAGCTC
>Ga0224500_10001068_pt1 | contig 17030 bp, 17 predicted proteins | sample SF_Oct11_sed_USG_FD_168126 | JGI IMG/M metagenome (GOLD analysis project Ga0224500, IMG submission 168126) | Sediment microbial communities from San Francisco Bay, California, United States - SF_Oct11_sed_USGS_4_1 | ecosystem: Environmental > Aquatic > Marine > Sediment | place: USA: California... | reverse complement strand
ATGGCCCGGCCCCGCGCGCCCTTGACGCATTGCCTGTGAGGGTTTCTGCAGGGGGAGAGGTTGAGGTCATCGACATGGAGTTCAAGGCCGGTACGAAGTCGCAAATTCGGATCATTTGAAAGCTGGCGATATGGATAGTAAGCATTCATCCCCTGCAACGATTTCCGATCATCAGCCCAGCACGATCGAACGGCTTGTCGCTTTCCTAGACGAACGTGTTGGCCTCAAGGAAATGCAGGCCAAGATGCTCAATGAGCCGCTTCCTGGTGGGTCTCGGTGGGCCTACGTGTTCGGCTCTATCCTGTTATTCATCTTTGCGATGCAGGCGCTGACGGGCACGTTGCTTATGTTCTATTATGTGCCGACGGCAGACCACGCCTGGGCCAGTACGCAATATATTATTCACGACGTTGATTATGGTTGGTTCCTTCTGGGCTACCATTTTTGGGGGTCCAGTGCGATGGTGGTCTGTGTGATCGCCCACATGTCGCAGGTATTTCTCTGGGGCGCGTATAAAAAGCCGCGAGAGTTACTCTGGATCGTCGGGCTAGCCCTATTCGGTGTGGTGATCACATTCGGATTTACAGGCTATCTCTTGCCTTGGGACCAGCGGGCGTTCTGGGCGACGACGGTTGGTGTCGAAATTTTGGATAAGACCCCCGTTATCGGCGATTTTATTGCTCGATTTCTGAAAGGAGGCCCGACTCCTGGGCAGATGACATTGAGCCGATTCTTCGTCCTGCATGTGATGGTTCTCCCAGCTGCACTCATGGCCCTCGCCGGACTCCATCTCTTTCTGTTTCGCGTGGCCGCTCCTGCTGGACCCTTTACCGGTACAGTGGAAGAGCTCAAGGCGAAGACCGACTACTTCTTTCCCCGTCAGATTTGGAAGGACATGGTCGGGATGGCGTTCGTCTTCGTTAGTATCTGCGCCTTGGCCCTTTGGGAACCGGTCGTCTTATTGGACGAGGCAGCGCCAGACCCAGGGGACTACCATCCTGAACCTGAATGGTACTTTCTGTTTTACTTCCAGCTGCTCCGGTTGAAACTGTTCGCGGGTGAGTTCGGCCAATTTATGGGGGCTGTGGCGTTGCCGGTTGCCTTCATGGTGTTGCTTGTCGCGCTCCCGTTCATCGACAAGGATCCCGAGCGGAATATTTTCAAGCGACCAATTGCCCTCATCAGCTGGATTGCGATCATGGTGTTCATTCTCTTGTTCACGGTTGCTTCAGTGATTAACCGAGAGTTCTTGGATTAGCCCTAGGACAGATTAGCTATGGCTGAAGATCGCGAAGCGATGTCTCCGACGAAGATCGGGTTCAGCATCCTCTGGGCCGCCTGTTGGACTGGGATTCCTATTAAGGCGGTGTTTGCGGTGCTTGCCATGACGATGGGTTTGGTCCATTTTGAAGGAAGGTTCGGCCTTGCCTTCTTGATAGTGTTTGCCAGTCCCATGACCGTCTTTGCCGTTCCCATCATCATCGCCATGTTTGAGACGCAGTTTGGTGAAGGAATCGGTCTGCCGATTATTTTGGGGATGTCGATTCCGGTCGACATTTGGGCGCTGGGACTTGTTGGGAGAACGTTCTTCTTGGAACGACTTCGGAAAGAGCCACCCCATGATGGACTTGGTTTTGCGATCTGGTGGAGAGCGGCGCTCATTGGGACTTTCTTTTTTCCGCTCCTCTGGTGTATTGTCAGCCGGGTCACGGAAATTGCCATTGCTGCGTCGCACTCAATGGCCGAAATGGAAAGCATGAGACAGCTCTTTGACACGGGTCTTCCTATTGCGGAACGAATCGGTCTTGAGCTCACGATTTGGGGATCTATTTCGTCCGCAGTCTTGATCGTTTTGGCGGTCATCGGGATTTCCATTCTTGGGCAGAGCATTCGACGCATGGCGGAAATTGCCCGTCCGGTGTCTGCAAATTATCAAGGGCTCATTACCCGTTGGGATTTGATGCGAGTGCCGACCGATCAAGGGCTGATGTTGACGTCGTTGACGGGTGTGGGCGTCGTGTTCTCACTGATGTTTTGGTCGATGCTTCCCGTGACGACTCCCCATCCGCATGAATGCTGTAAAAGACCTGATGTACGGGTCGAGCCGGTATTCAAACCGGTCGAGTCGTTGAGCAGCAGTGCTCAGCGTATAGCGACGCTTGCGGCACAAATTGGGGCCATGGAGCAGCAAAAGGTCGCCACAATAGATCAAAAAGAAAAGGGCAAGGGGAAGGCCGAAGGTGAAACGGCTAAGGACTCTTCTGCCAAGACGAAACCGTAACTTACGAGGTGATGAGGTGAGCGTCATACAGCAAGGGGTTAGCATAGTTCAACGGGCTCTCCGGGCCGTCGGAAGTCACGACGGATGGCTCGCAGGTCTCTTGTTGATGGCGGGATGGCTGGCCCTTCCTTCACTCGGGATTGCAGCTGAGGGCACAACCGCGGGTCCTACAGAGTATCGTGATATTCCTTACGTCGGTAGTCGGAATCTTGTTTGGATCGTTGCCCAGTTGCATCTCTTATTGGCCGGGTTCGTTTTAGGTGTGCCAATGTTTGCCTGGCTATGCGAAGTCATTGCCTGGAGGGGAGGCGAGAAGCGTTATGACAAGCTCGCCAAGGAGTTTACCAAGCTCCTGACGTCCGCCTATTCGACCACCGCGTTGTTCGGTGGCATTCTGTTGTTTCTATTGGTGGCGTTCTACCCCAAACTGATGAACTATTTGACAGACGTCTTTTTCCCCTCCTTCTTGCTCTATTGCTTCCTGTTCTTATTAGAAACGGCGACGCTGTATCTGTATTGGTATGGGTGGGATGCCATGCAGGATGGCAGGAAGAAGACATTGCATGTGTTTCTCGGGTTTCTCCTGAACTTCTTTGCCTTATTCATTATGATTATCCCCAATGCCTGGGCTACGTTCCAGTCCAGCCCGGTTGTGATTGCAGACGGGACTGCCTTTGAGAGGGCCTGGGCGGCAACGTGGAATCCAACCTGGTGGCCGATCAACATCCATCGCCTTATCGCGAACGTCGTCCTTGGAGGTTATATCTGCGGGGCCTATGCCGGTGTCCGGTACTTATCGGTGAAGAGTCCTGAAGAGCGAGAACATTACGATTGGATGGGGTATGTCGGCAACTTTATTGGTGTGTTCGGTCTGCTGGCCCTACCGTTTGCCGGCTATTGGCTCATGCGGGAAATCTACCAGTACAACCAGCAGATGGGCATTACCCTGATGGGAGGATTCCTGTCCTGGCTCTTCATCCTCCAGGCCATGTTGATCGGGGTCCTGTTCCTCGGCTCGAACTATTATTTTTGGCTGGGGATTACCTATCGAATTCCCGGGTCAGAGGGTAAATATCGCCGAGCCATGTTGATGATGTTAGTCAGTCTGTTGCTGTGTCTTGCCGTGTGGATGACCCCGCACTCCCTTGTGGCTAGCATTGAAGAGGCTCAGAAAATGGGAGGGGCCCACCATCCATTGCTCGGTGTCCTCGGTGTTATGTCGGCAAAAATGACGGTCTCCAACCTCATGATCCTGATTACGTTCATGAGCTTCGTCATGTATTGGCGGGCAGGGAAACAGGATACAGCCGGGTGGGCGAAGCTGGCGAAAGCGGTCATGGGTGCCGTGTTGGTGTTGGCAAGCATTGCGGTCATCGTCCTCGGCGTCTGGGGGTATTTCGTGCCGGCGATCGTCCGCATCAATTATTTCTCTACGTCTCAGGTGCTGATCGTCATCTTTGTCATTCTGACGATCACGCCGTTGACGGCGCTGTTGCTCAAGAGCGCAAAAACGACGACAGAGATGGTGTGGGGGAGCATGCCGCCACGCGCTGGGTATTCCTTGGTTCTCAATGCCATCATGGTCATCCTCCTCATGACCTTGATGGGCTATGCGCGGTCCTCGTCCCGTGTCCACTGGCATGTGTACGGAGTCATGCGCGATACCTCGCCCTATGCCTATTCGCCGGCGCTGGGCAGCGCGTCGTTTATTATGGCTTTCTGTACGTTTTCCTTCTGCCTTATCGTGGCGTTTATCTTTTGGGTCGCAACCATGGGCGATAAGTACAAGGCGGCTCCAGGACCGGGGAAGGGAGAGCTGCCGCACGGCATTCCGGCGATGGCCGGAGGGGCTCCAGAAGAGCGGTCACAGAGATAAAGATAATTTTGAATTTTGATTATGAGTTTTAAGTTAGGGACGAAAAACTAAGAACTCAGCACTTAACATTCGAGGGCCCATGAGTGAAGTCGCACAACTACAACTAATCGCACTGTCCATAATTGGGATCGGCATTCTGATCCTGTTGTTCATCAAGGCCGTGTTTGTGAGGGTGACGGGATTCGTTGCTATCGTGCTGGGGTTGTTTGCACTGATGTCGCTTGCCGTACCCCAGCTGGCCTCTCTGCCTCCTGCCGAGGAAAAGATCGATATTGCCAATATCAAGACACCGACTGATATTGCTGCCATCGGCCAGACGGTCTTCTTCAGCAAAGGCCAATGTGCACTGTGTCATTCCATCGGGCCAAGTGAATCGGCCCGTTGTCCGGATTTGAAGGGAATCGGCGCTAAGTTGAGCAAGGATTTCCTCTTTGAAAGCCTAACGGATCCCCAGGCGTTCGTGTATAAGGATTACCGCCATGGTGGCGTGCCGAAAGACTATCCAGCCACGATGCCAGCTATCAATAAGGATCCGATCGGACTCTCGAAGAATGAAATATTGGCCATTATCGCGTTTCTGCAGCAAATGAGCGGGGAGCCGATCTCTGTCAGCACGTCGGAGCTTGATATCCCTGGGAAGGCCCCGTCTGCGCCGGTGAAGGCCGCGCAAGCTGCGCTTGTTGCCGACGCACACACGAATTAGGGAGGAAGGATTGTTATGGGAGCGTTAGGGAAGCCAATCATTCTCATGGTCGCCATGTATGCGTTTCTGAAGTTTGGGTTGCCTAACATACCTGGCTCTGCCCCCCTTCCCTCCAGCCTCATATTTCTGTACCTCTTGCTGACTGCGGGCGGCATTTTCATGTTTAAAACATTGAGCGGTGAATCGAAGGATGCCTTCTGGGATCCAATTCGACGATTTCTGACCGGAGAGAACATCGGTGGTCTGCAAGCGCTTCGCTATGGCGTGTTCATTCTGTTTCCGTTGCTGGTGGGCTGGCAAACATACGGAAGTACGGCAGTGAGCGACCTCCCTCCGACGGAAAGCCGAACAATTCATCCAGCACCGCCAGGGGAATACACGGGCCTGTCAAATCCTGTTCCTAAAACTCCTGAAAATATTATGCAGGGGAAGGGTTTTTACGCTGCCTATTGCTCACCATGTCATGGTGGAAACTTTGACGGGAAGGGGCCGGCGGCTCGTGGATTTATTCCAGCGCCTGCCAATTTTGCCGACCCCACGACGATCGCTATGTTGCAAGAAAGCTATCTATTCTGGCGCATCAAAAAGGGCGGCGTCGGTCTTCCGATTGAAGGTGCACCATGGAAGTCGGCTATGCCTCGTTGGGAAGTCGAGTTGCCCGATGAATGGATTTGGAAGATCATCTTAGGTGAGTACGACGGCGCGCATCAATCCCCACGAACCTGGGAGTAGCGGGAAGGAACAGCGTGGATCGATCTAGTTGTGGAGGGAGCACGAGGACAGCATGAAACCGGCGAATCGCATCATGAAACAGGTTTTGCGGGGTGGAACGGCAGCAATCGCAGCCATGATTATTGGTGGAGCATCGCTTGGCTATGCACAGGAGAGTGTCTCGGTTCGAGCGACGCTTCTGACTGGGGGCGTACCCGTAGATGATCCAAGTGCGGCAGTCTGGAGCAGTGCACCGCCTGCTACGTTTCCGATGTCACCGCAAGTCCATTGGCAGAATCGTATTCAGGAAGTGACCGTTAAGGATGTCATCGTGCGTGCCTTGCATGACGGTACACAAGTGGCTGTGCTGGTCGAATATACCGATCCTACTCAGGATCCCGATGACGCAGCAGCACTGGAGTTTATGGTGGGTGATAAGAAGGCACATTTCGCCCATGGCCAGCCAATGCTCCAGGTAGAAGGCGGGCCGGTCAATATTTGGTTCTGGAAAAATAAGACCGGCAAGGCCATCGACATGAGTGCGAAAGGTTTTGGCACATTAAAGCCACAAGAACATCAGGATGTGACAGCCAAGGGCGTCTATTCTAACGGGACATGGAAAGTCGTATTTGCAAGGAAATTGTTGACTGGGCATGCTGATGAGGATGTGCAAATTACGGCAGGACAATTCATGAGTATCTCCTTTGCAGTATGGGACGGACGAAAAGATGCCGTCGGCGAATTGGTTGAAAAGGGGTCTCAAAAAGCGGTCTCGTCTTGGTGGTATTTCCGAGCCGATGCCCCGCCTGATTATTCCGGCTATATGTACGCGGCGATCGCTGCTGTATTGGGCTTGGGGTTTCAGTTTGTCCTGATCCGAAAACTCAAGAAAGGGCAGTGAGCATGAAGGCGCCAAGGCTGGGTATCATAGGATTGGCAGTGGGCGTGATCGGAGGCTTGGCTTTCATCACCGGTGGCTGCGCCAACGAACAGGAAAAACGTGGGCATGAACTCTATACCCACTATTGCAGCGATTGTCACGGCGAGAGCGGAAAGCAAAATGAAGGGTTTAATTGGTCGGCTATGCCCGATCCAAAGCCTAAGGATTTGTCGAATAAGTCAGAAATGAGCACGTTCAAGGATGAGGAGCTCTTTGCGACTATCTCGCGGGACATGCTGGACACCAGTGAGGAAGGTGGAGATACGATCGGAGATGACGACTTTGCCGTGCCCACTATGCCGACCTTTAAATATACGCTCTCTGAGGATGAACTCTGGTCGATTGTCGGATATGTGCGCACGTTGCACGGAACGAAGATGGAGTTTAACGTCGCGGCACGCAAGACTTCCTTGGAAGAAGGATTGAAGACCGCTCAGGCCAAGTTTGAACAGGCCAAGCAGGCCTATGAAGCAGCCGAAAAGAAAGCCAGCGATGAAGCGGAGCGGAAGAGCGAGCAGTTGAAGAAAGATGTCGATGTGGATGAATCCGCTTATGCGGCTGAACAAGCAACGATGGGGCAAGCCAAGAAAGAGATGGATGTGGCCCAGGTTGCCCTCAACAATTTCTCTACGAGAGCGGGAAAGGGACTCAGTATTCCTAGGCCAGATCTGACGGTCAAGCCTGCAGACGTTGCAAAATTGGTCGATCGTGGCAAGCAACTCTATGAAAATAAGTATGGTTGCAACGGGTGCCACAATGTCGGCGGTGAAGGCGGTAAGATCGGTCCCGCGTTGGATCGAGCCGGATTTCGGTTGAATGCCACGTGGGTGTATCGTTGGCTCAAGAATCCACAGGCGATGGATTCGCACACACGGATGCCCGCCTTGGGTTTGAATGATGCGGATGCCAAAGCTGTGACGATGTATGTGGCCACCTTACGGGCGCCAAAGTCTGAACCTGTAGCCGAGAAGCCGGTCGAAAAGCCCTAACCCACTAACCCGACGAGTAATCCGAGAAGGATGGCAGCGCCTGCCCAGACGTGTGCGCGAAACATGGCGAACGCGTGAGTCGGTGTCATCGGTCTCCGCAGGCGCATGACCTGGAGTATGAAAAATACCGATACGCCCAATAGTGCTGCATAATATGGCCACCTGAGCTGAGCGAACCACCCTGCGGCGATTAAGCACACCAGCATGATACTGAACGCCAATCCCACGCCGTGGTGAACCGAATCCCCGAAGTACAGCGCGGCTGACTTGACCCCAACGCGTCGATCATCCTCCTGGTCTTGGATCGCGTAGATCGTGTCATAGGCTATGGCCCAGGCGGCGGTTGCTCCAAAGAGACACCACGCTGAGCTCTCTAATTGTCCTCGCACCGCAGCCCAAGCCATGATCGTTCCCCAGCCGAACGCTATGCCAAGCATGGCTTGCGGGATATGAATCCATCGTTTGGAGTATGGGTAGAGGGCGGCAAGAAAGGCCGCGACCGGGGCGAGCCAGGTTACGATCGGCAGAAGGAAGAATAGGAGGCTTGCCGCCACGACAAGCAGCAGGCTGAGTAGAATCAGCGCATGGCGGCGTGACAATTCGCCAGAAGCCAACGGACGCGTCTTAGTCCGTGCGACTTGCCGGTCAAATGTTTCATCTGCTAAATCATTCATAATGACGCCAGCGCTTCTCATGAGGAACGATCCGCCGATGAAAATAACTAATAGGTGAGGCGGAGGAATCCCTCGAGCAGCCAGCACGAGGCTCCAGAGCGTGGGCAGGAGTAAGAGATAGGTACCGGTCTGGTTTGGCAGCCGGATCAATCGGGCAAGCGCAGACCAAGAAATTCCAGAGGAAGTGGATGAAGACGCGACCGGACCGGACATGCCGCGACCTTAGCCCAGGTGAAATGGGCTGTCAATGCGGCTCCCCCCGGTTGTGACGCCAGTATGAATTCGGTATAACCACAGCGTGAACAAGCTACAACCTATACTGACTGGTTATTCCCAGTCATGCCGCCACATTCTTATCTCCTGCGTGGTGCTTATACTCGTCCTATCAGGTGTCGGCTGTTCGCTGCTCAAGCGAGGGAAGGAACCGGTCAGTACTCAACCGATTCCTCTGACGCCGGTGATCTGGTTTTCCCCCAGTGTGACCACGGCTGAGGTGCCATACCACGATGGTTGTGGCGAGGTGAGATCCTTGTCCCTGACGCATGCGCTTGTCACTTCCGTTCCGAGGAAGTTGACGGGAGTCTTTACCGGTGTCGCGGCCCAGAGCCACGCGGATGAACCCATCGCCTCAGACGGAGTGGTTGAAGTTGGAGTGGGAGTGAGGCGGATCGAGCTCGCCGTTCCAAAGCAAACGCCTGGAACCTATCCCGCAAAGGTCACGGTGGGAATTGAAATGGTGTTTTTAGCGCGCGAGGGAACGTTGCTCTTCAATAAGAAGTTCGAAGGTACCGGCCTTGGTATGGTAATGGTCGGAGAACAGCCGTGTCAGGTGGAGGGGCTGGAGGCGATAGTTCAAGATGCCATTGACTCCGCGACCAACGGATTGGCTCAACAGATCGGGCAATCGGCGCAGATCCGGGAGTACGCTGCTCAAAGAGACACATGGGTTCCAGTAGCATCACGTCCACGCTCCTCCGTGGAGCCGTCGGCAGCGGGCCTTATCACGTCGCTCCCCACGGTGATGGAGGCAACGGAAAAACAACCGCAGGTGGCTTCGAGTACGACAGGTAGGCCAGCGCAACTGAGTTTTCGTGCCATTATCCGAGATGAAAACGGAGACCTATTCCTTCAGCCTGACGAATCCCTCACGATCCAAATTGAAGTCAAAAACGAGGGCCTGGGGGAGGCAAAAGATGTGATGGTGATAGTTGAAGGAAAAACCGACTTAGCGGCTTTGTTTCCCTCTGAAGTCCACCTCGGCATGCTCCAATCGGGAGAGATTAAACGGACCTCGATGACACAGCGGGTGACTGCCGCTCAAGAGGCCCTCCATGGAGAATTAACGCTGAACTTGCGGACGACTAGTCCGGTGACGTCCGTTCCGCCACCCAAGGTTTTTAGTTTTGGGGTCAAACCCAGAGGCATCAACCCGGCTCTGGTTCCGAATGTCGACAACCTGCCGAATTCTCTGGCGGCGTTCCATCAGCCGAAGGCCATCATCATTTCGATCGGCATCGGGACGTTTCGAGACGAACAGATGCCGGCGGTCAAGTATGCGCGCCACGATGCGGAAGTCATGGCTGAATATCTGCGCATCATCGGCGGTGTCCCAGGCGAGCGCATCCGCATACTGCTCGACCGACAGGCCCTCGAACGGGATCTGGAAGACGTGTTTGAGCAATGGCTGCGAAAGCGGGCGGACCGAGAGACCGTTGTGTATATATTTTTTGCCGGGCGAGCACTCGTAGATGGCGGGACCGGTGCGATCTCGCTTGTGCCACATGATGGGACACTCTCCGAGGCGAAGCAGCAGCTATACCCACTTGCCCGCCTTCAGGAGGCGCTCTCTCGATTGCCAATCCGGCGGGCAATTCTGATGTTTGATGTCTCGATGGACCCGTCTCCTGGCGCTGGTCTTGCCGACATCCCTTCGCCTGCCTGGGAATCCCCTGTCAGCGAGGCCCGGAAAGATGTGGAGATGTGGATGGTGGGTAATCGAAGCTTGCAAGAGGCCGATCCGTATGACGAAGGCAAGCACGGGTTGTTTACCTATCATCTGTTAAGGGGTTTGCAAGGTCTCGCTGATGTGGATCGAGATGGAACGGTCATCGCCGGTGAACTCTGTACCTATGCTCGTGGACAGGCGGCTCTGGTGGCTCGTGAACAATTCGGGAACAAACAAGATGCGCTCTGTCTACCCGCGACTGGCCGGGGAGGCATGGTGCGAATCCATCCGCTGGCGAGAGGTCATAACCCAAAACCTGGTCCGATACAGAAGCCTCCACACCTTCCTGCTGATTCATCAGTTGCAGGCCCCAATCCGATGCAGATTGGGCCATAAGGATTTGGGTGAGCCCAATCTGCTTTATTGACAGGCTCGCCGGTGGCCGTTATCATGCTGGACTGAGATTCAGTCCCCCCTTCTGTCTCACCCAGGTGCCGGCGTAGCTCAGTTGGTAGAGCAGCGGTTTCGTAAACCGCAGGTCGCCTGTTCAATCCAGGTCGCCGGCTCCATTCTTTCAACAGCTTAGAGAAGCCTCACCAGATCGAACCTGCGATTGTGCTAATTTTGTGCTAAACGACCGCCCTGGCTCCAACGCCTCTACCCCTTCTCGCAAGCTTTCCGGGTAATGATGGGCATAGCGCTGCGTCATGATCGGCGACTTATGCCCGAGGAGACGCTGCACCTTGTACAGGTCCACCCCGGCCTGGACGATCCGCGTGGCAAACGTATGGCGAAGATCATGGAAGTGGAAATCTTGAATCTTCGCCAGCATCAGCGCGGTATTCAGCCCTCGCCGTATGTTGCTGCCATCGAGAGTTGTCCCGGCATGGCTATGAAACACCACATCAGTCATCCGTGAACGTGCCGCGTGCTTGTCTTTGAGCAGATCAAGGACGATTGAGTTGATCGGGATTGTCCGCCGTTCTCCGTTTTTTGACCGAAAGATCGTGACGGTTCGACGGAACAGATCGACACCGGCCCAGGTGAGGGCCAGAATCTCTCCCATACGCATCCCGGTATTGACAGCAAACACGATGACTTCGCGCAGCCATGGAGCGGTGGCGGGCAGAAGCCGCTGCTCTTCCTCTACAGTCAACCAGCGGTCCCGCGTATTGTTCTCTCGCTCCATCGAGACTCGGCACACGGGATTATCGGTGCACCACTCCCATTCTCGACGAGCCAGGTTAAACGCCTTCTTCAAGGTCGCGAGCTCCCGGTTGATCGTGGCTGGTTTGACGCCATCGGTATACCGCTTGTTCTTGTAGGCCACGATCAGCTTCGGCGTGATGTGATCCAGTGTTGGATTCCCAAAAAAGTTCTTGAGATTCTGGATACTGGTCAATTCCCGCCGGTGATTCGCGCGCCTTGCCGCATGTTCATTCGCGTAACGATCCATGAGTTCGGCTAAGCTCCGCTCTTGTGCTTCCTGCTTCTCAAAGAACCGACCTTCAATGATTTGGACCTTGACCTTGCCTAAGATCGCCTCGGCCAGCCGCTTATCACCAGTTCCTGTGGATCGTCTGACCTGCTGGCCGCGATACGTGAACGACATCCACCACGTGTTCCCTCTTTTTGCGAGCCCCATCAGTTCACTCCTTTCGAGTGGGACTCGGTGTTATGGTTTCCCCGTGGCCGGGAGTATAGCCCTGCCGTTTCGCCGCTTCAATGATCCGGTCGAGGTCGAGTGCTGGATCACGGGGCAGTGATAGGGCGGTCGTGGCCTGGTGCGGAGTGAATGAACGTAGCCAAACGGCAATCGCTTCTGCGTCGAAGCGGATCAGGGAGTGTATCTTTTGACAGGGAATCTTGCCTTGCTTCGCCCAAAGATAGAGCGTCGATTGTTTAATATTCAGCTGGTTGGAGAGTTCTTTGATCGTGAGCAACATGGCTTCCCCAATCGGGGGCGTCTTGCGACACCCCCGCGCCCCCTTTCGCGCTCGCGTCAGCACGCCAGCGTCTCAGGTAGTGGCTGGGCCCCGCTGAGGAGCATCTGACGGGGCCTTCTGCGACTTCAGGCCCGACAGCTGCACCGAGCGACGCCCAGCAGCTCGGATTCGACCCTGTCCCTGGTGGGTAGTGGGGGACAGGGTCTGTTATCAAGATCCATTCGACTCGATCGGCCGTGCCTCTGCCGGTTCTCCGTTGTGGCCGGACTGCTCCAACAGTCGATGATGCTTGGTCTTCCAGCGCTTCTTCCCGGCTTTGGCGATACGCTGCATCCAGTCGAGTCCACCGGGCTGTTCTAGGACGACGGCTAAGAGCGGTCCTACCGACTGGTATAGCCAGCCTTTAACTTCTGCGAGGGTCTGGGGCGCCTTCTCCATGACGAGACGGGATTTCCGAAAGCCATCGGTCAACGTTGTCCACCAGTCAAGAAGCGGCGCTCGATAGCGGTACTCCTCGTCTTCGTCTCGTTGGGTGTCCCGGAAATCGACATGGGACCGCAGGACGCCAACGATGAACTCCAACCAGTGGGTGTCATCGATGGATGCGAGGGCGTGCCCACAGAGCTGGGCTCGGTCCTGTTTGAGTTCGAGTTCCCAGCGGATACCGTAGTCTTGCCAATCAAGACGCTCTTGCGCCTGCATCTGGAGCCGTTTGTCGTAGATCCGGAGGAGGGTCTGACTCTTCCGACTGCCGAGATAGACGGTTTCGCCGGTCGCTGTCCCCTCATGGATCAACCCTGACCATGTCTTCTGCCAGCATTTGGCTCGGGTGACACACTGCCCCGCCGCTATTGCGTCTTTGATGGTCATCAGTGAGACGGAGGTGACCCGGTCATCCAGCGCACAATCAAGCCGGGTGAGGTGCCCGTGTTTCTCAAGCACCCATTGCAGAATGGCCCGCACTTTCTCTGGTGGCCACTGGGCGACAAGGCCCCCGGATAGATCAACATGGACTTCCGCCGGATTTCGATCGACGCCGGTTCCGAGCTTGCCGATCCCGCGTCCGGTGCTTGTTGTGATCCAGACAAACCGATAGCCTCGGAATCCGCCTTTCGTCTTGGTCCAATCGCCTCCCAAGACTTCCATGGTCTCTCGCGCCGAGGCAGTCGGTAACGTGAAGCCAAGCCAGTCGATGGTCAGGGTAAAGGGTGACGTCATAGAATCCGTGGAATCCATAGAATGAAACGTGTGGTTTGCGCCCCCGTATTTTTGGTTGATGGTCGACTCGATGAACGCCGTGCTGATGGTATGACCTTGCCGATAGCCTGCACCGAAGTTCGGGATGAACGACTTGCGTGACGATTCGACGGCACTAGGTCCCTTCAGATCTGTGTCACGGTCTCCTCCGCCCCATCCAGGACCTTCTGTACCTCTTCGACATAGATCTCAGTGGTCGCATAATGCTTGTGTCGCATCATCTTGAGGCGTCCCCTTATAGGTTTCCATACTTTAGATATTTAGCCCAACCATCCAAATCAGTTAACAGTGTTCCCTCATGAACTCCTCAGAACCTTGGATACCCGATCGCAGGTTGAGCCAGGGACGCAGGTGACGCAATTCCTGAGCGATCCGGCAATCGGCGAAGTTCCCGTCGATCAACTCTGCCAGACGATGCACCACAGAGCGTGGCGTCAACAACTCAGCGAGAAGAGCGAGCTCAACGGGACCAGAAGCCTGCCCGAGTGGTGGGGAACCTCGGCCCTCGATTTATCGGATGAAGGAATCTGACGGCCCCGCCGCGAGGATCGTCTCCAGCCCAACCTGATGCCGCCACACCGGCATGAGCGCCTGGGCGTCCCGGAAACGCACGTCATACAGAAAGCGCTCGTTAGTCGTGAATGCAAACTCCGACAACAACGGGCTTGCCGCGGAATTGTTGTCTGAGAAGGATCGACCGCGGCTCAGAAACCGGCATGGATGATCGGCGCTCCAGCCGAAGCTGTAGGACGAGCGGACGAGCATGCGGCGCCACCCGTGAGGGCTGGTGCGCAGCAACGCGACGCGGAGACGGTAGATGCGAACTGCTTGGTTCGCTGAAACATCTTCGCTCAACGGTAGCAACAGCCATCCATTCCGATCCAGCGAAATATGTGCTCCCCCCGTTCTTCCAGAGTTTCCTAAAGCGCCTACCACGTAATTGCTCTTACATGACTATGTTGACAAGCGGTTTTCTTTGACGTAGTAGATGGTTCTCCATTAGCCAACTACGGGTCATCGCATGCTCGACGGACGGCGCGTTTATGTGCAAGTTCCTGCGTATCGAGACTCTGAATTGCTGGTGACCATCCAGAGTCTGATAGAGACAGCGAGTCACCCCGATCAACTGAGAATCGCGATCGCTTGGCAATATGGACCGGACGAGTCGCATGTGGAGGAACAGCTACGCCGATACGACCGGGTAGAATTGCTCAAGATTCCTGCATGCGAGAGTCAAGGCTGCAACTGGGCGCGGCGGTTGCTCCAAAATGGCTGGTCCGGTGAACCCTACACCCTTTTTATCGACTCACATCATCGGTTTGTGATGGGGTGGGACGAGCAGATCATCGGGATGTATGAAGCACTCCGTCTTAATGGCATTGCCAAACCAATTCTGACGGCGTACTTACCACCATACAACCCACATGCTGACCCGCAGGGTCGCACGGAGTGTCTGTTCAAAATCCATGTGCTCGAAAGGTACCAGGGACTTGTATTTCGACTCACCGGGCATGCGATCCCGAACTGGCAACGACTGAATTCACCAGTTCGAGCTCATTTTACTTCTCTGCATTTTCTATTTTCAGGTGGGATATTTAACAAAGACATACCTGTCGATCCTCTGATTTATTTCTTTGCGGACGAAGTGGCAATCGCGCTTCGTGCGTACACCCATGGATACGATATATTCCATCCCCATCACAATCTGGGCTGGCATCTATACGACCGATCCACCAGGGTCACCCACTGGTCGGACCACCCGGCGTGGAGGAAAAAACAAGAACTGTCATACGAACGTCTGCGACTGCTCTATGGCGGAAAGCTTCGCGGGCACGACGGCATTGGGTCGGTTCGATCGATTTCAGACTACGAGCACTATATTGGCATGCCTTTATCGTCCGGCGAGAGCTGAGTGTGAGGAAAGAAGGGACAAAGACGATCATCCTTGGTGCCGGCCTGAGTGGCCTAGGGGCGGCACTGGCCTCAGGCCTTCCGGTCTATGAAGCAACAGATCGACCCGGCGGGGTGTGCCATTCCTACTACTTGGACGAAGATCACATGCGTCACGACCCGTATGTTGGAGAGGTCTCCCAATGCTTTCGCTTCGAACCAGCTGGCGGCCATTGGCTATTCGGTGTTTCAGAAGTTTCACGCAAGAAGATCGAGGGATTCTGTCCCCTTCGTGAGTATGCTCGTAAGGCTGCCGTCTTCTTCCATCAGACCGGCACGTTGGTGCCTTATCCACTTCAAGATTGCCTTCGCTACTTTGAGGATGCTGTGCGAAATCGAATCTTACAAGAAGTGTGTTCTGATGAACTACCTTCTCCTCAACGATCCCCGAGCTTCAAAGATTGGCTTCTCGCAAATTTCGGTCCAACCCTCTGTGAGTTGTTCTTCTTTCCCTTTAACGAGCGGTATACCTGTGGGCTCTATGCGGACATCGCCCCACAGGATCTCTACAAAAGCGTAGTCGACAAGCAAAGAATACGCCGAGGAGCATTTGAGGATGCGCCAAACCATGGATACAATTCGGTCTTCTTGTATCCGAGTGGCGGCCTAGACAAATTGGTTCGGGCCATGAGCGCGACTTGCGATATTCACTTTGATCACCGTGTGGTTCGAATCGACACGTCCTTGCGCAAGGTGTATTTCGAGAATGGAGCCGTCAGGAGCTACGACAAGATCATTTCAACCATTCCCTTGCATACTATGATTCAGTTGTGCGGGATCGACTGTGGTCAGACCCAAGATCCATCCACTGCGGTACTGGTAGTCAATATGGGAGCTATGAGAGGCGCCAATTGCCCACCCTATCATTGGGTGTACCTCCCCTCGTCAAAGTCTGGAATTCATCGAGTCGGTTTCTATAGTCATGTCGATCGATCGTTTGTGCCGCAGCGATATAGAGAGGATGATCGCGTTGTGAGTCTGTACGCTGAGAAAAGCTTGCGAGGCGACTTTCCCCTTAGTGCTGAGGTCAAGGCAGAAACCTGCACCGCGATCGTGGACGAGCTCAAAGAGTGGGGCTTTATCGGCACCCCCCTTGTTATTGACTCTACCTATACTGATCCAGCGTATACCTGGTCGAGACCAGAATCTACGTGGGCACCTACAGCGATGCGTGAACTTGGACATCGAGGGATTCATCAAATCGGACGATACGGAGCCTGGCGGTTTCAAGGAATGATGGAATCTTTTGAAGAGGGGCTATCTGCCGGCCAGACGATGGCCCAATAACTAGCTAATCGGAGAAACACAGTTTATTTAGAATCTTGTCCACTCTTTCTAGACGACTCAGCCTAGGAATAATCATCTGAAAGGAGCCACCATGAAGTCTCCGAAGGAACTTCACACGCGGTTAATAGAAAAGTATGGAGCAGTCATTAATTTAAAAGACAATCCGGGGCTCCTTTTGGACCTCCTTGATGAAGTCGAACGGAGTGCGGGGAATGTCAGCCACGATACTTCAGCTCGCGCTCCGTTCGGAGTATCTTGGATGGATTCTTGGGTGGCGCATTGGGTGTACAACGAAAACTTGCGCGCAACGGATGAGAAGGACAAGGAGATGGCTTCGGCTCTGAGAGGACTGGTGGACTTAAAATTCAATGCCCGGCTCAACGAAATCAAGAGGTTTATCCTTGACCATCCAAACCTTACCATCGCTGCGCCGGACGGGGGACCACCCGAACCTGGCACTCCTCCTGCTGG
>Ga0224500_10001065_pt1 | contig 17057 bp, 13 predicted proteins | sample SF_Oct11_sed_USG_FD_168126 | JGI IMG/M metagenome (GOLD analysis project Ga0224500, IMG submission 168126) | Sediment microbial communities from San Francisco Bay, California, United States - SF_Oct11_sed_USGS_4_1 | ecosystem: Environmental > Aquatic > Marine > Sediment | place: USA: California... | reverse complement strand
ATCTGCGACGGTGCCGACAAGAAGCCCGACGCCGCGCTGAAGGACGGCGCGGTCGACGCCGTCGTCGCGCCCGAGCAGTTGCGTGACGCGGCGATCGCGATGGTGAAGAGCTGCATCACCGGCAAGCTCGACTGGCAGGGCCGACGCGCCGTGAAGCTGGCGCCGCTCAAGCTCAACAAGATGGAACAGACGATGGCGTTCACGTCGTCGATGGGCGTGGTGGGCGCACAGGCTGGCCCGAACTACCCGGCGCCGATGCTTGCGCTCAAGAACATGCAGGAAGCGGCCACGCTCGGCCGCGACGCCGCGCTCGCAGTCGAGGCGAAGTACTTCGCCAAGGCGGCCGTCACCCCGCAGGCCAATGCGCTGATCGGCGTCTTCCTCGCCGACCAGGCCGTGAAGAAAGCGTCCGGTGCGTGGGAGAAGAAGTCCAGGCGCGAGATCAGGCAGGCGGCCGTGCTCGGCGCCGGCATCATGGGTGGTGGCATCGCCTACCAGTCGGCGCTCAAGGGCACGCCGATCATCATGAAGGACATCAAGGAAGAGCAGCTGGCGCTCGGCATGAATGAAGCCGGCAAGCTGCTCGCGAAGGCCGTGGAGAAGGGCAAGTCGACGCCCGCGAAGATGACGGAGACGCTCGGCCGCATCCGCCCGACGCTGAACTACGGCGACTTCGGCGGCGTGGACATCATCATCGAAGCCGTCGTCGAGAACCCGAAGGTGAAGCAGTCGGTGCTCGCCGAAGTCGAAGGCCTCGTGCGTGACGACACGATCATCGCGTCGAACACCTCGACGATCTCCATCAGCCTGCTCGCGCAGAGCCTGCAGCGGCCGCAGAACTTCGTCGGCATGCACTTCTTCAACCCGGTGCACATGATGCCGCTGGTCGAGGTCATCCGCGGCAAGCAGTCGTCGGAGGAAGCGATCGCCGCGACCGTGAAGCTCGCCAGCAAGATGGGCAAGACCCCGGTCGTCGTGAACGATTGCCCCGGCTTCTTCGTCAACCGCGTGCTGTTCCCGTACTTCGCGGGTTTCCACATGCTCATGCGCGACGGCGCGGATTTCCAGGCCATCGACAAGGCGATGGAGAAGTTCGGCTGGCCGATGGGTCCCGCGTACCTGATGGACGTGGTCGGCATGGACACCGCCGTGCACGCGGCCGAAGTGATGGCGCAGGGCTTCCCGGACCGCATGCGCCACGACTGGCGCAATGCGACGCAGGTGCTGGTCGAGAACAAGCGGTACGGCCAGAAGAACGGCAAGGGCTATTACGTCTACGCGCCCGACAAGAAGGGCAAGCCGAAGAAGACGGTGGACCCGACGACCTACGAGCTGATCAAGGACGTCGTCGCGCCGCGCAAGGAGTTTGCGCCGGAAGAGATCGTCGCGCGCTGCATGGTGCCGATGTTCAACGAGGTGGCGCGCTGCCTCGAGGAAAAGATCGTCGCCTCGCCGCAGGAAGCGGACATGTCGCTGCTGTACGGCATCGGCTTCCCGCCGTTCCGCGGCGGTGCCTGCCGCTACATCGACCAGACCGGCGTGAAGAACTTCGTCGCGCTGGCGGACAAGTACGCGTCCCTCGGGAAGCTGTACGAAGTGCCGCAGCTGCTGCGTGACATGGCCGCCGCCGGCAAGACGTTCTTCGCCTGACCGCGGCATCACCGAATCCAGGAGAGATCAAGATGAGTCTCAATCCCCGCGATGTCGTCATCGTCGATGGCGTCCGCACTGCGATGGGCCGCTCGAAGGGCGGCATGTTCCGCAACGTACGCGCCGAGACGCTCTCGGCCGAACTGATCAAGGCGCTGTTCAGGCGCAATCCCGGCGTCGACATGGCCGAAGTCGAGGACGTGATCTGGGGCTGCGTGAACCAGACGCTCGAGCAGGGCATGAACGTCGCGCGCAACGCGCTGCTGCTCGCCGGCCTGCCGCACACGGTGCCGGGCCAGACCGTCAACCGCCTGTGCGGTTCGTCGATGCAGGCGCTGCACACGGCGGCGGCGCAGATCATGACCGGGCAGGGCGAAGTGTTCGTGATCGGCGGCGTCGAGCACATGGGTCACGTCGGCATGATGCACGGCATCGACCTCAACCCGGCCGCGTCGACGCAGTACGCGAAGGCGTCGAACATGATGGGTCTCACCGCCGAGATGCTGGGCCGCATGCACGGCATCACGCGCGAGATGCAGGACCAGTTCGCCGCGCGTTCGCACGCGAAGGCCTGGGAAGCGACGCAGCAGGGTCGCTACAGGAATGAGATCGTCGGCATCGAAGGCCATGATGCGGTCGGCTCACGCGTCCTGTGCGAGATCGACGAAGTGATCCGTCCGGAGACGACGGTCGAGGCGCTTGCCGCGCTCCCGCCCGCGTTCGATCCGAAGGGCGGCACGGTGACGGCCGGTTCGTCGTCGGCGATTTCCGATGGCGCCTCGGCGATGCTGGTAATGAGCTACGAGCGGGCGAAGGCGCTGGGCTTGAAGCCACGCGCGAAGATCCGTGCGATGGCCGTGGCGGGATGCGATCCCGCGATCATGGGTTACGGTCCGGTGCCCGCGACGAAGAAGGCGCTGCAGCGCGCCGGTCTCGACGTCACCAACATCGACGTGTTCGAGCTGAACGAGGCGTTCGCGGCGCAGTCGCTGCCCGTCATCAAGGACCTGGGACTGATGGACACGTTCGACTCGAAGGTGAACCTGAACGGCGGTGCGATCGCCCTCGGGCATCCGCTCGGCTGCTCCGGCGCGCGCATCACCACTGCGCTCGTCAACGTCATGGAGCAGAAGAACGCCACGCTCGGCGTCTCCACGATGTGCATCGGCCTCGGCCAGGGCATCACCACGGTGCTCGAGCGCGTGTGACGAGCGGGCACGCCCGCCCTTGCCCGAAAAGGGCGGGCGTACCCTGTCCCGCGTGACCTGCGCGGACCGCATTTGCGGGCGCAGCGTACTGTCCTGCTTGCCATCGGCAATTCGCTGCGCGCCGCCGCAAGCACGCGCGGCCGGCTGCGCTGCGCATCTCCCTTACGACAGGCATCCCTGAGTGGGCATTTGCCCGAATACCTAGTGGACTCATTCTGGAGGGAAATGCGCGGGACCCCGACGGGACGGAGGACCTATGGACGCCAAGGCACGCGACGTTGCAATGGAACTGGCGGAAGACGCACGCCAGACGGAGTGGGAGAACATCAGCTTCACGGCCGAGGTGTTCAAGGGCAACTTCCGCTGGGACCTGGTGCATCCGTTCCCCGAGCAGTCGGCGGAAGACCGTCGCATCGGTGACGAATTGATCGAGAAGATCCGCCCGGTGATCGAGGCCGCGGTCGATCCGTGGCAGATCGACGAGGACGGTGAGTATCCGCGCGAGACCCTCGAAGCGCTCGCGGCGGCTGGGCTGTTCGGCATGAAGATCCCCAAGGAGTACGGCGGGCTCGGCCTGTCCGTGACGAACTATTGCCGGGCACTCGGGTTCATCGGCAGCTATTGCGGCAACACCGTCGCGTTCCTCTCGGCGCACCAGAGCATCGGCGTGCCGCAGCCGCTGAAGGAGTTCGGTACCGAGGCGCAGAAGCGGAAGTACCTGCCGCGGCTCGCGCGCGGGGAGATTTCCGCGTTCGCGCTGACCGAGCCCGGCGTGGGCTCCGATCCCGCGCGCATGGCGACCGTCGCGACGCCGACGCCTGACGGCAAGCATTACGTGCTGAACGGCGACAAGCTCTGGTGCACCAACGCCACGGACCCGAAGACGACGCTGCTTGCGGTGCTCGCCCGCACGCCGGACAAGGTGCTGCCGAACGGCAAGAGCGTGCCGCAGATCTCGTGTTTCGTGGTCGAGACGGCGTGGCCGGGCGTGGAGCGCGCGCGGCGCTCGCGCTTCATGGGCCTGCGCGGCATCGCCAACGGCATCGTCACGTTCAAGGACGTGCTGGTGCCGGCCGAGAATCTGGTAGGCCAGACCGGCGAGGGTCTCAAGATCGCGCTCGCGACGCTGAACGTCGGCCGTCTCAGCCTGCCGGCCGCCGCGATCGGCGGCGCGGCCGCGCTCGTCGACGACGCGAAGTGGTGGACATCGACGCGCCAGCAGTGGGGCCAGCCCGTCGGCAAGCACCAGGCCGTCGCGAAGATGATCTCGAACTACATGGCGCAGCTGCTCGCGATGAAGGCGATGGTCAAGGTGACCTGCTCGTTCGCGGACCACAAGAACGCCGACATCCGCTTGGAGGCGGCGGCCGCCAAGTATTACTGCTCCGAAGCGCTCTGGAAGATGTACGACGACTACGTGCAGGTGCGCGGCGGGCGCGGCTACGAGACGGCGAAGTCGCTGTACGCGCGCGGCGAGCGCCCCACGAACGTGGAAATGGGACTGCGCGACGCACGCGTCAACCGCATCTTCGAAGGTTCGTCGCAGGTCATGCACCTGATCATGGCGCGCGAGGCGCTCGACACTCACTTCAAGCTCGTCATGCCGATCCTGAAGCCGAAGCCGGGCGCGAAGGAGTCGAAGCGCGATGCGATGATCAAGGCCGCGGGCTTCTACAGTTCCTGGCTGCCGAAGCTGTTCCTGCCGGAGGGCGGCCACCACCACGCGGCGCCGAACCTGAACGAACGCAATCGCAAGCATCTCGCCTATGCCGCGAAGACGAGCAAGCTGCTCGCGCGCCGGCTGTTCGCCACCATGGCGAAGTACGGGCCGAAGCTCGAGCGTGAGCAGATCGTCCTCGGCAATTTCGTGGACATCGGCGTCGAACTGTTCGTGATGGCGGCGACGCTGTCGTACGCCGACCACCTCGTCGGCCGCGACGCGTCCGACCAGACGCCGCAGGAACTGGCGGACCTGTACTGCCGCGAGGCACGGCGGCGCATCGAGGCGAACTTCCGGGCGGTCAAGGTCAACTTCAATCGCCAGTACGACAAGGTCGCAGGACTGCTGATGGACGGAAAGCTCGACTGGCTCGGTGAAGGCGCGATGAACCCGATCCCGCCACGCTATCGGGACTGGCAGAAGAATGGCTATGGTCAGCGCGAGGCAACCGCGGTTGCGCCGGAACCGGCCGCGCCACCGCAACAGGAGTCTTCCCAGGCCGCCTGAGTGCCAGATAGCCGAAGCGTCGCCCCAGGCGCTGGCGCGAGGCATGAGAAGACCCGGCGATTCGCCGGGTCTTTTTTGCTAGCGTAGAACTGATGAGTGCTCGTTCCCGAGGATTCCCGCCGATCGCAGCTCCGGATGCCCGCGTGCTGGTTTTGGGCTCGCTGCCGGGCCAGGCTTCGCTCGCTGCCCGGCAGTACTACGCCCAGCCGCAGAACGCCTTCTGGCGGATCATGGGTGAGCTCATCGATGCCGGCCCCGACGTGCCGTACGACGAACGCACCGCGCGCCTGCGCGCAAGCGGCATCGCGCTGTGGGACGTGTGCAAGGCTGCGGTGCGCCCCGGCAGTCTCGATGCGGCAATCGATCTGCGCTCCGTCGTCGTCAATGACTTTCGTCGCTTTTTTCGTGAGCACCCGCGCATCGTGCACGTCTGCGTCAATGGCGGTACGGCCCATCGCCTGTATCTTGAGAAAGTACAGCCCAGCCTGCGTGACCCGTGGGGGGCGCTGCCAGTGCATCTGCTGCCCTCGACGAGCCCCGCGCATGCATCGCTGCGCTTTGCGCAGAAGCTGGAACGCTGGCGTCGCTTGCAGGACTGGCTGTCAGGTTGACGTGCGCCGGTCCGACGTCGCCGGTTGCGCTTGCGAGCGCGGCCGGGTCGGCGCCTCGAGTGCGATGCGCACGACGTCGGCCGCGGTGTCGGCAAGACGGATGAAGCCCAGTTCCTCACGCGTGATGGTGCCCTCCCGCACCATGACGGCGTCGATGAACCGCACCATCTCGCCCCAGAAATCCACGCCGACCGCGATCAGCGGGAAGCGCTCGATCTTGTCGTTCTGCTCGAGCGTGGCCAGTTCGAACGCCTCGTCGAGCGTGCCGAACCCGCCCGGCATCACGACGAAGGCGGAGGAATACTTGACCAGCATCACCTTGCGCACGAAGAAGTGCTCAAAGCCGATGAACCGGTCGAGGTAGGGGTTCGGTTTCTGTTCGCGCGGCAGACGGATGTTGCAGCCGAGGCTCAGAGCCCCGGCCTCGCGCGCGCCTCGATTGGCAGCTTCCATGATTCCGGAGCCGCCGCCGGTCATGACGGCGAATCCGGCCTTGCCGAGCGCGTAGCCGACCTCGCGCGCCATCTGATAGTAACGATGCCCCTCGGGGAATCGCGCCGATCCGAACACCGTGACGCACGGCTGCTCGAAGTCGAAGCTTTCGAAACCCTCCAGGAATTCGAGGAAGAAGCGCACGGCGCTTTCGAGGTCGGCCGCACGGTTGCGGCGACCCGCGAGAAACAGCTTTTCGGCGCCTTCGACCTGCTGCAGGAGTGAAGGTCTTTCGCTTCCTTCGGGGCCGTCGGTCACGCACACTCTCCCGGATCGCGGCCGTCCATGCCGGACGCGCCGACCCCGTCATGATACCGAAGCGAGCACCCCGTCGAATGAGGGCTGACTGCACACCTGCCGGCCGATTGCTCGCCACGTCATGCGCCGTGCTGGCCCTGGCTGGCTGCATTACAACCGCGCCGCCGCCGGCAACGACGGAGACTGCGGCAGGCCCGCAAGGTGGGGAGCAGGTCTACGCCGTGGGCGATATTGCCCAATGCGGTTCCGGTCCGCCGGCTGCAGCACCCGCAGCGCGGACGGCGGCGCTGGTCCCCGCGGGTGCGACGGTGCTCGCAGCGGGCGATCTGGCCTATTGGCACGCAGATGCCGCCGCTCTGCAGGGTTGCTTCGATGCGACCTGGGGCCGCCATCGCGAGCGGATGCTGGTCGCGGTTGGCAACCACGACTACGTGAATGGCACCACCGCAGCCGTGCGCGACTACTTCCCGCAGGCGGCCCGCGCCATCAGCGAGGACTTCTTCGCGTACGCAGCGCAGCCCGCGGCCGGCTGGTGGCTGGTGGTGCTCGACAGCAATGTCGCGGGCGAGCCCATGCGCCGCCAGCAGGAGTGGCTCGAGCAGACACTGGCCGGCATGCGTGGTGATCCAGATTCCAGCACCGCGTGTCTCGCAGTGATGTGGCATGCACCGGTCTATTCGTCCGGGCTGCACCGGGGGTCGGGCGAACACATGCGCCCGCTGTGGGCGATCATCGACCGGTACCAGGCCGACCTCGTGCTGAGCGGACATGAACACTTCTACGAGCGATTCGGTCCGCTCGACGCGGATGCACGTGCGCAGCCGGAAGGCCAGGCTCCGCGCCAGTTCGTGGTGGGCACGGGAGGCGCGCATCTCTACGGCTTCTGGAAGCCGCCATACCGCAGCGAGTCACGCGTGCTCCGTCACGGCGTGCTGCAGCTGTCGCTCGAATCGGGCCGCTACGGCTGGCGTTTCATCGACGTCGATGGCCGTGCGCGTGACGCGGGGGCCGCACGCTGTCGCGCGCCCGTGAACTCAGGTAACGTGCCCGCCACTGCGGCGCGACCGACCGCCGATCAATAACAGCGCAGGGGAACTCATGGAAACGTTTACCGCCTGGATGAACGACCTCAACTCGATCGTCTGGGGGCCGGCGATGCTGGTGCTGATCCTCGGCACCGGGTTCTACCTGCAGCTGCGGCTCGGCGGCATGCCGATCCGCAAGATCGCTGCCGGCCTGCGGCTGGTCTGGAACGGCCGCGGCGGCGACGAAGCTCACGGCGAGGTCAGCCCGTATTCCGCGCTGATGACATGCCTCGCGGCGACGATCGGCGTCGGCAACATCGCGGGCGTGGCCACGGCCATCGCGCTCGGCGGTCCCGGCGCAGTGTTCTGGATGTGGATGACGGCACTGGTCGGCATGGCGACCAAGTACGCCGAAGTGCTGCTCGCGGTGCACTTCCGCGAGAAGGACGAGAAGGGTCGCTTCGTCGGCGGACCGATGTACGCGATCCGTAACGGGCTCGGCCCGCGCTGGGCGTGGCTCGGCACGATGTTCGCGCTGTTCGGCGGCGTCGCCGGTTTCGGCATCGGCAACATGGTGCAGTCGAACAGCATCGCCGCCGCGATGCAGGGATCCTTCAGCATCAGTCCCGTCGTCACTGGCGTGGTGCTCACGGTCATCACGGGTGCCGTGATCCTCGGTGGCATCAAGCGCATCGCTGCGATAGCGAACTGGCTCGTGCCTTTCATGGCAATCGGTTACATCGTCACGGCCCTCATCGTGCTGGCCGTAAACGCGGCGAACATTCCGCATGCCCTGGCGCTGATTTTCGAAACGGCATTCACCGGCACCGCGGCCGTCGGCGGCTTCGCAGGCGCGGCCATGATTGCCGCGATCCGTTACGGCGTCGCGCGCGGCATCTTCTCGAACGAGGCGGGACTGGGCACGGCCGGCATCGCGCAGGCCGCAGGCATGAGCAACGATCCCGTGCGCAGCGGCTTGATCGGCATGATGGGTACGTTCTTCGACACCATCGTGGTCTGCAGCATGACCGGCCTCGCCATCGTCGTCTCCGGCGCGTGGCAGTCAGGCAAGACTGGTGCGGCGCTCACGCAGCTGGCGTTTCAGTCGGGCATGCCCGGCATCGGCGACGAGGTGGTGGCGGTGGCGCTCGGCATCTTTGCGCTCACGACGATCCTCGGCTGGGCGTACTACGGGGAGCGCTGCTGGCACTTCCTGGTCGGCGACTGGACCATCCTGCCTTACCGCATCATCTGGACGATCATGGTGTTCTTCGGTGCGGTCACGCACCTCGACCTGGCCTGGACGATTGCCGACACGCTCAACGCGCTGATGGCGATCCCCAACCTGATTGCGTTGCTGGCGCTCTCGCCCGTCGTCGTCCAGCTGACGCGCGCAGGCCTCGACAGGGCGCTGCGCGCAGACTGAGGTTCAGCGGGTTTGCCACACGCCTTCGCGGCGTGGATCCGCGCCGGCTTCGAACGCCGGCGGGGTACCGCGCACCGCGACGCCGTGCAGTCCCGATTCCTCGCCACGTCCGGATTTCAGCGCCACGCCTTTCCCGGCGAGCTGCGCCGCAAGTTCGGGGGAGATGCGTGACATCTCGCCGTAGAAATCCGCCCCACGCGCGATCACGTTCGGCAGGTTGATCGCCGACTGCAGTGGCAAGTCCCAGGCGAGCAGGCCCACCAGCACTTTTGCATTGTAGGCCAGGATCGCCGAGCCGCCGGGCGATCCCACCGCGGCGACGAAGTCGCCATTGTCACGGCGCAACACGATTGCAGGCGACATCGACGAACGGGGCCGCTTGCCGCCGGCAACGGCATTGGCCACGGGCCGGCCCGCGTCATCGATGGCCTTGAACGAGAAATCCGTCAGCTGGTTGTTGAGGAAGAAGCCACCGACCGCGCGACCCGCGCCGAACAGGGATTCAACCGACGTCGTCATTGACACGACGTCGCCCTCGTCGTCGACGATCACGAAATGACTGGTGCCGGGAACGTCGAGGGTCGCGTCGCGACCGAGCATCGTCGTCACTGCACCGGGTGGCAAGCCGGCCACCGGGGCGGATGGCGCAGCGCGCGGCCCGATCAGCTGCGCGCGTTGTTCGAGATAGCGCGCATCGAGCAGGCCCTCGACCGGCACCGCAGTGAAGCGCGGATCCGCGACGTACTGGTCGCGGTCCGCATACATGAGTCGGCTGGCTTCGGCGAACAGCAGCCACGCCTGCGGATCGTCCGGTCCCCGTGACGCGATGTCGGTGCGCTCGAGCAGTCCCAACACTTCGAGCAGGCCCACGCCGCTCGAAGGCGGTGGCGGCACGCAGACCACGTAAATGCGGTACGGCTTGCACAGCGGCCTGGTCTCGACGGGACGGTACGCGGCAAGGTCGGCCAGCGTCAGCGTGCCGGGCCGCGGCTCTGCATGCGTGCGCGCGACAATGGCCGCTGCGAGCGGGCCTTCGAGCAGTGCGCGCGGTCCGCGCGTCGCGATCGTGCGCAGCGTTTCGGCATAGGCCGGATTGCGCAGCGTGTCGCCGGCCTTGATCAGCGTGCCGTCCGGGTGGGTGAACAGCGCGCGCGCGTCAGGGAGCGTGGCCTGCGTGAACGTGCTGTTGGCAAAGCGCCCGAGGCGCTGCGGCACGACGAAGCCGTCGGTCGCGAACCGCTCCACGGTGCCGAACAGGTCCTTCCACGCCAGCTTCCCGAACCTCGAATGTGCCAGCCCCAGCATCGCGACGGCTCCAGGCACACCGGTGGAGCGGCCACTGGTCACCGCCTCCGAATACGAGAGCGGTTGGCCCTTGTCATCGAGGAACATGTCGGGCGTTGCCCCGGCCGGTGCCGTTTCGCGACCGTCAAAGGCCGTGATGAAGCCCGTCTGCGCGTCGTAGTACAGCATGAATGCGCCACCGCCAAGCCCCGAACTCTGCGGCTCGACCAGGCCGAGCGCCGCCTGCACGGCCACGGCGGCATCGGCTGCGCTGCCTCCGGCGCGCAGCACCTTGATCCCAGCTTCGACCGCATAGGGATTGGCCGCCGCGACTCCGGGGGTGAGCTTGAAGGTCGTCGTAGCCGCTGTCGGTGCCGGGCGCCCGGTCGTGTCGGCCGGAGCCGGCGCGTTGCGGCAGCCGCCCGCGGCGACCGCCAGCACAAAGGACAAGGCGAGCGCAGCCGCACGCGTACGGATGAATTCCAGGGTGGGCATGGATGAGCGGCGTGGACGGTGGGAGGGTCACGACAATAGACTGTCAGGCCTCCCACCGTCGAGACTGGCCTTGCTGCACGCCAACCGCCTGTTCCGCGTCGCTCTAGTGGCCCTTGCTGCCGTGGCCGCATCCATCGCACGCGCGGCCGATCCTGCTCCCGCGGCTCCCGCCACCCAAGGTCAGGCGCAGGCGCCCCAGCGCATCGTGGTCGTGCATGCGGGCCGGTTGCTCGATCGTCCCGGCAAGGCCCCGCGCGGCCCGAGCACGATCGTGATCCGCGATGGTCGCGTGGGCGAAGTACGCGACGGCTTCGTCGACGTGCCGGGCAGTCAGCTGGTAATCGACCAGCGCACGCGCTTCGTGCTGCCCGGGCTGATCGACAGCCACGTGCACCTGGTCACGGACACGGGCGGCCAGATGGGGCAGCTGGAGGATGTGCAGCTCGAGGACGCCGAGCTCGCCTTCAACGCGCTGGTCAATGCACGGAAGACGCTGCGTGCCGGCTTCACGACGGTGCGCAACCTCGGTGACGAACACGGTGTCACGCTGGCCCTGCGCGATGCGATCCGCGCCGGCAAGGTCGTGGGGCCCAACATCGTCGACGCAGGCCGTTCGATCTCCACCACCTCGGGCCACATGGATGCCGCGCTCGGCTACCGCGAGGAATTCCGCGACACGCTGCACGCCCACGAGAACCTCTGCGACAGCGCCGAGTCCTGCCGTCGCGCAGTGCGCATCCAGGTCGGCCGCGGCGTCGACGTGATCAAGATCGCAACCACGGGTGGCGTGAACAGCCAGGTGGGCGCGGGCCTCGGCAAGCAGATGTTCGACGACGAGGCGAAGGCTGTCGTGGAGGCCGCCCATCTGTACGGCAAGAAAGTCGCCGTGCACGCGCACGGCGCGGACGGCATCAAGGTCGCACTCGCCGCGGGCGCGGATTCGATCGAGCACGGCACGATGCTCGACGACGAAAGCATTGCGTTGTTCCTCAAGTCCGGTGCGTACTACGTGCCGACTCTGTCGACGGTGAATGGCTACATCGAGCGGCTCGCGGCCAATCCGCAGGCGTATTCGCCGGAGGTGCGGGCCAAGGTCGAGTGGCGCATCAAGGTGACGGGCGAGTCGCTGCGCAAAGCCGTCCCCAGGGGCGTGAAGATCGCATTCGGCACGGACGCGGGCGTCAGCAAGCACGGCCGCAATGCGGACGAGTTCGAACTGATGGTCAAGCACGGCATGACGCCGGCCACCGCCTTGCAGGCCGCCACGGTAAACGCGGCCGACCTGCTTGGACTGCAGGCGGACGTGGGTAGCCTCGAGCCCGGCAAGCGCGCTGACCTGATCGCGGTCGATGGCGATCCGCTCGCGGACGTCACCGTGCTGAAGCGAGTCGCCTTCGTGATGAAGGACGGCGTGGAATTCCGCGACGGAGGCGGCTGACCCCGGGCCGCCATGGCAGGACGTACCCCTTCGTTCGTGCAACCCCTGCCGTTCTCGGAGGCCTGCGAGCGCAACAAGGGACCGATCCTCGAGGTGCTCGAGCGCTGGTTGCGTGAGCCTGGGGTGGTCCTCGAGGTGGGTGCGGGCACCGGCCAGCATGCCATTCATTTCGCGCGCCACCTGCCGCACCTGAGCTGGCAACCCACCGAGCAGTTCGACAATCTCGGCACGCTCGCGGCACGCATCGCGGTCGATGGGCCCTGCAATCTGCTGCCGCCGGTGGAACTCGACGTGGGAGCGGCCCGGTGGCCATGGGACGCGGACAGCGTCGATGCTGTCTTCACCGCGAACACCCTGCACATCATGTCGTGGCCGCTCGTGCAGTCGTTTTTCCAGGGGGTCGGGCAGGTCCTGCGCGACGACGGTCTGCTCATCGTCTACGGTCCGTTCCGCTACGGCGGGCAGTTCACGTCGCACAGCAACCAGTCGTTCGATGAAATGCTGCGGAGCCGCGATCCGGCCAGCGGCATCCGCGATTTCGAGGCGGTCGATGCGCTGGCTGCCGCCCAGGGCCTGCAGCTGGTCGAGGACTGCGCCATGCCGGCCAACAACCAGACCCTGGTCTGGCGCCGGCCGGTTTCCTGAGCGAACGCGCCGGCCCACGCAAAGTGCCGACCCCTGGTTGCCCGAAGCGCTTAGAATCGCGCGCTTCGGTCCACGCTCCAGGAGTCCAAGATGCGTACCCCGTTCCTCGGCCTGCTTGGCCTGATTGCACTGTCCGCGCAGGCACAGGCGGCGGAAGTGCTCGCGCTGCAGTGCGGCGACGTTTTCGATTCGCGCACGGCACGACTCGTGGGCGCACGCACGATCGTCACGGCGGCCGATGGCCGCATCGTGCAGGTGCTGCCCGGCAAGGTGGCCGCGCCGGACGCCCGGGTCGTCGACCTGTCGGGACAGACCTGCATGCCCGGCTGGATCGACCTGCACGTGCACCTCGGGCAGGAATCGAACCCGAAGCAGTACGAAGAAGAGTTCCGGCTCGACCAGATCGATTTCGGCTACCGTGCGCTGGTCTACGCCGAGCGCACGCTCAAGGCGGGGTTCACTACGGTCCGCGATCTCGGCGGGGACGTCGCGCCGCACCTGCGCGACGCGATCAACCAGGGCTACGCGCAGGGCCCGCGCATTTACGCGGCGGGCGCCGCGATCGCGACGACCGGCGGCCATGGCGATCCGCGCAACGGAATGAACGCGGAACTGTCGCACCTGCTTGGTCCGCCCGGGCCCACCGAAGGTGTAATCAACAGCGTCGATGACGCGCGGCAGGCCGTGCGCCAGCGCTACAAGGATGGGTCCGACGTCATCAAGATCACCGCGACCGGCGGCGTGCTGAGCTACGCGAAGAATGGCGACGCGCCGCAGTTCACGATCGACGAGGTGAAGGCTGTCGTCGATACCGCGAAGGACTACGGCTACAAGGTGGCGGCGCACGCCCACGGCAAGGAGGGCATCCGGCGCGCGGTCGAGGGCGGCGTGACCTCGATCGAGCACGGCACGTACATGGACGAGGAACTCTTCGCGCTGATGAAGAAGCACGGCACGTGGTACGTGCCGACGATCTCGGCCGGCAAGTTCATCGTGGAAAAGGCGAAGATCGACGGCTACTACCCCGGGATCATCCGGCCGAAGGCCGCGCGCATCGGCGCACAGATCCAGGACACGTTTGCCAAGGCTTACAAGGCCGGCGTGAAGATCGGATTCGGCACCGACCAGGGTGTGGCGCCGCACGGAGAGAATGCGAAAGAGTTCGGCTACATGGTTGAGGCAGGCATGCCCGCGGCCATCGCGCTGCAGGCCGCGACGTTGAACGCCGCCGAGGTGCTCGGCGCAACGGACCTTGGCCAGATCGCGCCGGGTTTCCGCGCGGACGTGGTCGCCGTTCCCGGCAATCCGCTCGACGACATCGCGCTCACCGGCAAGGTGAGCTTCGTGATGAAAGACGGCGCCGTCTACGTCGGAGCCAATCCGGCGCTTTGAGCGGCGTCACGGACGATGACGACCCGCGTCATACGTCGGGTCGTACATCTCGGCCCGGATGACCTGCTCGAGATCGTCCGGCCGCTCGATCGTGGCAAGTCCGTCGCGCAAGGCGATCTCCGCGACGTCGACGGCGATGCGTGCGGACACCTCGCGCACCGAACTGAGCGGCGGGTACAGGCTGCCCTGATCGAGGTCGGCCTGCGACGTGCACCGCGCCAGCGTGCGCGCCGCGGCCAGGAACATCGTGTCGGTCACCTTCGTCGCGCCGGCCACGACCAGCGCGAGTCCCACGCCCGGGAAGATGTAGCTGTTGTTGCCCTGCCGTGGCACGAAGCGCCGCCCGTCCTGCAGCGTCACCGGATCGAACGGGCTGCCCGACGCGTACAGCGCGCGCCCGTCCGACCACGCATAGGCCTGCTCCGCGGTGCACTCGGCCTTCGACGTGGGATTCGACAGCGCGAACACGATGGGCCGCTCGTTGATGCGCGCCATCTCGCGCACCACGGTCTCGTCGAACGCGCCCGGTGCTGCCCCCACTCCGATGATCGCGGTCGGGCGCAAGGCACGCACCGCACCGAGGAAATCAGGCACGGGTTCGTGCACGTGGGCATACGGCCGCTTGTGTTCGGCAAGATCCGCGCGGCCCGCGACGACCAGGCCTTTCGAATCGACCATCCAGCAGCGCGCGCGGGCAGCGGGCTCGTCGAGGCCTTCCTCGGTCATCGCATTGACGAGCAGGTCGGAGATGCCCGTCGCCGCCTCGCCCGCACCGAGGCACAGGAATGTCTGTTCAGCCATGCTCTTGCGCGTGACGCGCAGCGCGGACAGCACGCCTGCGACGGCGACCGCGGCCGTGCCCTGGATGTCGTCGTTGAAGCAGCAAACGCGATCGCGGTAGCGGCGCAGCAGGCGGAACGCATTGTGGTTGGCGAAGTCCTCGAACTGCACGATCACGCCCGGGAACACTTCCTGTGACGCGACGATGAATTCCTCGAGCAGCTCGTCGTACGCGTCGCCGGTCAGCCGCCGCCGGCGCAAGCCGAGGTACAGCGGATCCGCGAGCAGCGCGTCGTTGTTCGTGCCGACGTCGAGCATGACAGGCAGGCACTTCCACGGGTGCAGGCCGGCGCAGGCCGTGTACAGCGAGAGCTTGCCGATCGGGATGCCCATGCCGTTCGCGCCGAGGTCACCGAGCCCCAGGATGCGCTCGCCGTCGGTGACGACGATCATCGCGGCCTCGCGGTGCGGCCAGTTGCGCATCACCTGCGCGATGCGCCCGCGATCCTCCGCGGTGATGAAGAGCCCGCGCGGGCGCCGGTAGATGTGGCCGAACTGCTGGCACGCGAGGCCGACCGTGGGCGTGTAGATGACCGGCATGACCGTCTCGGCGTGATCCATCGCCACACGGAAGAACAGCGCCTCGTTGCGGTCGAGCAGGCTCGACAACATGATGTATTTCGAGAGCGGGGTCAGCAGCCTGTTGAAGTTTTCGAGCACGCGGGCGACCTGTTCGTCCTGCGTGGCGACGTGCGCCGGCAGCAGGCCGCGCAGCCCGAGCACGTCGCGCTCCTGTTCGGAGAACGCGGTGCCCTTGTTGAGGGCCGGGTCGCGCAGCAGCGCGGCGCCGCGCGGGTACCATTCGGGAAGCGGGGGCAGGGTGCGTTTGGGCATCGGCGTGTCCGTGGTGCAGACACGCGGATGCTAGAGGGCGCGGCGCGCCCGTCAACGCGGGGAAGTCCTTAGGCGGGCGGCCTCAGGACGGGGTCTTCATCTGCGACTGGCAGTAGTTCGGCAGCCCCACGCGGTCGATCAGTTCCAGCTGGGTCTCGAGGAAATCGATGTGCCCTTCCTCGGATTCGAGGATGTCCTCGAGCAGCTCGCGGCTGACGTAGTCGCCGACCTTCTCGCAGTGCGCGATCGCGGCCTTCAGGTCGGGGTGCGCGACCTGCTCCAGCCTGAGGTCGCACTCGATCGTCTCGCGCACGTCCTCGCCGATCATCAGCTTGCCGAGGTTCTGCAGGTTGGGCAGGCCTTCCAGGAACAGGATCCGCTCGATCAGCTTGTCCGCGTGCTTCATCTCGTCGATCGACTCGTGGTGCGTGTAGTCGCCCAGCTTGTCGAGACCCCAGTTCTTCAGCATGCGGGCATGCAGGAAGTACTGGTTGATGGCGGTCAGTTCGTTCTTGAGGATCTTGTTGAGGTGCGCGATGACTTCGACGTCGCCCTTCATGGGAACACTCCGGCGGCAGGCTTAGGCTAGGGACGCCGCATGAGCGGCGGTGACGAGTCAGGAAGCCTGCGTTGCCCGCGCGCCGGAATCAAGGGTGCGCGTGTCGAGAATTTCCCGCGCGCAGGGCTCGCAGGCCCCGCAGCAGGTGGCTACGCCGGTGCAGGACTGCAGCTGCTCGAACGAGCGCGCGCCTTCCTGGATCGCCTGTTGCAGGCGATTTTCCGAGATCCCGTGGCAGAGACAGACGTACATCGCCAGTTACCTCCTCGACGCCTATATCCTAGGTCAAACCGGATGCTAATGCAAACGATTCGCATTTAGGTAGAGACCGCAATGCTACAGGTTGTTTCCACCATGGCGGCCCCCTGTGGCTGCGCCCGGTCACGGGGGCAGCGGGGCCCGGCCTGGCCGCTGCGCGGCCGACATGACCGGAGGCTAAACTGACCGGATGAACGAGCAGGAATCCTTGCCGCCGCCGGATACCCAGGGCGAGACGGAGCAGCCGGGCGCGCCAGCGCTGCAGCGGGCCTTCATGGACCGCGCCCGGCGCGCTGCCGAGCACGAGCACGCCCCGGCGCCAGGCAGCGTCTGGCATCGCGTGGTGGCGATCGTGGCCGCGCTCGCGCTGACGGGCGGCATCGTGTTCGTGTTCGACGCGTTCCTCGGCAGCATG
>Ga0224500_10001062_pt1 | contig 17077 bp, 17 predicted proteins | sample SF_Oct11_sed_USG_FD_168126 | JGI IMG/M metagenome (GOLD analysis project Ga0224500, IMG submission 168126) | Sediment microbial communities from San Francisco Bay, California, United States - SF_Oct11_sed_USGS_4_1 | ecosystem: Environmental > Aquatic > Marine > Sediment | place: USA: California... | reverse complement strand
CGCGCTCCTCGATGTCGAAGACCAGCTCGAGGTTCGGATCAGCGGGGAGTTCATCTTCGTCAACGCCACGCGCCTCCGGCTCAACCTCGACAACTACGCGACCTTCTCGCACGTGTTGGGGGTCCTACGGCAGAACGGCGTGGGTGTCGTCACCGTGGACGAGAAGATCGAGCGCCGAGAGTGGCAGGTGTTCACCTCGCTCCTGCTGGCCGGGACCAACCGCGAGCCGTCGCCCACCCGACTATCCGAGTTGTACCAGAAGATGCTGCAGGGAGGCGTGGGCCACATCACCGTGGAGCCGCCCGCTGAAGACGCCGACGACCTCGACGACGAGGAGCAGGCGAAGGAAGTCGCCAAACGAACCTACGAGCGCTCCGTCGCCGTGACGAAGGAAGTCATCAACAGCATCCGGATGGGACGAAGCGCGAGCGTCAAGAAGGTCAAGCGCGCGGTCCAGAACATCGTGGACCAGGTGCTCAGCAACGAGGTGTCGTTGGTCGGGTTGACGACCATCCGTGACTACGACGAATACACGTTCACGCACTCGGTGAACGTGTGCATCTTCTCGGTCGCCATCGGGCGCCGATTGGGGTTGAATCGGCTGCAGCTCTACGATCTCGGCCTCGCCGCCCTGTTCCACGATGTCGGGAAGAGCCGGGTCCCGCTCGAGGTGCTCACGAAGGAGGGCGGACTCGACGAGGACGAGTGGCGCATCATGCAGTCGCACCCCTGGCTCGGCGTGCTGACGCTCTTCGGCCTGCGCGGGTACGGCGAGATCCCGTACCGCGGCATCATCGTGGCCCACGAGCATCACATGAAGGTGGACCTGACGGGGTACCCTAGGGCGCTCCGCGAGCGGCGGATGTCCATGTTCTCGAAGATCGTCGCGGTGGCGGATGGGTTCGACGCCGCCACCAGTCGACGGGTGTACCAGACGACCCCGCTCCAGCCGGACCAAGTGCTCCGCGAGATGTGGGAGAACCCCCGGCGGGGCCTGGATCCGGTGCTGGTGAAAGCGCTGATCAACCTCGTTGGCATCTATCCCGTGGGAACGTGCGTTGTCCTCGATACGTACGAGATCGGCATCGTGCACGCGGCCAACCCCGACGCGGACTTCATCAACCGGCCGGTCGTGCGCATCGTGCTCGACGAGAACGGGCAGGCCGTGGCCCCGGCACCGCTCGCGAACCTGGCGGAAGCGGGGACGGACGGTGGGTTCCGCCGTTCCATCATCAAGGTCACTGATCCGGCGAAGTGGGGCATTACCCCTGGGGACTACTTTGTCTGACCGCGGTCCTGGGGGCATCGCGCGCTGCTGGGCGCGCCTCGCCACCGATGGCCGCACGGCGCTGATCCCCTACGTGACCGCCGGTTATCCCTCCCACGACGCCACGGTCGACACACTGCGCATGCTCGCGTCGGAGGGAGCGGACCTGATCGAGGTGGGGATCCCGTTCAGCGATCCGCTCGCGGACGGCCCCATCATCCAGCACGCCTCGTTCGAGGCCCTCCGGCAGGGTACCACGGTCGCAGGGGTGCTCGAGATGATCCGGACCGCGGACCTCGCCGTTCCGGTCGTGGTGTTCTCCTACCTCAATCCCATCCTCCAGTATGGGACGGAGCGGTTCCTCGCCGACGCCGAGTCCGCTGGCGCCGCCGGCATGCTGCTCACGGACCTTCCGGTCGGCGGCGACCCGGGTGTGGAGCAGGCCATCCGCCGGAGCGGCTTGGACCGCATCCCCCTGGTGGCGCTTACGACGGCTGGCGAGCACGGTGGGCGGGGGCAGTGGTTTCGTGTACCTGATCTCGCGCCTGGGCGTCACCGGCACCCATACGACGATCGGCACCGAGGTCGAGCACATGGTGGAGCGCATCCGCACCTGCACATCGCTGCCGGTGGCGGTCGGATTCGGGATCACAGGGGCCGAGCAGGCAGCGGCCGTCGCTCGGTACGCCGATGGGATTGTCGTGGGGAGCGCGCTCGTGGAGCGCATGGGACGCGACGCGGCGGCGGCGCGGGAACTCGTGCGCACGCTCCGGCAGGCCCTCGATGCCGTCGGGGTGGCGGGATGAACGACGTCGGCACGCGCGACAGCATCACGCTGAAAGGGATGCGATTTCATACCCTCGTCGGGTTGCTGCCGCACGAGGAACACGTTCCCCAGCCGCTCGAGTTGGATCTCACCGTCTGGCTCTCCCTGCGTTCCGTCGGCGAGACGGATTCGCCCGAGCAGCTCGTGGACTATCGCGACCTGTATGCGGCGGTCGCAGACACCGTCGGGACCAGCCCGCACCGGCTGCTCGAGGCCTTGTGTGAGAAGATCGCCGCCCGCGTGCTCGTGCAGCCGGCGGTGGGGCGCGTCCGGGTCGCGGCGCGGAAACCGCACGCCCCCATTCCGGGACCGCTTGACTACGTCGAGGTGGTGGTCGATCGCGGGCGCACCGAATGACGCTGCCCGACTGGGCGTTCGTCGCGCTCGGATCCAATCTCGGTGATCGGGATGGATACCTCGCGCACGGACGGGTCGCGCTGGCGGGGCTGCCGCGCACCGAGCTCGTTGCCGCCTCGCGCGTCGAGGAGACCGCCCCGCTCGGACCTGCGCCCCAACCGCCCTATCTGAACCAGATGGTGCTGCTGCGAACGTCGCTCGGTCCGCATGCGTTGCTCGACGCCTGCCTCGCGATCGAACGGTCGGCAGGCCGGGTGCGCCGAGAACGCTGGGGGCCGCGCACGCTGGACCTCGACCTCGTCCAGCTGGGCACCGAACACGTGGACGACCTCGATCTCCAACTCCCTCACCCTGAGCTCCCGCACCGGGAGTTCTGGCAACGGGAAATCGCGGAGTTGCTTCCCCATGCCCGATAGCCCGGTTACGACCGTGGGTCTCCACGCCATGAAGCGCGACGGCCGGAAGATCGTCGCGCTCACCGCGTACGACGCCCTGTTCGCCGGCCTCGTGGACGAGGCCGGCACCGACGTGGTCCTGGTCGGCGACTCGGTGAACACCGTCCTGTGCGGGCAGCCGACGACGGTCTCGGCAACGCTCGAGCAGATGATCTATCACGGCCGGATCGTCCGCACCGGGGTGCGGCGGGCCCTGCTCGTGATCGACATGCCCTTCCTGACCTACCAGGTCTCGATCGAGGACGCGAAACGCAATACCGGTCGCGTCATGCAGACCACCGGCGCAAGCGCGGTGAAGCTCGAGGGAGGCGCCTGGCTGGCCCCCACGGTGCGGGCGATCGTCGAGATGGGTGTCCCGGTCATGGCGCATCTCGGATTCACGCCACAATCCGTCCACGCGCTTGGCGGAGCGCGGGTGCAGGGGCGGGGAACGGAGGCCGCCGACCGACTGGTGGCAGACGCGCAATCCCTGGAAGAGGCGGGGGCCTTTGCACTCGTGCTCGAGCTCGTGCCGGCACCGCTGGCCGAGCGTGTAACGGCCGCGCTGTCGATCCCAACCATCGGGATCGGGTCGGGACCGGGGTGTGACGGCCAGGTACTCGTGTTGCACGACATGCTCGGGCTCAACGAGTCCTTCAAGGCGAAGTTCCTCAAGCGGTACGCCGCGCTCGCGGAGGAGGTGCGGCGGGCCGCCCGCGCGTTCGGCGACGACGTGCGCGAAGGGCGGTATCCTGACCGGGACCACAGTTTCTCGACGTGATCGAACTGGTCAGTCCCGCCGAGATGCGCGCCTGGAGCCGCGCGCGTCGGGCTGACGGCGCCCGAATCGGGTTTGTCCCCACCATGGGAGCCCTCCACGACGGGCACTTGCAGTTGGTGGATCGCGCGCGTGCCGCGGCCGACACCGTCGTCATGAGCATCTTCGTGAATCCGCTCCAATTTGGGCCGACGGAGGATCTCGACCGATATCCGCGCGACCTCGCCCGCGATCGGGCGCTGGCGCGCGACCACGCGGTGGATTGCCTCTTCGTGCCGGCCGCCGTGGACATGTACCCGCCCGGTGCCGTGGTGCGGGTGACCCCGGGCGCCCTCGCCGCGCACCTGTGTGGACCCCACCGGCCGGGACATTTCGAGGGAGTGCTCACCGTCGTGGCCAAGCTGCTGCACATCGTGGAGCCGGATGTGGCCGTCTTCGGCCGAAAGGATGCCCAGCAGGCCCGGCTCATCGCGCGCATGGCCGCCGATCTCGATTTTCCGGTCGACGTTTTGATCGGCGCGACGGTGCGCGAGGCGGACGGTCTTGCGCTCAGCTCGCGCAACGCCTACCTGTCGGCCGATCACCGGCGCCAGGCCGGCGCCATACCGGCGGCGCTCGCTGACGCCCATACCCGGTTCCTGGGCGGGGAGCGGGATGCCGCGGCACTCTGCGCCGCACTGCGACGCCGGCTCGAGCAGGCCGGGCTGGTCGTCGAGTACGTGGAGGCGGTCGATCCGGATCGTTTGGAGCCCGTGGCGACCGTGGCCGGTGACACGCTCGTCGCCGTAGCGGCCCAGGTGGGCACCACCCGCCTGATCGACAACATCATCCTGGGAGACGGCCTTGCCGCGGACCTCCCCGCCCACTGACGCCGTCGGGTTGCCAGCCTGGGCCGTGGTGACCGAGAAACGGCGGCGACACATCGAGCGCGTAGCACGCCAGCTGGTGGCGTGGGCGGACGCCATGGAGGTAAGCGAACGGGAACGCAGCCGGTGGCTCAAAGCCGCCTGGTTGCACGACGCGCTCAAGGACGCGCCGGCGGCGGTCCTGCGCGAGTACGTCGATCCGGCTGCGGGACCGCCCGCCATCTGGCATGGACCGGCAGCAGCCCGGCGGGCGGAACAAGACGGGGAGCGCGATCACGGGCTGCTCGACGCTGTCCGATACCACTCGATCGGATACGCGGGATGGGACCGCGTGGGCCGCATGCTCTACCTGGCGGACTTTCTCGAGTCGGGACGCCGCTTGCACCACCCGGATCGTGACGCCCAGGCCGCCGATGTGCCGCACCACCCTGACGCGGTGTTGCGGGAGGTCGCGCGTCGGCGCATCGCCCACGGGCTCAAGAAGGGGTGGCCCCTGCTTCCCGAGACGGTCGCGTTCTGGAACGCACTCACCTGACCTGGCTCCGCGCCGCCGCGGCCCTGCTGGCGGTGGCGGGCGTCGTCGCGCTGGCCTGGGCGCTCACCCATCGCGGCGATGGTGCCCGACCCGACCGCGGCGTTCCCGGGGAACGCGTGCCCTACGCGGTCGAAGTGCTGAACGGCACGGATGTCGATGGGCTGGCGCGGCGCGTTACCCTCCACCTCCGACGCGCAGGCCTGGATGTCGTGTTCTACGGCACGAACGCGGACAGCGTCGACTCGACGACGATCATCGTGCGGGGGACGGACCCGACGGCGGGGAACGTGGTCCGGGATGCGCTAGGCGTTGGGCGCATCCGGGTCGACGCCGACCCGCGCCTGCTGCTGGACGTCACGGTCGTCGTGGGACGCGACGCCGTCGGCGTGCTCGACGGCGATCGCTAGCTGCCCGCAGGCGGCCGCAATGTCCAGCCCGCGGCTCCGCCGCACCGTCACGTTGACTCCGACGCCGGTCAGGCTCTCCGCAAACGCCGCGATCACGGTGGGCGCGCTCGGGGTCAGAGACGCACCGCCACCGGGATGCAGGGGCAGCAGGTTCACGTGCGCCTGGACCCCCCGCGCGAGCTGCGCCAGTGCCCGCGCGTCCTCGGACCGGTCGTTGTAACCCGCGATCATCACGTATTCGAACGTTACGCGGCGAGCGAATGCCCGCAGGGCGTCGAGCACCCGCGGGATCGGGTATTTCCGCTCCACCGGCATCATCTGCGCCCGCCGGTCACTGAACGGACTGTGGAGCGACCACGCGACGCCGAACTGCTCGGGCCGTCGCGCCAGCGCCTCCAAGCCCGGGATGAGCCCGACCGTACTCACCGTAATCTGGCGTGCGCCAATGCCGAGCCCGCGGGGGTCGTTGAGCATCGCGAGGGCAACATCGACCGCGGCCCAATTGTGCAGTGGTTCGCCCATACCCATGAAGACGACGTTGCTCGGCCGCCCGAAGGCGGGATCCATCACCAGCTCACGCACCTGCGCGACGATCTCCCAGGGCGCCAGGTGGCGCCCGAATCCCATGCGACCGGTCGCACAGAACGCGCACCCGTAGGCACACCCGGCCTGGGACGAGATGCACAGCGTTCGGCGCCGCCCTTCGGGAATCAAGACCGATTCGACCCGGGCGCCGTCCGAAAAGCGCCACAGGAACTTGACGGTCCCGTCGCGCGAATGCTGGCACGCCTCACGAACCGGCCGTGGCAGCGGACAGTCACGGGTCAGGGCATCAGCCAGGTCGCGGGGCAGGTCGGTGGCGTGGCACCATGCGTCCGCCGGTCGCTGCCACAAATAAGGCAAGATCTGTCGGGCTCGGAAGGCCGGAATCCCGCGCTCCGCCACCCAGGCATCCAGCGCCCGCGCCGCATTCCCGGGCCGCTGATCGAGCCAGGTCACGGCGTTCCGGTCACGCCGAACGTGATGCGGTAGGTCGCCCCGATGTCGGACGCGCCCGCCCCGCGGGCGATCCCGACGCGAAATGGCCCGGCCTTGAAGGCGATCCCGAGCAGGGGTTGCCACGCGCCGGCGCCGTACCCGCCGGCGCGGAGCGCTCCAGCCTCGATCAGCAGGCGATCGGCAAGGAGCAGTCCGGCGCTGCCGAGGTGGTCGGCGGAGCCCGCTTCCCGCGCCGTGAACCCGTACCGCACGTGGAGTTCCGCGGCCAGCCCAAACACCGGGGGAATTCCCGCGGCGTACTCCGCTCCGCCCAGGTACTCGGACGCCGCCCCACCGGTGGCAATGGGCTCGCCGAGATGCGTCGCGACGCCGATGACCAGGCCGGTGAACGGACGAACCCGGACGCCCAGGTCGACGGTGATGCCCCCCGCGTCGCGCGCATCGAGCCGCGTGTCGTGCAGCAGGGTCGTGACGCCGCCCTCCAGCGGCCCAACGCGCCCGCCGATCGCGGCCCCGGCGAACTGGGCGTAGACCGGAATGTCGGCGCCTTCCCCGATGGGAGAAGTCGACGTGCGCACGAGATCGCCGACACTCGCCCGTCCGGCGACCAGGCCCACCCCCACCTGCCGCCCCAACGCGAGGGTTGCCCCGAGCAGCACCGCCGATACGTTCACCACGTCGGGGGTCTGGTAGACATCCACCGCAAACGAAGCACGGCGTTGGGAGACGGTCGCCGCCGGATTCCAAAACACCGCGGTCGGGCCGTCCCCGAGCGCTGCCGGCCGGACCAGGGCCCCCTCTGCCACCCGCCAGAGATCGGCCCAGGCGGGCGCCTGGGCTACGGTCGGATGCGGTGCCAGGATCAGCAACGCCAGCAAGGTGGTGGTCGCACGCATTTCAGAAGCGTGGACCGGTCGAGTCGGCGTGTCAAGCGTCTGCTTGCTGCCGCCACAGAGCGCCATTAGGTTCAACCAATGCAATCACTTAGGCCGCACTCGTCGTGTTGCTCTCGAAGCTACTGACACCCCAGAGAATCCGGGTCCCGCTCAATGCTGCCGACAAGCAGGGCGCCATGCGCGCGCTTGTGGAGGCTGCGGCCGACGGCAATGATGTGTCCGTCGAGGACCTGATGCAGGCGGTCGAGGAGCGCGAAGCGGTGTTGTCTACCGGGATCGGGCATGGAGTTGGCCTTCCCCACGGGCGGTCAGGACAGATCCAGCAGCTGCTGGTGTCGGCGGGCGTGTTGCCGGCCCCAATTGCGTACGACTCGTTGGACGGCCAGCCCGTCCGGTTGCTGTTCCTGCTGGTGGGTCCGGAAAGCGAGGCGGGGTTGCACGTGAAAGCCCTCAGCCGGATCACGCGGATCGTGCGGCAGCCGCTCGTGCGGGAGCGCCTCGTGGCGGCCGTCAGCGGCAGCGACTTTCATCGCATTCTCCGCGACGCGGAAGGGTTGTGACGGACCGAGGACCCACGACGGATACGGGCATGCGGACGCATCGGTGTGGCGCGCTCCGCGCGCAGCACGTCGGCCAACGGGTGCGGCTCGGTGGGTGGGTGCATCGGCGCCGGGATCTGGGCGGTTTGTTCTTCCTCGACCTGCGGGACCACGAAGGCCTCGTGCAGGTCTCGCTCGGACCCGACTGGACCCCGCCCGAGGTGCTCGCGCACGCCGGGGAGATCACCGCCGAGTCGGTGGTGCTCGTGGAGGGCAGGGTCGATGCCAGGCCGGACGGCCAACGCAACCCGGACATGCCAACGGGCGACGTCGAGGTGCGCGCCGACGCGGTGACGGTCCTGGGCCCGGCCCCGGCCACGCTGCCGATTCCCGTCTGGCGGACCAAGGGCGAACCGCCGCCGTCCGAGGAGCTGCGCCTCCAGTACCGGTATCTGGACCTCCGGCGGCCAGAGATGCAGGCACGGCTCCGGCTCCGGCACCGGTTGCTGCAGACGGCGCGGCGGTCCATGACCGACCAGGGATTCATCGAGATCGAGACGCCGATCCTCACGAAGCCGACTCCCGAAGGGGCGCGAGACTACCTGGTGCCCTCACGCGTGCATGCGGGCCAGTTCTATGCCCTGCCGCAGTCGCCGCAGATCTACAAGCAGCTGCTGATGGTATCGGGCTTCGACCGCTACTTCCAGATCGCGCGCTGTTTCCGAGATGAAGACCTGCGTGCCGACCGTCAGCCCGAGTTCACGCAAATCGACGTCGAGGCGGCCTTCGTGACCGCGGAGGACGTCTACGACGCGATCGAAACCGTGCTCGTCGCACTCTGGCGGGAGGCGGGGAACGATGTGCCACGACCGTTTCGCCGGATCAGTCATGCGAATGCGCTGGAGCGGTACGGCACGGACAAACCCGACCTGCGGTTTGGATTCGCGCTCGAGGATTGGACGGATCGCCTCGTGGGACGCGGGTTTCGGGCGTTCGACGACACGCACGCGCAGGGCGGGCGGGTACGCGGCATCCGCGCGCCGGGCGGCGCCGCGCTGTCCCGCAAGGACCTCGACCTGCTGACCGAACTTGCGCGGAAGGGCGGGGTGAGCGGTCTCGCGGTCGCCAAGCATCAAGGCGGTCAGCTCACCGGTCCCCTCGCGAAGCTGACGGGAGCGTCGGCCGATCTGTTCGAGCTCGCGGACGGTGATGTCCTCCTTACGGTCGCGGGCGCGGACGCCGTGACGTCGGCCGCATTGGATCGGGTGCGGGGAGCGCTCATCACCCGCCTCCAACCTCCACCGTCCATGCCCCACGCGTTCCTCTGGGTGGAGCAGTTCCCGCTGTTCGAGCACGATCCGGAGACGGGTGCACTCGTGTTTGCGCACCACCCGTTCACCGCTCCTCACCCCGATGACCGCGCACGGTTTCTGGCCGGGGAGACCGAGGCGGTGCGGGCGCTGCACTATGACGTCGTGTACAACGGGAACGAGCTTGGCAGCGGGTCGATCCGGATTACGGATCCGGCGGTCCAGCTGCGTGTGTTTGAGGTGCTCGGCATGCCACGGGACGAGGCGCGCCGACGGTTCGGGTTCCTGCTCGATGCGCTGGCCATGGGCGCACCGCCGCACGGCGGCTTTGCGATCGGGTTCGACCGCGTGGCCATGCTGCTGGCGGGCGCCGATAGCCTGCGCGACGTGATCGCGTTTCCGAAGACCACGGCGGCGCGCGCCCTGTTCGAGAATGCCCCCTCGCCGGTGTCCGCCGACGAACTGGCCGCCCTCCACCTCCGGATCACGTCATGACCGACGTCACGCACCGCATTCCGGTGGACGGCGCCGACCCACTGACGCTGGCAGGAGTGCACGACCGCCATCTGGTTGACCTCGCCCGAGGCACCGGGACGCAGGTCACGCTGCGCGGTGACCAGCTCCTGGTGACGGGGACGCTGGCCGACGTGGAGCGCGCGAGTCGCCTGGCGGCCGTGCTGGTCGAGCGCGCGCGCCGGGGGGCGCTCGACGCGGACGACGTGCAGCGATTGCTCACCGACGGCCCCGACCCGGATGAAGGGACGAACGGGGAAATGCGGATCGCGCTGCCGGGGATTCGCAAGGTCGTGCAGCCCAAGACGGTCGGTCAGCGGGAGTACGTTCAGGCCATCCGGGATCACGAGATCGTGATTGGGGTGGGTCCGGCGGGGACGGGCAAGACGTATCTCGCGTGTGCCCTCGGCGTCGAGTTTCTCAGTCGGAAGCGCGTCCGGCGGCTGATCCTCGCCCGTCCCGCCGTCGAGGCCGGCGAACGGCTCGGCTTCCTTCCCGGTGACCTGCAGGCGAAGATTGACCCCTACCTCCGCCCGCTCTACGACGCGCTCGAAGACCTGATGCCCGCTGAGCGCATGCAACGGGCCCTGGAGACGCGGACGATCGAGATCGCGCCGCTCGCCTACATGCGCGGGCGAACGCTGGCGGACTCGTTCGTGATCCTGGACGAGGCGCAGAACGTGACCGGCGGGCAGATGAAGATGTTCCTGACCCGACTCGGCGTGAACTCTCGGGCGGTGGTCATCGGCGATAAGACCCAGATCGACCTCCCCAGTCGGGAGGAGTCGGGGCTGATCCAGGTCGAGCGCATCCTCCCGGGAATCGACGGCGTCGGTTTCTGCTACCTCGAGGAACGCGATGTCGTGCGCCATCGCCTCGTGCGCGAGATCATCCGGGCCTATGCGGAGGACCAGAGCGGATGAACAACCATCGCCGGTTCACCGTTCCGGTCGAGCCTCCAGCTCCCGAACTCCCGCACCACATCGGCTTCCACGCGTTGCGGTGGCTGCCGGTCGTGGGGCTGGCGATGTTGACGGTGGCGCTGTACCCCGGCGCCGGACGCATCGGCGCCCCACCGCTCGACCCGGGCCAGGTGGCGCTCGAAGACGTCGTCGCGCCGTTCGATTTCGATGTGCGGAAGACACCGGCGGAGCTGGTGCGGGAAGGCGACCAGCTCGAAGCCTCCGTGCGCCCCATCTACCAGTTCCGGCAGGCGGGGCTCGACAGCGCACTCACGACGGCGACTCGCCTATTTGCCGCCCTCGACACCGCGACAGCCCCCGGGGAGCTGGAGATCATCGCGCAGGCCCACGGCCTCCACCTCAGCGCGGATGAAGCCGCATTCCTGTTCGCTCCCGGCCAACGAACCGCATTCCGGAAGGGAACACTCGATTTGCTGCGCCGCGAGCTGGGGCGGGGCGTCGCCAGCAGCGCAGTCCTTCAGGCAGAGGCCTCCCGGATCGTGGTGGTGCAGCACGGGCAGACCGAGCGGGTCGTGGACCGCGGGGAGGTGATGGACAACCAGCGGTTCCTCGAAGCCCGAATTCAGGGCCATCCCGCGCCGAACTCGACGATTGGCGACCAGATCTACCTCCAGGTGCTGATTCTGGTGTTCCGCCCGACCCTAGTGTTCGATCGGGCGGAAACGGACTCCCTGCGGCGGGATATCCGGGCCAACGTCGACACCGTCAGGGACCAGGTTCGCACCAATGAGTTGATCGTCGGGGCGCACCAGGTGGTGACGACCGATGCCCACGATCGACTGGACGCGTTGCGGGCGGAGCTGATCGCGCGCGGTGGCGGCGGGCGGAGCCTGCGTGCGGTGGTCGGACAGTTCCTCACCGCCGGTCTGGTGCTGTCGGTCTTCTGGCTCCTCTTGCTGCTGTACCGGCGCGAGTCGTACGTCAACCTGCGCCACATTGCCGTGTTCACGACCATCTTCACGACGGTAATTGGTGGCGCCGCACTCAACGCCCGGTTTCTGCATCCGGGTGCGGAGCTGATCCCGATTCCCTTCGCGGCGATGCTCCTCACCGCGTTGTTCAGCGGGCGCGTCGCGATGCTCGGCGCTACGACCCTCGCCGTGCTCGTGGCGTCCCAGCCGACGTACCAGATGCCGAGCGCGCTTTACCTTGCCCTCATTGGCGGCGTGGCGGCGGCGATCGGCATGCGCGTCGTGCGTCGGCGCACCCAGATCCTGACCACGATGGCCATCGTGCTCGTCGCGTTCGGCGTCACGGCCCTCGCGGTCGGTATGCAGCAGGGGTGGGAGCCGCAGGCGATCGGGATCAGCGCGCTCCGCGGCGCGGTGAACGCCGTGGCGTCCGCCGCGTTGGTGGGGGTTGCCCTGCCGCTGTTCGAAGCACTGGGGCGGATCACGACCGACGTCACGCTCCTCGAGCTGTCCGACCCGATGCGCCCGCTGCTCCGCCGCCTCGCCACGGAAGCGCCCGGGACCTACGCGCACAGCGTGGCGATGGCCAACCTCTGCGAGTCGGCGTGCAACGCGATCGGTGCCAACGGGTTGCTCGCCCGGGTCGGCTGCTACTATCACGACGTCGGCAAGCTGGCCAAACCCCAATTCTTCGTCGAAAACCAGATGTCGGGCGGCAATCCGCACGACAAGCTCAAGCCGGAGGTCTCCGCCCAGCTCATCCGCAGTCATGTCAAAGAGGGCGTGGCCCTCGCGGAGGAGGCCCGGCTCCCGGAAGCCGTCACGGCGTTCATCCCGGAACATCATGGCACGGCGGAGATCACCTACTTCCTCGAGCGAGCCCGGGCCCGCGGGGATTCCGAGATTTCGCCCGATGCGTTCCGGTACCCCGGCCCGCGTCCGCGATCCGTTGAGACGGCGGTCGCCATGCTCGCGGACGGAGTGGAAGCGGCGCTTCGCGTGCTCGACGATCCATCGCCGGAGAAGATCCGGGATGCGATCGATCACCTGACGCTGCAGCGTGTCGAATCCGGACAACTCGACGATGCCCCGCTCACGCTTTCCCAGCTCGAACGCGTCAAAGAGGAGTTCGTGCGGGTGCTCGCGGGGGTCCACCACAACCGCATCGACTACCCTGCAAACGTCGGGGGGATCAGTGCCGACTGGAAGGCGACGCCGCCGGCATGACGTCCGTGTCGCGGCCCTCGGAGTGGAGGTGCCGCTCCCGCCCGCCGCGGTGCGCCGAACCGTGCGCGTGGTGCTCGACGGCGAACGCGCCGGAGCGGCAACCGTGAGCGTGACGTTCCTTTCCAGCCAACGGATGCGTGCCCAGAACCGACGCACGTTCGGGAGGGATCGCGCCACGGATGTGATCGCGTTCGGGATGCGGCACGACGGTCACCTCGTGGCGGACCTCTACGTCTCGCCCGCGGCGGCCGCTGCAGCGGCCGCCCGCTTCGGAGTGCCGCCGCGGGAGGAGATCGTTCGCCTGGTGATCCACGGCACCCTCCACGCCCTGGGACAGGACCATCCCGATGGGGCGTCTCGCGTCCGGTCCCCCATGTGGCAGCGCCAGGAGCGATACGTCCAGCGCGCCGTCCGACTGCGATCCCGATGATTCCCGATGCCATCGGGCTCGTCGTTGGCGCCGGCGCCATGGGATGGGCCGCGCTCCTGGCGCTCGGCGGGGAGGCGCCGGGCCTCACGAGTACGGTTGGCGACCCACCGCCGGATACCCGTGCCCGCATGCCGGTGTCCCGCGCCTTGCGCCTCGCCCGCATGGCCCTCCTCCCGATCGGCGCCGCGAGTGTGGGGTTCGCTGCCGCCTGGTGGACCCGATCGGCGGGTGGCGGCGCGGTGCTCGTCGGCATCACCTGGGTGCTGTTGCTCCTGGTTGGTGACATCCTCCCGCGTGCCTTGGGGCTCCTGGCACCGCGGATGGCCTCGCGGGTGCTCCCCTGGGCCCGGGCGTCGCTCTGGCCGTTCCGTCCGCTGCTCGGGATCATCGGATGGATGGACAAGCTCGCCCATCGGGTCGTCCCACCCGCGACCGCGCAGGCCGGCGGACACATCGGCGCTGCGCAACGCGACATGCTGCTCGGGGTCTTCTCGCTGGAAGACACGGCGATCGAGGATGTCATGACCCCACGCCTCGACATCGTGGGCGTCTCGGTCGAAGCACCGTGGACCGAGTTGCTCGACGTGGTGCGCCAGAGTGAACACTCGCGCATCCCCGTGTTCCACGACACGCTCGACGATATTGCGGGGGTCATCTACGCCAAGGACGTGGCACCCGTGATGATCGGGGCCTCCGCCCCTCCGGAGCAGTGGCAGGAGCTCGTCCGGCCGGTGCCGTTCGTACCGGAGTCCAAGTCCTTGGCCGCCCAACTCCGCGACTTCCAGCGCGGCGCGGGCCATCTCGCGATCGTGGTGGATGAGTTTGGAGGGACCTCGGGCCTGGTCACCCTCGAGGACGTACTCGAGGAAATCGTGGGGGAGATCCACGACGAATACGACGTCAATGAGGAACCGGAGATCGAACGGGAGGGAAACGATCGCTTCTGGGTGAACGGACGCGTGACCCTCGACGACCTCTCCGCCACCCTCGGCATTTCGTTCATCCGCGAGGAAGTGAGCACGGTGGGCGGGTTGATCTACGCCGAGCTCGGCCGAGTGCCGCGCCCGGGCGAAGAGCTGCGGGTTGCCGGCTTCCGGCTCGTGGTGGAACAGGTGGTGCGTCGCCGCGTCCACCGGGTGTACTTCGAGCGCCTGGAGCCCGCCCCGGCGTCGGCCGTAGATGAGTCGCCTGCGGAGGAACTGGCGTGAGCGGTGGATTCCTCCTGGGCTTGGTTGGGGTCGGCGCGGCGGCGATCGGGAGCATGATCGTGGCGGGCGCCGGCGGAGTGAGCCGGCTCGCGCTCGCCCGCTGGGTGTCACAGCGGCAGCACGGAAGCGCGCTGGCCGCCGCCCTCCTGTCGGCACCGGCAACCGTCGTCGGACCGGCGCTCTGGCTCACGGCCGGCGGGCTGCTGTTGGCGGGGATTGGACTCGCCGCGGTCCTGGCACCGCTCACCGCGGCCCGCACGATCGCCGCGCTCGTGCTTGGGGTCCCTGCCACACTCGCCCTCACGTATTCCATTCCACGGGCCATCGGACATCGGTGGCCGGAACCGCTCATCCGGGCCGCGGCCCCGTGGCTGGAGCGCGTCGCCCGCCTGGCGGGGCCCCTCGTGCCCGCCGGTCCGGTGGGTGGCGGTCTCCCGACGCGGCATGGGGCGGATACGGTCGGCGAAGACGAAATCATCGTCCTGGCCGGGGTCCTCACCTTCACGGAGCGCACCGTCCGCGAAGTGATGACGCCCCGAACGGAAATCGTCGGGCTGGAGGAAGGAACGCTCGCGCGCGAGGCAGCGGTGTGCTTCACGGAATCGGGCTACTCCCGGCTGCCGATGTACCGCGAGTCGCTCGATCACATCACCGGCATGGCGTACGTGTTCGACGTCCTCAAGGTGTCCGCGAACGAGCGCCTGCCCGTTCGGCCGATCCTGGCGGTACCGGCCACGCGGCGGTGTGTCGACCTGCTCTTCGACCTGCAGCGGGAACGGCGCCAGCTCGCCGTCGCGCTGGACGAGTTTGGCGGCACCGCCGGCATCGTCACGCTCGAGGACCTCCTCGAGGAGCTCGTGGGGGAGATCTCCGATGAGACGGACGCGGCGGTAGTCGAGGAGACCGGAGTGGCGAACCTGATGGAAGTCGATGGCACGATGGGTGTGCAGGAGATCGCCGCCCGATTCGGGGTCACGCTTCCCGGCGGTCGTGAAACCGTCGGCGGCGTGCTGGCGACGGCCCTTGGCCGGATCCCGCTCACGGGCGAGCGGATCGTGCTCGGCGGTCTGGAGTTCGACATCCTGCGGGCGAGCCCCACCCGGGTGGAACGGCTCGTCGTGCGGCCCGCCGCAGCCCGGCCGACCACGGTGGTGAGAGGCTGAGATGTCGCGCACCCCCCGACTCCGCCGGTACTTCTTCGTGGGCCTCGTGGTCATCGCGCCAGTTGGCGTCACCGTCCTCGTCCTCCGGTGGATCTTCGAGCGGCTCGACGCCATCCTCGGCCGGCCGATTCAGGCCGCCCTCGGGATCCGGATTCCGGGATTGGGATTCGTGCTCCTCGGTCTCGTGGTGCTCGCCGTGGGCTGGGTGGTGCATCAGGCCGTCGGGTTGCGGATACTGCGGGCCTGGAACGAGACGCTCTTGCGCTTCCCGGTCGCGGGCCGGCTGTACAACGCGGCGAGCCAGATCGTCCAGAGCGTCGTCAGTGACAAGAGCCGCATCTTCAAGCGCACCGTCCTGGTGCCGTACCCCACGGACGGGCTGTGGGCCGTGGGCTTCGTGACGAACGATGACGCGCCGGTGATGACGCGTATCGTCGGGCAGGCGTGTGTGAACGTCTTCGTGCCCACGACGCCCAATCCAACCTCGGGCTTCCTGCTCGTCATTCCCCGGACGCGGGTCATCGAAACGGACATCTCGATCGAAGAGGCCATGAAGTTCGTGATCTCGGCTGGGGCCGTGTCCCCGGTTGGTGGGGCGACCCGCTCGCCGCGCCGAGGTCTCGACCTCGAGGATCTGTTCCGGGAGCGTGCCCCGTGACGCCGCCGGGCCTGCTGGAGGAGATGCGGCGGGTCGCCGAGCGCGGTGACGTGGCGAGCTTCCTCCGGTACGCGAAGAGCGTCCATCCGTCCGACCTGTCGGACGTGCTCGCGCAACTGGACGACGAGCTGCAGCATCGGGTCATCCAGGCGCTCCCGCCGGAAGTGGTGTCCGAGGCGCTGGCCGAGATGGAGCACGAGGAGCGGCCCGCGGAGCTCTTGGCGGCGCTGCATCCGGAACAGGCGGCCGACATCGTCGACGAGCTCGACGTCGACGACGCGGCGGATCTGATCGGGGAGCTGCCTCCGGACACGGCGCGCCGGATCCTCAGCCATCTCGCCGATCGATCGGATGTCGAGCGGTTGCTCGCCTACGGCGAGGAGACGGCCGGGGGGCGGATGACGACCGCCATGATCACCGTCCCGGTAACGCTGACGGTTGGTCAGGCGCTCGAATCGGTCCGCGATCAGGCCGCGGAGGTCGAGGACTTCTTCCAGGTGTACTGCGTCGAAGAGGGTGGCCGGTTTGGTGGGGTGTTGTCCATGCAGCATCTGGTGGTCTCCCGCCCCGATCACCTCGTGCAGGACGTGATGGAGTCACCCCCGGTGATGGTGACCCCCGACCAGGATCAGGAGGACGTGGCCCGGCTCATGGCCCGCTACAATGTGCCGGCGCTGGCGGTGGTCGATGGCCTCGGTCGCCTGCTGGGTCGCATCACGTTCGACGACGTGATCGACGTGGTTGAGGCGGAGACCACTGAGGACCTCCTC
>Ga0224500_10001061_pt1 | contig 17086 bp, 16 predicted proteins | sample SF_Oct11_sed_USG_FD_168126 | JGI IMG/M metagenome (GOLD analysis project Ga0224500, IMG submission 168126) | Sediment microbial communities from San Francisco Bay, California, United States - SF_Oct11_sed_USGS_4_1 | ecosystem: Environmental > Aquatic > Marine > Sediment | place: USA: California... | reverse complement strand
CGAGACCGCCGAGATCGGCGACGACTGCACGATCTACCAGGGGGTCACGCTGGGCGGCACGGCGCTGGTCAAGGGAGCCAAGCGGCATCCGACGCTCGCGCGCGGGGTGATCGTCGGTGCCAATGCGCAGGTGCTTGGAGGCTTCACGGTGGGCGAGGGCGCCCGCATCGGCTCGGGGGCAGTGGTCGTCAAGCCCGTGCCGCCAGGCGCGACCGCGGTAGGCAACCCGGCGCGCGTGATCGCGGCTGACGTCGATGCGCAGCGCGAGGCCGCCGCGGCCAAGATGGGCTTCTCGGCCTACGGGGTGACCCAGGGCGACGATCCGGTGGCCCAGGCAATGAAGGGCCTGATCGACAACGCGAGCGGCCACGAGCACCAGATTGCCCTGCTGTGGCAGGCGATCGAGAAGCTGTCGCACCGTGCGCGTGAACTGCCGGACGAGGAGTGCGTGCCGGCCGACGCGCAGAAGGCCGAAGTCTTCGACGCCGAGCGCCTGAACCGGCTGGTCAAGTGACCCCCGGCCCCGGTCAACGCGCATCCTTCGGGTGCGTTGCCGTCTGGCACACTTATCTTGATGCCGGGACCGACCGGTGCCGATCGAGGACAACAGGAGACAACGCATGAAGAGCGTATGGGTGCGGCTCGGTGCCGCCATCGTGGTCGGAACGTTCGCTGCGGCGACTGCGCACGCGCAGCCGGTGGAACGCGAGGGCGTCAAGCTCGAGCCGACGGTGCAGGTGGGCAGCGCGGCGCTGCAGCTCAACGGCGCGGGCGTGCGCACGCGCGCGATCTTCAAGGTCTATGTGGCCGGGCTGTACGTGCCACAGAAGAGCAATAGCCCCGCCGCGTTGCTGTCTCAGAAGGGCCCCCGCCGCATGGCGCTGACGATGCTGCGCAACCTCAGCGCCGACTCCTTCGCCGACGCCATGAACGATGGCCTGAAGAACAACCACACTGAAGCGCAACTGGTGGGCTTCAAGCCGCAGATCGACGCGCTCAATGCGGCGCTCAAAGCGGTGGACGAGGTCAAGAAGGGCGATGCGGTGAACATCGAGTACACCGCCGAGACCGGCACGCGAATCACCGTCAACGGCCAAGCCAAGGGCGCGGCCATTCCGGGCGAGGACTTCTACAACGCGATCCTGCGCATCTGGCTGGGCGAAAAGCCGGCCGACGGTGACCTGAAGAAGGGCCTGCTGGGCGGCTGAGGTTCAACGCCAGCCGCGGCGCCTTGCCCGCGGTGGGCCGATGTGTGCGGGAACCGGCGCCCTCAAAGCGGGGGCCCTGCTCGCCGCCGGCGCACTCGGCTCAGCCGCGAGATCCCTGCACCGGCGGCGGCAGCGGCTGGACCGGCTGCGTCCCGGCTGGCGCACGGGTGACGCGGGTCTTGCCGCCGGTGGTCACGAGGATCACCGGGTCACCGGGTCGGAAGTTCTCGCCGGCCTTGGCCTGGACGATGGCGCGGCGGTCGCCGTTCTTCATCTGCAGCAGGATCTCGACCGCGTCTTCGCTGGTCGCGCTGCGCTCGATTGCGTTGCCGATCACCGCGCCGGCGACGGCGCCGATCACGCCGATGGCGGCCTGTTCACCTCCGTGCGAACGCGACGAGCCGGCAATGCCGCCGAGCACGGCGCCCGTGGCGCCGCCGGCGCCCGACTGGGTGCCGTCGACCTTGACGTCGCGCACCGACAGCACGGTGGCATCCTGCACGGTCGACAGGCGCTGGGCGTCACCCTTCTGGATGACGTCGGGACTGGTGGTGGTGCACGCGGCGACTACGGCCAGCGCCGCAGCTGCGGTCAGTTTCTTGATCATCGACTTCTCCCGTGAATGCCAGTCGCGAACGCGAGGCGAACAACGAAGATTGACGCAAATCGGCGCGCCATGTTCCGTACCGTGGCGGAAAAAAAGTGCGCTACACGTGCAAGCGTGAATTCCGCGGCACGCTGGCCAGCAGGAACTCCATCTGGTCGGCCAGGATTCGGCGGCCGCGCAGGATCATGTCCTCGTGCAGGCTCGGCACGTAGGGCAGGTACAGCAGCGTCATGTGCGCTTCTTCCGGCAGCCGGTTGCCCTTGCGGCCGTTGCAGGCGCGACAGGCGGTGATGCAGTTCATCCAGCCGTCGCCGCCGCCGCGCGACACCGGCACGATGTGTTCACGCGTCAGGTCCTCGAACGCGAAGCGCCCGCCGCAGTAGGCGCAGACATGGCGATCCCGCGCGAACAACTTGCCGTTGGCGATGGTGGGGACGGTGCGCCAGGCGCGACTCGGGATCGCACCGCGCACCGCGATGATCGGCTGCACCTCGATGCGCGACTGGCGTCCCGTGGCGCGCTGCGTGCCCCCGCGCAGCACGTGGCAGGTGTCGCCGAGCGTCCAGGCGACACCATCACTGGCGTAGAGCACCGCCGCTTCCTTGGGGGTGATCCAGGCCTGCGGGCGGCCGGAGACATCGAGTTGCAGAACGTCCATCATGGTTTGTTCGTAAGTGCAAGCGTATCCGAATCCACGCCACAGCTTCAAACCATCTCGCACGGACGCCGGCCTCGACTCGAAACAGGCGGGCGGTCACGGGACGCCTGGCCGTGCCCGCTGCCTTCCGGCGCTGCGGTGCGTCCTGCGCCACGGCCGCAACTTGCAGTGCCGTGACATAGACACGCTCACCTAGAAATAGCGGGCGACACACCGTCCGGGGCGACGCGTGAGGCTGCAGAATCGAACGATCGTTCTATTTCGGCGATCGACGTGTCGACAGATATCCGAATCCGCCCGCCGCGCGCGGCAAGCCCGATGCAGAAGGGTCAGGCCACGCGCGCCGCGATCCTCGAGGCCGCGCTCGGCCTGGCGTCGCACATGGGCCTGGAGGGGCTGTCGATCGGCGCGCTGGCTGAAGTCACGCAGATGAGCAAGTCGGGCGTGTTCGCCCACTTCGGCTCGCGCGAGGAACTGCAGATCTCGGTCATCCGCGAATACCACGCGAAGTTCGAGGAAGAGGTCTTCTACCCGGCGCTGCGCGAGCCGCGCGGCCTGCCTCGGCTGCGCTCGTTGTTCGAGCGCTGGGTCAAGCGCGTGTCGGTGGAGATCGATTCGGGCTGCATCTACATCAGCGGTGCGGTCGAGTTCGACGACCGGCCCGGCCCGGTGCGCGACGCGCTGGCCTCGATGGTGCGGGCCTGGCACGGCGCACTGGAGCGGGCGATCCGGCTGGCGGTCGAGCAGGGCCACTTCAAGTCCGACACGGACGTCACCCAGATGCTGTTCGAGTTGCACGGCCTGATCCTCGCGCTGCACCACGACGCGCGGTTCCTGCGCCTGCCCGGCGCGCTGGACCGTGCGCAGCGCGCCTTCGAGCATGTGCTCGCCCACTACACGACCGATGTCGAGCCGGCGGTTGCGCCGCGTGCGCGGCGTCGCTGACCAGTACCGACCCACAGGGAGACCGTCCTCATGGCCCAGTACATCCCACCGTTGCGCGACCTGCAGTTCGTGCTTCACGAATTGCTCGACGCCGTGCCAACCCTCAAGCAAATCCCGGCCTTTGCCGATCTCGACGTCGACACCGTCAACGCCGTGCTCGAGGAAGGCGGCAAGTTCGCTGCCGAAGTGCTGCAACCGCTGAATCTGAGCGGCGATCAGGAAGGCTGCACGCTCGACAAGGCGACGCATGCGGTCACCACGCCCAAGGGCTTCAAGGAGGCCTATGCACGCTACGTCGAAGGCGGCTGGCCGGCGCTGTCGACCGATCCGGCCTATGGCGGCCAGGGGCTGCCGCACCTGATGAACCAGTGCTTCTACGAGATGCTCAACAGCGCCAACCAGGCCTGGACGATGTATCCGGGCCTGTCGCACGGGGCCTACGAGTGCCTGCACGAACACGGCACGACCGAGCAGAAGGCGCTGTATCTGCCCCGCCTGTCGTCGGGCCAGTGGACCGGCACGATGTGTCTGACCGAGCCGCACTGCGGCACCGATCTGGGCCTCCTGCGGTCCAAGGCCGACCCGCAACCCGACGGCAGCTACCGGATCACCGGCCAGAAGATCTTCATCAGCTCGGGCGAACACGACTTGGCGGAAAACATCATCCACCTCGTGCTCGCGCGCCTGCCCGATGCGCCGCCTGGCAGCAAGGGGATTTCGCTGTTCGTCGTGCCCAAGTTCGTGCCGAATGCCGACGGCACGCTCGGCGCACGCAACGGGATCTTCTGCACCGGCCTCGAGCAGAAGATGGGCATCCACGGCAACGCCACCTGCCAGATGAACCTGGATGGCGCGACGGGCTGGCTCGTGGGCGCACCCCACAAGGGCCTGCCGGCGATGTTCGTGATGATGAACGCGGCGCGCATCGGGGTGGCCAACCAGTCGCTCGGCCTGACCGAGGTCGCGTACCAGAACGCGGTCGCCTACGCGAAGGACCGCCTGCAGATGCGCAGCCTGACGGGGCCCAAGGCGCCGGACAAGCCGGCCGACCCGATCATCGTGCACCCCGACGTGCGCAAGATGCTGCTGACCGCCCGCGCCTACGCCGAGGGCGCCCGTGCGCTGGCACTTCACACCGTGCTGCTGCTCGACCAGGAACTGGCCAGCGAAGACGAGGAGGTTCGCCGCGCCTGCGCCGACGAGGTCGCCTTGCTGACGCCGGTGCTCAAGGCGTTCTTCACCGACAACGCCTGGATCGCCACCTCGCACTGCATGCAGGTCTTCGGCGGTCACGGCTACATCACCGAGTGGGGCATGGAGCAGTACGTGCGCGACGCACGCATCAACATGCTCTACGAAGGTACCAACACGATCCAGTCGCTCGACCTGCTCGGCCGCAAGGTGCTGGCTGACAATGGCAAGAAGCTCAAGGCGTTCGGCAGGCGCATCGCGGCCTTCATCGAGCAGGAGGGCGTCGTCGAGGCGATGCAGGAGTTCGTCGATCCGCTGGCCGACCTGGGCGACAAGGTGACCAAGCTCACCAACGAACTCGGCATGAAGGCGTTCCAGAACCCTGACGAAGTGGGCGCCGCCGCGGTCGACTACCTTCGTGTCGTCGGCCACCTGTGCTTCGCCTATTTCTTCGCCCGCATGGCCAAGATCGCGCTGGCCAAGCTGGAGTCGGGCGATCCGTTCTACGCTGCCAAGCTCGCCACCGCGCGTTTCTACTTCGCCAAGCTGCTGCCCGAGACCGCGAGCCTGATCCGCAGCGCGCGCGCCGGCGTCGTGCCGCTGATGGCGATGGACGAAGCCCTGTTTTGACCCGCTCTCGAAGCGCCTGGGGCCGCTGGACGGCCGTGCTCGCGATGGGTCGCGATGACTGAAAATTGATCGACGTGATGGAGACGCTATGAACCGATTCAATGTCCGCAGGGTGGCGGTGCTCGGCGCGGGGGTGATGGGGGCGCAGATCGCCGCCCATCTGGTCAACGTGAAGGTGCCCGTGGTGCTGTTCGACCTGCCGGCCAAGGATGGGCCGAAGAACGGGATCGTCACGAAGGCGGTGGAGGGCCTGAAGAAGCTCAAGCCCGCGCCGCTGGGCGTGCCCGAGGACGCCGCCCTGATCCAGCAGGCCAACTACGAGGAACACCTCGACCAGCTCAAGGACTGCGACCTCGTGATCGAGGCGATCGCCGAGCGCATGGACTGGAAGCTCGATCTTTACAGGAAGATCGCGCCGTTCATCGCGCCGCACGCGATCCTCGCCTCCAACACCTCCGGCCTGTCGATCACGAAGCTGTCCGAGGCGGTACCGGCCGAGATCAGGCCGCGCTTCTGTGGCATCCATTTCTTCAATCCGCCGCGCTACATGGCGCTGGTCGAGCTGATCCCGACGCCGACCACCGACGCCGAGATCCTCGACCAACTGGAAACCTTCTGCACCACGACGCTCGGCAAGGGCGTCGTACATGCCAAGGACACGCCGAACTTCATCGCCAACCGGGTTGGCATCGCCGGCATGCTGGCCACGATGATCGAGGCCGAGAAGTACGGTCTGTCCTATGACGTGGTCGATGACCTCACCGGCAAGAAGATGGGCCGCGCCTCGAGCGGCACCTTCCGCACGGCCGACGTCGTGGGCCTGGACACGATGGCGCACGTCATCAAGACCATGCAGGACAACCTGCAGTCCGACCCCTTCTACGCCACCTACAAGACGCCGACCGTGCTGGGCCGGCTGATCGAGCAGGGCGCACTGGGCCAGAAGACCGGTGCAGGTTTCTACAAGAAGGCCGGCAAGGACATCCTTCGCCTGGACGCGGGCAAGGGCGAATACGTGGCGTCGGGTGGCAAGGCCGAGCCGATCGTCGATCGCATGCTCAAGAAGCCCGCCGCGGAACGGTTGAAGCTGCTGCGCGAGTCGACGCATCCCCAGGCGCAGTTCGTGTGGGCGATCCTGCGTGATTCGTTCCATTACTGCGCGGTGCACCTGGCCGAGATCGCCGCGAGCGCACGCCACATCGATTTCGCGATGCGGCGCGGCTTCGGCACCCAGCAAGGCCCGTTCGAACTGTGGCAGGCCGCCGGCTGGAAGCAGGTCGCGCATTGGGTCCGCGAAGACATCAACGCCGGAAAGGCGCTGTGCAACGCGCCGTTGCCCGACTGGGTATTCGATGGTCGCGACGGGGTGCACACGGCCGACGGGTCGTGGAGCGCATCGCAGCGGCGCTACCTGCCGCTGGAGCCGCTCGAGGTCTACCTGCGCCAGCCGTTCCCGGAAACGCTGGTCGGCTGGAATGCGACCGAAGCGCTGAAGTCGGGCACCGAAGAGTTCCGCAACGACGAGGTTCGGGTCTGGACGCTCGACGGCGAGGTGCTGATCGCCTCGATCACCGCCAAGCTGCACCTGATCAGCCCGACCGTGGCCGAGGGGCTTGGCCGCGCGCTGGAGATCGCCGAAGCGCGGTACCAAGGCCTGGTGATCTGGTCACCCGACGATGTGTTCTCAGCCGGCGCCAACCTGGAGGCACTGCTGCCGGTGTTCATGAAGTCGGGCGCCAAGGGCATCAAGCCCGAGATGAAAAAGTTCCAGGACTTCATCCTGCGCCTGCGTTACGCCCAGGTGCCGACGGTTGCGGCGGTGCGCGGTCTCGCGCTGGGTGGCGGGCTCGAACTGGCCATGGCCTGCTCGCGGCGCGTCGCGCACATGGAAAGCTACATGGGTTTCGTCGAGGTCGGCGTCGGCCTCGTGCCTGGCGCCGGCGGTCTGGCCTATATCGCACGACGCGCACATGAACTCGCCACCGCGTCCGGCGCGAATGCCGACCTGTTCGCCTTCCTCAAGGAGCCGTTCACTTCGGCTGCGATGGCGCGGGTGGGCACCAGCGCGATCGAAGGCCGGAAACTCGGCTATCTGATCGATGGTGACGTCATCGTGCCGCACAAGGACGAGCTGCTGCACGTCGCGGCGGCGCAGGTCAGGGCGATGGCCGACAGTGGCTATCGGCCGCCGCACAAGGCCCTGTTCCCCGTGGCGGGCCGCAGCGCGATCGCCACGATCAAGGGCCAGCTCACTAACCTGCGCGACGGAGGCTTCGCCTCGGCGCACGACTTCCACATCGCCAGCCTGATCGCCGAGGTGGTGTGCGGTGGCGACGTCGATGCCGGCTCGCTGGTCAACGAGGAGTACCTGATGACGCTCGAGCGCGATCGCTTCTGCGCGCTGCTCGAGCACCCGAAGACGCAGGAACGCATCATGGGCATGCTGCAGACCGGCAAGCCTGTACGCAACTGAGGAGCGACGACCATGACCATCAAGCAAGTGCAAGACGCCTACATCGTCGCCGCCACGCGCACGCCGATCGGCAAGTCCGGCCGCGGCTACTTCCGCAACACGCGCCCCGACGACCTGCTGGTCGCCGCGGTGAGAAGCGCACTCGCCCAGGTGCCGAGCCTGGACCCCAAGGCGATCGAGGACGCGATCGTCGGCTGCTCGTTCCCCGAGGCCGAGCAGGGCATCAACATGGCGCGCGCCGCGATGGTCATCGCCGGCCTGCCGCATTCGGTGGGCGGCGTCACGATCAACCGCTTTTGCGCCAGCGGCATCACTGCGGTGCAGATGGCCGCCGACCGCATCCGCGTCGGCGAGGCCGAGGTCATGATCGCCGGCGGCGCCGAGAGCATGAGCATGGTGCCGATGGGCGGCAACAAGCCCAGCTTCAATCCCGAGGTGTTCGCTCGCGACGAGAACGTGGGCATCGCCTACGGCATGGGCCTGACGGCCGAGCGCGTCGCCGAGCAGTGGAAGGTCAGCCGCGAAAAGCAGGACGCCTTCGCACTGGCGTCGCACCAGAAGGCGCTCGCGGCGATGGCCGCGGGCGAGTTCGACGCCGAGATGACGCCGGTCGAGATCGTCGATCGCTTCCCCAACCTCGCCACGGGCGAAGTGGCCACGAAGACACGAACAGTCAAGCTCGACGAGGGGGCGCGCGCCGACACCACGCTCGAGGCACTGGCCAAGCTCAAGCCGGTGTTCGCCGCCAAGGGCAGCGTGACCGCGGGCAACAGCTCGCAGACGAGCGACGGTGCCGGCGCGCTGATCCTGGCGAGCGAACACGCGGTCAAGCAGTTCGGGCTCAAGCCGCTGGCGCGTTTCGTCTCGTTCGCCGTGCGTGGCGTGCCGCCCAAGATCATGGGCATCGGTCCGATCGAGGCGATCCCCGCGGCGCTCAAGGCTGCCGGCCTGAAGCTCGACGACATCGGCTGGATCGAGCTGAACGAGGCCTTCGCGGCGCAATCGCTGGCGGTGATCGAGACCTGCGGGCTCGATCCGAGGCGCGTCAACCCGATGGGCGGCGCGATCGCGCTGGGTCATCCGCTGGGCGCTACCGGCGCGATCCGCTCGGCCACCACGATCCACGCGCTGCACCGCAAGAACCTGAAGTACGGCATGGTCACGATGTGCGTGGGGATGGGGCAGGGCGCGGCTGGCATCTTCGAGCGCGTCTGATGGCTGCCATCGTCGGCGCGCCGAATCGCGACGCACGTCCCCGCTGATGGATCGACGCGGGCTGCTCCTGGTCGCTTGCGCCCTGCCGATGGCGGGCTGCAAGTCGGCGCCGGTGAAGACCTTCCCGACGCTGGCGTCGGCGACGCAGGCGATCGAGTCGCTGGCCAGCGGGCATGCGAAGGAAGGCGCGTGGAACCTGTCGCAGATGCTGCAGCACGTGGCGCAAAGCATCGAGTACTCGATCGACAGCTATCCGGAGAAGAAGTCAGGCATGTTCCGCGCCACGGTCGGCGCGGCCGCCTTCACGGTGTTCGACCTGCGGGGTGTGATGGGCCACGCGCTCGACGAGCCGATCCCCGGCGCGCCGGCGCTCGACCGCGATGCGCCGTTGCCAGCGGCGATTCGGCGCGCGCTGGCTGCGCTGCGACGGTTCGAGTCGTACGAGGGCGTGCTGGCACCGCACTTCGCCTACGGTGCACTCGACAAGGCGCAGTACACGCGCGCCCACCTGATGCATCTGGCCAATCATTGGACCGAAGTGACGCCATGACGACGACAAATCTCAACCACAGAGGAGTTCCTGCATGACGATCCGATGCGCCACCTTCAACGGCGTCGCGACGATCGAGATCGCGCGCCCGGAGAAGAAGAACGCGCTCACCGTCGAGATGTACCAGGCGATGGCCGAGGCGCTCGCCGCCGCGCGCGATGACGCCGCGGTGCGCGCGGTGCTCATTGGCGGCCAGCCCGGCATCTTCACCAGTGGCAACGATCTCGAGGACTTCATGCGCCGCCCGCGGCAGGGCGAGGACTCCCCGGTGTTCCGCTTCATGCGCGCGCTCGTCGACTGCGACAAGCCCGTCGTCGCGGCGGTCACCGGTGCGGCGATCGGCATCGGCACGACGATGCTGTTGCACTGCGATTTCGTGTATGTGGCCGACGATGCGCGGCTCGCGATGCCTTTCGTCAGCCTGGGTCTGGTGCCCGAGTTCGCGTCGAGCCTGGTGGTGCCGGCGCTGATGGGCCACCGTCGCGCCGCCGAGAAACTGCTGCTCGGCGACCCCTTCACCGCCGAGATGGCCGTCGAATGCGGCATCGCCAATGCGGTGCTGCCTGCCGGCGAGGTGATGGCCCAGGCACGGCGCGTGGCCGAGCGCTTCAATGCGCTGCCGCCCGGTGCGGTGCGCGAGGCCAAGCGCCTGTTGCGCGCGCCGCTGCGCGACGCCATCCTCGCGACGATCCGCACCGAGGGCGAGGCCTTCGGTGCCCGGCTGCACAGCCCGGAGGCCAAGGAGGCTTTCCAGGCCTTCTTCGAGAAGCGCAAGCCCGACTTCTCGAAATTCTGACGCACGGCGGTGACGATGAGCCTGACTGCCAAGCTGCTGCTGTCGCCGGTGCTCGTGACCCAGGCGCTGCTGACGCGCGCCCGCCTGCCCCGCCTGCCCGAAGCCGCCGGCGAACGCGAGGGTGAAGTGGGGCAGGGGCCCCTGCTGCGGCTGCTGATGCTGGGCGACTCGTCGGCGGCGGGTGTGGGCGTGGCCAGGCAGCGCGAGGCGCTGGCCGGGTACCTGCCGGCAGCGCTCGCCCGCCAGGCCGGTGTCCGGGTGCGCTGGCGCCTGATGGCCCGCTCTGGCGTGAACAGCGCGCAGTGTCTGGCGATGCTCGAGCAGGCGGGGCCGATCGAGGCCGACATTGCCGTCGTGGTGCTGGGCGTCAACGATGTCGTCGATCAAGTGCCCTCGCGCCGCGCGGTGGCCGCACGCGAGGCGATCGCCAACCGGTTGCGCAATGCACACGGCGTTGCGCATGTGGTGTTCGCTCCACTGCCGCCCGTGCACCGGTTTCCCGGCCTGCCGCAGCCCCTGCGCTGGGTCGCCGGTGCCGACGCGCGCCGCCACGACGCCGCGGTGGCCGCCTGGGCCCGCACGCGTGACGACGTGAGCCACGTTCCGATCGACCTGCCGCTGAATGCCGGCGTGATGGCCGAGGATGGTTTCCACCCGGGCCCGCCCGTCTATCGCGTCTGCAGCATTGCGCTGGCCGAGCACATCGCCGAGCAGGTGTGGCCGCGGGTTCGGCCGGCAGCGTCGTAGGTGACGCGGGCCAGCCCCGTCGATCAAGCGGTCTGACCGGCTCCCACGCTGCCGCAGCTCGGGCAGTAGTGGAAGAAGGCGTTCTTTCGCGTGTGGCAGTTGCCGCACTCGTCGAACAGCTTCAGGCCGCAGTGCACGCAGAAGTTGGCCGGTGCCTTGTCGGTGGTCATCACCGCTCGTTCGCAGGCGGGGCAGACGTTGGCGGCGAGCTTCTTCACCGCGGCATCTGCCGACAGCGCGTGCCGCCGCTCGGCCTCCGACTGCTTTGCCGCCGCCTGGCGCTGTGCGAGGTAGCGGCGCATCGCCTTGATGACGTAATGGCCCACGATCGCGGTGGCGATCACGCCCACCGTGTAGCGCACATAGCCGCCGTAGCTCGGCAGGTAGGGCACCAGCTCGACGAAGAACGTGAAGACGGCAAACAGCACGAAGCCGCGGTGCAGTGGCCAGTAGTCGCTGCCGCGCTTCCTTGCCCACAGGGCGCCGGCGATCACGAGCAGCGGCAGGGTCAGCGCCAGCCGCGCACCGAACACACGCAGCTCTTGCCAGAACTGGGCGCGTTGGAATGCCGCCTGCGCATCGCGCAGCAGGTCGGATTCGCGCACGCGCAGGGCGTCGGCGCGCTGCGCCAGGTCGAGCTGCTCGCGCTCGATCGCTTCCATCGATACCTGCGCCTGGCGCTCGCGGGACTTGAGTTCGTCGAGTTCGCGCGTGCGTCGGATCACTTCCGGGTCCTGCGACGGATCCGTCGTCGCGGTGCGGGTGGCCAGCCAGTTCTGGTGCGTCGCGCGAGCCGCGTTGTAGGCATTGCGCGCACTGTCCAGCGCGAGGCGGCCTTGTTGCTGGCGCGTGGCGGCATCGCGCACGCGCGGCTCGAGCGTGCGCAACTCGGAGCGCAGCGCGGGCAGCGCATCGCGTGGCGTCACATAGTCGTCGATCGTGACCCGGTCCCCGAGGCGGGGCAGGTCGGCAACCACCTTGCCGCCCAGGCCGATGAGGAAGGTCGCAAACGCCAGCGACACCAGCCACATGACGAGGCCGAAGATCTTCTCGGGCACGCGCAGGAACTTGAACACGGGGGGCCTCCTTTGCAGGCTCGGATCATTCCATGCGCCTGCGGTGCCTGGGGCGACGACCCTGGGGGTCCAGGCCGATCGGTCCCTTGGTAGCGCCCTGCGCTACCCGAGCGCCTCAATCGCGCGGGATCGGCCGCGGCCGGCCTTCGCGGTCGATCGCGACGTAGGTCAGGTTGGCCTCCGTCACCTTGACCACGTGCACGTTGGCCGGGTTGCGCTCGGCCAGTACCTCCACATGCACCGTGACCGAGGTCGTGCCGATGCGCTCGACCCGCGCGTAAAACGATAGCAGGTCGCCTACGCTCACCGCCTGCTTGAACAGGAACTGGTTGACCGCGACGGTGGCGATGCGCCCGCGCGCGATGCGAGCCGGCAGCACGGCCCCGGCCTCGTCGACGCGTGCCATCAGCCAGCCGCCGAAGATGTCGCCGTTCGGATTGGTGTCGGCCGGCATCGGCATGACGCGCATGACGAGCTCCGCGCCGTCGGGCAGGTGGGACGGGGCGAGGACGGGGGCGGTGGTGGGCATCGGGCGCCTCTCAGCAGGTGGGCCATTCTTCCACGACACTTGAGGAATGCGCCGCGCCCCCGAATCCGTTGCCATCGCCCAGATGCCACTGCCGGCGGCCACAGACGGCAGACCCGCCGTACCGGCGCCCTCCGACGGCCTGGGCACGATCCGCAAGTTGCTGCCCTACGTGTGGCAGTGGCGCTGGCGTGTGCTGCTGGCGCTGGCGTGCCTGGTCGCGGCCAAGCTGGCCAACGTGGGCGTGCCGCTGGTGCTCAAGGCGCTGGTCGATGCGCTCGACCTCAAGCCGGGCGACCCGCGCGCGCTGCTGGTGGTACCGGTGTCGCTGATCCTGGCCTACGGCGCGCTGCGCGTGTCGGTCACGCTGTTCACCGAGCTGCGCGAATTCCTGTTCTATCCGGTGGCCGCACGGGTGGCGCGAAGGGTCGCGCTGCAGACCTTCGAGCACCTGCTCGCGCTGTCGCTGCGCTTCCACCTCGAGCGCCAGACCGGCGGTGTCTCGCGCGACATCGAGCGCGGCTCGCGCGCCATTCACTCGCTGCTCAACTACTTCATCTACAACATCCTGCCCACGCTGGTGGAGATCAGTCTGGTGATCGCGCTGCTGGCGACGAAATTCGATGCCTGGTTCGCGGGCATCACGCTGACCGCTCTGGTGGGCTACATCGCCTACACCGTGAGCGTGACCGAGTGGCGCACCCATTTCCGGCGTGCGATGAACGAACAGGACAGCAAGGCGAACACGCGTGCCGTCGACGCCCTGATCAACTACGAGACCGTCAAGTACTTCAACAACGAGCGCTTCGAGGAAGGGCGCTACGACGAGAACCTGTACCGGCTCGAGCGTGCGTCGGTCAAGTCGCAGACTTCGCTGTCGGTGCTCAACCTCGGCCAGAGCCTGATCATCGCGGCGGCGGTCACGCTGCTCGTGTGGCGCGCCACGCTGGGCGTGGTCGATGGTCGACTCACGCTCGGCGACCTCGTGCTCGTCAACGCGCTGATGATCCAGCTGTACATCCCGCTGAACTTCCTCGGCGTGATCTACCGCGAGATCAAGCAGTCGACGGTGGACATGGAAAAGATGTTCGCGCTGCTCGGCCAGCACCGCGAGATCGCCGATGCACCCGACGCGCGGCCGCTCATCGTGCGTGAGGGCACGCTGCGCTTCGAGGGTGTGAGCTTTTCCTACAACCCCGACCGGCCGATCCTGCACGACGTGAGCTTCGAGGTGCCGGCCGGCAAGACGGTCGCGGTGGTGGGCGCCTCGGGCGCAGGCAAGTCGACCCTGGCCCGGCTGCTCTACCGCTTCTACGACGTCAACGGTGGCCGCATTTCGATCGACGGCCAGGACATCCGTACGGTCACGCAGGCGTCGCTGCGCGCATCGATCGGCATCGTGCCGCAGGACACCGTGCTGTTCAACGACACCGTCGAGTACAACATCGCCTACGGCCGGCCCGGTGCCGACCGGGCGGCAGTCGAGGGTGCCGCGAAGGCGGCGCACATCCATGCCTTCATCGCGAGCACGCCGCAGGGCTACGACACGATGGTCGGCGAGCGCGGACTGAAGCTATCGGGTGGCGAGAAGCAACGCGTCGCGATCGCGCGCACGTTGCTCAAGAATCCGCCGATCCTGATCTTCGACGAGGCCACTTCGGCGCTTGACTCGGCCAATGAGCGCGCGATCCAGGCCGAACTGAGGAGTGCCGCCCAGGGAAAGACGGCGCTGGTGATCGCGCACCGGCTGTCGACGATCGTCGACGCCCACGAGATCGTCGTGCTCGAGCAGGGCCGGGTCATCGAGCGCGGGTCGCACCCGGTGCTGCTGGCACGTGGCGGGCGTTACGCTTCGATGTGGCAGCTCCAGCAGGCACGGGCCGACGAACAGGCGCACTGAGACGACGATGGACACCAAGTGGCTCGAGGATTTCGTGAGCCTTGCGGGCACGCGCAGCTTCTCGCGTTCTGCGCAGTTGCGCCACGTGACGCAGCCGGCGTTCTCGCGACGCATCCAGGCGCTCGAGGCCTGGGCCGGTGTCGACCTGGTCGATCGTTCGATCTTTCCGATGCGCCTGACGGCGGCGGGCGAGACTTTTCTCGCGCAGGCGCAGGAGATGCTTGCGTCGCTGCAGGCCACGCGCAACCTGATGCGCACCCACCAGGCCAGTGGCAGCGACATGATCGACTTCGCGCTGCCGCACACGCTGGCCTTCGCGTTCTTTCCGCAGTGGCTGCTCGAGTTGCGGCGCACCTTCCCGCACCTGAAGACGCGACTCATTGCGCTGAACGTGCACGACGCGGTGCTTCGCCTGACCGAAGGCCACTGCGACCTGCTGCTGGCCTACGACCACCCGTCGCAGCCGCTGCAGCTCGCGCCTGAGCGCTACGAGATGTTGAGCCTGGGCCGCGAGACGCTCGCGCCGTTCGCGCGTGCCGACGCCGACGGCCGGCCTCTGTGGCAGCTGCCCGGCAGCGCGTCCGCCAAGGTGCCGTTCCTGAGCTACGCATCGGGCGCCTACATGTCGCGGCTCGTCGAACACATCCTCAGGGGTGCGACGCAGTTGCCGCAGCTCGATATCGTCTACGAAACCGACATGGCCGAGAGCCTGAAGGCGATGGCGCTCGAAGGCCACGGCCTCGCGTTCCTGCCGGCCAGCACGGTCAGGAAGGACGTGCGCGCCAAGCGCCTCGCGCCGGCGGGCGAGCAAGGTACCTGGGAGCTGACGATGGACGTGCGCCTGGTTCGCGAGCGCCCCGGCTCGGCGCGCACCGTCAAGCCGGGCGCGCAGGCGCTGTGGGATCATCTGAGCCAGGCGCACGCAGCCGTCGAAGATCGGCGTCAGCCGTCGAGGGTCAGCGCGTGATCGAAATCAGGAATGTGAGCAAGTGGTACGGCAGCTTCCAGGTGCTCGCCGACTGCAGCACGAGCATCCGCAAGGGCGAGGTCGTCGTCGTCTGCGGCCCGTCGGGCTCGGGCAAGTCCACCCTCATCAAGACGGTCAATGCACTCGAGCCGTTCCAGAAGGGGGACGTCGTCGTCGACGGCATCAGCATCAGTGATCCGAAGACCGACCTGCCCCGGCTGCGCAGCCGCGTGGGCATGGTGTTCCAGCACTTCGAACTGTTCCCGCATCTGTCGGTGACCGAGAACCTCACGCTGGCGCAGATCAAGGTGCTCGCCCGCAGCAAGGACGACGCGGCCCAGCGCGGCCTGCAGATGCTCGACCGGGTCGGCCTGACGGCGCACAAGGACAAGTTTCCCGCCCAGCTGTCGGGGGGGCAGCAGCAGCGGGTGGCGATCGCGCGCGCGCTGTGCATGGACCCGATCGTGATGCTGTTCGACGAGCCGACCTCGGCGCTCGACCCCGAGATGGTGGGCGAGGTGCTCGACGTCATGGTCAAGCTGGCCGACGAGGGGATGACGATGATGGTGGTCACGCACGAGATGGGTTTCGCGCGCAAGGTCAGCCACCGCGTCATCTTCATGGACCACGGCAGGATCGTCGAGGATTGCAGCAAGGAAGACTTCTTCGGCAACCCCGATGCGCGCTCAGCGCGCGCAAAAGAGTTCCTGTCGAAGATCCTGCAGCACTGAGCCGCGCGGCAAGCTCAACTCACGGCGCAGCCTCGGGTACCCTGGCGTAGAGCAGGTAGTCGCTGGGCTTGCCGCGGACGAGTCGGAAGTTGCGCAGCCGCCCCTCGTAGGCGAACCTGCATTTCTGCAGGACGCGGATCGACGGCCGATTGGCCTCGAGCACCGTCGCCTGCACGCGCACCCAGCCGCGCGCGTCGAAACCCCATTGCACGGCCGCGTCGCACAAACGAGTGGCGAGCCCTTGTCCCCAGTGCTCGGGCCGCACGACGTAGGTGATCTCGGCGGTGCGGTTCAGCGACGAGATCGTGTGGAAGCCCACCGTGGCCACGAGCTGGTGGGTCGCGGCCTGCCTGACCACGAACAGCACGGGCGCACTCTCGTCCTCCGACTGCGACCGCTCGATCATCGGCAGCAGATCGGCCGCCCGTGAAATGGCCGAGCTGGTGTGCTGCTGCACCTGCGGCAGCGCGGCGAACTCCGCCCACTCGGCGGCGTCCGCGGGCGAGACGGGGTGCAGGACGAATCCCGGGACTTCCGGCGGTGGCAGCTTGCTCATGGCTGCACCTGGGCCGCTGCGAGCAGGTGTCGAGGCATGGTCTCCGGCATCGAGTGCGATGGGCGTGGATCGCGGCAGCGCCGACTGGTGCTGGGGTTGCGCACGATCAGGCAGCTGGGCCGCATTCTGCGGCGTCTCCGACCGCCTTGACCATGACCCCTTCGTCGGGCTGCGCGCCGAACGCGACGACCTGAGAGACGCTCGCGGGGGTGAAGCCGAGGCGGTGAAGCAATCCGACCGATCGGTGGTTCGCCGCCTTGAACACGGCTGCGCACAGGCGCACGCCATAGGCGGACGCGAGCTCCTCGAT
>Ga0224500_10001060_pt1 | contig 17092 bp, 16 predicted proteins | sample SF_Oct11_sed_USG_FD_168126 | JGI IMG/M metagenome (GOLD analysis project Ga0224500, IMG submission 168126) | Sediment microbial communities from San Francisco Bay, California, United States - SF_Oct11_sed_USGS_4_1 | ecosystem: Environmental > Aquatic > Marine > Sediment | place: USA: California... | reverse complement strand
CGCTCCGCCTGTGGAAGGTGTTGCCGCGACGAGCTGCGCGCCGGCGACCGCGACGATCACGGCGAGTCCGAGCGCGACCAGGCCAACCCCCACGCTGCGCTTCCTACGTGCCTCCATCGCTCTCCTCCTTCCGCGGGCAGGTCAGGATCCCGGCTGGATCCTGAGTATTTGGTCCGCGGTTCCCTCAGCCGCCCAGACGCTTCCCGACCCATACGCGAGGTCGGTGATGAACGTCCCGACGTCGGTTGCCGAGATCACTTCGCCATTCCTTGGGTCGATCTCGAGCAAGGTGCCGCTGGACGCGCTCGGGCCTTCGTAGTAGTCGGCGACCGCGCCCCAGAGCCGCCCGTCACCAGCGGTGTGAACGTCGAACGGTGAATGCCAGTCTTCCGTGTTGCCGGGGATCGTCACGGGCCGGCGGTGCACGATCTCGCCCGAGGTAGCGTCGATCCCGAGCGGGGTCCACGCGCAGGCGTGGCGGTCGTCGATGCATCCCGCGACCCAGATCGTCCCGTCGGGCGACCACACGATCTCTTCGGCCAGTTCGCCGCCGACGCGAACGATCTGCTGGACCTCGTTCGTCCTCGGATCGATCTGGGTGAGGGTTTCCCGGTCGCTGGCAGGATCGTCGTTCACGACCCACACCGCCCAGTCGGTGGCGAGCAGGCCGGTCGGTCGGTGTGGGACGGGGATGCGCGCGACGATCTCGTCGGAGAGAGCGTCGATGCGGATGACCTGGCCGCGGTCTGGGCTGGAGATCCAGATCGAGCCGCGCGTCCAATCGACGAAGTCGCCATGGATCGGCCAGCGTCCGGAGACCTCGTTGGTCGCCGCATCGACCCGCGTGACCCCACCTTCCTCCGAGGTGACCCAGATCGCGCCCGGCGTGCTCCTGATCTCATTGGGGCGCCGGTTCGGCCCGAAGACCCGGATCTCGGCCACCACCTCATTCGTGTCGGGGTCGATCCGCTGGAGCAAGCTGTCCTCGGCACTCACGACCCACACAGCGTTCTCCGCGAAGGCCATCGACAAGGGGATGCTCGCCACCTCGATCTGCGTCGTGATGCTGGCCCTCGCCTCGGCCGGTTGCGCCGAGCGCGGCTCGAAGTGCAGCACGCGGACGAGCACGACGGTCGAGGTGAGTGCGATCGCGATCGCCACCACAGCTGCGATCAGCCGATCGGTCGGCCACCGCGGGAGTGATCCGGCTCTCGGCCGGTCGTCGATCGGGTACCGCGTCGGAGCCGAAGACAGGTACTCGTTCGCGCGTCGATCGATCCGATCCCACAGATCTGGTCCCGAGATCGCGTGTGCGGCTCGGAGTTTGGCGTCGAGGTCACGCATCTTCGCTCTCCTCGAGCATCGCTCGGAGTCGGCGGTGCGCCCGATGGAGGTGTACGCCGACGGCCGAGGTGGTGGATCCGATGAGTTCCGCGACTTCCTGCAGACGGAATCCTTCGACGTCATGCAGGATCACAGCTGCCCGCTGTTTGGGCGAGAGCCGAGCCAGCTCGGGCGCGAGTGGAACTTCGAGTTCACGCAGGTCGTAGGCGGGCTCGGGCACCGGATGGATCGGCTGGATCGTCCTGCGTCGCTCCTGAAGGTCACCTGCTGCGATGCGGAACGCGGCCCGTGTCACCCAGGCCAGGGGTGAGTGGATCTCGTCGCCGCGCGCGATCGCTTGCGCGAACGCCTCGACCACCGCGTCGCTCGCGACGTCGCGATCGCCTGAGTAGAGGAACACCGACCGCCACAGGCGATCCCCGTGCTCCCTGTAGAGGGCTTCATACCCCGAGCCCGGTTCGACGCTGATGGCGACCTCGCGCATCTCGCTCTTCCAGGGACCGGATCGGCCGTTCCTCTTAACGGCTGCTCCGATCCGGCTCGCCGCGCGGGCCATCGGTCTACCGCTAGCATGCTCCTATGAGCCGGCGCCCGCTCCCGTTCACTTCGGTCGACGAGCTCCAGCGAGCGCTCGAGGATCACACGTACCTGGCCGACCGCGGCCTGGCCACCGCGATCTACCTGTCGCTGTCGCTGGGCAAGCCTCTGCTGCTCGAGGGCGAGGCGGGCGTGGGCAAGACCGAGGTCGCGAAGACGCTCTCGCATCTGCTCGGTCGGGATCTGATCCGGCTGCAGTGCTACGAAGGCATCGACGCGTCGCAAGCGCTGTACGAATGGAACTACTCCCGGCAGTTGATCGCGGTCCGCGCGATGGATGCAGCCGATGCAGCCACCCACGTCGAGGATCTGTTCGGCGAGGACTTCCTGGTGGAGCGGCCGCTCCTCGCGGCGATCCGCGCCGGCGAGCGCGCGGTGCTGTTGGTCGACGAGCTCGACCGCGCCGACGACGAGTTCGAGGCCTTCTTGCTCGAGATCCTGTCGGAGTTCGCCGTCACGGTGCCCGAGGTGGGCCGCGTGGCGGCCGCCAGTACGCCGGCGGTCGTGGTGACCTCGAACCGCACGCGAGAGCTGCATGACGCGTTGAAGCGCCGGTGCCTCTACCACTGGATCGACCATCCGGGACTCGATCGCGAGGTCGCGATCGTGCGCGCTCGCGCTCCGCACGTGAGCGAGTCGCTTGCGCGAGATGTCGCCCAAGCCGTCTCGCGTCTACGCGAACTCGATCTCGCGAAGCTGCCCGGTGTCGCCGAGACGATCGACTGGGCCAACGCCCTCGCCTTCCTCGGTGCCGACGGTCTGACCGAGTCGCTCGCCGTCGACACCCTCGGTGCCGTCGTCAAGGACCACGAAGACCAGGAGCTGGTCGCCTCGCGCCTCGGGGAGGTCGTGGGCGACGGTGGTTGACCGGGCGGCGATGGGCGGCGGCGGCGGCCAGGGCCCGCTTCCGCCCTTGATCGCCTTCGGTCGAGACCTCAGGGCGCGTGGGCTCCCCGTGGGCACCGGGCGCATCCTCACGTTCGTGCGGGCCGTGGCTGTGCTCGGCCTGACCGACCGCGACTCCCTCTACTGGGCAGGACGCACGACGATGATCGCCCGACACGACGACCTCGGGCCCTACGAGGAAGCGTTCGACGACTGGTACCGCTCGCTGCGCACGACCGACGACCTGCAGGTCGAGCTGAACCTTCCCACCGCCGAGCCGGAGGGGGCACAGGCCGAGCCGGGCGGCCTGCCTCAGGACCTCGAGGCGCAGGTCGCCGGTCCGGCGTCGGAGTGGCGCGCTGCGAGCGAGGACGACGAGGTCGAGCCCGGTGACGAGTCGTCGATCCGCATCGTGGCCAGCGCCGCCGAGGTCCTTCGATCGAAGTCGTTCAACGAGCTCACCGAGGAGGAACGCGCACACGTGATGGCCTTGATCAGGACCCTGCGACTGCGGGTGCCCGTCGAACGCACGCGCCGGACGCGCCCGGCGTCCAAAGGCGATCGGTTCGACCTGCGTCGCACGCTTCGCCGCTCGCTGCGCACCCAGGGCGAGCCGTTCGATCGAGCCTGGCGAGCGCGAACGGCGCGGCGCCGGCCCCTGGTGTTGATCCTCGACATCAGCGGCTCGATGGCGCCCTACTCGCGAGCGTTGATGCAGTTCGCCTACGCCGCGATGGCCGCCGGGCGCCGGGTCGAGACGTTCGTGTTCGGCACGAGGCTCACGCGGGTGACGCGCACGCTCCGCACGAAGGACCCCGATCGAGCGATGCACGACATCGGGCGCCAGGTCCAGGACTGGGAAGGCGGCACTCGCATCGGGGAATCGCTGAGGGCGCTGCTCGAACAGTGGAGCCAGCGGGCAGCGTTGCGTGGGGCGGTCGTCGTGTTGTGCTCCGACGGGCTCGAGCGGGGGGACCCGGAGCTGCTCAAGGCGCAGATGTTCCGGCTGCGCAGGCTGGCCCATCGGGTCATCTGGGTGAATCCGCTCAAAGGGTCGCCACGCTACGAGCCGCTCGCCCGCGGCATGGCGGCCGCGCTGCCGAGCGTCGATGTGTTCCTGTCGGGGCACAATCTCGAGAGCCTCGAGCACCTGGCCACGACGTTGGGAGGCTGAATCGGTGCCGGCCTGTCCTGGAACTCCTCAGGGCGGCTAGGCTGGGAGCGATGCGCGACGACGACGACATCATCGAGGCGTATGAACAGGAGCTCGGCGCAGAGCGAGTTCCGGCAGCGCGGCGCGGCTCGAACCGCGGCTTCTGGATCGTGCTCGGGACGATCCTGGCAGCCAGCGCGATCATCGTGGTGGAGATCTTCGCGAACAGGCCGATCGCCGACACGATCGGACGAGCCCAACACGACCTCCGTGTCGCCGAAGCCCAGGCCCGATCGGTGCTCGCGGAAAGCGGCACGTTCGAAGATGCCGATGCCGAAGCCCTCGATCAGGCGCGCCTCGACGATGGAGCGCTGAGCGTGGTTGGCCCCGATGAACCCTCGAGGGGGCTCGGAGAGATCAGCGTGTACGCGGATGCCACGACGTGGGCGGCGGCTGTGAGCGCGAGGCCCGGCGCGTGCTTCTACCTGAAGCTCGTCGTCGGCCGTGACGACCCTTTGTACGGGGTGGGCACGGAGTGCACCGGGCGCCAGGCGCTCGATGCGAGCGAGTCCCGCTGGTAGGTCAGGCTTCCGGCGGCGGAGGGGGCAATCCGCCAGCGCCCGGGGTCACCGGAGGCCGGCCCGGAGGTGGCGACGGCAGACCGGATGGATCGAGCGCCGGCCGGGTCATCGGCGCCGAGGCCTTGGACTCGGTGCCGACCAACACCACGACGGTCGTGGCCCATCGATCGCCCAGCCGCTGTTTCGTTTCTGACCGGCTAACCGCGATGCCGCCGACCAGGTAGGGGATCACGTAGGGGAACGCGTCGACCACGCGAGCCAGGTTCCTGATCACGGCGGGACCGAACGAGATGCGGGAGCCGTCGGGCGAGCGGACCCTGATCCCGACCACGACCTTGCCGATCGTGGCGCCGAAGAGACCCTCCAGCGCGACGAAGTAGGCGAACGTGATCGCCATGGGGATCACGAAGTCCATGCCCTCCCACCTGATCGAGTACACACCGTCGACCGAGCGGGTGTCGGCGAAGGGCACCCAGGCGAGCCCGGTGATGAGCGCGTCGATCAACCAGGCAACGAATCGCCGCCCGATGCCGATGTAGGTCATGTCGTTCCACCTCCGGCCGAGGCGCCCTGCGCTCGACGTCCGACCCTACCGCAGGCACGCATCACGCCATGGCAGCGTCGAGCAGCTCGATCGGGTGTAGGACGCGGGCCTCGACATCGATCGCAGCGAGGCCCGCCCGCAGCTGCATCGTGCAGCCGGGGTTCGCGCTCACGATCACGGTGGTGCGGGTCGAGCGCAGCGACTCGGCTTTCTCACGTTGCAGCCGCTCCGCGAGCCCCGGCTCCGTGATGTTGTAGAGACCTGCGGCACCGCAGCATGTGTCGCCGTGCGGGACGTCGATCACCTGCATGTCGGGGATCGATCGCAGGAGCACGCGCGGCTGTTCCCTGATGCCCTGGGCGCGCAGCGCGTGACACGGATCGTGGTACGCGACCCGGTCGATGCCGACGGGCCGGAGCTCGCGGCCCCCAAGCCCAGTGTCGAAGAGGAAGTCCATGACGTCGCGCGACGGCAACCCGGCGCCCGGCGCGAGTGCCGCGTACGTGCGCATGTGGGCCGAACAGCCGGCCGCATTCACGACCACGTGATCGATCCCGGCGAACGCTCGAGCGTTCCGGGTCGCGAGGCGTCTCGCCGTTTCGAGCCTGCCGTTGTGCGCCTGGAGGGCCCCGCAGCATCGCTGACCGCGCGGCACGACGACGCGCCAGCCCGAGCCGGCGAGTACTCGGATCGTCGCGAGGTTCACCTCGTGGAACCAACGGTCCTGGACGCATCCGGAGAGCAGAGCCACCGTGCCTCGCTCCTCCGCGTCGGCCGGTGGCGCCGTGACGGCGGGAAGCCGGGCGAACGGCGCCGAGCGCCTCGGCAGCATCGCGCGAACCCGTCGCGGCAAGAAGGGCCGGGCGGCGGGTTGGAGCGCCGCGGCGATCCGCGTGAGCGTCGGGTGCGGGAGCACGACGTCGAGGCCGAGCCAGCGAAGGAGGCGTGCTCCCGTCGAGCGCCGGGGCTCGAGCTGGGTGCGTGCCGCTTCCATCATGCGACCGAACGGAACATGCGAAGGGCAGACCTCCTCGCATGCGCGGCAGACGAGGCATCGATCCATGAAGGAAGCGAAGGTGTCGTCGACCTCCGTGAGTCCGTCGGCGACGGCTCGCATCGCCGTGATGCGCCCCCGGGGCGAAGCCGATTCATCTCCGGTCAGCCGGTACGTCGGGCAGTGAGGCAGGCACAGCCCGCACGCCACGCAGGCGTCGAGGTCCGTGTCCGTGGGGTGATCGGGGCCGAGCCAGTTCGGCGATGCCACTCCTTCGCGACCGACGAATCGCACCCCTTCGGGGAGCTCGGTGCCCAAGGGTGCCGGCGTCGAGGTTTCCTCGCTCATCGATCACATCCTCACACGCCGCGACGGTTTGACCATGTGACTGGCGCTGCCTACCGTGCCGATCATGAGCGAAGGTGAGGGTCGGCAGCGTCGGTTCGGACGGCTCACCGACGAGGCCGACCAGGGATTGCTCACGTACGGCTCGTACCTGAAGATCCCCGAGCTCTTGTCGCTGCAGCACCTCAAGAGCGAGCCGCCGGTGCACGACGAGCTGCTCTTCATCGTCGTGCACCAAGCCTACGAGCTCTGGTTCAAGCAGTTGCTCTTCGAACTGGAGGCTGCTCGCCACGCGATGGTCGCCGACCGTCCCGAACGAGCGCGGCACCTGCTTGCGCGCGTGCGCGCGATCGAACGCGTGCTGATCGAGCACATCGAGGTGCTGAAGACGATGACGCCACAGGACTTCCTCGAGTTCCGGGCGGTCCTGACGCCTGCGAGCGGTTTCCAGTCGGCGCAGTTCCGAGAGATCGAGTTCGTGAGCGGTCTGAAGGACGAACGCTTCCTCGACGATCTCGCCCCGGGCTCCGACGAGCGTGCTCGCCTGGTGCGCAGGCTCGAGGCGCCCACCGTGTGGGATGGGTTCGTCTCACTGATGCGAACGCACGGGTACCCGATGCCGGATGACGACGCGCCGGCTCGAGCCGCGTCGCTCGTCGAGATGGCGCGTGCGCGAGGGGAAGTGTTCGCCGTCAGCGAGGGCTTGGTCGATCACGACGAGGCGCTCGCGCAGTGGCGATACCTCCACGTGCTGATGGTCGAGCGGGAGATCGGCGCGAAACGGGGGACCGGGGGCTCCAGCGGCGTGAGCTACCTGCGGTCGACCCTCGACAAGCGGTGTTTCCCCGAGCTCTGGGGTCTCAGGAGCGGTCTGTAGGCACGTCGCTCGATGCGGCGATACGTGTCCGACCGGTGCGGTGACGCTTCCTCGCGGGGGGACCACGGAGCGGGGTTCGCAGGGCACGCTCGAACCCTCAGCCCGAGGCGACGGTCGCGATCTCAACCGGTTCTGAGGTGTCCCGTAGGGTGACCTGGCGGAGATCGGACGTCGAGAACCGCGAGTCGGCCGTGGTGGCCCGGCTCGCCACGATCTCGCCGCCGGCCGCGAGCGCTGCGCTCCGCGCGGCCCGTGCACGCCGATCCGCACTTTCGGGGCGAAGGCGTGCAGCCGGCGGTGCTCGTCCAGCTTGCGTTGGATCGCGACCGCGCACGCCAGGGCGTCGTCGGCGGCGTCGCACCCGACGAAGAACCCGTCTCCGGTGCTCACGACTTCTTCGCCCCGCCGCGTCTTGCCGATTCCCGGTTCGCCTTCGACGGCCACGCCCGCGAGGCGGCCGCCCTCGGCCGCGGCAAGCTCCTGGCGCCGGTGCAGCCGAGGGATCGCGGGACGACATGCCACCATCCTTGGGCGCTGGACGGGGACACGCCAACGGGAGATCCCGTACGAGATCGATACCTCCGGGCCGGCTCGCGCCCGCTCCTCGCCCACCCCGACCACGGTACGAGCACCTTGAGCCGAGCCCGTTCCTTGCCGAAAGGAACGTCTATGGACGTGATCCCGTGGTGGCAGCGCCCTCGCGTCGTCATGTCGGTCGCCCTCGTCGTGCTCGTCGCGGGCGTCGCCCTGATGATCGGCGTGGCGCGCTCTCCGGATATGAGGCGCTGGCTCGACGTCGTGGCCGTGGTGCTGATGGCCGCGTCTTCCTCGTTGGTGATCGTCGTTCGCGGTCGGAGCCGCACGCTGCGCCGACAGTCCAACACGCTCCATCGGCAGGAAGCCGTGCTGCGCGCGACCGCGGTGGCCGCCGAGCGCTTCGCCGAGGTCGACCTGCACCACGCGATCGCCTCGGTGCTCGGTGAGCTGGGCGAGGCTGCAGGAGCCAGCCGTGTCTACGTCTACAGGAACGAGCTCGACGAACACGGCCAGCTCGCGATGTCACAGCTGCACGAGTGGGTCGCTCGGGGGATCGACCCCACGATCGATGACCCCGAGAACCAGCGATACGCTTATGAGGCCGGCTTCGACCATTGGAGCTCGGCGTTGTCGCGCGGAGAGCCCGTGCACACCCTCCGCTCCCAGGCTTCGGGTACCGAGCTCCTCGACATGGAGGCCGAGTCGATCATGTCGTGCGTCGTCACGCCGATCTTCGTCTCGGGATCGTGGTGGGGGTTCCTCGGGTTCGACGACTGCGCGCGCGAACGTGTGTGGTCGGCAGCCGAGCTCGATGCGTTGAAGGTGGCTGCGGGCACCCTCGGGTCCGCGATCGCACGCGAGCGCGCTCGCGTCGTCGCCGCCGAAGCCGAGCAGCGATATCGGACGCTCGTCGAGCAGTCACCCGCGGTCGTGTACATCGACGGACTCGACGATGTCGCCTCGACCGTCTACATCAGCCCGCAGGTCGAGCGGGTGCTCGGCTACAGCGCCGAAGAGTGGATGGCCGACGATCAGCTGTGGCCAGCCCTGCTTCACGACGACGATCGGGCCGAGGCGCTCGCGGCCGTCGCGAAGCACAACGAAACCGGTGAGCCGTTCCGCATGGAGTACCGCCTGACCGCGAAGGACGGGCGCACGGTCTGGATACGAGACGATGCCGTGATGGTCAAGGGCGAGGACGGTTCGTTCCAGTACTCGCAGGGCATGATGCAGGACGTCACCGACGTGAAGGAAGCCGAGGCGCAGATCGCGTTCCTGGCCTATCACGACCGTCTGACCGGGTTGCCGAACCTGCCGATGTTGGTCGAGGTCGGCGAGATGGCGATCGCGCGCGCCAAGCGCCAGGGCGAGGCGGCAGCGGTGCTGTTCGTCGACGTCGACGGGTTCAAGCTCGCGAACGACAGCCTCGGATCCGAGATCGGCGACCAGCTACTCGGCATCGTGGCCGAACGCATCACCTCGGCGATCCGCGACACCGACACGCTCGCCCGCCGCGGCGGTGACGAGTTCGTCGTGTTGCTCGCCGACCTCGAGCGCGGTGAGGTGGGCGACATGCAGGCGCCGCTGCTCTTCGCGGAATCCGTCGCCGGTCGCATCCGCTCGGCCATGGACGATCCGATCCAGATCGACGGCAATGAACTGTTCCTCTCGGTGAGCGTGGGCATCAGCGTGCACCCCGACGACGCCGACGACCTGCAGCAGCTCTTGCATCACGCTGAAGCGGCGATGTTCTCGTCGAAGTCGTCTGGGCCCGGAGGGTTCGCGGCGTCGACCGTGGGGGCCGTCGACTCGGCGACGAAGCTGGCGTTCGTGACGAAGCTGCGCAAGGCGGTCGACCGCGAGGAGTGGGAGCTGCACTATCAGCCGATCGTGCAGCTCGCGACGCAGTCACTCGTGGGCGTCGAGGGCCTGCTCCGCTGGCGCACACCTGATGGCGAGTTGATCCCACCCAACGAGTTCATCCCGCTCGCCGAGGAGCTCGGCCTCATCGAGACGATGGGTGATTGGGTGGTCGAGGAGATGATGCGCCAGGACCGCCTGTGGCGAGAGGTCGGCATCGACCTCGAGATGGGCTTCAATCTCTCCCCTCGTCAGTTCTGGCAGCCCGACCTCGCCGAGCGCATCCTGTGCAGATTGGAGGCCGAACGCGCCGACCCGGGCAGGGTGATGGTCGAGATCACCGAGTCCTCGGCGATGCGCGATCCCGACCGCGCCCATGCCGTTCTGTGGGACCTGCACGCGCGGGGCCTGCGCGTGGCGATCGACGATTTCGGGACCGGCTACTCGTCGCTCTCACGTCTGCGGCACCTTCCGATCGACGTGCTGAAGATCGACCGCTCGTTCGTCTCGGCCGTCGACACCGATCCGCAAGCGGCGACGATCGTCTCGGCGTTCATCCAGCTCGGTCAGGGGCTCGGCATGGCCACCCTCGCCGAAGGCATCGAGACCGAGGGCGAGTGGCGGTTCCTCGCCGAACGCGGTTGCGAGCTGGGGCAAGGCTTCTACTTCAGCCGTCCGGTGCCGGCCGCCGAACTCACCGCGCGGTTCGCCGCGGGGGAGATCGCGGTCGCACGGTAGGCTCCTGCAGGTCGTGATCGATGCACCACCCGACGATGTGCTGCGGGCGTTCGGGTCGGCCGGCCCGGTGGAGTCGCTTCGGGGCGGGGAGGGTGCGTGGAGGGCCGGCGACCTGGTTTTCAAGCCCGCCCCAGGTGACGCGGAGTGGGCGTGGCTGGGCGAGCACCTCCCGACCGTGCGGGGAGACGGTTTCCGGCTCGCCATGCCCGTTCCCACGCCGGACGAACGGTGGGTGGTCGACGGCTGGTGCGCGCAGATGGTGATGACCGGCGCACATCCCGCGACACCGCGGTGGCCCGAGGTGCTCGAGGTGTGTGGACGACTCCACGCTGCCTTGCGTGCCCTTCCGATCCCTCCCTTCCTGGGCGAGCGCACGCACCCCTGGTCGATCGGCGATCGGGTCGCGTGGCAGGAAGCTGCCCCCCGCGTCGAGCACCCTGCGCTCGATCGCCTCCTCGCCATCCGCACGCCGATCGATCTGCCCTCGCAAGCGATTCATGGAGATCTCACCGAGAACGTGCTGTTCGCTGAGGGCGCCCCCCCCCGCGGTGATCGACCCCACGATCTACTGGAGGCCTGCGGGGACCGCGCTCGCGATCGTCGTCTCGGACGCGCTCCAATGGTCCGGGGCCGAACCGGCCCCGTTCTTGGCGGCGGTCCGGCACGTCGACGAGTTCCCGCAGCTATTCGTTCGGGCGGTGATCACGCGCCTCGTCACGAGCCTCGAGTTCGGTCGGCGCGACGTCTCGTCGTTCGACCGCGTCGTCACCGTCGCCGAGTCGCTGGCCGGATAGGCTCTCACGATGTCGAGGACGCGGCTGCGCGCATCGACGAAAGCATCGTCGTTCACCGAGTCGGTGATCCGCGACATGACGCGGCTCGCCGACCGGCATGGGGCCATCAACTTGGGCCAGGGGTTCCCCGACTTCTCAGCGCCATCGGAGGTGAAGGACGCCGCGGCCCGGGCGATCGCGGCCGACCACAATCAGTACCCGGTCACGTGGGGGGTGCCGGCGTTCCGGGAAGCGATCGCCGCGGCGTACGCGCGAGATTACGGCTTGGAGATCGATCCGGAGACCGAGATCTGCGTCACGTGCGGGTCGACCGAAGCGATGATCGCATCGATGCTCGGCGTGCTCGATCCCGGTGACCATGTGGTGGTGTTCGAGCCTTTCTACGAGAACTACGCGCCAGATTCGATCATCGCCGGTGCCGTCACGCGGCACATCTCGCTGTCGCCGCCCGACTGGACCTTCGACGAAGCCGACCTCCGTGCGGCGTTCGAACCTCGGACGCGGGCGGTCGTGATCAACACGCCGAACAACCCGACCGGCAAGGTGTTCTCCCGTGCGGAACTCACGGTGATCGCCGCGCTCTGCATCGAGCATGACGCGATCGCGATCACCGATGAGATCTACGAACACATCACGTACGACGGGGCGAGGCACGTGCCGATCGCGACGCTCCCCGGCATGTCGGATCGCACGATCACGATCAGCGCGCTCTCGAAGACGTACTCGGTGACCGGCTGGCGGGTTGGGTGGGCGATCGCCTCACGGCGGCTGATGACGGGGATCCGGCCCGTGCACGACTTCCTCACGGTGGCGGCGCCGGCACCGTTCCAGGTCGCGGGGATCACAGCGATGCAGCTCCCCGGCACGTACTACGAGCGCATGCGCGCGGACTACGCCGAGCGCCGTGACGTGATGCTGCGCGTGCTGGCCGACTGCGGATTCGAGGTGGGATCGGCCCCCGAGGGCGCCTACTACGTGATGGCCGATTGCTCGCATCTCGGGCTGGGCGACGACGTCGCCACCGCGCGACACCTCGTCGAGCACGCGGGCGTCGCGACGGTTCCCGGGTCATCCTTCGTCTCGGTTGCGGCCGAGGGCGCCCACCTGTTGCGGTTCGCGTTCTGCAAGCGGGTCGAGACGCTGGTGGCCGCGGGAGAGCGCCTGAGGCGGCTCATCTAGTCTGAAGGAGACTAGTGGCCACCCGGCGGCTCGACGCCGTGCTCGACGATGTCGGCAAGGGTGATCGATCCCATCGACTCCTTGATGCCGGGTTTGAGATCTTGCCAGCGGAAGTGCAGCGGGCACGGGTGCTCCGTATCACATTCCTCGCGCCAGAAGATGCATGTTTCCCAGATCACGTCGTTGCCCTCGACGGCGCGGAGCACCTCGTCGAGCGCGACCCGCCCCGCAGGACGAGCGAGGGAATAGCCTTTTCCCCGCTGCGATCGCAGCACGCCAGCGAGTGCGAGCGATCGCAGGATCTTGGACAGGAACGGAGCCGGGAGGTGCGCCGACCGAGCGATCTCTCTCGCGTCCATCATCTCGTCGCCGGGCACCGAGGACAGCACGATCAGAGCCTCGATCGCGTATCGGCTGTCGCGGGTCAGCCGCATCGCCGCTCCTTCCGCGTGTCTCGCGCTACAGATCCTTGCGTGGCAGCGCCCATCGTGCCAGGAGCAGTGGTCCCACGGTCCACGCGACGAGGTCTGCGACGAGCAAACCGACCGTGCCCCAGCGGCCGAAGGTGGTGATCAGGTACGCCCCGAAGGGACCGAGTGCCGTGCCCTCGAAGTTCGTGCCCAGGAGCGCGAGGATGCGCCCCGACTCCAGTGGATTGATCAGGATCGCGGTCAGCAGCCCGGATGGCCCCATGTGCACGCTGGGAGCCAAGGCCGCGAGCGCGAGGTCGACGCCGAGAGAGAGCACGATCCATAGCCCCACGGCGACGGCAACTGCCTGTACACGGCTCGACACGATCGAGGAGACCGCCACGCCGATCGCGACGCTCGCCGCCGCCACGCCGAGGGTCGCGCCGATCAGCGTCACGAGTGCCGGCACGTCGGCCCCCCGCGCGACGCCTGAGAGGATCAGCATCGCCACACCGAACCCGACGCCCAGCGTCGTCCACAGCGACGCGGTCAGGCCGAGAAACGCTCCGACGGCGACCTGCGATCGACGAAGCGGCTGCGCGCAGATCATCGCCAGCAGACCTTGCTCGCGGGCCCCCGCGAGCGATCCGGCGCCGAGCAACAGACCCATCAGCGACGGCAGGAGCACGCCGAGGTTCACCAACGTTGCAGACGCGGGGCCGATGCCCGAGAGGCCGAGCTCCCGCACGGTCCGGAACGCAAGCAGCGTGACGGTCACGCAGAGCAGGCCGAAGACGACCGCCATGGTCAGCACCCAGCGCGCGCGAACGGCGTTGCGGTACTCCCACGACGCGATCACCGCAGTGGGCCCGGAGGTCACGAGCCCACCTGCTCATCGTCGCTCGGGAAGGGGTGCATGATCGTCGCGCCGACGCCGGAGAAGTCTTCCTCGCGCACGAGCCTCCCGTCGTCGAGGAACAGACCGACGTCGGCCACCGCCCGAAGCTCCGACGGTGACGGGCTCGAAACGATCGCCGTCACGCCGTCGCGCTCGCACAGCGTCGCGAGCATCTCCCAGAACACGGCACGCCCGCGCTCGTCGAGGCTCGCGATCGGCTCGTCGAGCAGCAGCAGGGTCGGGTTCCCCACGAGCGCGATCGCCAGGGCGACGCGGTGACGTTGCCCCCCCGAGAGCTCGCCGATCCGATCGGTTCCCGCATTCAGGAAGCCCGCGGGGAGCGGAAGGCGCTGGGGATCGGCCCCGCGCAGACGGGCGAACAGGTCGATGACCTCATCGATCGTGGCGTGCTCCGGCAGTATCACGGTCTGGGCCAGGAATCCGATCGCACGCCGGGGTCCGGGCCGCGCGTCGAGTCGCTCACCGTGCAGCCGCACCTCGCCCTCGTAGCGCGCGAGGCCGGCCATGCACCGAAGCAAGGTGGACTTCCCGCTGCCGTTGGGACCCCCGAGTGCCGCGATCACACCCATGGGCAGGGTGAACGACACATCGTGCAGCCCCCATCCACCTCGATACACCTTGGTGACGTGGCGAACCTCGACGGGAACGGCGACACCGACCGAGGCAGCGCTCTCGCGCGGTCGACCCTCAGGCATCCGCCGTCACCGCCCCACGCGGCCGGCGTGCCCGAACCATCAGGAACAGGCAGGTCGCCGTCATCGCGAGCCCAGCGATCCAGATGGGAACGCCGGTGTCGTCGCGGTCCGCTCGAAGATCGGGGCCCATGGAGCGCACCGTCGGCGCCTGGTCTGACACGAGGGGGTCGCCGGGGGCCCAGCGCTCGCCGACCGAGGCCAGCAACCGGAAGGCCGGACCCGACGACAGCGCGAGCAGCAGTGGTTCCTGGGCAAGCAGTTCGCTCATGCGGCCGCTCCGCACGTACGCCAGATCTCCAGTGCCGTCTCCGTCGGCATCGAATCCGCCGTAGTCGCTCCAGTGGTTGCCGACCCCTTCAGGCGCGAAATCGGCCTGGGTGACCCCCTCGCCACCGAGGGTGACCTGGGTGGAGTTCTCGATGAACCCGTTCTCCGTGACGAGCACGTCGGTGGAGGGGCGCAACATCAGGCCGATCGCGTTCATCGCAATGGTGTTGCCCCTCACCATCGTCGGGTCTCCTCCGGTCCGTCCGGCGTCGTCGGTTTGTACACCGACGCGGTTGTCGGCGATCACGTTTCCTTCGATCGTGACCGAGCCGACGTCCTTCACGAGCACGCCGAAACCGGTCGACGGGCTTCCGGACTCCGTGATCGTGTTGGCCGCGACCGTGACGGGACCTCCATACATCAACACGAGGCCGGAAAGGTTCCCCTCCAGAACGTTGCCGCGTGCGACGAGGTCTTCGGCGTACATGTCGTGGATCGCGTAGCGGCTGTCGAGGATGCGATTGGCCTCGAGCGTGGCACGTCGTCCGTAGGAGATGTAGACGCCGTCGCGAGCGTGCTCGATCGTCGTATCGCGGATCACCGCGCCGTTCGTGTTCCACAACCAGATGCCGTCGCCACGGATCTGCGCCTCGGTCGTCACGCCGGTGCCCTGATCGTGGCTCGCATGCTGCTGCTGCTCCCGATCCGTCGCGCCGGCGTCGGTCACATGCGACTCGCCCACGATCGTGCCCTGTCCCCGGATGTCGACACCGTCGATCATCACGTCGTTCGAAAGTCGCACCGTGATCCCGATGTAGCTCTCGCGGATCGTCACGTCTTCGATGCGGGCGCGATGGGCCCCCTCCAGGAGCACTCCCGACGGCGCCTCGAGCGGGCCGTCCGCGGTGCCGGTGAGGCTCAGGTTGCGCACGGTGACGTCGGGAGAGGTGATCGTGACGATCGAGCCGCTCCCCGCACCATCGATTAGCACGTCACCGACGCCGACGAGGGTGATGGGACGGTCGATCGTGATCGGCCCCACGTACGCGGCCTCGGGCACCTCGAGCGTGCCACCGATCGGGGTGTCGGCGATCATCACCTGCAGGTGCTCGGACGGCATGGAAACCCTGCCGTCGGCCGTGACGGAATGCCCGTCCATCGGTTCGGCGGGGGAGGTGTCGTGATCGCCGTGGGTCTCCTGGGAGAGCGCCGCCGGGCCGGTCAGGAGCAGGGCGGTCCAAACCGCGAGCACGAGGAGGCGAGTGGCGGTCATACGCGCCCGGCCTCCTTGAGCTCCCGGTATTCCTCGTCCGACACGTAGACCGCCCTCCGTCGCCAACGGTCGTGGGCCCATTCGGCGAGGCCCGGGCCGAACGTGACGAGGAAAGCCGCCAGCGTGATGAACCAGAGTGCCTCACCCGGGTAGGCCCACGTGGTGAAGTTCAACACCTTCGTCGGGCCGACGACGAGGGGGGTGAACGGCTCGACCCTGATCGCGGCATCGGGCTGCACGCTCTGTCCGTACTGCCACAGACGGAACTGGATGTCGGCGAGGGTGCCGATCGGGACGAGCCAAAGGGCGATCTTGGCGAGGCGGGCGACCAGGTGTCGCGGAGGAAGCAGCGTGGCGAGCGCCACCGCGACGAGCGCGAGGAGCACCACCGGCCCCCAGAACGCGATCTCCGGAGCGTCGGCGTTCGAGAACGCCTGCATGCCCACGTAATGGTTCAGCTGGTTGACCTGGTCGATGTCGCCCTGCACACCGTTGCCGTAGGCGGTGAGTCGCAACGGCCCGAGGGGTGGAGGGAACTGGGGGGCGGTGAGCCTCGCCTGCCACACGGGCAATCGCCAGGCGAGGAGGACCAGGATGGCGGACACGATCCCCAGCGCGATCCGCAGGCCGCGCCGCTCGCGGAACGGGGTTCGCGCCGCCATCCTCGTCAGCTCCCTCGCACCCTTCGCTAGCCGACCGTCAGCGTGCCGACCATCGTCGTGGGGTGCGACAGGCAGTTGTAGGTGTATGTGCCTGCCGCTAGTGCGGGCACCTCGTAGACGGCGGTATCCGGCCCCGTGATCAAAGCGTTGCCTTCGGGCGCGAACACGGGAGTTGCCGACGTGTCGTCGCCTTCGAAGATCTGGACGTTGTGCGGGATGCCGTCGTCATCGTTGTTGAAGGTGATCGTGAACGGCGTGTCAGCCGGGGCACTCAACGTCGTCTCGGTGAAGCCCGCATTCGCTGCGTCGACGGGCGCGGTGATCGTGAGCTCGCTGCTGCCGCCCGTGTCGTCGGGGGGCGCACTCTCCGTTTCGGTCGAGGTGTCGGTTCCCGTGTCGCCGGTCCCTGCGTCGTCACTTCCGCCGCAGGCAGCGAGG
>Ga0224500_10001058_pt1 | contig 17127 bp, 14 predicted proteins | sample SF_Oct11_sed_USG_FD_168126 | JGI IMG/M metagenome (GOLD analysis project Ga0224500, IMG submission 168126) | Sediment microbial communities from San Francisco Bay, California, United States - SF_Oct11_sed_USGS_4_1 | ecosystem: Environmental > Aquatic > Marine > Sediment | place: USA: California... | reverse complement strand
GGCCACGATCCCCAGGCGCTCCAGCGTGGCGCGGAGCGTCGCCCCTTTCATTGGGCTGCCGTTGTCGGCATGCAGGACCAACGGCTGCAGGAGCCGTCCGTCCGCCACGACCGCCCGGTGCACGACCGTCGCGGCATGCTCGCCGGATTCCTGTTCGAAGATCTCCCAACCGACGATCTTGCGACTATAGAGATCGAGAATCAGATAGAGGTAGAAGAACAGGCCTTTGATCGGGCCAGGCAGCCATGTGATATCCCACGACCAGACCTGCCACGGCTGGTGGGCCGCATACGTCACGGGCGGCCGAGTTTGGTGGGGCGGGCGGCTCCGTCCGCGATGGTGCTGCGCGTCGACAAATTGACGCGGAAAGGCGTCACCCTAGCGCTGCTCTGGCAGGAGTATAAGGCGCAGCATCCCGACGGCTATCAGTACAGCCGCTTCTGCGATCTCTATGGTGCCTGGCGCGCTACCTTGGATCGCTGCCTGCGGCAAGAGCCTCGGGCGGGCGAGAAACTCTTCGTCGATTACGCGGGCCAGACTGTGCCGGCTCAGGACCGGCGGACCGGCGAGGTGCGGCCAGCCCAGAGCTTCGTCGCCGTCCTTGGCGCGTCGAGCTATACCTACGCCGAGGCGACCTGGACCCTAACCAGCTTCACCAGATACCGCCGCAATCCCGCTACACATACCCCAAGAACCGAGAATTCCTGCGTAGCACCTGGCTTCTTGATCATCTTCACCTGAACCTCACGCTGTATTCCGGCGAGATCGCCAGGGCACAGATAACTGTGCTCTTGTAGGGTAGCCCCTTCATCTTATTACACCATCTCAAGTCCATTACCACGAACCATCTTCATGATTTTGAGCAGTTACGACACATGAGTACGGGCACCACTTTTGCATTTCTTTGTTTCATAGGAATCATGAATCACGTAGGGCGTCTAGCTCGCCATTCCATATGAGTCGGCACAACAACATTCTTATCTCTAGCAACCAGCTGTCTAGGAGGCCTCCCTCAATGTTAAAGAACCAAACGTGGTTAATTTCAGGCTATCGAACACTCATAGCAATGACTGTTCCCTTCGCATTCTCGGCTACCTTGGGATGCGGAGGTGGTGGCGAGAGCAGCCCGATTGCATCCAACCTCTCCACAACGCCGTCTGCCGACACAGCCTCTACCTCCACGGAACTGGACTCACGGTCATCAGATGCCGCGCCCCCTCCTGGTGAATTACACACCGGTGATGCAGAGGCTCCAGAAGATGCACTCGCTCTCAACCCAGATGCAAGTTTGACTGATGGCTCCCATGAAGAGCCACCAGCAGATAGTCTTCCGCCACAAGCCCCGACAGGAACCCCTGTAGTAGCGCTAAATTCAACACCGACGGGAGCCACTGCGGAGGTGACCTGGCAACCAAGTGCAGATTCAAACCTGAACGGCTACTACATTTACTATGGGAGGCAATCGTCTGGAGAACCGGGAGTGTGCTCCTATGAAGCGAGTTATTCAACTGACTCGCCCTCTGTTACGATTACGGAACTTGAACCTAATACACCCTACTTCTTCGCTGTTAGCTCGTACTCCAGCTTTGAGAGCCCCTGCTCCAACGAAATAGCTGTAATCACACCTCCGGCTAGAGCTTAGCCCGTGTTATTCGTGATCGTTCACGCCTCTCTCTGGCAAGACGATTCTACAGACACGCTCAACAACGCTGAATGGTCGTGCAGTGCGGCCGACGCCCTTTCTGTTGTGCATCACGGGATGTTTTGGGGAGAGTTCAATTTTTCAATAGCATGATCCATTGAGTTCATAGGTTCCCTGGTTCTTGTGGCTCTAAGTTGCATTATTCCAGAATGAGGGGATTGTGAAGGCTTGTCCAATAGACCTCATAACTTAGCATTATTCCTTGGCTCTTACGCTAAATTGTCGATGTGCTACGGCGATAAGCCTGGCCACGCTTGCCCTCCTAAATAGGTGAGCAGGCTCACCCCTCGCGAGCTCACCATACTGTGTGAAGCAGGCATCGGTCTCTCACAGCTCTGATTTTCAGTCCTTCGATTCTGTTCAGGTCGGTCTGGTGCTCTCTAGCGGGTACTATTGCTCATGGCTACGCGAAGAAGGCCGTCACGGCCTCAACCACCTCTGTTTGCTGTTTCAGCGTCAACTCCGGATAGATTGGAAGAGCGATTGTCTCTTTGGCCGCCCGCTCCGACTCAGGGAAATCTCCCTCCATATATCCCAGGTATCCAAAACATTCTTGTAAGTGGAAAGGAACCGGATAGTAGATTTCCACCCCAATCCCCCTCTGCTTGAGGAACGCCACCAGTGCATCCCGTCGATCCACTCTAAGAATAAATTGGTTGTAGATGTGATAATGCGGAGCACCTGATTCTTGATAGACCGGGGCGGGCAACTGCACCTTTCCCCTATCCACGAGCCCGCTCTGCTTAAAGAGCTCTCCGTACCGGATCGCGTTTTCCTGACGCTTCCTCATCCATCCGTCCAAATAGTTCAGTTTGATGTTAAGGACTGCGGCCTGAATCGTATCCAGCCGAAAATTCCCCCCAATCAGCTTGTGATAGTACTTTGGTTTGCTCCCGTGAACTCGCAAGATTCTCATCCGCTCTGCAAGTTCAGGATCACTGGTCACAGCCATCCCTCCATCGCCTAAGCAGCCCAAGTTCTTACTCGGGAAAAACGACAAACAGCCAATGGTACCCATACTGCAGGCCCGACGACCATCGCGGTATTCTGCGCCAATCGCCTGCGCTGCATCTTCAATAATGCTCAGTTTGTGCCGTTTGGCTACCTCCATGATTGGTCCCATATCAGCACATTGGCCATAGAGATGGACTGGAATGATGGCTTTAGTTTTGGTTGTCACAGCTCGGTTAATCTTGGCAGGATTGATATTGTAAGTTGTAGGATCGATATCGACAAAAACCGGCTTCGCGCCAAGACGAACAACGACTCCAGCCGTCGCGAAAAATGAATAGGGTGTGGTAATCACCTCATCGCCTGGGCCAATACCGAGAGCCATGAGAGCAATTAACAGTGCGTCGGTCCCTGACGTCACTCCCACTCCATGTTGAGACTGGCAGTAGGCAGCTATCCGCTCTTCCAACCTGCCCACCTCTGGACCCAAGATAAACGCCTGGCTCTTAAAGACTTGTTCCAACGCCACCAGGATTTCCTGTTGAAGCGGCTCATGATGTGCTTTGAGATCAAGTAAAGGAACTCCCATCCAGCTCTCCCTCCTTTGTGGAACACCATGAAATCCTATGCGCAAGATTTCCTGGAGACAACCGCAGGCAGAAGGCTAAGAGTCTTCCACATCTCTTCAACTCTGAGATCGGTTGGCTGTGAACAATTCAGGCATTTGATTCTTGCGCATCTTGCGTTCTAGGCCCAAGTGCAACACTCCATGCCCGAATGGGCTATAGTGTTGCCAAGAATACGACCTGCTATAGGCATTTGAGTCCTGAAGAGCGAGCGACCCTGAGCCTCAGCATGTGATGCATACATATTTAGCGCTAATACCTAACGTGACAGTTGAAGGGCAAATGGATCAGATGCTTCTTGCTTCCTTAAAATAAGAAAGTCCAGAACCCCTCTTAGATAGCCGATTCCGTAACTGATATGTAGGATGGGGAAAACGATTGTCGACCACAGGCCGCACTGTACACCTTTCTTAATAGCAACACTACTCGCAATACTGAGATCAGCTACTAGGTAAGCCGTGGCACCAATTCCACAAAAGAGGGCCATGAGAGACGACCAGGGAGCTAATACAGCCGTGAGGGTCAGACCCATAACAAAAGCTGATGGCACTAGTTGTCGCATCGTGACCACTGTCCCAAGCATACGTACAGCAAGCGGCTTATAGTAGCCATACTGGTAGTACATAACCCAAAGCTTTTTAAGGGAATCCCTGGCGGTATAGTAAGAGACGATCTCTGGGACAAGTAGAACCCGCCCCCCCCCCTTCTTGATCAATCGATGATTGAGCTCGTCATCTTGATTACGTACAAGCCGCTCATCGAATAACCCGATTCTGTCAAACACTTCTCTTCGATAGCATCCAAACGGAACATGATCGACCCACTTTGGCTCGGTAACTCCAATTCTAAAGTGCGAATTGCCGACCCCCCAGGGATGGGAAAGCCCAACAGCAATGGCGTGGGCCTTTGGGCTTTCATTGGCAGGTTGTGTGATGCAGACTCCACCGACATTGTCGGCACCACTCCGTTCAAGCCACTCGATCAACTTGGACACATAATCAGATGGATATACAGTATGGGCATCCATCCGGATCACAATGTTCCCTTTTGCAGATTGAATGCCGATGTTCAGAGCGGCTGGAGTAATTCTTCGCGCATTCTCGAGGAGTCTAATCCACGGGTATTGCTGACTGAACTCATCAACGATGTCTCTTGTTCTATCATCACTCTGACCATCGACAACGAGCAACTCGAGCCGATCTTTTGGATAGTCGCTCCTGACAACTGAGTCTAAGCAAGAGCGGATCCCCTTCGCCTCATTCCTGCACGGGATAATAATTGACACGTGTGGTGATTGAACGTTCGTCATTTCCCCTCAAGATCCGCCTGTGACAAAATATCAACCGGCAAAGACCTAGCTCACTGAAACATCTCCAACTCACCTGTAGCAAAGGCCAGTCGCAAAAACGCCGGATTTACGGCACCACATAAATACCCAACTTGAACTCGTGGCATCCCTCCATAGGATGCATCATAATATTTCTTAATGTGAAATATTTGCCTGGCAAAGGATTCACTAGCTGGACTTGCTCAGCGGATTTCTGTGTTAGAACCATGGATGGGGCATAATGGCAGGCTGGCTTACTTGTCCTCTGGTACACCTGCTTGCCCTGTACTTCCTCACAGGCAAGGTCAGAAGTATTCATAAACGTAGTGTCCCTTCGGCTGGTATTCCGCGTTAAGTTTTCACTTTACAAGAGCCCAGGTGGCTAGTTGCGATCAGTGACTCCACCCGGTCTTGACCTCTCACTGTGGAGTCGGCTTCGGTCAAGCACGTGATCCAAGTTGCTCAGGCGAAAGTCCTGCCACAGCTGCGAAGAAAGCATTTCCTGCATGGAGTGTCCACCAAAACATCTAAGGAAGTCCCGAAATCGTTGTTCAAACCATCTCCGCCCAGCTCCTTGATAAAATCGAGTAGTGAGAGGAACAGGGATCGCGATCTCGCTGAGCTCACACACATCGAATTCATACGGGTGACAGTAAAGTACAAACGGGGCCTGCATCATGAATCTTCTTGCAAGGTATCGGCTTGTAACACCTGGTAACAAGCGATGGTACCCACCTCCACCTACCGGCCAATTTCGTCCGAATACACGAAAGGTAGGCAGTGGAGCCTCTAGGATACTGCTACCAGAACTGAGTTGCACCCGAACAGGAAGGACCGGCCAACCAGCTATCCCATAGCGAGGGAGTCGTGTTGGAACAATACTCGAGTCATACTCAAATCCTGCTGCCGTGAGCACGTCGAGAGCCCAGAGGCTCTCTCGGACAATCGAAAAATCAGGGGCACGATACCCTTTGACGGGTTTTCCCGTGATCTGTTCAAGAAGGTCCTTGGAACGACGAATATCATCCCAAAACTCGTCGGGAGACTGCTGGAAAACTTCCAGATGTCCATAGCCATGACACGCTACTTCATGACCATCAGCCTGTATTTCTTTGACGACATCGGGAAAGCGTTGGGCAAACTTGCCGAGCACGAACATCGTAGCCCGCACACTCTCCTCGCCTAGGAGCCGCAGAAGACGCCTAGTATTCTGAGCAGCCCGTTCCGTAATTGGAAGACTCCGGTCCCAGGTGGACTGCGGCCAATCTTCCACATCAATAGAGATGACCGGTGTATTGTACTTCATCCCTTCAAACATACATAAAATTCCGTTCCTGCACTCGCAATTTACTGAATTCGGACGCCTGCAAATTTCGGTTTTCGACTAAAGAGCGAGAACCCTAATCCCCGGCTAAGTTGGACTAAGCGCCAGGATGTAGATTCGTGCTAGCGCCACAATGGCCAGCTGCGCTGCAGTGGTGAGGCGTGACAGCGTACGGCGCGCATGTTGGACGACTCTTCTGACCGCATTGAGCATCAGAAACCACAGCCGCTTGCGTCGAGCCTCCGACAAATCTCCGGGTAAGGCCAGCCGCTTCAGTGCACGGCGCAGGGTGTCGGTCAGCACATTGAGCGAGAACCAGGCCGCATTGGCGCCGTACTTCCCACTCAGCAGGACCGCAGCGGCCAACTCGTTCCTCAGGACATGATGCATGTGTTCGACCGTGCCCGTCTGTTCCCGATGCCTGCGAACCAGGGTGAGGCCGTCTCCCCACACCCAGGTCCGTCATGATCGCGAAGTGCTTCACGGTGTACCATCCACAAATAGCTCGCCTGAGCGTCGACGAATCCGTACGGCGAGATAACAGTGGACAAACGGCCGATCCTTTCGATGATCGCTGTTGTCCTGGACGTACGGCACTTCGGCCCACTTGCGGATTGCGCGGGTTCATCGCGTTCACGACGCCAGGCGTGCTCCGGCAGCTGAGTGATGGTGGCGTACAACTGCGGACTCATATCGGCACTGATCGTAGAGCCGATCCCACGCGCTGGGGCTTTCCACCACGCCAGCAGCGCCTGCTCATACAAGACGCTGTCGCTTCGGACGAAGCACTGTATGATTCCCGGTGGCATTCTCGCAACGGCCCGCTCCAGGATTCGCACGTTGCCTCACCCACCGGATAATTTCTCACGCAATGCGGACGCCCTGTGGAGTGCCGAACCTCAGACAGTCGGACACCACAGTGGGATCTTCCGGGCTCATGCTTAACCGGAGAATTGGGCGAGAATTCTAGGATCATAAAAGAAATTAGGACCCAACTTAGCACTCTGTCCGAATTTCCAGAACCCCTCGGATCCTTACTCTTGCCCCAAATATCAAAGTTGTCAAGAAAGCGTTCGCTGGTATCTTGATGTGATCCCCTCGTACAGCTCACCGATTCTTTTGCTCCACTGATCCAGCGAATGGTTCTCGACAACATACTGACCGTTCGTCTGGCCGAGCGAGCGTCGCTCATCCGCTTGCAACAATACGCCCTTCTCCATAAGCTCGGCCAGCATCTTCCAATCTTCAGTTGGAAACAACCAGGCCCCATTGGAGCGCCCATAGGTCTCCCGAGCTGCAGGAAGAGCAGAAGATATGACAAGCTTCCCTGCCGTCATTGCTTCCAGGACGGCGTAGGGCAACCCTTCGCTACGACTGGCCAAGACCAGTACATCGGTCACCCTCAAAAGGACGCTAAAATCTTCGACTGGATCAACGACTCGAAAGGCATCAGGACCGAGGGAGGATTTGCTCATCAATTGCGAAACAAACTCGCAAGTTTCTTCTCTTCCTACGACGAGAAACTTGCAATTTGTAAACTTTCTACCCAACTCTTCTGCAGCCTTGAAGAAAATATCGACACCCTTTCTGCGCGGACTCCAGCCCAGAAGCAAAAAGACCATGTCCTCGCTCGACAGGCCCAGGCTCTTTCGCGCTTCAGGTACAACTTCGCATTTATCAAGAAAACGTCCTATATTGACACCATTGTGGAGTAATATAGCTTTGTCAGGAGCCAGGCCTGCCTCTCTGACACTCTTGTACACCCCATCTCCAACGGCAATACAGTAATTCCCCAATAGGTTGAGAAGTAATCTAATCTTCAAGACATCCTTGATGCTCTGCTTAACACTGCCTCCGCAGGGGTTATGGTAGTGCCAGACAATCCCTGAATTTTTGAACGTTGTATACTTGAGCAAAATTGTAGTCAGATCATACGTAAAAAAATGGCTGTGCAAGACCAGCGGTTCCCGGCCCGCTAGAAGACTACGGATTGGTCCTGCAACATTCCTCTTGTGTGGAACAAAACCATATCCTATCCCCTCCTCATCCAAATTCGACAACCAACTCCGGTTCTTGGCCCTGTCAGGAAATATACAGAACGTGGCGACCTGTAATTTATCACGACAGTATCGGCTCAAGAACAAGAGCGAATCGATAAATGTCCCACCATATTGTGAGCCATAGTCACAAATGTGGCAGATGGTGGGGGTTTTCATGCAAAATCGCCCTTTCTCCAAATTAGAATTCTATTTCGAGTATGCCCGGCTTAGGATAGACCTGTCTAACACCCGACACCTCATCCACTATCAGCATTCGTATGTGCCTAAAACTTCACAATCACAAGTAGGGCTCTCGAAGAAGCCGCACATTACAGAAGCGTATACACCTGCATACACTTTAGCAAATAAGCCGAAGACAACAGGACTCACTATTGCAATATTACTAACACCTTACATCACAACTCTATGGCACAGAACGTGCTCAAGCCAAGTTAATTCACCATGGGACTTCACCGCCTCCCAAGTAGTAAGAAGACACAATCGTACCCTGCAGTCAAGGAGATGACGATGAAAAAACAAACGCACTACTTCCAACGCCGGTTACTGTTCTCAATCTGTGCATCGCCGCTTCTATTAGCTCTTTTGGGATCCGTGACGGCGCAAGCCGCAACATATTACGTATCACTTTCTGGCAACGATTCATATCCAGGTACGCAGACTCAACCATTCCGAAACTTTGCGAGAGCCATCAGCCCACTTCGTCCTGGTGACACCCTCTATATTCGAGGGGGAGTATGGACTCAACAGATTGATCTCCAGACGCCCAACAAGAGTGGGACGTCCGGAAACTATATCAAGATAGCAGGATATCCAGGGGAGACGGTCACAATTCGGTACGCTGACCCTTACGTCGCTTCCTATGGCCCGATAAAGTCTCGAGGAACTCGAGGATACTTAATTTTTGAGAATCTTATTCTCGACGGCAGTAACACCACGGAAAAGACCAACTGGCAAATTCGGGACGGCAACCACCATTTCATTCTTCGTAATATTGAAATCAAGAACTTCCGTGCTACAGGACTCTTCATTCAAGCGAACGACATACAAGTCATCAATTGCAGCATCCACGATCAGATTACCGTGGGTACAAGCCGGCATTACGGAATCTATTTCAATGGAGCCAATGGACTGGTCCAAGGAAACAGGATTTATAACAATCCAGGGGGTGGCATTCACGCGTATCCCGGCCCCATCTCGAATCTCGTAATACGTGGTAATTCCATCTACAATAACAGTACGAAACCAGATACTTCTGTTGGTGGGATTCTCGTCTGGGGAAGCTCGTCGTCCAGCATTGCCAATACTCAGATATATAATAACCTCGTGTATAGAAACGTCCCTTCAGTGTCCAGCTCGACAGGTGGAATTCTCGTCGGTCCTTATACCAGCGGGACAAAGGTCTGGAACAACACGATATACGGGAATAAAGGGAATGGGCTGCAAATTGGGTTTACATCTTCGTCCACCACTACCAAGTCCGCAGTGGCTCAAAACAATATCACCTATGGTAATGGTAACAAAAACTATCTGAATGCTGGCACTAGCACAGTCTCTACCAACAACGTCACCACGGATCCGAAGTTTGTGAGTGCTGCATCCAATAACTTCCAACTTCAGTCAGGCAGTCCCGCCGTTAATACGGGGGTGGTGCTGAGCAGTGTCAAAACCGACTATAGAAACCTCCCAAGACCAAAGGGTACGTCACATGATATCGGTGGCTATGAAAACTATTAAACACACAGGCAATAACATCACGCTCGATCATAGAGAAGGTCTGATTTATTCTCTGCGCGCGATATGCTCTGAGTGGCGCCTCACGGAAGAGGGGGCCCCCTATGCAGCAATCGACATTTGCCGAGATCTCGGTTGAGCAGATAACAAGCCCACCGGCGGGAGCGATTTCTGGGCGAGATGAATCGCGTCGTACCGTGGGCGAACTGCTGACCGCGATTGTGGCGTTTTATCCCAAGCCGGATGGCCCAGGCTGGGCCGCGAGTCCATGCCCGATGAGACGACGATCAATAAATTTCAGCATCTACTGGAAGCCCATCAGTTGGGGGAGCAGCTCTTCTCACGGATTGACGCGTATCTGGCCGCGCATGGGATGACGGCCAACCGAGAGACCATTGTGGATGCGACCATTATCGCGGCCTCCAGTTCAACTAAGGAAGGTCTGATTTATTCCCTTCTCCTGATGTGCTATGAGCAAGGCAGCACTGAACGGGAGGCGCCCCCCATGCAGCAGCAGACATTTGCCGAGGTCACGTTCGAACAATATCGTAAGCCCACCCGCCGCGAGCAGTTCCTCGACGCGATGAACCGCATCGTACCGTGGGCGGAATTAGTGGCTGTGATCGAGCCGGTCTATCCCAAGGCCGACGGGCCGGGGCGTCCACCGGTCGGGATCGAACGGATGCTGCGCCTCCATTGTCTGCAACAGTGGTTCAACCTGTCGGACCCAAGCGTGGAAGAGGCGCTGTACGACTCACGTGCCATGCGGCAGTTCGTGGGGATTGATCTGGGCCGCGAGCCCGTGCCCGATGAGACCACGATCTGCAAGTTTCGACATCTGTTGGAAACTCACCAGTTGGGGCAGCAACTCTTTGCACGAATCGGGGCGTATCTGACGAAGCAGGGGCTGCAGGTGAGCCGAGGCACCATCGTGGATGCGACCATCATCAGTGCGCCCAGTTCGACGAAGAACCGGGCAAAAGAGCGGGATCCCGAGATGCATCAGACGAAGAAAGGCAACCAGTGGTACTTCGGCATGAAGGCGCATATTGGGGTGGATAGCCAGACCAAGCTGATTCATTCGGTCGCTGCGACCGCCGCCAATGTGCATGACAGCCAGGTGTTACCGAAGTTACTGCATGGCCAGGAGACTCGGGTGTGGGGCGATGCGGCGTATAGCGGGCAGCGCACCGTGATCCGACAGCATGCGCCTAAGGCCAAGTTGCTTCATTCACACGAAAGCCCATCGGCATCGACCACTGAGTGAGGCCGAGGGGGCGAGAAACCGCACGAAGTCGAAAGTGCGGGCCAAAGTGGAGCATGCGTTCTTGGTGATCAAGCGGATCTTCGGCTGGGCCAAGGTCCGATACCGTGGGCTGGCGAAGAACACCCACCGGCTCCAGATCAGCTGCGGGTTGGCAAATCTGTACGTGGCACGACGGCGGCTGTTGGCGGGAGTCTAGCGGAGGGGTGTGCGGACGAGGTTCTTGGAAGTCCGACAGCGGGTGACATCCGAGAACGATGCTCCCAAACCGGCGAATTTCCAGTTGAGTGCCCGTGCTGCTCCTTTCAGAAACAGAGTTCTTCGTATAACGCGAATTAATCAGACCTTCCTTAAGGTTGACCAGTCCAAGATCAGATTTGTCTGCGGAAACGTGAATTAATCTAGGGGTTCCATCTTTCGGAGAGTGTCTCATTGCCGAAAGAGTCCGGCTGTCTCAATTTCGCCACCGTCTGTCTTTCTCCATAAGACCACCACCGTAACAATGCCTATAACCCAATCCAGGATAGACCGACTCTTGCCATTTGCACGGTGGATGACCCTTTCCCTGGAGGCAGATTCCGCAGCTGCAATAGAAGTCGGGCTCAATGTGACCCATTGACAGGGACTGGTACAGCGGGGTAGGACAATTCTCTAGATACAGGCCTCGGAGAACCGAGGCCCGAATACCCACTGGTTGAGGCCGCCAACTCCATCTCAGAGCTTAGGAGGAGAATTAATATGCCTGGACTCTTCGGCGCGATCGGATATGACCAGCGCTTAGGGGAGCGCCTTCGGAGGCAATTCTCGACCCCTTGGGGTGACTGCCAAGCGGTGAGATTACCCAACGGTATTTTGGGGGGGCATGCCTTTCAAGATCAAAAAGTGTTGCACGCTCTTGAGAATGGAATGCACTTCGTTGTGGATGGCGAGAGAACCATTTATCACAAGGTCGAAACTGACCTATTTTGTTTTTCACCTAGGCTTGAGATCTCGAAAACTAGTAAAGACAATGTTGCTATTGCAACCCAGGACCTGTGGTACCTGGCAACTGACTGGTCCGGAAGCTTCCCACTCTATTATGCACATACTCGAGAAGGGCTCCTATTTTGTAGCCGCCTTCGTCCCATTGCACAGATACTCCGTTCCGAAATTGATATGGTCGGCCTTCGCCAATTTCTTCATGCATGTTACATGATGTCGGGCAGGACTTTTTACCAGGGAATCGCTCGCCTGATGCCAGGGCAGGTTCTAACCTATGATCCGTCGAACAATCGGGCAAGCATTGAGGAAACAAGCAAAGCATGGGTAGGACTTGAACAAAGCTCTCCTTCCGAGACCTGGGACGGGCTTATAAGGGCGGTTTCCAATTCCTTTGGTCAGGATTGTAGTAACGCCATACTGATGTCAGGAGGATGGGATTCTCGCACAGTGCTGGCTGCGGCTACTCAGATTGTTGATTCGAGAAAACTTCTCGCCTATTACCATGGGGGACAGGTTTCCTTCGAGAAAAAAGTCACCGCAGAGGTTTGCCATTCCCTCGAGGTTAAATTTCACCATGAGCTGCTCAGTGATAGGCTTTTTGACCTTGATGTTCTTAAGATGGGTTTCAGTCGGACTGAGACGGTTTTCTTTTCGGCGTGGCATCGCGCTGCACTGGTCCTATCAGTGTCGGGGGTTGATTGTGTCTCGTCCGGTGTTTTCGGTGAGATCTTGGGGGGGCACTATGGCAGAACTATGTTTCTTCGTGGAGCACGAAAAATTTTTAATTTCCTGCTACAGGGGTTAGGGCAAGATAGCTCTATGACAAACATATTTGATGCGCTGAAGATTCACAACCTCGTTAAGCCAAGCTTGGTGCGTTCGGAGGTCTTTGGAAATATCAATGAGCTCCAAAGGGCCATGAATGACGACATTGAAAATTCGCTGAAGCGGTTTATCGTCAGGGGCATCCAAACTCCAGATCAGCTTGTAGAGGCATTCATAACTGAACATAGGGCAAGTCAGCATATCAGTTCTCAGATGCTAAGTTGTCGCGCCTATTTGGATGTGTCGATTCCATTTTCTGATCGTGAGTTTTTCACCCTAGTGAGCCGAATACCCATAACAGCAAAGCTTCACAACGCGTTGAATCGCCGGATGCTTCAGCAGTATCTCCCTAAAGTCCTGAAAGTTCCAACGGCTGCAGCACCTATATCCGCGGCAATGCCCATTTGGGCCCAGGAGGTATCGCGGCTGGTGCGACGCATTGTCGAGGAAAGAGTAAACCTTCCTCCCATGAGTTGGTATGATTGGGAGTTTCTGAAGAATGGAGTCGTATTGAATAATATCGTTGACGATATGAAGCTAGACTTGTGGGACAAGAATATCATCCGGCAAAGAATAGCAGGCCTTCAAGTAAATAACGCCGCATCGATCGGACCCCTCATGCAACTCCTGCTTATAGCTTGGACGGTGGATCTAATGCTAAGAAATGAACCTTCCTCCAATCCTGAACCAGCTCGGGCTGACTTTGGAATTGCAGGATCTACAACAGTTCCAAGAATCCCGGTCTAGATCTTAGTTCTCTTTATACACCCAATAGTTCCTGATCCTTGCTATCACAAGATATAGCCCCACTTGATCCGGGCTATTTCTACCAAGAGCGCGATGAATAACGACGCGTCATCAATGCCATAGCACCCTGCGGAAACAACCTAATTAATTGATGCTCACGCTCCGCGGGGAATTGGGAGCTTTGAGATCTGAACCGCCTCCTTCATATGCGCCGATATCATGAGTTGCTCCCTGCGGCCTAGGAACATTTTTAATATCCACACGGACATCGTCTAGGGCTACCCCTGCATCTATCGCAGGACTGAAGGCCTGAAGCCTGAAGTCACGGGCAGTGGCATTTACAAACTTCGGATCGTCGATGACATTATGATCAATGACAGAGCCAACTCCCCTATTGATGATTTCTCCAGAGGTATTTGCAAATACGATGTTATTTTGGACAATCGTTTTAACTGGCAGTCCATTGAGTCCAATCTGAATATTGACACCCCAGCCTTTGTTCCCATAGACGGTATTGTTCCAAACCTTTACATTCTTGGCGCCATTGGATACCCAAATACCACCCGCGCCATTCCCATATACGATATTATTGTAGACATGCACGCCATCGATGATGGCCGTTCCATCATAATAGTCAATATCTTCAAAAACCAGAATCCCTGGCACAGTAGATTCCGAAGAAGAGTTATTGTCATGAACTATGTTCCCTCTAATGATCGCATTGCGTATGGGCCCGGGGAATGCATGAATACCTCCGCCATTATTACGGTACAGTTCATTCCCTTCAAGAATGACATTATCTCCATAGGCAAAGTAAATGCCATATTTATGAGACTTGATACCAGGAGGCGGTTGATTATCATGGATTTTGCAATTGATGACGTGAATGTCACTGCCTTTTATGTGCAATCCGCTACTCTTGAAGTTCTTAATTTCAAGATTGCGAAGAATGAAATGATGATTGCCGTCACGCAGATTCCAAGCGGTGCCGTTGCTACTGTTGGTCCCATCCAGAATCAAGTTTTCAAACACAAAGTATGCCAGGTTACCTCGTGCTTTAATGGGACCATAGCTATTGTCGACAGGATCAGTCCGCAACAGCGTGACTGTTTCACCGGGATACCCGGCAATTGTTAGCCAGGCGTTCCTTGTGCCGGTTTTGGGAGGATCTTGAAAATTCATCTGTTCAGTATATATTCCACCGCGGATATAGAGAATATCTCCAGGCTGCAACTTGCCGATCGCTTGCCTGAAAGTTCCGAACGGCTGGGCTAATGAGCCAGGGTTGGAGTCATTTCCCGTCGTCGCTACATAGTAGGTGGCGCCCTGCACTTCGGCGGGCCCAAGCAGCGCAACTATGAGCCATAGACCATACAGGGGGATCAGTCCAGGCGGTAGAAATCTTCTCCAAGAGTTATTCATGTTTAGTCTCCGTAACAAATACAAAGGTTGTAATTATCACAAGTAGAGTGATGCCGGAGCAACTGGATCGAAAGGCTTGATCATCGTGGGTAATCTGAGCATATCCTATGCCGCAAAGTAACCTTCTAAGCTATTGACTCTACGATATAACTATTCCACAATGTGAGAACTCTCGTTACCGAAGGTTCAAAACTGTACAAGTGGTGGGGCTGAACTGGTTGAAAGAGGGATCCTAGAATATTGCCAGTCTGGCAAGTGGTAGGCTGGCTTTACCGACACCACCGGGAGATGGCAATACAAACGAGCCAGGCAATGAACCGTACGAGACGAAATCACGGAGCCACTTTCAGGGCTCAGGTCGCTATGACCGAGGCCAATCGGGACAAGATGGTGGTCCAATTTTCAGAGTAGTTCGGCGTCCACCCCACCCCGAATGTTCCAGGATCTCCTACAGTAAGACAACCGTGCCAGTGGGAACCGGCAATTCGCAACGCTGATGCGCTGGATGGGCATCACGCCAATCTATCGAATGCTGCGGACGAGTCAACGCCATCCTGCCCATCGGATCTACCCGTATCTGCTGCGCCCGGTGACGATCACACGACCGAATCACATGTGGGCGGTCGATATCACGTACGGTACGCCCAGCCAGCGAAGCCCGCCTGTCTGGGGCTGAGTTGCTTGAGCATGGCTGGAAAAGGGTTTCACCGTCCAGCCTGTACAGCAGCCACCACGGGCAACCCAGCTAGCCCCTTTGTCTTCAACACACAGAAGATTCCATCACTGGATAGACTGTCTGATTGACACCAATCAGATAGGTCTGAAATATTAACCAAAATCCAGAAGTTATGAGGTCGAATCCAACTAACCGCGGTGGAAAGATCAGCTGCCTATACAGAGGTTGAATGTGGCCACTAAACAAACCGTAGAAAGGGTCATTTTTATGACCCTATTGATAGTTCATCTGGTGCCGATATGGGCATTCCCCTACTTTGTCACTCTCGACGGGCCAGCTCATGTCGATAATGCGGCCGCGCTGCGCAGCTACTTGCAGTCTGATCAGACCGTCTTACAGGAGTATTACACGTTGAATCTCCGCCTCGTCCCTAATTGGTTTACCAATATTGTTCTTGCGGTACTGATGGGCTTTGTATCTCCTACAACTGCGGAAAAGTTAGTGCTTTCTGCATACGTTCTGCTGCTGCCTCTTTCAGTCCGGTATGCTTTAGCTGGTATCAGTGAACGGGCTATATCTTTTTCAGTGCTGAGCTTTCCTGTGATTTATAACTACCTATTTCATTACGGCTTTTATAATTTTTTGTTCAGTATTGTGATGTTCTTCTTTGCCCTCGGGTACTGGCTGCGATATCACGGTAGCCTTAGCCTGCGTAATATTTCAGCGTTATCAGGTTTGATTCTCCTACTTTACTTCTGTCACGGCACGTCATTGCTCCTTCTGATGCTGACGCTTTTTATCCTTGCCTTGTCGTTCAGCCTTCAGGGGAGACCGGTCATGCCTAGAAACATGTCGAGTGTACTGAACGGCTGGCGAGTTTTTCAAAAGCGCATCTGGGTACCTCTGATAATCGGATTTGCGCCGGCATCCTTTCTCCTATCCAGATTTGTTTTCCAGCAAGGATCTCCTCCGATTTGGCCTCGATATAGTGATTGGCAATTTTGGGGGTGGCCATTTTATGGAGTCACCGCAACCACCAACCACCCAGCAAATCTTCTCATTTCCATGGGTGTGAGTCTCCTATTTATCACGCTGTTTTTCCACCTCTTTCGCCAAGGAACTGCACAGAGTGAGCCCTGGCTTCGCAAGGGACTGCTGGTCGCAGTGGCAACAGCAGGGATACTCTATGTGGCTTCTCCGTACACGATTGCTGGCGGTACGATTATTAACCCAAGGTTTATTTTGTTCACCTTGCTACTAGCCATTCTCTTCTTCGGCACACATGAAATTAGCGAGCGCGTGAGATTCAGAGTCGGCATTGCCAGTGCAGCGTTGGCTATAGCTCAGCTCATTTTGAACATGCCAGTATACGCCCAGATCAATAGAGGGAATTATCAAGATCTCCGTTGAAAATGTTCTGAGTCGCCCCATGGTTATGGTTCTTGTCAGGCGGCCTTCTTGCTCGGCGCAGAGGCCGCCTCTGCCTGCTCG
>Ga0224500_10001056_pt1 | contig 17139 bp, 14 predicted proteins | sample SF_Oct11_sed_USG_FD_168126 | JGI IMG/M metagenome (GOLD analysis project Ga0224500, IMG submission 168126) | Sediment microbial communities from San Francisco Bay, California, United States - SF_Oct11_sed_USGS_4_1 | ecosystem: Environmental > Aquatic > Marine > Sediment | place: USA: California... | reverse complement strand
TGCCGGCCTGGATGCCGATGGCGCGGGCGCCGCCGCCCATCGGAAAGGCCAGGCCTCCCCAACTGTAGCGGGTGTCCGCGAGATAGGTGTACGTGCCGAGGGAGACGCCGGGACGCTCCATCAGCGACACACCGGCCGGGTTCCAGTACAGGGCCTCGACGTCGTTCGCGAGAGCCGCGTAGGCCCCACCCAGGGCCGCACCGCGGGCGCCAGCTCCGAGGAGCAGGAACTCCGCCGCGGAACCACCATAGGACGTGTTGTCGACGCTCTGCTGAGCGACGGCCGGAGCCGCCCCCATCGCGCCCAGCGCCGCCCCTACGATGGCTCGAGTCAGAAATCGCTTCATAAGTCAGCCTCCGTGGCCGGGGAGCGACGGCAACCGCCGCTCCCCGATGGGTCAATCACTGGGCAAAGTTGACGACGGTCATCCGACCGGTCTTCGACTGTCCGTTGGGCGTTTCGATGTGATAGAAGTACACGCCGGACGCCACGAACTGGTTGTTCCGGTTCCGGAGATCCCAGACGGCCTCGCCGCCACCCGCCGGATCGTTGTGCTCGACGACCTTCACGAGCACCCCGCTCAACGAGTAGACGCGGATGATCGCCTGTGCCGGGAGATTCACCCACTTGAGGATCTTCCGGCTGGTGCTGATCTCCATCGAGTTGGTCACGTAGTACGGATCCGGCACGGTGTGGACCCGGTCGAGATCAACCGAATCGGCCGGGTTCACCGCAAACTGCTGCTGCACATTGATCACGTACTTGAGACCCGGAACGTTGGTCGGGCGCACCGGGTTGGGCTCGAACGTGTAGTTCGAGCAGTCCGTCATGATCTCGCCCAGCGACGGCTGGCAATCGGCCGTCATCTTGCCGGTGATGGCGCGCAGATGCCACTGCGTTCCCGCGGCCGGCAACGAGGCCCCGGTCCCCATGAAGAACGGCTCGCCATTCACCACGAGAACGATGCCGTCGTCGTCCTTGACCCCGTCGCTGTCGTAATCGAGCGGCGAGACTTCGGCCGTCTCACTCATCACGATGCAGTCGAACGCACCGACCGCCCACCACTCGGTGCAGGCCGGCTCAACCGCTATCAAGTGCTGGTAGTTGATGATGTCGTATACCCCAGAACCGGTCAGGTCGAATTCCGCGCCGAATCCAGCCTGGTCCATTCCGGAAGCAAGGACATCAGACAAGTTCAGGAACGCATAGCCGGAGGCAAACCCGCCGCCGTTGTAGGAAAGGTCGACATGATGCGTGACGTCCCGGATCTCCACGGCACCACCGCTTCCCCACGTAACGACGAAGTCTGCAGGGTACCAGGAGCCAGAGGCGTAGTCTACGCCGCGGTAGGATACGCTGACGAAGCTACTGCCCGTACGGTACGCCGCCGGGGCCCAAATGTTGTTGACACCAGTCAACGCGCCGGCGTTGTGCGCGGGATCGGCCCGGCCCGTGATCGTCGGGTCAGGCGGCTCGCTCCCGCCCTCGTCAAACCAGCGCGAGTGTGCCAGGTAGCGCGAGGTTCCATAGCCTGACACCCCGTACCGCCCGGATGCGGTTGCCACTGACTGCGACTGCCAGACACCGGGGATTGCGATACCCTCGAACTTGACGGGCATCCGCACCGTGGAGTCCTGGAAGTTGAGCCCGACGAGGTTCGACAGGGTGGAATCGTACGGCACCAAAGGCGCCGACAGTTCCCACTCTGTGTTCCCAGCCGAGTTGAAGTTCGGGTGGCCAGAGTTCACGGCGGCCGTGACGACATTGCCACCGGCTTCCATCGTGACGTAGATGAACGGGTTGTCGTAAGGTGGTACTCCGTCGCCCCGCCCGAAGTTGCCGTTGAAGCCCGACCCTGCGGAGTCAATGCGAAGCAGAATATCCCCTGCTGGCAGTGCTTCTGCGACCGAGGCGAGGAAGCCAAACCGGCCGTCCGGCGTCGGCGGGATCGGACCATCGAACGTACCGGTCTCCGGATCGATCGTGGGCCACGGCGCGAGGATATCCAGTGCCTCACCATCGTCACCCTGCACGCTCTCGACCAGGATCGCCGACTTGGCATTCCCCGCCGGAGCGCGCGGCGTCACGGACCGGGCAATCGGGGCGCCCTCGAGCGACGAGGGACCCGACGCCACGGAGTTCACGTCATACGCCGTGACCGCGTAGAAGTAGCTCAGCGAGCTGACCACGCCATTGTCCACGAACGCGAACGGCACGCCCGTGTTGGTGAGCGGCTGGTCGCCGCTGTTGCCGCCGGTGATGGCCGTGTCGGCGGCAATCACGAACACCGATCCGTCCGCCAGCTCGACGCGGTTGCCCGGAGCGATCTGGATCAGGCTGCCCGAGATGTCCACGTCGTTGGAGGGACCCGTGTTGGTGATCGGGAAGTCGAACGTCTCCGGGCAGTCGTCGAAGATGCCCAGCTCCGGCGCGCAATTGCCGTAGTTGATGGCGCCGGTGTAATCCCGGAAGTAGCTGCCTTGCGCGTCGAACTGCGCAATCAAACTGAGATTGCCCGCCGTGCGTCCGCGGTAGATCCGGTAGCCCTCGACGTCGAACTGCCGGAAGTTGGGATCGAACAGCGCCGACGTGGGATCGCTGGCAACCGCGTAGAACGGATCGCCGACGTACTCCGTGGCCGACGGCTCCCACACCACGGTGACCTGATTCTCACCGGGCACGAGGAAGAAGTTCGGTGATTCGGGCGCCGACGGGAGCAGGAACTTCTTGTCGTACACTTCCTGCGCCACGAGCGACTTCTGGAGCAGGGAGCGCGGCAGCGTCACCACCTCGTCCTGCGAGATGCTGCCGTCCGCCCCACTCTCACCACCGCCATCCGTGTGGCTGATCCAGCCGACCGCCCGGTCGATGTCCCGGATCGAGTCGGTGTTGAGCGCCAGGTCCGTCGGCTGCGGCGGGATGCCCGGCTTCATGCTCGTACCGATCTGAATAGCCGAGGCAACCGGTGCGGCGTGGACGTAGGCCACGACGATCGTGAAGGCCTTGCCCGGCTCGAGCGAGAACGGGCCGGACGACTGATAGAACCGCGTGTCGGAATCCACCTGATCGAGGTAGCAGAGCCGCTTGGGAATGATCTCGGCCTGGGGAATCGTGCACGGGTTATCACCCGCCGCCGTGCTGATCCGCCCGGAGAGGTAGCGCCACATCTGGGTGACACCTACCGGATCCGGGAAACCGGTCGACGAGTTCCGGGTGTTCGAGAACATGGTGAGCCCGTACTCCTGACCCGTAGCCGGGTCAGAGGGGCTCTTCAGGTACTTCACACCCACGAAGCCCGGAGCCGACGCGAACGGCGGGCCGAAGATGTCGGCCGGGAACGTCCAAGAGGGCGCGAGCCAGTCGTGCTTGTACGCCACAGCAAGGCTGAACGGCAGCACCGCCGTGGAGAAGTTGTGGGACGCATCTTCCACGTCCGGGTCCATGAAGAACGCGGCGTAGGTGTTGTTGATCACGTACCCCTGGTCGGGGATGTCGACGCCCAGAACCGACTTGATCTGGTCCTGGAAGCGCACGCCGAGGGCCGCGACGTCGTCCCGCACCGACGGGTCGAGTCCCGCGTAGACCGACGGATCGGACGCCGAAACGTTGTAGAAGTCGAAGACGAAATAGAGGATGTCCTCGTTGCCGGTCGGGAAGTTCCACGCAAAGCCGCGCGTCTCGACGAGGATGCCCATGGGGTGCGTGCGTCCCGACAGCAGGAACGGGCTGCCGTCCCACGACCGGACCCAGAGGTCCTGCTGCGAGATCGTCTTGCGGCCAATCAACTGCGCATCATAGACCGCGGTGTCGCGCACGAAGGCGCCCGCGGGCCAGTTCTGGATGTCCCCGGCGTCGAGCGAGTTGTAGACCGGCGTGATGCCTTCGCCCTGCTGCTGCGTGCCGCGGGGATCCATGAAGTAGGCGCCGGTGGTGTCACCGGCCCAATCGAACCCGGCGTCCGCCGCGATGATGCCGGCAATCTGGAGGCCGGAGTTGAAGATGTACTGGTCCGGCGTGCCGCGCGGCCAGAAGCCGCCGCCGCCGATGGGGGAGTTCCCGGGGTCGACGCAAACCTCGCCCAGGTTGTTGATGCCGCACGCCACCCGGTTCGTCAGGAAGATCGTGAAGGTCTCCGCGAAGAGGTTGAACCCTCTCTGCGACCGGCGGGCGCCCGGCTCGGGACGCGCAGCCGCCACGGCGAGCTGACCGCCCAAGGCGATCAGCACCAGAGCCGCGATCACGGCGCGCGTCACTCGGCTGAACAGGCGTGAATGCATAGTGTCTAATCCTCAACCTTGGTGACTGCCCCGGGGGGCCGTTCGGCGCCCCCGGGACGAACCGATGCCTAGAACCGCAGCTCGATGCCGAGACGAATCTGCGTCCCGGTCGAGTAGAACGTGTACGGCGCGTTGAACAGATCGTAGTTCGCGTTAAACGCCGCCGTGTACTCGTCTTCAGTGTAGAGCCCGTCACCGTTGCCGAACCGGCTCTCCGCCCGCTTCAACAGGACGCAGTTGGCCGGTCCCTGACCCCAGCGGGAGCAGTCATCGGGCAGCGAGATCGCGAGCGTCCCGTCGCGCTGCTCCTTCAAGAAGGAGCCCGCCTCGGCTTCGAGCCGCGCCACCTCAGGCGTGACCGCCAGCTCGCGATTGAGCTCGTTCTGCACATCACCCGTCTCGGCAAAGAGACTGTTGATGTTCGCAATGTTCAGCAGGTTCCGGAAATCCCCGTAGAGCGTCCAGTCGAGCCCGCCGAGCCGGAGTCCCTTCGTGAGCCGGAGATCGACCTGCTTGGTCCACGGCATCGTGGACGAGTTGATCGGCTCCGCCTGCTGCCCCGAAAGCCCAAAGGCCAGGAACGGCGCCGTCTGGCCGTTGCCGGCATTGATCAGCCGGGTGTACGGCAAGCCGCTGACAAACCGGAAGCGCACGAACGCGCCGGCGTTCTTGAGCACGGTGCCCAGGAACGATCCCTGCCGGAAATCACCCGGGAAGGAGAAGGACAGCGCGCCCGAGATGTTGTGGGTCCGGTTGTCATCCGTCGGCAGGATCGCCTGCGGCGGGTCAACCCGGTCACCCGTCATGGCGGAAATCTGCCGCGACGTGGTCCGCAGGTAGCTGAACGGATCCGAGCCCGTGTTCTTGGCCACCTGGAACGTGTAGGCAAGCTGGCCGTTGAAGTAGTCGCCGAGACGCTGAATCAGGTTGAGGTCCACACCACGGACGTTCCCGAAGTCGGCGTTCGTCAGCACGTTGATCCGGGCGGTGTCATTCCGCTGCGGATCGAAGAACGACTGAATCCGGGCCGCGATGTCGGACACCTTGTCCTTGTTGTACGCGGAGATGTCCATCACGAGGTCCTGCGAGAAGGCGTGTCGCACGCCGAACTCGAACAGGATCGACTTCCCCCACGTGACGTCACGCCCGAAGATGTCGTTGGTGTTCGTGAATGACAGGTCGTTGTTGATGCCGGTCAAGACCGAGGCGAAATCCGGGGACTGCACCTGGTGCGAGTAGGACAGCCGGAAGCCGGTCTGGTCCGTCACCGGGAACGACACGCGGACCCGCGGCGACCACGTCGAATGCGACGTCACCGGCGTCAAGACGGTTGCCAGCGACTCGTCCGGATTCTCGGCGTCGAAGTCCGGGCTCGTGAAGATGCGGCCCGGGATCGCGGACAACTGCGCCCCCGTGTCGAAGTAATCCCAGCGGATACCAAGCTCGATGACCACGTCGCCGAGGTCGAGCCGGTCCTCGCCGTAGAACCCGTAGCGGACCGGCTTCTCCGTGTAGGCGTCCATGAAGCTCTGGCGGAGCACACCGCTGCTCCAGTAGTTCACCCTCCCCGACTGCAGGTCGCCGCCGAACTTGAACCGGTTGTACCGGTCGAACTGCCAGTCGATGTTGGCGCGTCCGTTCATCCGGCTCTCATCGAGGAGCGTCGCTGCGACGTCCCAACCCTCGTTGGAATACCCCGTCGCCTGGGCGTACGGGTTCATCCGATAGGGCTGCGCATTCCGCAGATCGTTCCGATCCAGGTACGGTACGCGGGTACCGCTGTTGGTGCGGATGTTCCGGATCAGCCGATCCCAGTCAGCCTGGGAATTGAGCCGGGTCACCGAATTCGGATCGTCGGGATCGTCGTCGGAGAAGTGGTCGAAATCGATCACATGGTCCATCGAGCCAAACGACCACCCCAGCGCCTGACTCCGATGGCTCTGCTCGTACTCCGCCGTGAGCGGGCCATTGAGGTTCTTGTCGGTCTGGTAGGAGAGGTTGACGTCGAAGGCCAACGCGCGCTCGGCGCTGCGGGTGATCTGCTGCGTCCAGTTGAGAATGAGCGCGTTGCTCCACTGGCGGTTGCCGGACGTGCGCTGGTACGCGTATCCCGCGTTCCAGTTGCGCGTCTGGTCCTGGCTCCACAGGTACGTCCCGGAGATCCGCGAGCCACTGCCGTACGTGTACTGCAGCTTGGCCTGGGCGGCCGCGTTGGTGGTCCAGTTATAGGGGACGCGGGCGCCCTGGCATGCCACACCGAAGTTGTCGGCGGAATTGCAGGCCCCCGAGAACTGCACGAAGTTCGGAATGTCGACGGCCACCTCGTTGCCCACATCGTCAATCTCGGTGACGGTGGTGTCGAGCCCGCCAAGTACATAGGTCGGATACTGCTCGGCACCCTTCCCCCGCCGTTGCGACTGCCGCCCGTCCATGGTTCCCGCGACGAAGAACGTCAGGTTGTTCAGGATCGGGCCGCCAAGGGAGACTTCGGCGCGGTTCGAGCCCACGCTCGTGGCGTCGCCGAACATCTCGTCCGTCTCGTACGCGATGGCGCCGTCAAAGCTGGGTCCACCACCGCGCGTCAGGATCGAGATGACGCCGGACTGTGCGTCGCTGAATTCGGTGCCAACCGCGCCGGTCGTAATGGACGCTTCCTCGAGCCCGTTCGTACCCGCATTGAGTTCCACGGACCCCGACTGCTGACTCCGCACGAGCGCGCCGTCCACGTAGACCGCCGCCTCACCGGGCCGGCCGCCGCGGATCGAGAGACCGGCACCCTTGCCGGACTCGACCACACCGGGCTGGAGCGCCAACACGTCCCGGATGCTGGAGACCGGGAGATCCTGCACCGTGGTGCCCGTGACGATCGACTTCGTCGCCACCTGGTCGCGTGGCACGATCGGGTTCTGCTGCACTGTGACCGTGATCGCGCCCAGCTCGACCGCGCTCTGCAGGCTGAACTCGACCGTCAGGGTCTGGTCAGCGAGAACACGGACGTTCCGCACCTCGTTCGGCTGGAACCCGATGTACACCGCCATGAAGGTGTACACGCCGGCGGGCACGTTGTTGATGAAGTAGTACCCCGAGCTGTTGGTCACCGCGCCAAGCGAGGTGCCCCGCACCAGCACCTGGGCGCCCGCGACGGGCTGCCCGGTGGGGTCACTGACGGTTCCCTCGACCTTGCCGGTCGTGCCCTGCGCCCAGAGCGTCTGCGCTCCGACCGCCAGCGCGACCACCGCGAGGAGCACGCGCCCCCAGCGGCCGAAGGCTGCTCCACCTCTGTCGACCATGGATCCTCCAGGATTGCCTACACGCGAAGCACTGCCCCGACCGGACAGGCCGGGGAGAAACCCGTTCCCACGGGGAAGAGGGGCTCGGCCGCTCGAGTTGCTCACGACCGGGCTAGATGACTTCGATTGTGGGAATGGAACTGCAGCCAACGAACATTGTCCCGTAGAAATTCCTCCGTGACAAGAGGTTACGTAGCCTGTCCGCGGTCCTTTGCGGAGTACGGCCGCCACCAGTCCCGAACGGTCGTTCGGGAATCAACCGTTAACTACGGCTAACATGGGCGTCGGTCCCACGTTGCGCAAGCCCCTGGGGGGGTCCCCCTACCCCGGAAGCACCAGTTCCCGCTGGATCTCGGCCGGCGTGACCTCCGGGCCACTCTCGTGCAGCACGACGTTCACCTCGCTCCGCACGCCGAACCGCCCCGTGAGGTAGATCCCCGGCTCGATGGAGAAGCCGACCCCCGGCAGGAGTACCCGAATGTCGTTGGTTTCGAACGAGTCGAGGTGGGGGCCGGACCCGTGCAGATCCACGTCAATCGAATGGCCGGTTCGGTGCACGAAGTACTCGCCGTACCCGTGCCCGGCGATATGCGCACGGGCGGCCGCGTCGAGCGCGGCTCCTGATACCGCCTCACCATTGGCCAGCCCCGTCTGCAATCGTGTGAGGGCCGCGTCGCGAGCATCGCGGACGATCGTCCAGACCTTTCGGACCTCGTCCGGAACCGTGCCGCCGGCAAAGCCCATCCAGGTCTGATCCGCGAACACCGTACTCAGCGACCGTCCACCCCACAGGTCGATCAGGACCACCTGATCCCGCTCCAGCAGCGCATCCGCATCCTCGTTCGGCTCGTAGTGCGGGTTGGCGGCGTTCGCGCCGAACCCCACGATGGGCGGGTGGTCCCACACCAGCCCCGCCGCCGTCATGCGGTCACACACGCGCTGCTGCACCGCGTACTCCCGCGCCGTGCCCACTTCCCGCACGACTTCCGCCATGGTCTCCCGGGCGATCCGCGCCAACGCCTCCGCGGCGTATCGGTGGTCGGCAAGCTCCGCCGCACTCCAGCGCGCCGAAAACAGCGTCACCAGGTCGGCGGACGACTCTATCTGACCACCCAACCGCTCGATCAGCTGCACTACGCCCGATGGCACCCGGTCCAGGTACGGGACTTCATCGTCCGCGGACACCTCCATGGCAAGACGCTTGCCCCGGACCACCGCGCCCAGGTGCTCATGGAGCTCCTGCCAGGCGGAGTACTGCCTGACCTCACCCGCGAACCCCGTGAATTGCTGCAACTCGATGCGGTGCACGACGGCAATCGGCTTGCCCTTGACGGGGAGCAGCACGAACAACCGTCGCGTGCCCATGCCGCCGATCCCGAGCACGCGCGCCGCCACCGGGTTGAGGCCGTGGAAATCGTAGATCAGCCAGCCATCCAGCCCGCGCTTCGCGAGGGCGGCCTGGAGGACGGACAAATCGAGTCGCTCGAGCAATGCCATGCGGGATATCTCCTGGCCACGGAAGGACACGGACTAGCACGGAATACCACGGAGAAACACGACGCCGCGGACGACGACAGATGCTGCATAGACTAACGCCAGACCAAGAACGGACGACGACCGTTCACGATACCCGCGGTGCGCGGAACGCGGACCCCGCCTCAGCGACCCGGGGTGGGCGATGCGGCGCTCCAGGCACAGGATTCGGCGCCGCGCGCACGACAGGCGGTGTGCACCATGGCGCCGTCGAAGCCGGCGAGCTGTCGCAACAGTTCGGCCAGCGCGGACCCTATAAAGGAACATGCGGAGCCCGGTTCCGTCACCACCGCGAGGGTCGCCCCAAGCACGGCATGGGGTGCTCCGTCACTCCACTCGATCTCGGTCCCCAACGTCGCGCGGGCCATCTGGCGCGCCACGCGGAAGCCCACGGCGAGCGCCCATGGGCGCGGCAACAACCGGCGCAGGGTATTCACCGGCCCTCGTTGCCACTGAATCTCTCGGCGGGCGGCCCGCCGTCCGGCATCGGTAAAGACCACGCCGGCGTCAGGCCGCCGGGCCACGAGGCGCGCGAGCGCCGCGAACTCCTGCCCGGGCACCGACTCCCGGCGGCGAGCCTGCCGCGCGAGGCGCTCGATCTGCGCTTCGACGGTCCGGTTGAGGCCGAGTCGCTTGGCCGAGAGATCCGCGTGCTGTTCGTCGAGCGCGTCAGGCTGCGGGATATCGGACGCGCGGAGCGCTTCCAACAGCGCGAGCGAGAGGGCGGCCGGAACCCCGGCGCGGGGCGGCGCGTTCACGGAAGAAGTGGCAACATGGTGGCGGCGCAACTTACCAAGGCTCCATGAGACGAACCAGGGCCACGGATAGCCACGGACGGGGCACGGATGGGCCGCGGATGGGCCACGGGTGGTTTGCCGCGGATGACGCGGATGATCGGCCATTGGGCCACGGATGATTGGGCATTGGGCCAAGGATGATTGGGCACCGGGCGACGGATGATTGGGCATTGCGGGCCGCGGGCACTCCGGGCATCCTACCTGCACCCGATCCGCGGAATCCGCAGGAGCGCACCGGTGTCCCAGCCACCTTCACCCGACCGCGAGGGGTTCGAGCGCGAAGCGCTCGTGCATCTCGATGCGGTCTACCGGACGGCGCTGCGCCTCAGCGGCAGCCCGATGGAGGCCGAGGACCTGGCCCAGGAGACGATGTTCAAGGCGTTCCGGGGATGGCACCAGTACGAGGCGGGCACGAACGCGAAAGCGTGGCTGCTCACGATTCTGCGGAACACGTTCATCAATCGGTACCGTCGCACCAAACAGCGACCCGAGATGGTGGACATTACCGAGATCGAGCCGTACACGGTGTTCCACGATGTCCAGGACGCCAACCCCGCGCAGACGTTCTTCGATCGGCTCGTGGACGACGAAGTGCTGCGCGCGATTGACGCGCTCCCGGAAGATTTCCGGGAAGTGCTCGTCCTGTCGGATGTCGAGGGCCTCACGTACGCCGAGATCGCGGCGAGCATCGAGGCGCCGGTCGGCACGGTCAAGTCCCGGCTGTTCCGGGCACGACAGCTGCTCCAACGCGAGTTGTATGACTACGCGGTGGAGGCGGGATACATCGAACAGAGGCGGGACCGACCATGAGCGATCCAGACGCCATCGACTGCCACGCGGCAGCGGACCAACTCTACGAGTATCTGGACGGCGAGCTTTCCCCCACCGTCGAATCGCAGATCCGGGCACACCTGGCCGACTGTGCGCCGTGCTTTGGACTGTTCGACTTCGAGGAGACGTACCTGCGCTTCCTGGAGGCCCGAACCCGGGCGCAGGGCGCGCCGGCGCACTTGCGGCGGCGCATTCTGGACGAGCTGTTCCAACACCCCGAGCAACCACCACGCTCATGACTCCCGTCCTGTCCGCGCTGATCGCCGCCACGGTGGCGCTCGGTGGGTGGGTAGCCGGCTGGCTGACCGCCGGTGCGGCGGTCGCCGCGACCGCCATCGGCATGTCCGTGCTCACCGGAGCCGGGCTTCCGGGACTCGCCCTGCTGGGAACGTTCTTCATCTCGGGAAGCCTGCTCTCGCGGCGCGGGACGCCCGGTGCGCGTCGCACCATTGCCCAGGTGGCGGCAAATGGCTGGGCCGCGGGTGTGGGTGGCCTTGTGATTCCGTTCGCGCCGTCGCTCGGGTGGGCCGTGCTCGCGGGTGGGCTCGCAGCGGCGCAGGCGGACACGTGGGCCACGGAGCTCGGCCGGCACAGCCGGCATTCCCCGCGGCTCGTCACGACCGGCCGCACGGTGCCGGTGGGCACGTCGGGTGGGGTCACGACGCTGGGTACGGTGGCGGCCGGAGCCGGCGCAGTCACGCTTGCGCTGGTTGCCTGGGCGCTCAACGCCAACACCAGTATGGTGTGGATGCCCATTGCCGGCGTCGGTGGGATGCTCGTGGATTCGCTGCTCGGCGCATCTCTCCAGGTGCGCTTCGTCTGTCCGGCATGCGGGGCCGCGGTCGAGTCACGCCGGCACTGCGCCACACCGACCACACCGGTCCGGGGCCTGCGCTGGATGACGAACGACACGGTCAACGTGTTTGGCACCGGGGCCGGCGCCGCAATCGCCGCCCTCGCGGCGGCGCGCTGAAGTCGGTCTCCCCAATGCGAACCGTGGACGTCGTGATCGCGGGTGCCGGGCCGGCAGGGAGTGCCACCGCCGCGCTGCTTGCCGCGGCGGGAGTCCGCGTGCTCTTGACCGACCGCAGCCCGTTCCCACGACCCAAGCCCTGTGCCGAGTATCTCAGCCCCGAGGCGGGCCGCATCCTCGATCGATTGGGCGTGCTCGATGCCGTCTCGCAGGATGCCGCTCGGTTGACCGGCATGCGCATCGTGAGTCCCGGCGGCATCGCGTTCGTCGGTCGCTTCCGACCCCTCGGTGACGCGACCCCGTTCCGCCCGTGGGGCCTCGCGCTGCCACGCGAACGGCTCGACGGCATCTTGGCGAACGCCGCCGCCGCCCGAGGCGCGGACTTCCGGCCGGGCACCGCGCTCGAGTCGTTCGCGGCCGGGCCGACCGGTGTGGTGGTGCAGCTGCGTGCGGGAGCGACGCGCGAAGCCGTGCACGCCGCGATACTCGTGGGCGCCGATGGGCTCCGGTCCCGGATTGCGCGCGCCCTCGGTGTGGCCCGCGGCGCCGATCGGCACCGCACGGCTTTCGTCACGCACGCCGAGTCGGTTTCCGGCATGGGAGATGTGGGTGAGATGCATGTGTTCGCCGGCGGATACGTGGGCCTCGCCGACGTCGGTGGAGGGATCACGAACATCGCCGCCGTGGTGGACCGAGCCCGGATGCCCGCCGGCTCGGGCACGCGGCAGCGCCTCGAGGCCCTCCTCGACCGCGTGCCGGCCGTGCGGGGCCGACTCGCCGGCGCGCGCTTCGTGTCGCCCGTGCGGGCCGTGGGGCCGTTTGCGCGGAGCACCACTCGCGCCACGGCCGACGCGGTCGCGCTCGTGGGTGACGCGGCGGACTTCTACGATCCGTTCACCGGTGAGGGCATCTTCGCGGCCCTGCGAGGCGCCGAGTTGCTGGCGCCCCATGTCTGCCGGGCGCTGGAACACGGAACGCTCCGTGCAGCCGATCTCGCCCCGTACGACCGCGACCGGCGCCGCGCGTTCGCGGGCAAGTGGTGGCTCGAGCGCGCGATTGGGGCGGTCGTGGCCCGCCCCGCCCTGCTCGACCACGTCGCGGAGCGGCTCGCCCGACGACCGGCGGTGGCCGATCTCCTCGTCGGGGCGACCGGTGATTTCGTGCCGGCGCGACGCGTGTTCCGCCCCTCGGTCGTATGGCGGATGGTCGCGTGACGATGGACCCGATCCGATTTCGCCAGCTGCTCGGCTCGTTCGCGACCGGTGTCGCGGTCGTGACCGCCCGGGATCGCGGCGGTGCGCCGACGGGCATGACCGCCAGTGCCATCGCCTCGGTATCACTCGAGCCGCCGCTGCTGCTCGTGTGCGTGTGGGAGGACGCCGACTTCCACGCGGTGATCGCAGCGGCGGAGCACTTCTGTCTCAACATCCTGGCCGAGGGCCAGGGCGACGTATCGCGCCGGTTCGCCACCGATACGGGCGACCGATTCGCGACGCTCGCGTGGCAGCCCCATGCCACAGGGGTTCCGGTACTCGCGGATACGGCTGCGCACATCGTGTGCGCCCGGCACGCGGCGCACACAGCCGGCGATCACACGATCTTCGTGGGTCGCGTGATCGACGGGCGCGCGACCGACCGGCCTCCACTCCTGCATGTGCGCGGCGCGTACCGCCGTCTCCGGTGATTCGCCTCGAGCACTCGCCGCTCGGCGTCGAGGCACTCGATGACGGCGGTTGCCCCGATCCGATCGTCCGGGCCATGCTCCCGGAGATCGCGCGCGCCAACACCCTGTTCGGGGGCCGCGCCGCGGCCATGTTCGGTGCCGCCCGGCTGCTCGATGGGGTACCCGCCGGCAGTCATCTGACCCTGCTGGACGTGGGGGCCGGGCGCGGGGACCTCTCCCGGGCACTCGTCCGCCTTGCGGGCCGGCGCGGGATCGCACTCACTGCGGTCGCACTCGACAACCACCGGGTCGCCGCCGCACTGGCCCGCGGTCCCGGGGTGTCTCCGGTACTCGCCGGCGCCGAGGCATTGCCGATCGCGGTCGATGGAGTGGACCTCGTGCTCGCGAGTCAGTTCCTGCACCACTTCTCCCGCCCATCGGCGGCCGCCCTGGTGCGTGAGTTCGACCGACTTGCGCGCGTCGGCGTCGTCATCTGCGAGCCGCGCCGCACGCCGCTGGCCGCGGCCGGGATCTGGGCGGCGGCCCAGGTGCTAGGATTCCATGCAGTGACCCGGCGTGATGGTGTGCTCTCGGTCCGGCGCAGCTTCACGCCGTCCGAGCTCGCGGCGGTGCTCGCGGATGCCGGGGTGAGCGGTATGGTCCAGCGGCGGTGGGGATTCCGGGTCGTCGCCTGGTGGCGGAGTGCGCGTGCGCACGGTTGATCGGGCCCTCGTCCGCGCGCCGCTCGACCGCGTGTTCGCGGTGGCCGCGGACGTCGAGCGGTGGCCAGCGATCCTGCCGCACTACCGCTGGGTGCGAGTGCTCGAGCGGCGTCCGCCCACGCAGGCGGTTGTGGAAATGGCGGCCTGGCGGCCGTTCGGACCGGTGCGGTGGCCGACGTGGTGGGTTTCCGAGATGGAACCGGACCCCAGCCGGCGGCGTATCCGCTACCGGCACGTTGCCGGTATCACGCGCGGGATGGACGTGGAGTGGCGCATCGACGGCACAGACGGGGAGGTGCAGGTGGAGATCGTACACGAGTGGTCGGGTCCGGGCTGGCCGCTCATTGGCGGCCTGGCAGCGGCGTGGGTCATCGGGCCCGTGTTCATTCACGCCATTGCCTCCCGCACGCTGGCGGGTGTGCGGCGCGAGGCGGAGCGATGATGCGCCGGGTCGCGATTACGGGGATCGGCTGCGTCACGCCGATTGGGACCGGTGTCGAGGGCCTGTGGGACGGCCTTCGCGCCCAACGGTCGGCCGTGCGGACGATCACGCGATTCGATCCCGCACCATTCCATAGTCACATCGCGGCGGAGATCCCGGATTTCGTGCCGGGCGATCACCTCGGTCACCGGGAACAGCGTCGCTTCGATCGTTTCTCGCAACTCGGCGTGTCGGCGGCTCGGCTCGCGCTGGCGGATGCGGGTATCGATCCCGCACGGGAGGACCGGGACCGCATTGGCGTGATGATGGGATCCGCGCTCGGCGGCGTCGCGCACGCGGAGCGACAGGCCGCGGCGTATCACGCGGGTGGTCTGCGGGCGGTGGACGCGAACCTCGCGCTCACGGTGTTCGGCGGCGCGGTCTCGTGCAACATCGCGATCAGCTTCGGGCTGACGGGACCGAACGCGACCAACGGGATGTCGTGCGCGTCGGGCACCGTCGCCGTGGGGGACGGGCTCCGCGCCATCCAGCGTGGGGAGGCCGATCTCATGGTCTGCGGGGGCGCTGAAGCGCCGCTGGCTCCACTGTGTTTTGGCGCGTTTGCGCTGATCCGCGCGATGTCCACGCGCAATGACGACCCGGCCACCGCCAGCCGCCCGTTCGACCGCGGCCGGGACGGGTTCGTGATGGGAGAAGGCGCCGCGGTGCTGGTGCTCGAGGCGCTGGACCGCGCGCAGGCGCGGGGGGCGCGGATCTACGCGGAGGTCGCGGGCTATGCCCTCACCAACGACGCCCACCACATGACCGCCCCCAGGCCCGACGGACGGGAGGCCGCCCGCGCCATGCGCCTGGCGCTGCAGGACGCCCGCGTGGACGCCACGAGCGTCGGCTACGTCAACGCCCATGGCTCATCCACGCCGCTCAACGACTCCACCGAAACGGGAGCAATGAAGACGGTGTTCGGCGAGCACGCGCGTCGCCTGGCCGTGAGCGGGACGAAGGGCTACTATGGCCACCCACTGGGCGCGAGCGGGGCCATCGAGGCCGCCATCACCGCGCTCGCCATGGCACGCGGCTGGCTGCCGCCGACGATCAACCTGGCGGCGCCGGACGACGCGTGCGACCTGGACTACCTGCCGGGTGCGGGCCGCGCCGCCCGCCCGACGGTGGCCCTCTCGAACTCCTTCGGGTTCGGGGGGGTGAACGCGAGCCTCGTACTGACCGGCGCCGACTGAGCTGCTCCCCGAGGGTACCAAGGAGGTTCCTTCATGCGTTCGACCCTGCGTCCGCTCGCTGCCGAGTTCGTGGCCACGTTCCTCTTCCTGTTCGTGGGGTGCGGCTCCGTTGTACTCGATGCCGCCCGCGGTGGGCTCCTCGGGCTCGGCGGCATCGCGTTCGCCCACGCGCTGGGGTTCGCGATCGGCGTCACCATTGCCATGCCGATCTCCGGTGGCCACCTCAACCCGGCGGTGACCTTCGCCGTCTGGATGGCAGGCCGGATCGAGCTGCGACGTGCAGCGCTCTACGTCGTGGCGCAGCTCGCGGCCGCGGTCGTCGCCGCCCTGGTCATTCGTGCGCTGTTCCCGGCAACGGCGGCGGAATCCACGAGCCTCGGCGTCCCGCGGATCGCGCAGGACATCACGCTCAGCACCGCCGTCTTCGTGGAGGCCGTGCTCACCTTCTTCCTGGTGAGCGCCGTGTTCGGCACCGCGGTGTCGCCACATGCGCCCCGCGTCGGGGGCTTTGCCATCGGACTGACATTGCTGCCGGCGATTCTGGTGGGCGGACCGCTGACCGGCGCCGCGCTCAACCCCGCGCGGGCCTTTGGGCCGGCCCTCGTGGCCATGGACTGGCACGGACATCTGGCCTACTGGATTGGGCCGCTCCTTGGCGCGGCGGTGGCGGCGTTCATTTGGGCCAAGCTGCTCCTCCCGCTGCCGACCGACCCGGAGCCATAGGCACCTGCCGATCCTCGCCCGACCGCGGTCCGCGCTCACCAGCCTCGCGCTGCGGCGGGCACGGCGGTTGCTGTCCGCCCACCCGCGGCGGGCAGCCCGATGGCTGGAGCTGGCCTGTCGTGCGGCGCCGAGATTCAGCGAAGCGCATCGATCCCTCGTCACGCTGACCGGGCAGGGCGATCCCATGCGCGCGATCGAGGTCGCCGGTCGCTGGACGCTCCGCTTCACGGACAGCAGCGAGGCCTGGGTTACGCTCGGTGCCGCGTGCCGGGTCGCCTACCGCACGCGGGACGCCCTCGTGGCCTACGAGCGGGCGTTGCAGATCGAAGAGCGGGCGGATGCGGCGCTTGCCGCCGGTCACCTCTACCGCTTGCGCGGCGACCACAAGAACGCGGGTGCCCGATTCGCGCGGGCGTATGCCGCGGGCGCGGGGCCCGACGCGCTGCGGGAGAACGCGCGCGCCCTGGCCGCCGCTGGAGATCAAGCGGCGGCGGCGGAAGCGATTCGGTTGTGGGAGCGGGAGACGGGGAGAGGGTGGACGGAGTAGGCCGTTTGCCGTTAGCCGTTAGCCGTTTGCCGTTTGTCGATTGCCGTTTGCCGTTTGCCGTTTGCCGACGCGTGCGAGGGTAGCGCCTGGTCCGCCCGGTCCGCCC
>Ga0224500_10001054_pt1 | contig 17151 bp, 17 predicted proteins | sample SF_Oct11_sed_USG_FD_168126 | JGI IMG/M metagenome (GOLD analysis project Ga0224500, IMG submission 168126) | Sediment microbial communities from San Francisco Bay, California, United States - SF_Oct11_sed_USGS_4_1 | ecosystem: Environmental > Aquatic > Marine > Sediment | place: USA: California... | reverse complement strand
CCCGCCGCGAAGATGTTGGGGTACTTCCTGCTGCGCTGGAATTCATCGATGAGCACGAAGCCGCGCGGATTGCACAGGTCCGGCACGCCCGCCACGGCATCGACACCCTTGAAGGCAGGCAGGATCATCGCCCACTTGAACGGCAGCTTGTGCTCCTTGCGCGCCACGCCGTCTTCGTTGAACTCAGTCGCGTTGACGACACCTGCGTCGACGGAAGTGACCTTCGCATTCGTGACCCAGTTGATGTGCCGCTGGCGCAGGGTCGACTCCATCAGGCCTTTGCTGTCGCCGACGCCACCCAGCCCCATGTGTCCGATATACGGTTCGGAAGTCACGAACGTCATCGGCACCTTGTCGCGCAGCTTGCGCTTGCGCAGGTCTGTGTCGACGATCATGGCCATCTCGTAGGCGGGGCCGAAGCAGCTGGCACTGGCCGCCGCGCCGATCACGATCGGGCCAGGGTTCTGCAGGAACTCCTGGTAGTCCGACCATGCGGCCAGTGCATGCGCCTGCGTGCAAACCGACACCGTATGACCGTCCGGGCCGAGACCCGGGACTTCGTCGAAGGCGAGCTTCGGCCCGGTGGAGATCGCCAGGTAGTCATATGTTTCTTCGGTACCGTCACCAAAGACCAGCTTCGAGGCCGCTGCGTCGATCCGCTGCACCTGCTTTGGAATCCAGCCGACATCCCTGGCCTTGAGCGGCCCCGCGAGTTCCACGCGCGTCTGCTCGGGCTTGCGCCAGCCGACGGCCACCCACGGGTTCGAAGGCGTGAACTCGAAGTACGGCGAACTGCCTACCAGGGTGACCTGGTGCTTCGAGCCGAGCTTCTTCTTCATTTCGTAAGCGCAGGCGACGCCGCCGAGACCTGCACCGAGCACGATGACTTTTGCCATTTTCCAGTCCCCTTGGGCCGCGTCAGGCGGCCCGCGATTGCCGGTTGCGATAGGAGAAGTAAAGGATCGGGATCAGCATCAGCGTGAGCGCGGTTGACACCAGGATGCCGAAGATCAGCGACACGGCGAGCCCGTTGAAAATTGGATCGTCCAGGATGAAGAACGCTCCGGTCATGGCGGCGACCGCGGTCAGCGCGATGGGTCGCGCCCGCACCGAAGCCGCGCCGATCACCGCATCCGCCAATGGCTGGCCGCGTGCGACTTCGATATTGATGAAGTCGACGAGCAGGATCGAGTTGCGCACGATGATGCCGGCCAGCGCGATCATGCCGATCATCGACGTGGCCGTGAACTGCGCGCCGAGCAGCGCGTGACCCGGCATCACGCCGATGATGGTCAGCGGGATCGGTGCCATGATCACGAGCGGCACCGCGTACGAGCCGAACTGCGCCACGACCAGCAGGTAGATCAGGACCAGGCCGACCGAGTACGCGAGGCCCATGTCGCGGAACGTCTCGTAGGTGATCTGCCATTCGCCGTCCCACTTGATGCTGGGGCGGTACGGATCGTCGGGCTGCGCGAAGAAGTACTGCGTGACGCCCGGCATCTGGTCGCGCAGCGTGCCGACCATTGCGAACATGCCGTACAGCGGACTGTCCGTGGCGCCCACGGAATCGGCCGTCACCCACGCCATCGGCAGCAGGTCCTTGTGATAGATCGCGTTGTCCCACGTGGGGCGCGTGACCGTCGCGATCTCGGCGAGCGGCACCCGTGCGCCGCTGCGCGAGCGGACCTGCAGGGCCAGCACGCTGGCGAGATCGGCCTTGGCTGGCACCTCGAGCTCGAGCCGCACCGGCACCGGGTACGTTTCGCGCCCGACGCGCGCATACGTCGCATCGATGCCGTTGAGCGCGGCGGCGAGGGTTTGCGCCGCCTCGGCCTGGCTCACACCAAGCAGGGCCGCCTTCTGACGATCGATCGTCACGACCACGCGCTGGCTCGCCGCTTCGAGACTGTCGTCGACGTCGACGACGCCGGGCGTGGCCTCGAATACCTTGCGCAGTTCCCGCGTGAGCTGCTGCTGTCCCGACTGGAACGGACCGTAGACCTCCGCCACGAGCGGCGCCTGCACCGGCGGCCCGGGCGGCACTTCGACGACCTTCACCGATCCGCCGTGCTGCTTGCCGATCGCCGCGAGCGCTGGCCGCACTTCCAGCGCGATCTCGTGGCTCTTGCGGTCGCGATGGTGCTTGTCGACGAGGTTGACCTGGATGTCGCCCGCCTCGGGCGCGCTGCGCAGGTAGTACTGCCGCACCAGGCCGTTGAAGTTGATCGGCGCGGAGGTGCCCGCGTACACCTGGTAGTCGGTGACTTCCGGACGCTTCGACACTTCGGCCGCCAGTTCGTCGAGCACGCGTGCCGTCGTCTCCACGGCAGTGCCCTCCGGCATGTCGAGCACCACCTGGAACTCGGACTTGTTGTCGAACGGCAGCATCTTCATGACCACGAGCTGCACCACGGCGAGCGAGACAGCCAGCACGATCGCCACGAACGTGCCGAGGTACAGCTTGTGCCGGTGCGGCCGCGCGTCATCGCCACGGAGAAACGGCGCCATCAGGCGCTCGAAGAAACGGTGCAGTTTCGTGTCGGCGTGGTCCGTGGCCGCGTGCCCGCCATGGCCGTGCGACAGCAGCTTGCGGGAAAGCCACGGCGTGAATGCCAATGCGATAGCCAGGGAAATGAGCATCCCCAGGCTGGCGTTGATCGGGATGGGGCTCATGTACGGGCCCATCAGGCCGCTGACGAAAGCCATCGGCAGCAGCGCTGCGATCACCGTGAAGGTCGCGAGGATCGTCGGTCCGCCCACTTCGTCGACGGCGTGCGGAATGAGCTCGGGCAGCGTCTGGCCCGGGTGCAGTCCCATGTGACGGTGGATGTTCTCGACGACGACGATCGCGTCGTCGACCAGGATGCCGATCGCGAAGATCAGCGCGAACAGCGAGACGCGATTGATCGTGAAACCCCAGGCCCACGATGCGAACAGCGTGGCGGCCAGCGTGATCACCACCGCGGCACCGACCACCACGGCTTCACGCCAGCCCACCGTCAGCCAGACCAGCAGCACGACCGACGCTGTCGCGAACATCAGCTTCTGGATCAGCTTGACGGCCTTGTCGTTTGCCGTCTCGCCGTAGTTGCGGGTCACCGTGACTTCGACGCCGTCCGGGATGTACGTGCCGCGCAGGTGCTCCATGCGCGCGAGCACGGCATTGGTGACATCGATCGCGTTCTCGCCCGGCTTCTTCGAGATGGCGAGGGTGACCGCCGGCGACGTGCCGTGAAATTCGATACTGCGCGTCTTCGCTGCGGGTCCGGTGCCGAAGGTGACGTACTGCTCGGGCTGGTCGGCGCCGAGTTTCACCTCGGCGACATCCTGCAGGTAGACGGGCCGTCCGTCGCGCACCGCGACGATCACGCGCGCGACGTCGTCACGCGACGCGAGGAACTCGCCGGCCTGCAGCGGCTGGACGCCCTCGGGCGTCACCAGGGAACCCGCATGCTGCACCACGTTCGCAGCCTGCAGCGCGCCGACGAGATCGGGCACGGTGAGCCCGTGGCCGGCGAGACGCTGCGCATCGAGCGCAACCTGCACCGTCTCGTCGGGGCCGCCGATCGTGTAGACGTTGCGCGTGCCCGGCACGCGCTTGAGTTCGGATTCGACCGCGTGCGCCACCTGCTGCAGCTCATAGGCGCCACGGGTCTCGTCGCGCGTCCAGAGCGTCAGGCTCATGACCGGCACGTCGTCGATGCCCTTGGGCTTCACCAGCGGCTGGCCGACGCCGAGCCCTGCCGGACGCCAGTCCTGGTTGGAATAGATCGCGTTCCAGAGGCGGACGATCGCGTCGGTTCGCTCCTCGCCCACTTCGAACTGCACGGTGATGACCGCGGCTCCGGGCCGCGACACGGAGAAGATGTGCTTCACGCCGGAGATCTCGGCCAGCACTTTCTCCATCGGCGTCGTCACCAGGCTTTCGACCTGCTGCGCGCTTGCACCGGCAAACGGCACGATGACGTTCGCCATCGTGACGTTGATCTGGGGTTCTTCTTCGCGCGGCGTCACCAGCACGGCGAACAGGCCGAGCAGCAGCGCGGTGACGCCCAGCAGCGGCGTCAGCGAGTTCTCGAGAAACAGCCGCGCGACACGTCCTGAGAATCCAAGCGGGGCGTTCATGTGCGTGGGCCGGTACCCGACCGCGCAATGAGACCCGCGGCCGCTGGATCAGTCGCGACCTTCTCGCCGTCGGCAAGACCCGCGATCACTTCGAACTGGTCGCCTACGCGACGGCCGAGCCGAACCTGGCGCAGCACGACGCGGCCATCGGCCGTGACGACATAAACAGCGCGCAGTTCACTGCGCTCGACGACGGCCGCGGCCGGCACCAGGGTGCGATGAGCCTCGCCCACGACCAGCCCGACCTTGGCATAGGTGCCCGGCGCAAGACGCGGGGCGCCCTCGGGCAACTCGAACCGCGCGCGGAATGTGCCGGATTGCGGCTCGGCGGATGGATACATCGTGATCTTCGCCGCCGCGATGCGCTCCTGACCCACGTACACGTTGGCTTTGCGGGCGCCCTGCACGGATGCCGCGACGCTCTGCGGTACCTCCGCGACCACGCGCATCGAATCGAGCGAGGCGACACTCAGCAACGGCATGCCCGGTGCCACAGCCTCGCCCACCTGCACGCGGCGCGCGGTCACGACGCCAGCAAAAGGCGCCCGCAACTCGGTGTAGGCCACGCCCTCCTGCGCGGAGGCGATCGCGGCACGCGCCGCGGCGAGATTGGCGGCCGCGCCGTCGCGCGCGGCCAAGGCTTCGTCGTACGTCGCGCGAGCGACGACCTTGCGTTCGTACATGTCGCGGATGCGGTCGTGCTGGGCACGCGCCTGCGCGTCCCGCGCCTCGGCTGCCTGCAGCGCCGCCCGCGCCTGGCCAAGTCCCGCGACCTGTTCGGATGAGCGCAGCCGCATCAGCAACTGGCCGGCTTGCACGCGATCGTCGATGTCGGCAAGCACCTCCGCGACGCGACCGGCGGTCTGCGCGGACAGCGTCGCCTGATCCACGGCCTCGACCACGCCGTCGAGCATGACTTCGTCCGGTGTTGCCTGCGCACCGACCGTCAGCGTTGCGAGTGCGGCGCTTGCGGCGGAAGCCGCTGCCGGCGCCGGCGCGGACTTGCCGCAGCCCGCGAGTGCACCGATGCCGAGCAGCAGCAACGCACCCAGGGTCAGGCTTTTCATTTCACGCCGGTACATGGGTGCGCTCCAGGAATGATCAGAAGGCGGCGCCGGGTTGCACGCCCGCCTTGCGCAGGATCGCCGCAAGCGGGCAGAAACCCGTGAACGAAGCCTGCAGCAGGTTGGCCCCGACGAACGCCGTGAGCCAGTACCAGTTCGGCGACACGAAGTAGCCGAGCGCGAGGCTGAGCAGCACCACGGTGCTGGCGAAAGCCATGACGAATCGATCGATGCTCATGGTTATCTCCTGAATTCGATGCGGGTCAAAGCGTGCCGCGATCGACGACCTGGCCGGTCGCCGGGTCGACGCGGATGACGGGCAGTCCGGCAGCCTTCCAGGCGTTGATGCCGCCTTCGAGGTTGATGACGTGTGGATGACCTGCGGCCACCAGCGCCTGCGCGGCACGCATCGAACGCACGCCGCCCGCGCACTGCACGACGAGCTTGCGCTCGGTGTGCGGAATGGCCTTGGGATCGAAGGTCGAGAGCGGATACAGCAACGCGCCGTGGATGCGCTCGAATGCGTATTCGTTCGGTTCGCGCACGTCCACGAGCAGCACTTCGCCTGCGGCGAGGGCTGCGCGGACATCCGCGGGCGAGACCTGGGTGATTGCTGTCATGAATCAGTTCCTCTCTGCAGGCGGTTGTTCAAGGCTTGGGGCGGCCGAACACGTCGAGCGGCACGCGCAGGTAACTGGTGCCATCGGCTTCGGCGGGCGGCAACCGGCCGGCGCGGATGTTCACCTGCACCGACGGAATGATCAGGTTGGGGACATCGAGCGTGGCATCGCGCTCACGTCGCATCTGCACGAACGTCGCCTCGTCGACGCCTTCGCGGATGTGCGTGTTGCTGCGGCGCTGCGCTTCGATCGTCGTCTCGCACAGCGCAGCGCGGCCGCCCGGCGAATAGTCGTGGCACACGAACACCCGCGTGCCGGCGGGTAACGTGAAGAGCCGCTGCACGGAGCGGTAGAGCTCTGCCGCGTTGCCGCCGGGGAAGTCGCAGCGCGCCGAGCCCGCGTCGGGCATGAACAGCGTGTCGCCGATGAACACGGCATCGCCGATCAGGAAGCTGACGCTGTCGTTGGTGTGACCCGGCGTGGGCAGCACGTGGATCTGCATCGAGCCGAGCGGCAGCGTGCAGTCGTCCTCCAGCAGGCGATCGAACTGGCTGCCGTCGGGCTGGAACTCTGTCCCCAGCCCGAACAGCCGCTTGAAGGTGCGCTGCACGGAGGTGATGCCCGCACCGATCGCGATTTCGCCGCCGATTTCCCGCTTCAGGTGCTGCGCGGCCGAGAGGTGATCGGCATGCGCGTGCGTCTCGAGGATCCACCGCACATCGAGGCCCTGCTCGCGGCAATGCGCGATCAGCTGGCCGGCAGCGTGGGTGGCGGTGCGCGCGGACTTCCAGTCGTAGTCCAGCACCGGGTCGATGATCGCGGCCACGCGCGTCACCGGATCGGCGACTACGTAGCTCCAGGTGCCGGTGGCGGCATGGTGGAACGGCGCGACGTGCGGCTGCATTGGCTGGCCTCCCCTGACGGTGCAGCAATCATATTAGCTATTGCTAAATTAGTCAACTCTGATAGACTCGCGCGCAACCGGAGAGCCACGACCATGCCGCGTTCCTCCCCTGCCGCACACACGCCCGACCTGAGCCGCCTCGCCGAGATGCACGAGCACGCAGGCGAAGCCGCGCGGCTGATGAAAGCGCTGGGCAATGAACAGCGGCTGCTGATCCTCTGCAACCTGCTCGAGGGCCCGCTGTCGGTCAGTGAACTGAACGAGCGCGTACAGTTGAGCCAGTCCGCGCTGTCACAGCACCTGGCGCTGCTGCGCGAGCTGCACCTCGTCGAAACCCGCCGCGAAGCGCAGTCCGTCTATTACTCGCTGCCCGCGGGTCCGGTGCTGCAGGTGATGGCGCTGTTGCAGCAGATTTATTGCAGTACGCCAGCGCCGCGAACCCGCAAGGCAGCCGCGGGCAAGAGCCGCTCCTCCGGCTCGTCCGTGTGCTGATCGCGCTTGCCGGTGCGGTGGCCATCGGGCTGAGCCTCGGACTGCTCGGCTCGGGTGGATCGATCCTGACCGTACCGGTACTGCATTACCTGCTGGGACAGCCCGAGCAGGCAGCCATCGGCGGATCGCTGCTCGTCGTCGGGCTGATCGCTGCCGCCGCCGCGGTGCCGCATGCCCGTGCGCGGCAGATCGCCTGGCGCGACGTGCTCTGGTTCGGCCTGCCGGGCATGGCCGGCGCATGGGCCGGTGCGACACTCGCGCGATTCTTGCCGGGCGTGTTCCAGCTGGCGGTGTTCGCGGGCGCGATGCTGGTCGCCGCGTGGCGCATGCTCGCGACCGGCGCACTCGATGCAGGTCCCGAGGGCGCAACCTCGCGGCGCGTGCCTGTTGTCGCCGGTGGCGCGGGCGTCGGGCTGCTCAGCGGCGTGGTCGGCGTGGGCGGTGGCTTCCTGATCGTGCCTGCACTGGTGCTGCTGGCCCGCGTGCCGATGGCGCGGGCCGTAGGGACCAGCCTCGCGATCATCACGCTCAACTCGGTCGCGGGATTCGTGACCTACCATAGCGTGCTGCAGGCGAAGGGCGTCACGCTGGACTACCCGACGCTGGGCCTCGTCACGGCGATGGGGATCGTCGGCAGCGTGGCCGGTCACCGCATCGGCCGGCGGCTGCCGCAGGCAGTGCTGCGGCGAACGTTCGGGATCGTGCTGCTGGCGATCGCGGGCGCGATCGTCGTCGACGTGGCGCGTCAACTGGGGAGCTGAAGCTCCAGCATCAGCCTCACGCGGACTTGCCGGCCTCAAGTTCGGCCAGCCGCTGCTCCAGCGCCGCGAGCTTCTCGCGCGTCCGGCGCAGCACGTTCATCTGCACGTCGAACTCCTCGCGCGTCACCAGGTCGAGGCGGGCCAGCTGCGACTGCAGCACGCCCTTGAAGTTCTGTTCGAGGTCGCGCCCCAGCGCCGAGACGTTCTCGGGCACGGCCCCGGCGAGGCGGTGGGCCAGGTCATCGATCATGCGCGGGTCAAAGGCCATGGCGGAAGCGGCTAGCGGCTAGTGGATAGCGGCTAGTTTAGACCAAGAGGCCTGCCCGCTCCGTACTGAAGCACCGCACCACGACCGTGCGCCACGTTGGTGCGCCCGGCGCGCCCGGCCGGGCCGCAAGTCCCGCAAAAAGCCGTGCCGGCAGCGTGGCACGGAATCTGCATTGAGGGTCTCCGACGTTCAAGCGCGACCGCAAGGCCGCCCAGGGAGACCCGCGATGAAGCTCATCACCGCCGTCATCAAGCCCTTCAAGCTCGATGAAGTGCGCCAGGCCATTGCCGACATCGGCGTGCAGGGCGTGACCGTCACCGAGGTGCAGGGCTTCGGCCGGCAGCGTGGTCACACCGAGCTCTACCGCGGCGCCGAGTACCGCGTCGACTTCCTGCCCAAGACCAAGATCGAGATCGCCGTCGACGACACCATCGTCGAGCAGGTGATCGAAGCCGTCACCAACGTCGCCCGCACCGGAAAGATCGGCGACGGCAAGATTTTCGTGACCCAGCTCGACCAGGCCGTGCGCATCCGCACCGGCGAGGCGGGCGCCGAAGCCGTCTAGGTCGCGACCCGCACCCCAACCAACCCGCGCCTCGCACAGATTCATCGACAGGAGAACACACCAGTGAAGACCTCGATCGCCGCGCCAAGCCGCCTGTGGGCTGCCGCGCTCGCCCTCGGCGCAATCCTTGCGCCCGTCCTGGGGTTTGCCCAGGACACTCCCGTGCCCGACAAGGGCGACACGGCCTGGATGATGACCTCGACGGTCCTCGTCATCCTCATGACGATCCCCGGCCTCGCGCTGTTCTATGCGGGCATGGTGCGCTCGAAGAACGTGCTGTCGCTGCTGATGCAGGTCTTCATGACGTTCTGCCTGATCTCGCTGCTGTGGGCGATCTACGGCTACAGCCTCGCATTCACCAATGGCAACGACTTCATCGGCGGGTTCGACCGGCTGTTCCTGCAGGGCCTCGACTCGAGCGCGGTCGCGGCGACGTTCAGCAAGGGCGTCTACATTCCTGAGTACACGTGGTTCATCTTCCAGCTCACCTTCGCATGCATCACGCCCTGCCTGATCGTCGGCGCGTTCGCCGAGCGCATCAAGTTCAGCGCGGTGCTGCTGTTCGTGGTGATCTGGTTCACCTTCGCGTACCTGCCGATGGCGCACATGGTCTGGTGGTGGGCGGGCCCCGACGCGTACACGGACGCCGCCGCAGGCGCTGCGGCGGCCGAGACCGCGGGCTTCCTGTTCCAGAAGGGCGCGCTCGACTTCGCCGGCGGCACCGTCGTCCACATCAACGCCGGCATCGCGGGCCTGGTCGGCGCGATCATGGTCGGCAAGCGCATCGGCTTCGGTACGACGGCCATGCCTCCGCACAACGTGCCGATGGTCATGATCGGCGCCTCGCTGCTGTGGGTGGGCTGGTTCGGCTTCAACGTCGGCTCGGGCCTCGAAGCGAACGGCTTCACCAGCATGGTGTTCGCCAACACGATCCTGGCCACCGCTGCCGCCGCACTCGCCTGGTCGTTCGCCGAATGGGTGCACCGTGGCACGCCGACGATGCTCGGCGCGGCTTCAGGCGCGGTCGCCGGTCTCGTCGCCATCACGCCGGCCTGCGGCTGGGTGGGCCCGATGGGCGCGATCGCGATCGGCATCATCGCCGGCCTGATCTGTCTCTACGCGGTGGTCGGCCTGAAGAAGGCGCTCGGTTACGACGACTCGCTCGACGTGTTCGGCGTGCACTGCGTCGGCGGCATCGTGGGCGCGCTGCTCACCGCAGTGTTCTGCGATCCGGCCCTCGGCGGCACGGGCGTCTACGACTACGTCGCGAACGCCGTTGCCCCGTACGACATGGGCGCGCAGTTCAAGGCGCAGCTGTGGGGCGTCATGACCGCGCTGGTGTGGTCGGGCGTCGTCGCCGCGGTCGCCTTCAAGCTGATCGACCTCGTGATCGGCCTGCGCGTCACGGAAGAAGCCGAACGCGAAGGCCTCGACACGGTGTCGCATGGCGAGCGTGCCTACAACTGATTGATCTTGGTGTCTGTGGAGGCGGCCGGTTCCTGGTCCGGCCGTCCTCTCCCCCACTTGCGGGCGCCCCGGCGCCCGCTTTTTTTTGAACTAAATCCTTGAACTGGGTCGGGTTTCCAGGGCCCCACGTGCATTCCACGCGGCGGGGCTGCTGCTAGACTTCAAGGGGCGAGGGGCTGGGGGCTGGGGGTTAGTCGGAAGAGCGCTTTGCACGCGGTTCGACTAGCCCCCAGCCCCTAGCCCCCAGCCCCTTTTCAACGGAGGCGGCCATGCAACGATTCCTGCTGCTCATCGCATCACTGTCCGTGCTGGCCACCGCCCAGGCCAGCGAGGTCTTCAAGACCAAGGACGCCCAGGGCAACACCATCTACACCGACCGGCCGGAAAGCCTGCCGGCGGAGAAGGTCAACGTCGCGACCCGCAGCACCGACAAAGTCGAAGTGCAGCGCCAGTACGACGAAAAGATGCAGACGACTGCCGCGGCGGACAAGGCGAAAGCGGACGCTGCGAAGCAGGCCGGCGAAGCACGGCAGGCAAAGGAGATGACGGCCGCCGACAAGGCGAAGCGTTGCCTCGACGCCCGCGCGCGCTACGAGCAGGTGATGACCGCGCAGCGCCTGTACGAGCCGGGCGCCAAGGAAGGCGACCGCCGCTACCTCAGCGACCAGGAAATCGACGAAGCTCGCGCCTCGACCAAGAAGGCGATGGACGAATTCTGCGCAGGCCAATGATCCAGTGACTCAATCCACCGTCGGCTTTGCCGGTCTCGGCGCCATGGGCCGGGGCATGGCCCGCAACCTTCATCGCGCAGGACTGCTGCGGACGGTCTGGAATCGCACCACGGCCCGTTCGGAAGAACTCGCCGCCGAACTCGGCTTGACCGCGGCGTCGAACCCGGCTGCACTGGCGCGCGACTGCGACGTGATCGTGCTCTGCGTGAGCGCCGATGCCGACGTGCTCGAAGTCGTCGACGCACTGCTGCCCGGCTTGCGGCCCGACGCGCTCGTGATCGACTGCTCCACCGTGAGCGCCGACACCGCGCGTGAAGCTGCACGCAGGTTGACCGCAAAAGGCGCGGAGTTCCTCGACGCCCCGGTGAGCGGCGGCGTTGAAGGCGCGCGCGATGCAACACTGGCCATCATGGCGGGCGGCACCGAGCGAGCCTTCTCGCGCGCGCAGGCCACCCTGCAGGCAATGGGTCGTACCGTCACGCATTTCGGTCCGAGCGGCTCGGGCCAGGCCGCAAAGGCCACGAACCAGATCATGTGCGCGGGCGTCATCCAGGCCGTGGCCGAGGCGATGGCGTTCGCCAAGGCGCAGGGCCTGCCACTGCCGCAGCTGATCGAAACGCTGGGCAAGGGCGCCGGCTCGAGCTGGTACTTCGTCAATCGCGCGCCGAACATCGTGCGCGACGCATTCCCCGCTGGCTTCCGCGTGCGCTTGCACGAGAAGGACTTGGCGATCTGTCACGCCATGGCTGCGCAGTTCGGCGTCGCGCTGCCCGTCGTCGAGACGACGCTGGTGCAGTACCGCGAACTGATCGAGCGCGGCCACGGCGACGAGGACATCTCCGTGCTCTTCCGCCTGAAGGACGCGCTGTTCACCGACGCCGCGCGCAAGCCGGAATGAGCGGGCCGGCCACTGCGCCGGACCGCCGTCGCGACGAGCCCCGCGACTACTTCCTGCCGGACTTCTGCGAGGCGCGCGCGGTCTTCGCGATCGTGCTGATCGCCACGCTCGTGGGATTCGTGCTGTCGCTGGCGCGGCAGCCCGATGAGGACGGATTCTGGTTCGATCTCGCGCGCACCACGGCGTTCCTGCTCTGGGCCGGGCTGCTCTGCGCCGCCGTGCTGTGCCGCTCACGGCGCTGGCTGGCCGCAAAATCGTTGCGCGCCGGCATCGCCTGGGCGCTCGCGCTGCTGGTCGGCACGGTGGGACTGCTGTCCGCGGCGGTCTTCCAGCTCGGGCACTACTGGCTCGCGCGCATGGGTGCGATGGGCTCGCTGCTGCCCGCTTCGCAGTGGCTCTTCGTGCTGCCCAACATGCTGATCACCGCCATCGTCGGCGGCCTCGCGCTGCGGTACTTCTACGTGACGCAGCAGTGGCGCCGGTCGGTCGAGCTGGAAGCCCGCGCGCGCATCCGCGCACTGCAGGCACGCATCCGCCCGCACTTCCTCTTCAACAGCATGAACACGATCGCCTCGCTCACGCGCTCGAACCCGGCACAGGCGGAAGCCGCGATCGAGGACCTGTCCGACCTCTTCCGCGTGAACCTCAGCGATTCACGCACGCAGTTCACGCTCGAGGAAGAAATCGAGCTCGCCCGGACGTACCAGCGCATCGAGCAGCTGCGGCTCGGCGGGCGGTTGCAGGTGCGCTGGGACGTGGCCGGACTGCCCCCGCTTTGCGTCGTGCCGAGCCTGCTGCTGCAGCCGCTGCTGGAGAACGCGATCGGTCACGGCATCGAACCTTTGCCGGAGGGTGGCATCGTCGATGTGCGCGGACGCCTCGAAGATGACCAGGTGCTGCTCGAAGTCAGCAACCCCAAGCCCGTGTCGTCCGCACCCTCGCCGCGCCGCGGTCACCGGATCGCACTGGACAACATCCGCCAGCGGCTCGAGCTGGTGTTTCCAGGCCGGTCATCCGTCGCAGTCGAAGACACCGGCGATCGTTACACCGTGCGACTGCGCTTTCCGCGTTTCGAGCCCGGCCCCGGCAGCGCATGGCCCGGACTCACCGACACGATGACCTTGCATTCGTGACACGCGGCCCGGTCCGTCGGACAATCGGGGCCCGCGCATGCAAGAACCCCTGAATCCAACTGCCGGCTCCGACAAGCTGCGAGCGCTGATCGTCGACGACGAAGCGCCTGCGCGCGAACGCCTGCGCCGGATGCTCGAGGATCTCGGCGACGTGCTGGTGGTCGGCGAGGCGGCCAATGGCATCGAAGCGCTCCAGCGCTGCGCCGAACTCGATGCGGATCTCGTGCTGCTCGACGTGCGCATGCCCGGCATGGATGGCATCGAGGCCGCGCGCCACCTGCGCCTGCTCGACGATCCGCCCGCCGTGATCTTCACGACCGCTTACGATGAGTATGCCCTTGCGGCCTTCGAATCCGAGGCCGTGGGCTACCTGCTGAAGCCGGTGCGGCGCGAGAAACTGGAACGCGCGGTGCGGCATGCGGCCCGCATTGCCGGACCGCAGCTCGCGCGGCTGGCGGAGCAATCGCAGCTCGGACGCCGCCGCACGCAGATCAGCGCGCGACTGGGTGAGCAGTTGCGGCTGGTGCCGGTCGACGACGTGCTGTATTTCAGCGCGGGCCAGAAGTACGTGACGGTGCGCCACCGCGGCGGCCGCGAACTGATCGACGAATCGTTGCGCGCGCTCGAGCAGGAGTTCGCGCCCGACTTCATCCGCATCCATCGCAACTCGCTGGTGGCGCGCCGGTACGTGCGCGCCGTCGAACGCAGCGACGAAGGGCAGTTGCTGGTGCGATTCACGGCAGGCGACGAGGCGCTGCAAGTCAGCCGACGTCATGCAGCCGAGGCGCTGCGACAGCTCCGCACCGGACAGTGACATGAACGAACCACGCGAAGTCATCGGCGAATCGACCATCCCGCTGCCTGATCCGCGGGGCGCTGCGCGCAGCGCGTTCTACGCGCGCGTCGGTGTGTTGCTGCTGCTGGCCGCGCTCGCTTACCTGGTGTGGCGCATCGTCGAACCCCTGTGGCAGCCGCTGGTCTGGGCCGCGCTGATCGGCGCGCTGCTCGCGCCACTCACCTCGCGCCTCGCGACGAGACTCGGCAATCGGCCACGTGTCGCTGCCGGCATCATGACGGTCGGCGTCGTGCTGCTAGTGCTGCTGCCGCTGGTCGCGATCGGCGGCGCCGTCGCCGCGCAGGCATCGCAACTGGTGGGCCACATCGACACGTCCGCGTTGCGCACGACGGATATCGACCTGTCGCGCTATCCCGTGCTCGCGAAGCCGCTGCACTGGCTGGAGGCGACAGCCGGCATCTCGTTGAGCCAGATCGAGGCCTGGGTCGTCACCGGCGCTCGACGCATGCTGGAAGTGGTGGCGTTGTCGGGTGGCTCGGTGTTCCTCGGCGCCGTGGGCACGCTGGTCAACTTCATCCTCATGTTGTTCGTGCTGTTCTTCGTGCTGCGCGACGGCCCGCGTTTCGCCGGATCCGTCGTGCGGCTGCTGCCGATCGAGCCCTCGCTCCGCGGCAAGCTCTGGCGGCACCTGATCGACGTGACCCGCGCCGTCTTCATGGGGATCGGGCTCACCGCGCTCGTCCAAGGCTTCCTGCTCGGGGTGGGGTTCGGCATTGCCGGCCTGCCGTCGCCCCTGGTTTTCGGCGTGCTGGGCGCCCTTTTCGCGTTGGTGCCGGTGGTCGGCACCGCCCTCATCTGGGTGCCGGCCACCGTCTGGCTCATGCTGCAGGGCGAGCCCGGCTACGCCCTGTTCATCGCCGGATGGGGCATCATCGTGGTCGGCAGCGTCGACAACTTCCTGCGGCCAATCCTGATTTCCGGCCGGGTCGAAGTGCCTACCCTTGCCGTCTTCATCGGCGTCATGGGCGGGCTATCGGCGTTCGGATTCGTCGGCCTGTTCCTTGGGCCGATCGTGCTTGGCCTGCTGGTGGCGCTGTTCCGCTTCACGACCGAAGCGCTGGCACCCGCAGCGAACGAAGAATGAGCCGCCCCGGCGGCACCTGGGAGTCGAGTCTTGTCGAATACGCCCCTCCGCATCGCGACCCGTCGCAGCAAGCTCGCCCTGTGGCAGGCCGAGCACGTGCAGGCCCTGTTGCGGGCCGCCCATCCGGACCTGCCCGTCGAGCTCGTCCCGATGACCACGCAGGGCGACCGCGTGCTTGATCGCGCGCTGGCCGAAGTCGGCGGCAAGGGCCTGTTCGTCAAGGAACTCGAAGTCGCGATGCAGGAGAACCGCGCCGACATCGCCGTGCACTCGATGAAGGACGTGCCGAGCGAATTGCCGCCCGGTTTTTCGATCGTCGCGGTGCTGCCGCGCGCCAATCCGCTGGATGCGTTCATCTCGCGCCGTCACCAGCGTTTCGAGGACCTGCCGCAGAATGCACGCGTCGGTACGTCCAGCCCGCGCCGCCAGGCGCAACTGCGCCACGCGCGGCCCGACCTGCAGCTCGAACTGCTCCGCGGCAACGTCGATACGCGTCTGCGCAAGCTGGAAGAGGACGGCCTCGACGCAATCCTGCTCGCGTGCGCAGGGCTCGAGCGCCTGGGGATCGGTCATCACATCACGCAGCAGCTGAGCCTGCAGTTGTCGCTGCCGGCCGTGGGTCAGGGCGTGATCGGCATCGAATGCCGCAGCGACGACCAGCGCAGCCGTTCCGCGCTGGCCGCGCTGCATCATGCGGATTCATTCACGCGCCTGGTCGCTGAGCGGAGTTTCGCCGCGACGCTGGGTGGCAGCTGCCATTCGCCGATCGCCGCGCATGCGGTGCTCGAGGGCAGCCAGCTGACCGTGCATGGCTTCATTGGCGCGCCGGATGGCAGCGAAACCTACCGTGACCAGGTCACGGGCCTGGCTTCCGGTGCCGAAGCGCTCGGCCGCGAGCTCGCGCGACGCATGCAGGCCGCCGGTGCAGAACCCCTGCTCGAACGCCTGCGGCAGGAGGCCGCTGCCGCCTCGTGAATCGGACGCTCGACGGCGTCACCGTCGTCGTGACGCGACCAGCCGCGCAATCGGCCCGGTTCATCGAACTGGCCACGGCGGCTGGCGCCACGTGCCTCGCGTACCCCACGCTGCTGATCGAACCACTGGCACTCGCGCCCGAAACGCTGGCACAACTGCAGCAGCGCCGCTGGGACTGGGCGGTTTTCACCAGCACGAACGCAGTGTCGCTCGCACTGGCGAACGTCGCACGGCCGCTGGCTGCGAAAAACGCCGCGGTCGGCCGCGCCACAGCGCGTGCGCTCGAACAGGCCGGTGTCACGGTGGATGCGCGGCCTGAGAACGCCACGTCGGAAGGCCTGCTGGCGCTGCCCGAATTCGCGCAGATGACGGGCCGCAGCGTCCTGCTGGTCAAGGGTGCCGGTGGTCGCGATCTGCTGCCGACTGAACTGCGGATCCGAGGCGCCGCCGTGCTCGAGCTCGAAGTGTACCGGCGCGTCGTGTCCGAGCCGACCGCGGCGGCGGCGGCCGCGTTGCACGACGCACTTGGCAGCGGACGCCCCGTAATCGTTACTGTTACCAGCGCCGAAATCCTGCGCGCACTGCTCGACGGCGTGGCCAGCGCCGATGCCGCGAGGCTCCGGGAGCAGCCGCTGGTCGTGCCCGGGTCACGGGTTGCGCTCGAGGCCCTGCGCCAGGGCTGGACGGGCCCGCTGACGCACGCCGCCACGGCGGAAGACGAGGCGATGATCTCGGCACTCGCGCGCGCTGCGGCAACGGGGCCGCCGCCGGCCGCGTGATAGCATGCGCAAGCCGGCCTGGATGGCCCGCGTGTCGCGATGACCAACGAAATCGAATCCCTGACTTCCGACCTGAACTCGCGCCGGACGGGCAGCGGGACCAGCCCGATGCTGATCGCCGTGGGTGGCCTTGCCTTGCTGCTGGCTGCTTACGCGCATTGGCGCTTCGGCCAGTTCGACGAGCGCATCGATCGTGTGCGCGGTCAGGTGGCGGAACTGCGCGAAGCCCAGGCTCGTCTCTCGGCGCAGATCACCGCAGTTGACGCGCAGCTGCAGCAGTCGAACGAGCAGGTCCGCACGCAGATCCGCTCGCTGGGTGAGATTCCCGCGCAGCTCGGCGAGATCGGCCAGAACGTGGCGGAACTGCGCGCGCGCACCGATGCCCCGCAACGTACCTGGGTGCGTGCGGAAGCGCTGTACCTGCTG
>Ga0224500_10001053_pt1 | contig 17163 bp, 16 predicted proteins | sample SF_Oct11_sed_USG_FD_168126 | JGI IMG/M metagenome (GOLD analysis project Ga0224500, IMG submission 168126) | Sediment microbial communities from San Francisco Bay, California, United States - SF_Oct11_sed_USGS_4_1 | ecosystem: Environmental > Aquatic > Marine > Sediment | place: USA: California... | reverse complement strand
TCTACCTGTTGCTGCTGTTCCTCGGCTGGTTCACCGCCGCGATGTTCGTCGGCCAGAAGCTGCTCGGCTTGATGCGCGGCGGCACGGTCGCGACGACGGGCTGGAAGCTGTTCGCGCTGCTGCTCGCCGTGCTCGGGTTGTGGCTCGTCGGCATGGTGCCCTTCATCGGTGGCTGGGTGAAGTTCGCAGCGCTGCTGCTCGGCATCGGCGCGCTCGTGTGGCAGGGCTGGCCGCGGCGTGATGCTTCGCTGCAAGGCGCGACCTGAGTCGGCCGGAGCCTCGAACGATGATGACGAACTACTGGCCGCACCTGCTGGCGCTGCTCGTCGGCGGCGCCCTGACCGTACAGGTCGGCATGAACGCGACGCTGGCGCGTGCGATCGGTTCGCCGGTCTGGGCGTCGGCGGTCAGTTTTGTCATTGGCCTGCTGGCGCTGGTCGGGTTCGCCACCGTCACCGGTTCACGCGCCTCGACCGCCACCCTGGGGCAGATGCCGGCATGGGCGTGGATGGGCGGCCTGCTCGGTGCGGTCTACGTCGCTTCGGTCACCGTCCTCGGTCCGCGCCTCGGCGGCATGACCATGGTGGCCCTGGTGATAGCAGGACAGCTGCTGCTGGCACTGGCCGTCGACCAGTTCGGCATCCTGGGGTACCCGCAGATTGCGGTTACGCCGACACGGCTGCTCGGCGCCGCGCTGCTGCTCACCGGCGCGCTGCTGGTGATGCAGCGCTGAGCGGGCCTATTTCCGCGCGCCGGTGCGTGCCGGCACTTCCTTCGCGATCTCCCGCGCCATCTCCGTGATCAGTTGCACGCCCTGCTCGGTCGAGCCACGGCGTGTTTCCGACGTGACCATGCCGCGCCAGATCAGCCGTCCCGACGCGCGGTCGTCGATGAACACCAGCACGGCACCTTCGCGCATGCGCATCTCGCGCGGCACGCTCGATGCCGGCGGCGGCTGAATCTCGCTCGGACTGAGCACCGTGGTCGCGGAGGGTGCGCCGATGCGCTTCTCGTCCGACTGCACGAACTTCTGCGACCCCGCCACCTGGAAACTGACGATCATGTCAGCGGCCGCCGCCGTGTCGACTTCGGAATAGCCCTTGCGGCCGAGTTCCGTCGTCACGGCACCGCGCAGTTGCGACGTGGCCAATGCGACGGTCTTGGGGTCGAGCAAACCGGGAATGCCGAACTCGCCGCCCTTCCAGAAGTACGTCTGCCGGGCGGCGACGTTGGCCGCGGGGTCCTCGAAGCTGTCGACGTCCCAATGCGCGGCACAGCCGGCCAGCAGGGAAAGGGTTCCCGCCCATACGTACGCCATGCGCCGGATCACTGTCGTCTCCTCCAGTCTCGCCTGCACCGATTGTACCGCCGGAGCCGTCCCGGGCGGCGTTTTGTGACGCGTGTCAACGGCTTGAAGCCGCGCATTAGGGCCCCGCGCGGGCCGGGGAGCATACTGCCGACAGCGAAGATGCGACCGGCGCCGGGCCGTTGCCCGGGCGGTCCGCCACCGCATGTGTGGAGTTGAACCCCGTCAATGAAGACCGTGCTGCTTGCCTACGAACGCGACCAGGACCTCGCCGCCCTCGAGAGCGTGCTGCAATCGCGCGGCCACCGCGTGCTCAAGGCAAAAACCGGCATCGAGGCGCTCGACGCCGTTCGCACCCAGAATCCCGATGCGCTCGTGAGCGACGTCATGTTGCCGCGACTCGACGGCTTTGCTCTGTGCCGGCGGCTCCGCGAGGACCCGTCGTTCCTGCACCTGCCGGTTCTGCTGCATTCGTTCCGGGTCGAAGGTCCGAAATACGAGGCATTTGCCGCCGAAGTCGGTGCGCAACGGTTCTTCTCGCGGAGTTCGACACTGGACGAACTCGCCGCGACCCTCGATGAAGCGCCGTCCGGCTCCGGCACCATGCGCATGCCCGCGCTGGTGCCCGAGTTGCTCGACCGTCGCGAGCAGGATCGCAGGCGGCTCAGCGACCTCGAAAAGCAGCTCCGTGACGCCGCGGCGACGAACAAGCAACTGACCGTGGCCGAACGCGTCGCGCGCGAACGAGCCGAATACGAGGCGCGTGCCCGGGCCGAATTCGCTGCCGCGGAATCGGTGCGCATCCGCGAGCTGCAGTTGCGCATTCGCGAGCTCGAGGCCGCGCAGCGCGACGCCGTCGAGGCCGAGTCGCAGGCGCGTGGCGCCGCGGAGGAATCCCGCGCAGAGGTCGCCAAGGCCGCGCTGCTCGAGGCGCGCATCAACGAATTGCAGACAGCACGCGCGCGCCTGCAGTCGGCCGTCAACGACGCCGAGCGCGCGTTCGCGGTGCAACCCACACCTACGTGGATCGTCGACATCGAATCGAAGCTCGTGCACGTGGCCAGCGACTCGGCGGCGGAGCTGGTCGGGCAGGAAGCCGCGGCCCTGCGCGGCAAGCCGCTGAGCGAAATGCTGCCGGGCGCCGGGTTCAGTGACGAGTCGGCGCAGGAGTCGATACTGCACTGGCAACGTCCGGACGGCAGCGAAGCGAGGCTCGAACTGCGGCGTGTCGCCACGAGCTATGCGGGCCGCGCGAGCTGGTTGCTCACCGCGCGGGATGTCAGCACGGAACTGGCAACGCACTCGCGCGAACAGGAACTCGCCGCGCTTGCCGATGCGCTGGAAGCGGCGCCCGAACCTTGCGGCGTCGTCGATGGCGAGGGCCGCCTGCGCTACGGCAACCGGGCGCTGCTCGCGCTGCTCGGCACGGACCGTGAACGTCTCGGCACGCTCACGCTGCAGACGCTCGAGGTCGAAGGTGACGCTGATGCGGCGATGCGCGGCATCGAACGCACCGTCGCCGGGGCGCAACGCCAGGACGTGCGCTGGCGACGTCCGGACGGGCAGTCGCTCGAGGTCGAGCTCGCGCTTGCTGCGATCGACGAGCAGACGGGCTTCCGCGTACTGACCGCAAGGGACGTTGCAGGACTGAAGCGTGCCGCCGAGCGCAATGAACGCGATCACGTGCGCGTGAGCCGCCTGCTAGAGCTCGCGCAGCGCTCGCACGGGCTCACGGAAACCGAAATCCTCGACTGCACGCTGCAGCTGGCACGGGACCTGACGCGCAGTGCGCAGGGCTATTTCTTCCTGCCGGTGGGCGACGGGACGGCGCTCGAACTGGCCGCACGCCGCGATTCCGAAGCCACCGAGCCGCTGGCGGCGCTCACGCGCTGGCGCGGGCCACCGCCGCGCGAAACCGCTTTGGGCGAATGCGCGGCCGCGCGGCGCCCCGTGATCCGTGACGCGGCGGAAGGCACGGCTGCGTTGCGTGCCGCGGGATTGCCGGGGCAGCTCCGGCGCCAGCTCGTGATGCCGATGCTCGAAGGCGGTCGCCTCGCCGGCGTGCTGCTCGTCGCGGACGCGGCCGGACCGTATGACGACGACGACCGTCGACACGTGGAACACATTGCAGACGCAGCGACGAAGCTGCTGCGCCGGCGCCGTTCGGATGCCGAGATCGTCACCGCCATGGATCACATGGAGCGGGTGATGTTCGGTGCGATCGAGGCGCTCGCCCAGCTCGCCGAGATACAGGATGCGTGCAAGACCGGGCGCGCGCGCCGTGTCGGCGACTATGCAGCCGGTATCGGCACCGCGCTCGGGCAGCCGGGTCACACCGTGCGCGGTCTGCGCGTGATGGGCCAGCTGATCGACGTCGGCATGCTGCAGATCCCGCGCGAACTGCTGTGGCGGCCCGGCGTGCTGTCCGCCTCGGAGTTCGAACTCGTGAAGACTCACGCCGAGCGAGGGTTCGAGGTCCTGCGTGCCATCGAGTTCCCCTGGCCCGTGGCGGAAGTCGTGCGCCAGCATCACGAGCGCCTCGACGGCTCGGGCTACCCGCGCGGGCTGAAGGGCGAGGAGATCCTGCTCGAGGCCCGGATCGTCGCCGTCGCCGATGCCGTCGAAGCGATGCTTTCGCCCAGACCGCACCGACCGGCGCTGACCATGACGGCGTGCCTCGACGAGCTGCAGTCGCAGGCCGGTCGCCGGTACGATGCGAGGGTGGTCAAGGCCTGCGTCAAGCTGCTGCGCGACGGACAGGTCGTGGCCGTTCCAATCCACGACGAAGGCGAAGCGGCCGCAGGGCAGCGAATCGCCTGAGGCGGTTCGCACGATGCACCTGCAGTTCTACGGCGCGGCCGGTGAAGTCACCGGGTCTTGTCACATCCTCACCGTTCTCGGCCGCACGCTGCTGCTCGACTGCGGGCTGATCCAGGGCGGTGACGACCCCGACAGCCGCAATCGCCAGCCTTTTCCCTTCGACGCCGCGGCGATCGACGCGGTGGTGCTGAGCCACGCCCATATCGATCACTGCGGGCGACTGCCGCTGCTGCGCAAGCGCGGGTTCCGCGGACCGGTCTTCGCGACTCCGGCGTGCCGCGACCTCGCGCGCATCCTGCTGGCGGACAGCGCCTTCATGGCCGAGCGCGAGGCGGAGCGCTACCGCCGCCGGCAGGCGGAGCACGGCAATCGGCACGCGCGTGGCTTCCCCGACCCGCTGTTCACGCGCGTGGACGCGGAGGAGACGATCGCGCAGTTCAAGACCGTGGCGTACGGTCGCGCAACCGAAGTTCTCCCTGGGGCGACCCTGACCTACCGCGACGCCGGCCACATTCTCGGCTCCGCCAGCGTGTGGCTGCAGCTCGAAGAGGCGGGCGCACGCGCGCGCATCGTCTTCAGTGGCGACGTCGGGCAGTACGACTCGCCGATCCTGCGCGACCCGGAAGGCGACGGCGTCGCGGACGTCCTGGTCATGGAGAGCACTTACGGCAATCGCCGTCATCGCGAGCGCAGCGAGACGCTGCAGGAGTTCGGCGAGATCCTGCGCGCGGCGCGGCAAGGTGGCGGCAACGTGCTGATCCCCGCGTTCGCGGTGGGACGCAGCCAGGAAGTCCTCTACGAGCTGGCTACGCACTTCGACGAGTGGCGCGTCGGCGACTGGCAGGTATTCCTGGACAGCCCGATGGCCATCGAGGCGTCCGAGGTCTACTGGAAGCATCCCGAGCTGTACGACGCGGCAGCGAGCGCGGTGCGCCGCGATGCCGGCGGCTTACCGACGCTGCCGAACCTCAAGCTCTGCCGCTCCGCCGAGGAATCGATGGCGATCAACCTCATGCGGGGTGGCGCGATCATCATCGCGGGGAGCGGGATGTGCAACGGCGGGCGCATCGTGCATCACCTCAAGCACAACATCACCCGGCACGAGTGCGACGTGATCTTCACCGGCTTCCAGGCGGTGGGAACGCTCGGGCGCGCGATCGTCGACGGTCGCGAGCACGTTCGTATCCACGGCGAGCAGTTCAAGGTAAATGCGCGCATCCACACGCTCGGCGGGTTCTCGGCCCACGGCGACCAGGAAGACCTGCTGCGCTGGCACGCCGGCGTCGGTGGCAAGCCACACACATACCTGGTGCACGGCGAAGCGGAAGGTGCGATCGGCCTGTGCGCTGCGTTGCATGCGCGAGGAGCCCGGGCCGAAGTGGCAAGGCCCGCGCAGCGGGTCGATCTCACTCACCTCGGTGGGCGGTGAAGCCCGCGCTGGTTCGAGCGCGTCTACCAGGCCACGCGACCGTCCCCCGGGACGGACTCGTACGCCGGCTCGCTGGCCACGATGCGATCGTGGCGATCCGTGGCGGCGACCCCGGGCGTCGCGGAGGCCGCTGGCTCGACCTCGGGTTCTGCAGGCGCGTGCCAGGCCGCCGGCTCGGTCATTCCCGCGGTCGGCGGTGCATTTACCGGCTCGCGCGCGTAACTGCGTGCCGCGGGTGCGATCGCCTGCGTCGGATTGACGAAGCGCGGCGCGAGCGGATCGGGCCGCACGACCGGCGCCGGCGTCTTCGGCGCAGCGGCCGTCGAGGCGCCGGATGTACCTGACAGCTTCGTCACGGGCCCCGGCAGCGCCGCGAGTTCGGCCTGGATTTCTGCGAGCGTCCGCGCCGGCGCGGGCGCGGGCACTTCCGGAGGGGTGATCGCACTCTCAGCCAGGCGGGCTTCCACCTCTGCGCGCTGTTCGCGCGACAACTGGCGCGAAGGCGTGTCGGGCGGATTGATGAGTCGCGCCAGGGTCCGGGCCTGCTCGTCACCGGGCACGACGGCGAGTACGCGTTGCACGAGCCGCTCGGCTTCCCGCTTGTGCCCGGCGTCGAATTCCCGCTGCGCGCGTTGCAGCAGCAGGTCGACTGTCCTGGCGAGCGAGTCCTGCGCTTCCGGATGCTCGGGCTGCGCGAGCAGCACTGCCTGGAACAGGTCGAGCGCGTTGCGGCCTTCGGGCGCCTCGAGTCGGCCCGCCTGCAATGCTGCGCGGGCTCGCGAGAGGACCGGGTCGGCGCGCCGTGTTGATGCGGTTTGCGGGGCGGATGCCACCGGTGCCGCAGTGACCGCCGTGGCTTCCGGCTCGCCGCCGACGAAGAGCGGGACGACCAGCGCGAGCGCCACCACTCCGATCAGTGCAAGGTATCCGCGGGGCATTCCAGCCGTCGGGCGGCGCAGGCCGCGCAGCAGCGGCAGCAACGGGTCGCTGGCTTCGCGCCCTGCACGGCGCTCGACGTGCCGGCGGATCGCCGCCTGCAGGAACATGCCGGCCCGCCGCGCTGACGTGGGCTTGTGCATGAAACGGTAGACGTGGCCATCGCTGATCAGCGGGGCCAGCAGGGGCTCGTCGGCACGAGTGCCGGCGATGCAGACAATGACGTCGGGGAATTGCTCGACGATCTGCTCGACGAGGGTGTCGGCACCGGTCGAGACCGAGGCCATGTCGATGAGCAGCACGCCGCAGCGCCCGTTGATCAGCAAGTCGGCGGCTTCATCTGCCGAGCGCGCGCGCCAGACCGGATTGCGCTCACCGACCGCTTCGCGCGCCGACTGAAACAGTTCCTGGTCGGCCGTGAGCACGACCACGTCCACCAGCATCGCCCCCGGAACGGGCATGGCGTGAACGGCCAGGTCGGCCACATTCGGGGCGGGCAAAGGCTTGCGGGGCATTGTCCCGTCATTGCACGCGAAGTGCCTCCCACACTCCACCTCGGGATGTCAAAAACATGAAGTAATTCAAAAAAATACATGTGATTTGCCGGCCCGGGCACCGGGCCTTTCTTGTGGCGCTGCAGCAACACTTGCGCGTCGGTCCACTCGACATAATCTGGTCCGGCGAGCATGATCCGTTGGACCTCCGTCCGGGGCCGTGCACACGGCCGGGGAAGTTCCATGCAGGGAATCGAATTCACGTCGCGGCTTCCGCGCCATAAGCGCCATGCGCTCGAGCGCATCCTCTTCTTCAACGGCTGCCAGGACCGTGTCGCTCGCGGCATCGTCGACGTCATCGACAAGTACGGCCCACCCGAGATCGTGGACGATGGCGAGGGGCTGCGCGTGCGCGTGGGCAATCTGCCGGACGTCCAGTGCCTGTTCGCCGTAGAGACGGTGACTGCCCGCCCGGTCGGCGTGGCCGTCTACAACCGCGCCGACCTAGAACACGTGACCGTGCTGCACCTGGGGATGAGCGAGGACTACTGCACGGGCGGCGTGAACGATGACGTGGGGCTGTTGCTGCGCCTGATGGGAGAGGTGCGCCGGTCTACGCGGCACATGAAGGGCGTACGTCGCCTTGAATTGCTCTACGGCGGACAACGATCGCGCGCCGCCGCGCTTTGAATCACCGCGGCCCGGCATTCGTCCCGGGTGGGCTCGACTCGCTGCCTCGCAACGAGTACGTTGCGGGGACGATCCGCGGCATTTGCCGTGAGACGCACAAGCCGGCCTGCTGGCCCATGTTCCGCATGACCGTCCCCGTCCCGTCATTCGATCCCATCGCGGCACTGCCGCTGTCGTAGGCATGCGCCCGTCCCGCGGAGCCTGGTCGCGTGCGGTGAGCATCGCGCTCATCGGGACGGCGGCCGCCTCGCTTGCGGGGCTGTTGGCGCCGCTCGGCTGGCCCTTCGAGTTGTTCGTGCATTTCCGGTGGCAGGTGGGTGCTGCCGCGCTGGCGTTGCTGCTCGCGTCCCTGGTCCTGCGCCGTCCCTGGATGATGGTCGTGGCCTGCGTCACCGTCGCGACGCAGTCGCTGCCTGGTGCGCTGATGAGCGGCCGTGCTGCGGCGCACGAGCCGGCCGCGCTGAGCTGCAGCGACGACCAGCTGCGAGTCGTGACGGCGAATGCCCGGTTTTCGAACACCCAGCATGCAGCGATGGTCGCCTGGCTGAGTCGAAGCGACGCCGACATCATCGCCCTGCAGGAGGTCACGCCGCAGTGGGCGCTGGCGCTCGAGCCGCTGGCGCGAAGCTATCCGTACCGCAAGGTGATGTCGCGCGACGATGCCTACGGCATCGCGTTGCTGAGCCGCTGGCCCCTGGATGACGTGTGGCCCGTGGACTTCGCGGACGACGGCCTGCCGTCGCTGGTCGCGAACGTCGACGTCCACGGGCGCAGGCTCAGGGTGATCGCGCTGCATGCGCGCTGGCCGGTGGTGCCGGGACTGCAGGTCGCGCGCGACCGGGCGCTGCGGCAGGCGGCCGCGCTGGCGCTCACACAGCCCGAATCGACGATCCTGCTGGGAGATCTCAACCTGACGCCTTACGCGCCCGCGTTCGCAAGGCTCGTGACCGAGTCAGGATTGCGCGACGCCTTCGACGGCGAGGCTTGGCGGCCGACCTGGCAGGCAGGATTCTGGCCGCTCGCGCTGCCGATCGATCACGTGCTGGTGCCGCGGGGCAGTTGCGTCACCGGGCACCTGATCGGCCCCTACCTGGGTTCCGATCATCGGCCGCTGCAGGTCACGCTGCACCTGCCCTAGCGGCAGATCGCGCGTCGGCTAGTCGACAGCGCGTCGGCCGAAGGAGCGGCGCCGGTTGTTGTCCGTCGACACGGCCCCTCGCATCGACTTGCGCGGTTCCGAGCGCCTGGGACCGGCGCGGCGATCCTCGTGGTGCTGGAACCTGCAGCCGCAACCGTCGGGGTTGGCGCAGCCGACGATCGGCAGTCGCGGTGCCTCGTCCGAGAGCAGCCGGACGCCCGTCAGCGCCTTGGCCTGGGCGCAGGCGCCGGGACCCGCAACGATGCTGATGGCGTGGAAACGGCGGCGGCGCGGTTCTGGTTTGATCTGGCCGGCCATGCAGTGGACTCCCCCGAAACTGTTCTCGTCTGGCGCCACGCTACGCCAACCGGCGGCGCTCGCCAAGGGGGGAGGGGAGCCGGCCGGGTTCCCTACTCGATGCCGAGGGTCTCGCCCACGGGCGGGGCGAACTCGCGGCAGCAATCGAGCAACCAGGCCCGGAAACGCACCACTTTCGGCAGTGAAAAGTTCGCCGGGGGCGCCACGAGGTACCAGGCATTTCGCTGCAGCACGCTCGGCAGCATCGGACGGACCAGGCGGCCGGCGGCGATATCGGCCGCCACCAGCGACCAGCGGGCCAGCGCGACGCCTTTGCCCTGTTCGACGGCCACCAGGGACGCCGCGGAATCTTCCATCGGCGGGCTGGTGTCGGCGCGTGTCGTATCGCCACCGACGCGGCGCAGCCAGTCCTGCCACGGCTCCGTGCGGCTGTGAACCAGGGGGTAGCGCGCAAAATCCGCGACCGTCTCGATCGGGCCGAACCTGGCGAGCAGCGCCGGGCTGCAGACCGGGAACACGTACTCGTCGAGCAGGCGCTCGGACTTGAGGCCGGTCCACTGGCCGGGTCCGTAGACGATGGCGGCGTGGAAATCGTCGCGACCGAAGTCGAGGCCAGCAGCACGTGGCGGCCCGAACCGGACCTCGATCTCGGGGTGCCGGCGCGTAAACTCGCCGAGGCGCGGTAACAGCCAGCGCTGCAGGAACTCGTTCGGGACGCTGAGATTGAGCATGCCGCCGACGCGCTCGCGACGGATGCGTTCGACCGAGCGGCGCAGCTCCTCGAGCCCGCGGCGAACGCCGGGCAACAATTCGGCGCCTTCCTGGGTGAGGGCCACGGCGCGCGTGTGACGACGGAACAAGGGCACCCCGATGTCGGCTTCGAGCGCCTTGATCTGCGCGCTGACCGCCGCCGTCGTGACGCCGAGTTCCCTGGCCGCCGCGGTGAAGCTCAGGTGCGCCGCGACGGCTTCGAAGACGCGCAGGGCGTTGAGTGGCACGCGGTCCGGAGGGGTCGCCATCGGCTGCCTTCAAGTAAAATGACGATTAACAATACGGTGCGAAGTTCAAGTAATCAAGGGTATTCGCGGGTCGCTATCGAGGGAATCTATAGAAATGAGGTACATGTCATGACCGCGTCGGAGGCGTTTCGCATCGAGCCAGCCCAGCCGGCCGACGCGGCACTGATCGTTGCGCTGGTGCGCGAACTGGCCGCGTACGAACGGCTGCTCGATGACGTCCGCCTCACGCCGCAGGACCTGCACCGCGACCTGTTCGGGCCGCGAGCCTTTGCGGAGGCGGTCGTGGCGCGGGTCGGTGACGAGCCCGTCGGCTTCGCGCTCTGGTTCCACAACTACTCGACGTTCGAGGGCCGGCCGGGCCTCTACCTCGAGGACCTGTTCGTGCGGCCGGCCTTCCGCGGATGCGGCTACGGCGAGGCATTGCTGCGGCACCTCGCCCGCGTCGCCGTCGAGCGCGGTTGCGCAAGATTCGAGTGGTCTGTGCTCGACTGGAACGAGCCGGCGCTCGCGTTCTACCGCAAGCTCGGTGCGGTGCCGATGGACGAATGGACCGTGCAGCGGGTGAGCGGCGTTGCATTGCACGCGTTGGCTGCAGGAGATGAGCCTGGAGGCTTCAGCAGATGACTGTTACAACCCGGACCAACTACGCGACCGGCACTCCGTGGGAACCCGTCGTCGGGTACTCGCGCGCGGTCCGGGTCGGGCCGATGGTGTTCGTGTCGGGCACGACGGCCACGGGCCCCGACGGTCAACTGGTCGGTGGCAACGATGCCGGCGCCCAGACGCGCCAGGTGCTCGCCAATATCAGGGCGGCGCTCGAGCGCGCGGGCGCGCGGCTCGAGGACGTCGTCCGGACGCGCATCTACGTCCGCGACATTGCGCAATGGGAAGCCATCGGACGCGCCCACGGCGAGGTGTTCGGTGCGATCCGTCCGGCCTCGGCGATGGTGGAAGTCAGCGGCCTCGTCGACCCGGCCATGCTGGTCGAAATCGAAGCCGATGCCTACGTCACCGCCCCCTGAAGCTTGAATCTGCGGTGCGTCCCCGGCCGAAACTGGTGACCACCCACGGAGTCATATCGATATGCGCAGAATCCTGGCGGCCGCCTGCCTGCCTGCCGTCGCGCTGCTCGCCGGCTGCAGCGGCGCCCCGACCATTCCCGTCGCCAAGGACGTCGACCTCGATCGCTTCATGGGCGACTGGTACGTGATCGCCAACATCCCGACACGGGTCGAGGTGGGCGCACACAACGCGGTCGAGTCGTACCGCCTGGACCAGGACGGCAGCATCGCGACTACGTTCACCTACCGTGACGGGGCGTTCGATGGGCCCGAGAAAGTGATGCGCCCGCGCGGTTTCGTGCGCGAAGGCACGGGCAACGCCATCTGGGGCATGCAGTTCATCTGGCCGATCAAGGCCGAGTACCTGATTGCGTACGTGGATCCGGCTTACACGCAGACCATCATCGCGCGCAGCGCACTGGACTACGTCTGGATCATGGCGCGTACTCCTGCCTTGGCGGCAGACGATTACGCACAACTGGAGCGTCGCGTGCGCGACCTCGGCTACGATATGAGCAAGCTGCAGAAAGTGCCGCAGCGCTGGGACGTTGCCACCGCCTCGTCGCCGACCAGGTGAGCGACGCGCTACACCCCAAAGGAAGGAGGCCCACGTGAACAGGAACTTCCCGTCTCGTCGCCGTGCTGATGCTGGCGTCGTGACCCGTGCGATTTCGTACGAGCGATGCCCGGATGCGAGGCGTCCGCTCCATTCGAAGCGTGCGCTGGCCGCACTGTTGCTTGTGGGCGCGCTGTGGCTCGGCTTCCCGGTCATTGCGGTGTCTGGCGAGCCGGCCGTGGCACCTCCGGTCCCAGCGCCGGCTGTTGCAGCGTCCGCGGCGACGACACCGGCTCCCGCTGCAATGGCCGCCGCACCGATGAGCCAGGAGGCGCTGCTCGAGCACCAGTCGAGGCATCCGGATCATCTGTTCGTGCTCGACGTTCGCACTCCGCAGGAGTATGCGGAAGGCCACGTGCCAGGCGCGGTTAACGTGCCGTACGATCAGCTGGCTTCCCGGCTGGCGGAAGTACCGCAGGACAAGGACGTGGTGCTGTATTGCAAGTCGGGCCGGCGCGCCGGGATCGCCGCCGACGTGCTGGCGGAGAACGGCTACACGCGACTGTCGCATCTCGAAGGCGACATGAGCGCGTGGATCGCGAAGGGCCGCCCGATCGCGAAGCCTTGAGCAGCTGCTGCGCGTGAGCTGGCCGCGCTGACTTCACGCCGGCGCGCTTCGTCCCCTGAGAGCTCGGGCAGGGGACACGCCGTGAACCCATCCATGGGGGCTCGCACGCGCCGTCCATGGCCCGCCATACGCGCCAGAAGCCGCGAGCGAACCGAGTCGAATCGACGCGATCAGGCGCTCAGCGCCTGATCGAGGTCCGCGATCAGGTCGTCGACGTGCTCGAGCCCGATGGACATCCGCAGCAGGCCGGGCGGCGTCCGGCTGTGCGGACCCTCCACCGACTGCCGGTGTTCGATGAGGCTCTCCGTGCCGCCGAGACTCGTCGCCCGCGTGAACAGCTGCGTCTTCGCCGCCACCGCCAGGGCCGGCTCGCGCCCACCCGGCACTTCGGCCGACAGCACGCCACCGAAGCCCCCCGTCATCTGGCGCAACGCGATCTCGTGCCCCGGATGATCCGGCAGACCCGCGTAATGCACTTTCTCGACACGCCGGTCCGCGTGCAGGAAGCGAGCGACCGCCAGCGCATTCGCCGCCTGTGCCCGCACGCGCAACGGCAACGTCGGCAGGCTGCGCAGGAGCAGCCAGCAGTCGAACGGCGAGGGCACGCTACCCGCCGTTGCCTGGTATTCACGCAACGCGGCGCGCTCGGCGCCCGCATCCCGCGTCACGACGATGCCGCCGAGCACGTCACTGTGGCCGCCGAGGTACTTGGTGGTGCTGTGCATGACGAAGTCTGCGCCCAGCGCGAGCGGTTGTTGCAGCACGGGACTCGCGAACGTGTTGTCGACGCCGACCAGCGCGCCCCGGTCGTGCGCGAGATCGACGAGTGCGGAGATGTCCGCGACGCGCAGCAGGGGATTCGATGGCGTCTCGAACCAGAGCAGGCTCGTCTTCGCCGACATGGCTTGCGCTACTTCGGTGAGGTCCGTCACGTCGACGAATTCCACGCCGACGCCCCAGCGCGGCACGATGTTGCGCAGCTGCCTGGCGGTGCCGTGATAACAGTCCGACGCGCAGACGATGCGACCGCCGGGTGTCGCCAGCGCAAAGACAGCCAGCGCCGCCGCCGAACCGGAGGCGAACGCGATGGCGTCCTTGCCGTGTTCCAGCGCGGCAATCGCCTGCTCGAGCGAGGTGCGGTTGGGGTTGCCGCTGCGCGAGTACTCATACCCGCGCGGGTAGGCGCCGTCGGCGCCGCGTTCGAACGTGGTGGAGAGATGCAGTGGTTCGCGCACTGCGCCGGTGGCGGCGTCGGGCCCGCGCCCTGCGTGAATGGCCAGCGTTTCGAATTTCATGACGGTGATGCCGGTGCCTCGTATTCCTGCAGACCAACGACCAGCATGCCCGGCCCGCCGTGGGCCCCGAGCGCGCTGCCGATCGCAACCAGTTTCGCGTACGCCACGTTCGGCAGACTCAGTTCCTGCAGCAACCACTGGCCGTCCGGTTCGCAGTTGGCGTGGCCGACGATCAGCCGATAGGTGACATCGTCCCGCATGCGCCGCCGTACCCAGCGCGCGAACTTCGACTTCAGGTCGTGCCGGCCGAACAGCACGCCACCCGCGGCGACCTTGCCATCGGCATCGTTGTGCAGGACGGGCATCACCCGCAATGCATCCGCGACGCGCTTGACCCAGCGCGGCACGCGACCGCCGCGCACTGCGTATTCGAGCGAGCCGGCTACGCCAAACGAGCGTGTCTTCGGCAGGATGGCTTGCGTCGCGGCGATGATGCGGTCCACGTCGTAACCGGCTGCCGCGCATTCCGCGGCATACATGGCGATGAGGCCCTGGCCCGCGGAGACGTTGCCCGTGTCGATCACGCTCACCTTGCCGTGGGTGGCGGTGCGGGCCGCGGCCGTCTGCGCCGCGGCACAGGTGCCGCTGACACGGCTCGTCAGGTTGATCGAGACTACCGCGCTGTGGTGCGAAGCCAGGAATTCGAATTGACGGCGGAAATCGCCGGGCGGTGGCTGCGAAGTCTTCGGCGGCTCGGTGCCGCGCTCGATCTCGGCATAGAACTCTTCCGACGTGATGCCCACCTTGTCGAGGTAGCTGCGGTCGCCGAAGTGCACTCGAACCGGGATCATGTGGATGTCGAGCCGGTCGAGTTCCTCTTCCGGGATGTCCGCCGCGCTGTCCGTGATGATCGCGACACGGCGGTCGGTCGAGTGCGCCGAGCGCTGCTGGCGCTGCATGTCGTCGGCTTTTTCGCCCGATACCGCGCCGAACCGCCCCGCCACCCGGAACACTTCCGCGGGATCGTTGACGTGGATGTGCACGCGCACCTTGCGCTGCAGGCCGGCGACCACGAGGCTGCCGCCGACAGCCGAGAGCTGCTCCCGCAGGTGACGGCGATCGATCCGCTCGCCTGAGACCACGCACTCGGTGCAGTAGCGATAGACGAGGTCCTCGCTGCCGCTGCCGGCGGTGATCTCGTCCGACGCGCTGTCGATGACCGGCGTCGCGCTGCCGGCCGGTTCGCTTTCCGAGCCGCTTTCGAGGTAGTCGGTGACACCCTCGATGAGTTCGACGAAGCCCTGCGCGCCGGCGTCGACCACGTTCGCCCTGCGCAGCACTTCGAGCTGGAACCTGGTCTGCTCGAGCGCCGTGCGAGCTGCCGCGACGCCGTGCCGCAGGATCGAGCGGAAATCCTCCGGCCCGTCCCTGCGCGATCCCTGCACCGCGTGCGCGAAAGCCGTGAGAACCGTGAGGATCGTGCCTTCGCGGGGTTCGCTGAGGCTGTCCCGGGCGTAATCCGCGCCGCCGCCCACGCCCTCGGCAAAATCGGCCGGTTCGATCCGGGTGAGGTGGCCCACGCGATCGCACAGGCCCAGGAAGAACTGCGCGAGGATTGCCCCGGAATTGCCGCGTGCGCCGTCGAGCGCCGCGTCGGCAACGCGCGTGAGCGTCTTGCCGGCATGGTGGTCGGGCGATCTGCGCAACACGCCGAGCACCGCGTTCACCGTGAGCGCGAGGTTCGTGCCGGTGTCGCCGTCAGGCACCGGGAACACGTTGATCTTGTTGAGGTGTTCCTGGCACGACAGCACCCGCAGGATCCCCGCCTGCAGCGCGAAATTCAGCCGCAGCCCGTCGAGGCTGTCGGCAGCGACCGATACAGCATTCACTTGCGACCGACTCCCCTCAGTTCAGTCGTTGGACAGCCTGAAGCGGCTGCCCCGGAAATTCAGCACGGCTCCATCCGGCGTGATCTGCTCGACGACCGGGCCTTCGGCCAGTGTGTCGCCTTCCTTGTACTTGCGCGAATTGACGAAGACGAAACGCTGCTGCGGCTGCGTCGCATAAACGTGCAGATCGAGGTGCAGCGCGGCCACGCCGCCACGCGCGGTAACCTCGTCCGCGTCCGGCATGGCTGCGGCTGGCGGTGCGGCCTGCTGCACGGCGCGTTGTTCGCTCGGGGGCGAGTACGGCAGGTCCGAAGCTTCGGGCACTGGCGCGTAGACGACCGTGCCACCGCGCCGTGCGCTGCCATTCTTCATGACCGCCGGCGGGCCCGCAGGCACGGCAGATGCGGCCGACCGCGATGAGGCTTCGATATCTCCGGTCGCACGGCCCAGTTCGTCCGCGAGCGGATTGCGTGCCGCCGGGCCCGCGGGCTCATCAATGGGAGCACGTACCGGCGCAGCGCCCTGCGTGACCGGCGTGCCAACTGTCGGTGGCGGCGCACTCAGCGTGAGATTCGCAGGACCGGGCGCGGTGCTCGCGAGAGGCGCGGGTGTGGTCGGCGCGGTCGACGCTGCGGCGTCTTCTCGCTGCGCCCGTCGCAGCAGCAGGATGCCGACGGCGAGCAGGTTCACGACCAGCAGCACGACGGCCGCCGTGGCCCAGACGTTGGTTTTCGATCTTGTTGGCGCGACTGGCACTTCGGCGAGGCCCGGTCCCGTCTGACGCTGGCGGGCATGCTCGGATTTGCGCAGGGCATCGAGGATGAACGACATCGCTCAGCCCTCCGTCCGAACGGGAGCGTTGCCCAGCGTCGGCGAACCCGACGGATCCAGGACCGTGTCGAGCACGATCTGTGTCTGCACCCCCGCGACGCCGTCGGCGTTGAGCCGGTGCGTCCGCTGGAAATCCTGCACCAGGCGCGTGAGCTCTTCGTCGTAGAAATCGCTGGCTGGCTGTGCCGCGGGCAAGCCCTGGGCCGCACGCAGGCTGTCGCGCAGCCAACGGACGTCTGCGCCGCGCATGCCGGGGCCCAGCGACTTCACGACCGCGAGTGGCGGCCGCCACAACAGCAGGAAATCACCGAACCAGTAGCGCGAGATCGTGGCGATCGGCAGTTCCTGCGATTTGCCGCCGAGCTCGATCGTGGCGGCTTCGTCGGTCAGGGCGGTCAGCAGCACCTGGTGCGTGCCCCCGACGTCATCGGTCAGCGTGAGGATCGCCGGGCGATTCAGCGTGCGCAGCTGCGCCCAGGAGCCTTTCTGGAACAGGCACTCCAGGCCTTGTGCGGTGGCCTGTTCGCAGCCGCGACCGCGGTTCGGGGCATAAGTGAGGCTCCAGCGCGTGAAGAGGTGCCCGAGCGCTGCCTCGGTGGTGGTGTCGTTCGCGTTCTGCGCCAGCAGCTGGTCGAGGGCCGGTGCGATCACGACGGGCGGAGTGGCTGCCACCGGGGCGGCAACCAGCACGTTCGCCGGTGCGGCATTGCTCGCGGGAGCAGCCACCGGAGTTTTCGCCGTGGCGGTCTTTGCGTCGTGGCGCCCTAACACCGACCACGCACCGAACGCTACCAGCGCCAGCGCCACGGCGAC
>Ga0224500_10001051_pt1 | contig 17175 bp, 11 predicted proteins | sample SF_Oct11_sed_USG_FD_168126 | JGI IMG/M metagenome (GOLD analysis project Ga0224500, IMG submission 168126) | Sediment microbial communities from San Francisco Bay, California, United States - SF_Oct11_sed_USGS_4_1 | ecosystem: Environmental > Aquatic > Marine > Sediment | place: USA: California... | reverse complement strand
ACTCCACTGCCGACCGTGGAAGGTTGGCTGTATCTGGCTGGTGTGAAGGATCTCTACACCTGTGAGGTGGTCGGCCATGCGATGGACGCCCGGATGACGACGGACTTGGTGCAGAGTGCACTGCGGAAGGCCATTGACACCAAGCGTCCAGCCCGGGGGCTCATTCATCACTCCGATCGCGGATCTCAATATTGTGCCCAGGCGTATCAAGCCACGCTGCGGCAGTTCGGCATGATCCCATCCATGAGTCGGAAGGGCAATTGCTATGACAACGCGCCGATGGAGAGTTTCTGGGGAACACTGAAAAATGAGCTGGTGCATCATCGGCGATATAATACGCGGGAGCAGGCGCGGCGCGAGATCGCGGAGTACATTGAGCTCTTCTATAACCGTCAGCGGCGGTATTCTCGGCTCGGGAATCGCTCGCCTGCGGCATTTGCCCAACAGTGGGCCCGTCAACAGTCGGCGGCGTGAGGCTGTCATTCATGGCGTCCACTATTGACAACCGGGGTCAACCACCCTCAAGCCCGCTTGGCCTTCGTCTGATCTTGGACAGCATCTGGAGGCACAAACGTGAAAACCCGTCATCACCCGTCCGCAACCCGCATCAAATCACGTGGGCTCCCATCCGGCCTTGGCTATCTTGGACAGCAATGACTCAATAAACAATTATGACGTTCCCAATGCGTGGGCTCAACAAGGGAACGCGCTAGGGGCATCCCTGATTCATTCTGCTCAGATACTCGCGTGTGCCATAGGTGCCCTTGCAATGTTGGCAACGGCTAACATGACGTTGGCGCAGCAACCCGCGCCACCAAGCGCCCCCCCACAAAGCCCGGTGCCCACTTTTGGTACTGGTGCATCAGGGATGACTTTCTTGTCGCAGTTTGCCAATCCAGCGCTTGTAGGGTCTTTGTACTTGACCCCATACTGGCCCATGACGGGTTATTATCCCGTCTATCCAGGGAGATTGGCTCAAGCCCTTCCCGGGGATGGGGTGTTGGTAGGGCCACTCCGGTTGCATCCCCACATGGGGGTCGCCCAAATGTACACCGATAATGTATTCAGGACCAACAGCAACAAAACCAGTGATTTTCTGACCACGCTTTCACCAGGCATCCAGGCCCGGTTGCCGTTTGCAGGATTCCATTCCTTTCTCATCGATTATCGTACCAATCTTCAATACTATTCACGCACGTCGTCGAACGATGTGCAGGATCAGACCGCGTCAGGAACCTTCAAATTCAATTTTCCCGGCGGCCTCAATATCGGCCTCCAAGGCGAGCACAAACGCGGGCATGACCCCAGAGGTTCTGCCGTAGACGATGCGAATACGCAACGTCTCGGGGTGAACAGATGGACGGCCAATAGCTTTATTGGTCACGCTGAATACAATGGGGTGCAGTCCAGCGTGGGGCTTGACGTGCAAACGATTCGCTGGGATTACCTGAATAATAACCAGGGCCCTATCCGAGATCGACTGACGAACAGGGCTGACCTGATGTTCACTCGCAACGTCACCGACAAAACCTCTCTACTGGCCAGGGTTGGTGCGCTCCAAACGATTTATGACCAGAATAAGAACCTGAACAATGTCATCTATACCTTCAGCGGAGGAGCGACGTGGAAGGCGAGCGAGGTGACTTCCGGAGATATTCTGGTCGGATATCAGATCGTGCAATTTACTCGCGCGAATGTCCATCAGCCTCCTCCGTTGGACCAATTTTTCAGGGACAAAGATACCTACTCTAATTTCTATGTTATGGGAATGCTCAATTGGCAAGCGACACCGTTGTTGGGGGTAACTCTGCAGCTGTACAGGGCGATCCAACAGACGGTATCAAGCGGCTCCCTGTTCTATACCGCGACCGGTGTGAATCTGACAGCGAGGCATGCATTGACCGACCGCACGACGGTCAATATCAACTTGGGGTACGAGCATGACGACTTTCAAAGATCTAGTTCTGGCGGCGCAACAAGCGGGTCCCATAGGAGCGAGGATTTAAAGAATGCCGCGATTGGAGTAAGTTATCAAGCCGTCAAATGGATAGGGCTAGGTGCCCAATACATTTTTGAGGACCGACACTCAACGCAAGCTCTGTTTACCTACCAAGCAAACACCTTTATGCTGTCCGCACAGACGCTCTTTTAGCCTACGTTCTTCAAGATCGTCCCTGCTATAATCGCCAATGTCAGACTCAATCGAGACAGGCGAGATGAGTGTGAAAAGTGAGACCGGCTGTTTTGAGTTCCGAACACTTCAGTCTTTAGACCGCCGCACACGTGACGGTCGTCTCATTCCCCGCCCTTGTGGCGCGCAGCGATTCAGCAAGCTGTTCCATCGCCGTCGTTGTATGAATGATGACGCTGGCTTGTTGAAATAACCGAGTTCTTTCTTAGCCTGCTGAAACGAGGACTATGATGAATCGCAATGAGGGGTTGATTCCTCTCCAATCAGACGAAGGTGATGGCCCGGAGACTGTCCTTGCTGATTATGTCGGTGCCTGTCGGCAGCGTGTATGGCTCATCGTCGCGATTGCAGCCGGATGTGCAGTGGCTGCGGCGGTCTGGTCTTTCATGCAGACGCCGCAGTATCAAGCGAAAGCCACAGTGGTCGTCGAACAAGTAGGACCGAGTGGCCTCGAAAAAGATCGAGACTATCGCCAGAGCGATCTTTCCCCAGAATACTTTCAGACTCAGTTTGAATTGATGAAAAGCCATTATGTGTTTCAACGGACGGCGCAGCTCCTTCATCTGTCCGAGCAGCCGGAATACAAACCCAACCCGTCAATCCTGTCGTCGATCGTGGGTGGCATGATGCCTGCCGCGGACTCGGATGTTGTCGCGCCGGGAGAGAGAGTCGACGAACAGGGCCCGAAAGAAATTGACGAGCGATTGCTGAAGCGGTTTGCTGAGGCTATCGAGATCGTGCCTATTCGAGGCGCAAGGCTGGCGCACGTGATTGCAACCTCTGTGGATCCCAAATTTGCCGCCCAAATCGCCAATACGCTGGCTTCGACCTACATCGAGCGTACCCAGGAGTTGAGCGCGGTGTCGAAGGAAAAAGCCGCTCAGTGGTATATCACCCATCTCGACGAACTGCGCAAGAAAGCCGAAGCCTCTCAACAGGCGCTGTATCTTTTTCGTGTGAAGCATGGGTTGATGGGAGGGCATGAGCAACAAGCAGTAAAGGCCCACACCAACACCGCATTGGACTCGGAGCTTGTCAAGGCTGAAATGAAGCAAGCCGACGCCCAGTCTCGTCTGGAGCAAATTAGGTCGGTGCTGCGTAACCGAACCGACCAGAATGGAGTGATCGAAATAGACTGGTCGAGTCTGGATGCCTCGACCGAGGTGCTCAGTTCGACGCTGATTCAAACGCTGCGAGGGCAAGAGATCAGGATTTCAGGTCAGGTTGCTGAGTTGGAGGAAAAGTATGGTCCGCTTCACCCCAAGCTGGTCCACGCCAAGGCAGAGATGCAGGATCTTCACGAACGGATCCGGCAAGAGGTGCAGAAAATCTTCGACTCGGTGAAACAGGAAAATGATGCAGCACGTGGACGGGTACGCGCCATTAAGGAAGCAGCGAGTCGTCATAAAGGAGAGAAAATCAGGCTTGAACAGTATGAAGTCGAATATGGAATACTCGAAAGGGAGGCAGAAAGCACGCAACATCTCTACGACATTTTCCTCAAACAGACGAAGGAAGCCGACCTCTCAGCCGGACTGCGAAGCGCCAATGTGTTTCTCGCCGATCCTGCGGTGCCAAGTTCCATCCCGGTAAAGCCCAAGAAGAAGTTGAATATCCTTTTGGGACTTTTGGTCGGGCTTATGACGGGAGTTGGACTCGCTCTTTTTCTGGAAGCTCGTGACCGAACGCTCAAGGGACCCGATGATTTGGAGCGGTATCTACCAAACATTTCCTTATTGGGCACCATTCCGCTCCTGCCCGAGCATGCAACGAATGAATCTTGGAATCCCCTCACGGGGCAATCTTCTGCTGTCACGGCAGAACATGTTCGCATTATCCGGACCAGCGTCTTGCTTTCCAGTCCTCAAGAATTGCCGTCCTGTGTGCTCATTACCAGCGCTGGGGAAGGCGAAGGGAAAACAACGCTTTCGGTGAATCTTGCGACGGCACTGGCCCAGTTAGAAAACACACGTGTGCTACTGATCGATGCAGATTTTCGAAAACCTGCTCATGGGTACATCCATGGAATCCAGCGCTATGGAATGGCCGAAAATGGACTTACAAGGTTCCTGACTGGTAGGGCGGAACTGGAAGAGATTGTGTATCGTACCGACATCGCCAACCTTTTGGTGATTCCTCGAGGGGAACGTCCCTCTAATCCCTCGGAACTGCTCCACTCCAAAAAGATGAGGGAGCTGCTGAACCAATGTCGGCGGGAAGGATATCATGTTGTCGTGGATGCTCCTCCGGTGCTCCCCGTAACCGACGCTGTAGTCCTTGCGCGTCAGGTCGATGGTGTGCTCTTGGTTGTCGGTGCCGGCCAGACAACTCCGGAAGCCTGTCAATTGGCCATCGAGCGTCTGACGCTTGCGGGAGGGAAAATACTGGGAATTGTTTTGCAGAAAGCCCAAATCCCCAATACCCCCTCCTACTATTATGTGGGTGAGGAATCTGCAAAGAACGGAGCGGCAGGATAGGCCGTTCTATGGGTGTCTTCACGATCAGTGAAGGGCCTGCCCGTACACACAGTTGAACGATTCGACTGAGTGATGACCGGAAACGTAAATCCGGCATACTGTCTCTGGTGTACGTACTGAATTCAACCCTATGCACAACGCGCTGCAAGCAGGTCTTCAATGGTGGGATACCTGGAGAACGCGGTCGGTCAATCACCGAATCTTTAGTGCATTGATGACCGTCGGGGGGGTGACCCTTGCCGTCAAGCTAGTTGCCGCCGCCAAAGAGATCGTCGTTGCGTACCAATTCGGCACTAGCGACGGGTTAGATGCGTTCCTGATCGCATTTCTTCTGCCGCAACTCGCCATTAACTTAATCGCAGGATCCTTTAATGCGGCACTGATTCCCACCTACATTCAGGTGCGGGAACAAGAGGGGCGGAGGGAAGCTCAACGCCTGTTGTCGGGCATCATGGTCTTGAGCGTCAGTTTCCTTGTTGGGCTGTCGGTCGTCCTGGCCCTCACCGCGTCCTACATCCTTCCACTGGTGGCATCTGGATTTTCCGCTGAAAAACTCGCGGTTGCCCGGTCACTGTACTATGGGTTGCTGGCCACACTGGTATTGAGTGGTTTAGCCACGACCTGGGGTGCGGTGCTCAACGCAGAGAACCGCTTTGCCCTGCCGGCCGCGGTCCCGATGGTCACCTCGATTATTACGATGATTGTGGTGCTAGTCACGGTCAGTTACTGGGGCAGCTACGCCCTTGTCGTAGGCACCGTCGGTGGTGCACTGATTGAAGTCGGCGTAATGGGATGGGCGCTTGCACGAGAAGGAGTCTCGCTGATTCCTCGGTGGTGCGGAATCTCTCCTGCCGTCAAACAGGTATTGGGGCAATATGCCCCCATGATAGGGGCAGCGTTCTTGATGGGTGGCATAAGCGTCGTCAGTCAATCCATGGCCGCGATGCTCGATCCTGGCAGTGTGTCAGCCCTCGCGTATGGCAGCAAGCTCACGAATCTACTACTGGGCATTGGAGCAACAGCGGTGAGTACGGCGGTCCTTCCTCATTTCTCACGTCTTGTCGCCGTCGCGGATTGGGACGGGTTACGACGAACTATTGCAGTCTACACGCGTTTACTTTTTATGATTACCATCCCGATTACCGCCGCACTCATCTATTTCTCTGAGCCGGTGGTAGCCATCTTGTTTCAACGGGGTGCGTTTACGGAAGCGGACACCAGCACGGTAGCTCCGGTACAGGCGATGTATCTATTGCAAGTTCCAGTCTATGTCGTCGGAATGCTGTTTGTGAGATTGGTGACGGCCTTAAAAGCTAATCATGTGATGATGTGGACGAACATCCTCAACCTCTCTCTTTTTCTCGTCTTGACGTATATCTTGATTCAGTGGTGGGGAGTTGGTGGTATTGCACTGGCGACCAGCATTATCTATCTGGTGAATACCTGTGTGTTGTCATGGATGGTCTTGAAGATCATGAATAGGTCACTGCCAGGCTCTTCATCTGGACTTACATCGGGCTATACACAGTAACTCAGTCGACATTCGGAAGGCAGCGCGTGTAAGCATGCGTATTACGCTAGTTATTTCAACATTCGGTCCGGGCGGATCCGAACGGGCGATGTCGGTCATGGCCAATTACTGGGCAGCGAGAAGTCATGACGTGACCCTGATCACGTTCGCTTCCAAAGACCAGGATTTTTATGCTCTTCATGCCAGAGTGAAACGCGTGGGGCTAGGTTTGTTGAAAGCTTCGACGAACCTCATTGAGGGTGTGCGTAACAACTTCGCAAGAGTCACATCGCTGCGCCGAGAGATAGTGTGCTCAGAGCCTGATGTCGTGATTTGTTTTGGAGACATCACTAATGTAAAGACCCTGCTTGCCGCCTCGGGCACCGGGCTGCCTATAGTTGTATGCGAACAGATAGATCCACGGCAGTATCCAATTGGCCGACTCTGGAACATATTAAGACGTCTGGTGTATCCACGCGCGGCGACGCTTGTCGTTGTTTCCTCGGCAATGGCAACAGGCTGGGCGGAGCGTATCACGAGCAAGAACCGTATTCGTGTCATACCGAACCCGGTGTATGTGTCTCCTGCTCCTTTAGTGAACTGCGAGAATCGTCAGAACCAAGGCTTTACCATCGTGGCAATGGGGCGTTTGGTGAGGCAGAAGGGTTTCGATGTTCTCCTGAAAGCTTTTAGCCTCTGTTCAGATCGGCACCCGAAGTGGTCTCTCGACATCCTTGGTGATGGCGACGAGCGTCAAACTCTGGAGCTCTTGAAAGAAGAATTACGATTGGAGAAGCGAGTGCGATTCCTTGGGATAGTGAAGGAGCCGTCGACGATTCTGCGGCAAGCCGATCTGTTTGTCTTATCATCACGATTTGAGGGATTCCCCTTGGCTCTCATAGAGGCAATGGCCTGCGGGTTACCGGCTATATCGACTAACTGTCCGACGGGACCCTCCGAGATCATCCAGAACGAGATCGATGGCATCTTGGTTCCTCCAGGCGACGTGTCTGCGTTAGCTGGTGCAATGGAGCGGTTGATGGATAATCCGGCGGAGCGTCGGCGTTTAGCCGCACGCGCGGTGGATGTCGTGGAACGGTTTGGAACGAATACAATTATGACAATGTGGGACGATTTACTCGCTCACGTTACGAATGCGACACCTGTATGAACGATATCCGACTACACTGTAGTATGCGGTGAACGTCCGTCGTGTAATATGAAGATTCTTTTTCTCACTCGATCATTGAACGCTGGTGGCGCGGAGCGGCAATTGGTTCTACTCGCGCGGGGCCTTCATCAACGGGGGCACGATGTCACTGTTGCTCTGTGCTATTCCGGAGGACCGCTGGAAGCAGATCTGAAGGAAGCCTCTGTCCGGATGATTTTCCTCGACAAGCGAGGTCGATGGGATGTATTTGGGTTTCTAGTGCGACTGATCCGAACTATGCGCTCGGAACGGCCGGACTTGTTGTATGCCTACATCGCTGACCTCATGACGGTATTCGTACAACCGTTTCTGCGGTCGATGAAGATTGTCTGGAGTATTCGCGGTTCGAACATGGATCTTAGCCATTACGATTGGCTTCATAGCACGGGTCATACCCTAGGCCGCTGGCTTTCAAGATTGCCAGATCTTATCATTTCGAATTCGCATGCCGGACGCCGAGACTACGTCGCAGACGGATACCCGGCTAACAGAACCGTTGTGATTCCGAACGGCATCGATACGGCTCGGTTCTTTCCAAATCCGGAAGCGCGTGAACGGGTCCGGGCGCAATGGGGTATGGCGGAAGGTGAAGAACTAATCGGCCTCGTGGGCCGGCTGGACCCGCAGAAAGATCATGAGACGTTCCTACAAGCGGCGGTGTTGCTGCTGCGAGAGCGGAAACAGGTGCGTTTTGTCTGCGTGGGGAATGGGCCGTCAGAATACAAAACTGCGCTCCAGAGCCGTGCACAGGCACTCGGGCTCTCCGATCACATCATGTGGATCAGCGCTCAATCGCAGGTGGCCGATGTGTATAATGCATTGGATTTACTGGTGAGTTCCTCCTCGTTTGGGGAAGGGTTTTCCAATGTGCTCGGGGAAGCCATGGCCTGCGGCGTTCCTTGCGTGGCGACCGATGTGGGGGATTCTGGTCTGGTGATCGGAGACATGGGTCAGCTGGTACCGCCCAAGGATCCGGCCGCTCTGATGACAGCGATGCAACAGGTCCTGGATCGCAAGCCACGTGCAGCAGAGATTCGCCAGCGCATCATTGAGCAATTTTCGTTGGAGAATCTTGTCCTCTCGACCGAACGGACGCTGCTGGCGTTGTGTGATCAACCGGTGGGCAGAGCGGTCACGACAGAGCCCACTTCGCTCTTGTAGCCGTTTCACCGTCAAACTCATGATCACCATCTTTGGCAAGTTCCTAGCTGTGATGTCAGTCGGAATTTTTTATACCAATATTCCGAATTACATTCATTTCACTCATGGTATTCTCGTGCCCTATCAATGGGTGTTTGGGTTCGGGCTACTCGCGTTGCCCTTAATTGTTTGGCAAATCCACACATCGAATGTTCTCAGATCGCCGGTGGTTGGCTGGTGCTTCTGGTACATGTTAATCACCATATTATGGTTTATTCCATCTTCACAGTCTGATCACGCGTGGCAGGAGGTGCGATGGCGTGTGCTGACTGTTCTCGAACTCTTCATGTTTCTGGCATTATTTGTTCAAGCGGACACGAATAAACAGGTTAGGGTTATGCTCGTTCCCGGAGTCCTCCTAGGCGTCGCACTGAATTTGTATGAACTCTTTTTCCCCCTGTCTTTTAGTCCGATCATCGGTCGCGCCGCAGGGTTCTACATGAATCCCACCACATCATCCCTGGCCTTGGTGGGAGGGATGATTTTTGCGATTACCGTTTTGCCGGCCTGGTTTCGGGGAATATTCATTCTGCTTGTGGGTGTAGGCGTAACTGTGACGTTTTCTCGAGGTGGGATCATCATGTGGTGTATCGCATCCGTCGGCCTTCTGCTAGCAAAGAAGATAAGCCTGCGAGACAGCTTGCGAGGACTGTGTGTTGGTGTGTTGCTGGTTGGCGCTGTATTGTTTCCACGCTGGGAAGAGTTGCTAGTCAACATTGATAGAGCCGGCGTGATCAATGCCAATGTTGAAGAACGCCTGCTTTGGCTTACAGACCCAGCTGGTGTCCAGGATGCATCTGGCTTTTGGCGGGCGTACGTGGCGAAGCGTTTGTGGGACATGTGGGCCGAGAACCCGTTCCTTGGAAGGGGAACTGGGTCAGCCTACAGTGCTTTCGAAATCCCTCCGCATAATGAATATCTGGTATTTTTGATTGATCACGGAGTAATCGGAGGTCTGGTGTTTCCCCTGCTTCTCTTAGCGGTGATCTACAGGAATCGAGGAAAAGTTAATAGTATCAGTATGCTGTTTGGATGCACGCAAGCTGTGGCCGGCTTTGTCTCACACACGCTCTTGAGTGAGCCGCAGACCCTCTTGCTGTTTGCCTTAGCGGCGACTGTTCCCACAACCGAATCGGATCAGTGGGGCTCCTTTTCTAGGATCAGCGACCTTCTCAGCCGTTTTCGACAAGCCGCCACGCAAACTGGCAGTGACACGCAATCTCTAAGGCCTCCTATGGCACTCTGATACCGCTGGGTGCTGCTAGCGGAGCGGTACTGGATGACAAGGGATTAGCCGCGTAGATTCCAAGGCCCCAGGGTGTCGATCTAACCTTGTTGTCCCTATCCCTATTGACCAGAATTGTTTCTGCGTTGAAACCGGTTACCGTGACGGTTGTTCCACTCTGGATTGCGGGACTGCCTGATGCCAGGTGCCAGTCGGACCGCGGGTTGATAAATAAAGGATCTCCCACAACGGGATGTATTTGTGACGGCGCACCTGGACAGTTGTAGAAGTCATTGTAGTCCAGACTCATTGTGCCTGAATACTTCCAGTGAGCTAAGGCAAGCTGGCCCGAGCACGAGAGGATATTGTTCTTGATCGTAGGGTTCGCCGAAAGTGTGCCTGACCGACCAGGGAGAAGAAATAGACTTCCTGCTACCACGACATTGTTCGATAACATACTGTTTCGTGCACCCTTCATACCCAGGGACAGCGTAGCGCCCCCGCTCTCGTTGATGACGACATTGTTGTAGGCAACAGAATTGTAGGCTTCAATTCCAGACGACGGATCGTACAACCATTGACTACCGGTTGAGCCCCCAAGAACGATGCCGGTTCCCCCGACGGAGCGAATACGAATGAGATTATTGTAGGCTTTAAAGCTACGCACACCTCCCTTCGCGACCAGGCTGGCGCCCCATGCATCTCCTCCGATAATCACATTGTTTCTAAAGATGATTCCATAGCCGTTGAACGCTTCTAGTCCCGAGTTCGCGACACAATCTTCCACGATCGTGTAATCCTGACTTACCTTGACGGCATGACTCCGAGCAGGGCTTGCATCGAACAACATGCCACGAATAGTGCAGCTGACACGTTTCGACCCAGAAAGATCGGGCCAACATCTTACCCCTGTTCCATCGGAGCTATTATGGGAGGCACAGGGGACATTGGATGGAGCAATACTCGAACGCAAACCTTCAATGGTGACATAGCTCCCATACACACCGATATTGGCGCGGCAGCCAGATGTTGAACTGAGAATTGCCCGATGTTTGTTCCGTGCCCGAACGATGATTGGCGCGGTCGCTGTCCCGGAATTTCTGAACTGGATTTCAGGCTCAGTGTAAGTTCCGTCCATAAGAAGAGCCGTATCGCCTGCGAGGAGCGTGCGGGCAGCTTTGCCGATGGTTTTCCACGGGGCGTTCTCTTGCGTACCGGGGTTTGCATCGTTTCCGGCCGGCGAAACATAGAATATCTGTCCCGCGGCAGCGGGTGACTCGATGATGAGGGATCCTGTGACTATTATCGCAGACAGTGCTGCCAAGAAGGCCATTGACTGGGCGAAGCTGGTCAGGTGGGAAGTTGCGGACGTCATCAGTGCCTCCTCAATGTTGTTCTGCTATACGTAATGCGTGGCTCACGGCAATACGTATGCGCAGGCAATGAGTATGCCAGCGAATCACGATTGAAAGTGCCAGCTTTTTAAGCGTTTAGCTAAGGCTGTGGTCGACAGGCACTGTAGGAATGTAGGAATTAAGCCATACCGCTCCTCTCCTAACAAAACGTCTACGTCTAATTATGCGGAGTTCTCAACCTGGGAAAGTGGAGGTGTCAACTGATCGCCGTCTGTTGACAAAATCGCAGCTTGAATTTTGTGAGTCCCCCGCCTGTCAAGGTGGGGGACTCACGAGGGCTTCCTATTGCACTCTGAGATTGATAGGCGATGCTGGCAGAGCGGTATCGGGTGACACGGCATTTGTCGCATAGATTCCAAGGCTCCAGGGTGCCGACCTCACGTTGCCGTCCTTATCCTTATTGACCATGAGTGTTTCTCCCTTGAAACCGCTCACGGTAATGGTCGTTCCACTCTGGATCGCCGGACTGCCTGATGCCAGGTGCCAATCGGACCGCGGGTTGATCAACAGCGGATCTCCGGTAATAGGATGTGTTTGCGACGGAGGACCGGAACAATTGTAGAAGTTATTGTAGTCCACACTCAATGTCCCGGTATAGTTCCATGAACCCGTCGCAACCTTGCCCGAGCATGAGAGGATATTGTTCTTGAAGGTGGGATTGATTGGGTCCACACCTGCTGGCCCTGATGAGAGTGCCAGACTGCCGCCGATAACGACGTTATTAAATGCCGCGCTGTCCTTCGCCCCTCGTAGGTGCAGGGCTGTGACGGAGCCCCCCGTCTCGTTGAGTACCACATTGTTGTAGGCGATTGAGTTATAGGCTTCGATTCCTGACGGGGGGTCATACAGAAACTGATTGCCCGTGGCTCCACCGAGAATGATGCCGCTCTCGCCCCCTCGCGGGATATGAACGACATTGTTGTAGGCCTCGAAATTACGTGCACCACCTTTAGCCAAGAGTGGATTACCCCACGCATCTGCTCCGTGAATGACGTTGTTGCGGAAGACGGCCCCGTAACTGTTGAATGCTTCAAGACCCATGTATACCTCGCAGTTTTCTACGAGGGCGTAATCTTGCCTGGTTTTGACTGCGTGACTCCGTGCCGAACTGGCGTCAATCCTCAGCCCACGGACCACACAATTACGATAGGTCGTGGAGGGGTTGGCAGGGTGGGGGGGGATTCCTTCCCAACATACGACGCCCGTGCCATCGGCACTGTTATGACCTTCAGCGCAGGGGACGTTGCTGGGGGCAATGATGGACCGAATGTCCTCAATGGTGACATAGCTTGCGTAAATACTGATGTTTGGATGGCATCCGGATGTCGAACTGAGAATTGCCTGATGTTTATTCTGTGCCCGAACGGTGATTGGCATCGTCGCTGTCCCGGAATTCTTGAACGGGATTTCAGGCTCAGTGTAAGTTCCGTCCATAAGAATAGCCGTATCGCCTGCGATGAGCGTGCTGGCAGCTTTGCCGATAGTTCGCCAAGGGGCGTTTTGCGTACCGGGGTTCGCATCGTTTCCGGCTGGCGACACATAGAACTGTCCCGCGTCAGCGGGTGACGCGCTGAGCAGCGGCCCTGTGACCGTCACAGCAGACAGTGCTGCTAAGAAGGCCATTGACTGGGCGAAGCTGGTCAGATGGGAAGTGGTGGGCGTCATGAGTGCCTCCTCAATGTTGTTCTGCTGAAAGCACGCAATGAGTATGCCAGCGAATCCTGATCGAATCCTGATCGAATCCATTCGTGTAGTGTTTCATTTTCCCGTATAAGATACGCAATCGAGAGGTTTTTTAATTGTTCAGCAGTTCGCCAAAATGGTGAATTCATCAATAAGGTCAAATGATTGGATAATGCAAGGAAAGCTCCGTTGCACCTACCGCAACAGCCGTTTGAAGGGTTATGGTCTAGAAGTGCAGAGGTTGATCTTGAGGCCTTTTCTCCTAGCACAGAACTGGACAGCTCTAGCGCAAAAGTGGGCAACGTCTTGTTCTACTAGCCTCGGAAGGCCTGGAAAAGGTTGAAGAGCTTAGATTGGGCTCTCTCCATATGTTAATGGGCACCGAACATTCGATAAGGGAACACGAGGGCAGGCGGATCACGGTACTCTGCCTCATTACCTCACTCACGGGTGGTGGTGCACAGATGATGCTGTACCGCCTACTGTCTCGCCTAGATCGTACAAGATTTAGGCCCCAGGTCGTCTCCATGATTGGGCCTGAATCTCAGGGTGAGACAATCCGTGCGCTTGGAATACCGGTACGGTCGTTAGGAATGTCTCAAGGCATGCCGAATCCTCTCGCTGTGCTCAAGTTGGCTCGATGGCTCAAGCAGGACAAGCCGGATGTAATCCAAACCTGGATGTATCATGCCGATCTGCTTGGCGAGCTGGCAGCACGTCTCGCTGGCGGCATTCCTGTCTCGTGGGGTGTTCATCACAGCGACCTGAGCTCAGAGGGGAACCGGAGACTGACGCTCCTCACGGTGAAGGCCTGTGCCTTCCTATCACGATGGCTACCGACGAAGATTGTGTGTTGCTCGGAAGCCTCACGCGAGGTTCACACCGCAGCGGGTTATGCCAACGAAAAGATGAGTGTGATCACGAATGGAGTTGATCCCGAACTCTTTCGACCGAATCCCGATGCGCGTGCGACCATTCGTCGGGACCTCGGTATTCCAGCCGATGCCCCGGTCATCGGCATGGTGGGTCGGTTTCATCCGCAAAAGGACCATTTCAATTTTGTTCAAGCCGCACAGCGGCTGTCCCAAACCCAGCCCAAGACCCGGTTTCTGCTTTGTGGTGACAATGTGACGTGGGACAACCCAGAGTTGGTCAAGTGGATAGAGGATGCGGGTATTCGAGAACGTTGTCTTCTGATTGGAACGCGTCAGGATATTCCCAATCTGACAGCTGCCTTTGACATTGCCACCCTATCGTCCATGGGGGAGGGCTTTCCAAACGTCATCATAGAAGCGATGGCATGCGCGGTTCCCTGTGTCGTCACCGATGTGGGAGACGCTGCCCGCATTGTCGCAGATAGCGGGACGGTCGTACCACGCCGCGACCCGCAGGCGTTGGCCGATGCCTGGCACGCCATGCTGAGGATGGATCGAACTACACGCGTACAACTGGGCCTGGCCGCCCGGCAGCGTGTGATGGACCATTACAGCTTGCCTAAGATTGTGTCCTGTTACGAGACTCTTTTTGAAGAGTTAGCCTGCGGAAGTAGAACTCAGGAACGTCTGTCCTCCCGGAGTGGCTATGTGCGGGATTAGTGGCTTCGTCGATACAGAACAGCGGCACAACAACAAGGCACTCCAGGAAATGGTGCTGCGTATGGCGAACACGCTTCGCCACCGGGGACCCGATGATGTGGGTGCCTGGGCAGATGAGGTCCAGGGAATTGCCCTGGGCCATCGCCGGCTGTCGATCCTGGATCTCTCCCCGTTGGGACATCAACCGATGCAGTCCGCCTGTGGGCGGTATGTCACGAGCTTTAACGGCGAGATCTACAACTTCAAAGGGCTTCGGGAGGAACTCGAGAGCTTGGGGCATCGTTTCCGTGGCCACTCAGACACAGAGGTCATGCTCTCTTGTATTTCTCAGTGGGGCATCGAATCAGCCGTCACGCGTTTCAACGGGATGTTCGCCATCGCGGTCTGGGATCGTGAAAAGCGGCTGCTCCATCTGGTTCGTGACCGTATGGGGGAGAAACCTCTCTACTACGGATGGGCCGGCAAGACATTCCTGTTCGCCTCCGAACTGAAAGCAATCCGAGCCCATCCACAGTTTCATGGTGTGATTGATCGCGGGGCCGTAGCGCTGTTCATGCGTCATCAATACATTCCCGCACCCTATTCCATCTATACCGGTATTTTCAAAGTGGTGCCGGGCACCATCGTGACCATCGCGCCGGATGCTTCCGCCTCTCTACAAGTCCGCCCCTACTGGTCTGTTGCTGTTGCCGCCGAACAAGCAAGAGCCGAGCCCTTCCGGGGAACGGCCATCGAGGCCATCACGTGCATGGATGAGTTGTTGAGGGACGCGGTCAAACTTCGCATGGAGGCAGATGTACCCTTAGGGGCCTTTCTCTCAGGAGGTGTGGATTCTTCTACCATTGTTGCACTGATGCAGGCACAAAGCGCAACGCCGATCCAGACTTTCTCGATCGGCTTTCACGAAGCTGCGTACAACGAAGCCCATCACGCCAAGGCGGTTGCCGGGCATCTGGGAACAGCGCATACCGAGTTGTATGTCTCGCCCGCGGAGGCCATGGAGGTTATCCCCCGATTGCCGTCACTCTATGATGAGCCGTTTTCGGACTCGTCCCAGATTCCCACCTATCTGGTGTCCGAGCTCACTCGGCGGCAGATTACGGTTGTCTTGTCAGGGGACGGAGGCGACGAGCTCTTCGGCGGATACGACCGCTATTTCTGGGCCGCCAACCTCTGGAGAAAAATCGGTGCTGTCCCCTTCCTAGTCAGGAGCCTTGTCGCACGTGGGCTCACGATGCTGTCTCCGAAAATGTGGGCATTACTCTATCGATGTGTGGCGCCGGTACTGCCCAAACGGCTCCGACTTCACAATCCCGGTGACAAACCGCATCAGCTCGCGGAGATTCTCACCGATGAGTCGTTGGAGGCGTTGTATTTAGCGACCGTGTCTCATTGTAAGAACCCAGCGTCCCTTGTTCTGGGTTCTGCAGAACCCCCGACCGTCCTGACCGATCGTGCCCAGTGGGATCGATCGCCGAATGTATTTGATCGCATGATGTTCCTGGATATGCTGAGCTATCTGCCGGACGACATTCTGGCCAAGGTTGACCGTGCGAGTATGGCGGTGAGCCTCGAGGCTCGCGTGCCGTTCCTGGATCATCGCGTCGTCGAGTTCGCTTGGCAGCTTCCGTTGTCAATGAAAATTCACGAGGGACAGGGCAAATGGATTCTGCGACAGGTCTTGAAGCGGTATGTCCCAGCCGCATTCCTGGAACGGCCGAAAATGGGTTTCGGCGTTCCGATCGACAGCTGGCTGCGTGGGCCCCTGAAGGAGTGGGCAGAGTCTCTTCTGGACGAAAAACGGCTGCTGGACCAGGGCCTCTTCAATCCCGATCCTATACGCCAACAATGGCGCGAACATCTCGCCGGCACATGCGACTGGCACTATTACCTCTGGGATGTGCTCATGTTTCAGGCTTGGTTGGAACAGGAACCGCAGGATTTGTAACACGTGGGGCCAGAAAAATCTCGAGGTTCGATTGCACGGGATCTTTGGTGATCCCCACGTCTGGCTGGTCACCTTGGTTCGGAGAAAAAACGGCCGTGTGCTCGGGCTGTAGGACACGCCGAGTGCGGGATACCAATGCCACATCTCTGACCCTAGTCTTTCATCATTGTTCTATTTATTCGATGAGTCCATTTCCTAACTGTGTCTTTCAAGCGATCGAGCAGGAAGGACAGAGGGGTCAGACCCCAACCCGTGCGGACCACTGCAGGGCCCTCTGGAATGTGCGGTGACGAGAAATTGATGACATATGATTTGATCATGAAGAGGGACAGATAACGAAGGGTCGCCATCATGGGAAAGCCAGACCATCCGGACATTCCAATGCCTCGCGCAATCATCATCGCCACCTATCTGGTGCTATTTGCGGAATTTACCCTGCTGCTCTATTCAGTCGATACCATCGCCTGGTTGGGCCAGGAGGACGGTCTCGTCGAGAATGCCGGGGCGCTCAGTTTCCTGCTCGCCGGCGCAGTCTTTCTTATGACTGCCTACCGGTCGTCGAGACTCCGCAGACAATGCGGCACCAACCACATTGAAGGCCCTCTGGCGCTGCTCGCCCTCGGAGCCCTCTGCCTCGTCTGTTTCGGCGAGGAAATTAGTTGGGGACAGCGGCTGTTTGACTATCCCGTCCCGGCTTGGCTCGCGGACATCAATCGACAAG
>Ga0224500_10001050_pt1 | contig 17187 bp, 18 predicted proteins | sample SF_Oct11_sed_USG_FD_168126 | JGI IMG/M metagenome (GOLD analysis project Ga0224500, IMG submission 168126) | Sediment microbial communities from San Francisco Bay, California, United States - SF_Oct11_sed_USGS_4_1 | ecosystem: Environmental > Aquatic > Marine > Sediment | place: USA: California... | reverse complement strand
GAGTTCGACGACCTGGTCGACGATCTGCGTGTGGGCGGACTCACAGGAATCAAATGCCGTCTCGGCGCCATCGGGCTCAAAGAAGCAATCGACCACCCCGGTGCCATCGGCCGACGGCAGATTGAGTGGCAGGCACTCCGGACCAAAAGCAGACTGGATTTCATCCAGCAGTGCTTTCAGGTCGGTTTCCTCGGCATCGATTTTGTTGACGATGATCATCCGGCACAGTCGCTGTTGCTTCGCGATCTTCATCATTCTGCGCGTTATCAGCTCGATACCCATTTGGGCGTTGATAACAATGGCGGCCGTGTCGGCGGCAGGCATGACCGATACGGCGCGACCGAAAAAGTCCCGGTAACCCGGTGTGTCGATCAAATTGACGTGAATGCCCTTGTGGTCGAGGTGACAAACGGCGGGATAAAGTGAATGGCCCATCTGCCGCTCACGGTCCGTGAAGTCCAGAACCGTGTCACCACTGTTTACGGACCCGCAATGGGGAATTGCGCCTCCTGCAAACAGGAGTGATTCAGCGAGCTGGGTTTTGCCCGAGTTGCCCGGCCCCACCAGGCACACATTGCGAATGTTTACGGAGTCATAGGGCATCGGTATTTTCCTTATCGCTTAGGTGCTGGCTTGAGCAAGGTTGAATCGAATTCGTATTTCGATCCGTTGATTGCTTCAAGATTGACCTCCCAGAGCTCTTCATCCGGCATCTGCGTTCTTTCCAGTCCGGGCAGCTCGCGCTCGTCATCGACCTGCAGTCCCCAAACGCGCACGTTACGGACTCCGACGACAGGGATGTGCTCGCGGTCAAATCGGGCGCGGATATCAGGGGCTACAGTGTCCCCCGCCCAGATGGCGTAGCCACACTCCACAATCGTCGCTAGTTGGGCAGGCATTGCATCCTGCGATGTTCTGCTGGCCATAAATCAGCCCCCGTATTGCTCTAGATTCACGGATTTATTGTTCCACCGGACCGCTACCCCCGGCATCGTGACATGTACCAATAAAAAGGGGTCAGAGCCCTTTTACTCTAGATCATTCAAAAGGGCTCTGACCCCTTTGGGGGGGAGGTGGGACAAAAGGGCTCTGACCCCTTTGTCACCTTTGTCAGTTGCGCTCGTATACGATTTTGCCGTTGACGATCGTCATGATGATTTGGCCCGTCAGGATGCGGCCGGGGGTGGCCTCGGCGAGTACGAAGGGATCGATATCCATAACGGTGAGGTCGGCCCATCGTCCTGCTGCAATGACGCCGGTGCTGTCTTCACGAAAACTCGCGAAGGCGGACCACGTGGAATAAGCACGCACAGCCTCATCGGCCGACACTCTTTGCTCGGCGTACCAGCCACCCTCGGGTTCCTGGTTCTTGTCCTGCCGCGTGATCGCCGAATGCAGGCCATAGAAGATATCGTGATCAGATCCCGGGTTATCGGAATTGAAGGTCAGCCGGGCACCCGACTCCCGCAAGGAGCGCCATGCATACGCGCCGAGTATGCGTTCCGAACCGAGCCTATCTTCCGCCCAGGTTTTGTCCTCCATCGCATGCGGCGGCTCCATCGACGCGATGATGCCGAGTTGCCCGAGACGCGGTATATCGTCGGGGCTCATGACCTGTGCGTGCTCGATACGATGCCGGTTCCCGGCCGTTGCCGGATCTTCTTTGAACACCGCCTCCAGGATGTCGATCGCCTCGCGATTGCCCGCATCGCCAATCGCGTGTATCGCAATCTGGAACCCGGCCTTCATCGCTTTCGCATTCAGTTCCTCGTTGAATCCGTAGCCGTCGCCGCTGATACCGCGATGGCCTGGTTTATCCGCGTAGTCGTAGAGCAGGCGTGCACCACGCGATCCCAGCGCGCCGTCGTAATAGGCTTTGACGGTGCGTGTCACCAGCATGCTGTCCGTATCACTGTCCGGACCTTTCTCGATCCACTTTCGAATCAGGTCTTCATCGCGCAATGACAACATCGCGTATACCCGTATCGGCAATTCATTGCGTGCTTCCAGCTCCTCGAGAATACTCATCTCCAGAGCGCCCAACCCGGCATCGTGCACGGCGGTATAACCATCTGCGGCCATTTGCTTCAGGCCGAGCAGAAACTGGTTCGTCAAAGTTTCACGGCTAGGCGCAGGGATGGCCTTGCGCAGCAGGTCGACGGCATTGTTCAGAAACAGTCCGGTGGGCTGACCGTCGTCGCCGAGACGCATCTCTCCGCCGACCGGTACGTCAGTGTCTGCGGTGATATGAGCCGCATCCAAAGCCTTCTGATTACCCCAGCCCGCGAAACTGTGCAGGCTGTCCATGAAGACGGGATGGTCGGGTACCGCCGAAGTCAGAAGCGCTTTGTCCGGATAGCGATTGGCCCAGGCACCTTCATCCCAGCCGCGACCGATGATCCACTCGCCCTTAGCAACGGATTTGGCGCGTTCGACGACCAGTGCGACGGCATCTTCTTCCGTTGCGACATCCACCAGGTTGACCTGGTCGAGCAAGGCGCCCAAACCAAAGACGTGCGTGTGTGAATCAACCAGACCCGGGATGACCGTCGCGCCGTGGAGGTCTATCAACCGCGTCGCTGCTCCCTGGTATGCCATTGCATCTTTGCCGCTGCCGACAAACAGGATGTCGCCGTCCTGTATCACGATCGCCTCGGCATCGGGATGCCAGCCACCTTCATCCCGCGGTGCGTTGCTGCTTGCCGTGCCATCCAGCGCGGGCTCGTCCCAGTCCAGTGTATATACGCGGGCATTGGTCAGTATGAGGCTGGCGCCTGAAGGTTTCTCGGCTTCAGGTTGCCCCTCGGCGCAGCCCGCCACCAATACCAGGAGAACGATAGCGGCTAACAGTGTCTTTTTTCTCATTATTCTTACCTAAATTGGTGGGGGAACCGATTCCTGCCCAGCGGGAATGTCGGCGCCATCCATTATAGAACGACGTTGCTCGCAAAGTTCGAACGCTGAGTACTTGTGCGTATTGGCTATTGTGACCAGAGGCGCAATAAATCGTGTGCTGTTCTTCAGTTCGACGGACGACAACCCATGCGAGTCAGGAAAAGAATAGGGTTACGGGCCAGGCCTCGGTCAGGAAGGCGAGTTCTTGCTTACTGGCTGGTGCTGATTCAAGTCATGAGTGTCGCCAGTTGCACCGGCACCGTCGAAGTGCCCGATTCGCAAGAGGCTGTACCTTTGTTTCGGCAGATTGATGCGAAGGTTGCGAAAAGTTTCGCTACAAAAGCACGGCTGACTGAGGTCGAAACAGCCCTTTTCCGAGCCGAAGTTGGTGCAATTAGCGTTGGTCGATTTGATCAGGCATTTGACGCAATGTTCACGGAAACGACGGTTGCTCCGAATTGGCCACCCTGGCAGCGAGTCGATATGAACCATGTCGATGGCATTGTTCAATTAGAAGAGGCCATAGCCGACATCGAACTCGGGAACGATGCGGGTATACCTGACCTCGTCCAGGTGACGTACAAAGCCTGCCTCTACGATAACCGTGCGAACGTTGTGCAATGCTGGGATTCCTCAGCGTCCCAGGCTCATAAACGCAATGTCGGAGAATGTCTGACCGACATGAGCGTGTGCATTGGCCGCCAACTGGAAATCACCGTGCGCGACGCCGTTGCCAGGATGATGGTCCAGATAGAGAACGATCCGGTCGTCAGGACATGGGCAAGTCAACAGGCCACGAGAGAAGCAAGACCGTGAACATAGAACGCGCGATCATCGTGCTATTTCTCACAGGCTCTCTCGTTGTACCGCCGCCAGCGGCTACGTCGGCGGAGAAAGACACAGAAATACAGGCCGCACAGAACATCGGACTATTGTGGTGGCCAGCGGACCCGGCGCAATCCATGTACTCATTTTCGAAAGATATAGACAGATGCCTCACGCAACATCTTTTGAAGGCCGTTCCTCAATTCACACTGCTGCGACATGAAACGGTCCAGGACATGCTCTATCCCTTGATGGAGCCGGGCACGCAGCCCGAAAACGAGCATGACTTTGCTGCACTGCTGCGGCGGGAGGACGTGCGCTTGCGCCTTGCCGACAAAGGTGTGCGATTCCTTGTCGCTTTCTCCGGCAGCACTCGCTCCGAGGACTGGCAGGGCGGCATTTTTTGCGGCGGTGGCTACGGCGGTGCCGGGTGCCTGGGCTTCTCCTGGGCTGATAAAGAGACCGCCCTGGATGCAGTTCTGTGGGATCTCGCCGATATTGATAGTCCGGAACTCGCTCAGGCGAGCGAATCCGGCACCTCGATAATGCCAGCCTTCCTTTTGCCGATACCAATACCGGCCAGCACACAAGCTGGCGCGTGCCGGGAGTTGGGGCAACGCATTTCGACGATCATTAAAGAAAAACCGGATGTGCAGAACATCAATTAGCATCGGGCCTTGGCGGCTACTCGTTGATCGGCGCCGCAAGTAAATCAGTCAGTGCGATTTCAAGGTCATCGGCCAGGACTGTCATCGCCATGTGCGTAATTTTTGCGAGACGTTCTTCAGTCGGCCAGATAAACGTTCTTCCGGTTGCCCTGCCTCTGGCCGTGCGCTCCTCATTTCCGGCACGCAACACCAGTTCAATCTCAACGGTCATGTCCCAGTAAAGCAATGTGGATGGCGTTGTAGCATCGAAAACGCGAATTCCACAAAGGATGTTCGGGAGCGGCTCGATTGCAGCTCGCTGGCCGAGAAGACTGTCGGCTTTCGCTTGTACGAGCTCGCGAATTATCTGGTCCTCAGGCGGTTCAAAGCGAATATTGCCCATGGATACCTCCAAAGCAGTCCGCTCCCGTCTCGCAGTTTGCCGGATGTCGTAAACCTCGACTATTACCGTCCTTTGCGGGTTGGCCGCTGCTGAAACGTAGGCTTGTGCATCCACCGTCAGCACGGTAACTTCGCCGACATCCGCGCAGCCTGACATAACGAGCATGGAAACGAAGCAGGCTGTCGCAGCACCGATGGACGGACGCCCTGAATTGTGTTGTCCCATGCCGGTGCCTTTATGCTTTCCGCCTTACGCGCAGCGGTATTTGGCGGTCGCACGCAATAACAAGCAATACGGAGACACACGGATTGCGGTCATTCACAGGCCCGTGTTCCACTAACTCGCAGCATGGGCAAATGCAGGCTTGACGAACAGTCAGATCTGCAACCGCACGGGACCTCGCTTCCTCCGAGAAGCCCCCATCGACTCCCCGAAGGACCCAAGAACGCCGCGTCGCCCACCTGCAGGAAGGTCTCAATTTGGGAGGACGACATGATGAAAAAGATATTATTACTACTTCTGATGGTAGTGGTTTCTAGTTGCGGTGGTAGCAACGGTAGTGCTGGACCCAACCAACCTCCTGTAGCCAATGTATCGCCAGGCGGTATCTGGAGCGGTCCTGATTCAAGTGGCCGGGACATAATTGCACTGATTACCGAGGCAGGGAGATTCCACTTTATTAACGAAGATCTTAGCCAGGGATCCGGTGTTCTGAGTGTGACTAACGGCAATCAGATCAGCGGCAACTTTCAACTGGTGACCCAGCTCGGGTTTACCTTTGTGGATGGAACGACAAGCGCCAACTGCACATTTACAGGAAGTGTTGTCGAACGGCAGACCATTACCGCATCCGTGAACTGCACGACAACGGCTGGTTTGCAGACCCAGGTAACGGCGACGCTGGCGTATGAAGCGCTTTACGATCGCGATTCGTCGTTGGCAATGGTCAGTGGCAATTACCAGGCGGTGCAGGAAGTCCTGAATGTTGCCGGTGATGGAACTATGTTTAGCCAGAATGCCGGGACCGGCTGTGTGGTGAACGGTCAGATCGCCATCATTAACGCCGCATACAATGCTTACGACGTTTCCTTCACCTACAGTAACTGTGACGGACAAGAAGCCATCCTGAATGGCTCGACTTTCACGGGGCTGGCGTTACTCGATAATACCGCGCTGCCAGAAGAAATTGGCATCGCCGTAACCGGTGACGTCGCAGGTGTCCATGTCTCGTCAGTTCTTATACTGGAGAGAATTTGAGGCGCCTAGCTCGGAAAATCGCGCGCCTCAAAAGCGTGCTTCTGCTGCCGTTGTTCGCATTTTCTTGTGCGTCCTACCACTCGCCGATTTATCAGAATTATGCCGAGTGGGCTGCTCCTGGAACTGACATGGCCGGGAGCGATGTTGTGATATTCGACTGGTCGCACGAGCCAGGCGTAATTACGAAAGTGGACGGAAATGATCTGGGACCCGGCTACAAGAAGGCGACCTTATTGCCGGGACCGCATGTAATCGAATACGTCTACTACGCTGCGAATTTCGGCGAGCATCCCGAGGGTCGCATCGAAATCGATCTTGCTGCGGGCCACTCATACTGTTTCGATCTCGATCTTTGCTTCTGGTGCAATCCCCGAAAATACGCCGTTTGGGTTGATGACATTACCCTGGACAAAATCGCCTGGGGCCAGCATCGGGACTGGCCCTCGTGGTGGCTGTAATAACGGAAGTACCGACCCGTTACTTCAAGAGCGGCTCGCGTACCAGGCAACCACGACAGGATCTGCCGTGATGCGCTCCTCGTGTTTTGCGAGCGCCGGAGCCAGTTTTTGCACAAGACCTTGCGGAATATGATCCAGCGCACCGGACTGCAACCAGCGTGTCTCTACAAACACCTTGAGATCGGCCACCGTCAGTCGCTTATCGGCAAAGTATTTTCCGCCACCGCGCTTCAGGAGATCGTCCATTCCGCGCAGGAAAATCGGCAGCCAGCCCTCTACGAGTTTCTCGCGGGCCTCACGCAGTTCGTCGCCCTGAAGCCCGATCGTCCGCCCGATGTGATGGCTGAGATCCTCGGCGGCACCCATGGCTTCGTCGCAGTACAGGGCTTGCGTGTTGTTCTCTGGATAAAGGCCACCCTGTTTTCCCAGGTAGCGAAGCATGGCGTTCGACTGCGTGACTTGCTTGCCATCGATCTCAAGTACCGGCAGAGCATTGAAGCGTGCGCTCTTGCGCACCTCGCCAAAGTCCTTGAATGAAATGCGATGGTCCTCGAACTTGATGCCTGCGGCATGAAACGCAATGCGGACCGACTCGCCGCGTCCACCGTCGAAATCGAAATACGTGAGTTTGTAGTTGGGCATAACGGCTCTCCTGAAAGTGGTCGCCACTTTATCACTTTGTATCTGGTGCCGAGCGATAGATGGCTGGAAAATTATTTCCGACCAAACGCAGGTATCCCGATCGCGCCGCAATCGGCTATTGCACGACTTCCCCGGACTGTTTCGCCAGCGCAGCATCCAGCATCTTGATCAAAGCTTCGCGGTCGTAGCTGAATTTTTGATCATGGTTCTGTTCGACCATGCGCTCGATGGCACGGCTGATAGTCCAGTAGGCCTGTTCCTGCGTGGGAACAGTCAGGTATCGCGGTTTGGGGTTGTCATCGAACAGGGCTTTCATTACCGCTTCCGCGACTTCCGCGGGGTTGCCATGATCGTTCTCAAAAAGACCTAGCCAATCGACGGTTTCATCCATGGCGCCCTTGAGTTGCGAGTCATCGGCGGAAAGGTTTCGTTTTTCCATCCGCTCCAAAGCGCTCTTGCCAATATTGGAACGGTAGGCGCCCGGCTCGATCAGGCTGACCTTCACACCGAACGACTTCATTTCATCGGCCAGCGCATCCGCAAAGGCTTCCATGGCAAATTTGGTCATGGAGTAAGGCCCCCAGGTTGCCGATGACAGCGTGCCGGAAATAGAACCGACGATGCTGATGCGGCCCTGCGACTCGATGATCAGTGGGGCAAAGGCCTTGGTAACGCGGTAGGGACCGTAGACATTGACGTCCATCTGAAAGTCAAAGTCCTGTTCTTCGATTTCTATTAGCGGTTGCACGACTACTACGCCGGCATTGTTGACCAGGCCATACAAGCCGCGACCGGCTTCTGTGATGGTCTTTACTGCCGCATCGATCTGGTCTTGTTTGTTGACATCCAGCCGCACGCCCTGGATATTTTCGATCGCATTGAGTTCCTCCAGGTCCTCGTCCTTGCGCGCGCCTGCGTAAACGAAATATCCGCTTGCGGCCATCGTCTCGGCCATGACGCGGCCGAGACCGGAACTGGCGCCGGTGACCAATACCGCTTTTTGGTCAGCGGGCGTATCGGAATTGGCAAACGCCTGCCCTGCCAGGATCGTGATGAGCAGAATGGTGAGAGTGCGATTCATAGGTTCCTCCGGCGCCGGGGTGGTCCGGCAAATGGCATATGGCGAACACCGCCGCTATTCCCGGATCCCCTCGAGACCCATAAAGAACGCGTAGTAGAGCGAGGTATCTTCAATCCGGCGGAAGCGTCCGGTTTTGCCGCTATGGCCGGCCGACATGTCGGTCTTCAACACCAGCATTTTGTCATCGGTCTTGTACTCGCGAAGCTTGGCGACCCATTTTGCGGGTTCCCAGTATTGCACCTGCGAGTCGTGCAGGCCGGTGGTCACCAGGATGTTCGGATAGTCCATCTTCTGTACGTTGTCATAGGGCGAATACGACTTCATGTAATCGTAGTATTCCTTTTCGTTCGGATTGCCCCATTCGTCCCACTCGCCAGAGGTCAGGGGAATGTCGGCGTCCAGCATGGTCGTAACGACGTCGACAAACGGAACGGCCGCCAGCACGCCGTTGTACAACTCCGGCGCCATGTTCAGCACGGCGCCCATCAGCAGTCCGCCTGCGCTGCCGCCCAACGCGTAGAGATGCTCGGGAGATGTATAGCCTTCGGCGATTAGGTACTTCGACACATCGATAAAATCCGTGAACGTGTTCTTCTTATTCAGTTGCCGCCCGTCGTAATACCACTCGCGGCCCAACTCGGAACCACCTCGAATGTGTGCAATGGCGTAGATGAAGCCGCGATCGAGGAGGCTTAGCCTGTCCGTGTTGAAGTTCGGTTCGGTGCTGGAACCGTACGAGCCGTAGGCATACTGCAGCAACGGGTTCCGGCCGTTCTTTTCCATGCCTTTTCGATACACAATGGACACCGGGACCCGGGTGCCATCCCTTGCTGTCGCGAACAGGCGTTCAGTGCGGTAATTGTTGCTGTCAAAGTTGCCGACGACCGGTTGCTCGCGAATGAGCTTCTGCTCGTCCGTTGCGAGGTTGATATCGTAAGTCGACTTGGGCGTAGTCATGGATTCGTATACATAGCGAAACCAGTCTGTATCGAACTCGTAATTGTCGTTCGAGTACGCTGTGTACACCTCCTCGCCGAAATCGACGCGCTTGATTTCGCCCGATTCGCGATTGATCACTTCCATCTGCGTGAGGCCATTTTCGACGATGGATATAACCAGGAAATCCGCAAACACATCGACGTCTTCAATAAGCGCATCGTCCCTCTGCGCGACAATCTCTTTCCACGCGTCCTTTGACTTGTTGTCGAGTGGCGCTTCCATCAGTCGGAAGTTCTTTGCACCTTCGTTGGTCAGGACGTAAAAGCGGTCGCCACCGTCGGTGACCAGGTATTCGTGGTTAGCTTCGCGGGGCAGAAACACAGTCGCACTGTCCTCCGGAGTATCCGCCGACAGATAGCGAACCTCGGTAGACAAAGTTTGCGTGCTTACCAGGTAGAAATAGGAGGATGACAGCGACTTGGTGACATACAGGTAATTGGTCTCGTCGGCTTCCTCGTATACCAGCGTGTCGGTTGCTTCACCCAGCGTATGGCGGAACACTCGATACGAGCGCAGCGTTTCCGGGTGCTGCTTGCCGTAAAGCACGGTCCGACTGTCGTTGGCCCATTCGAAATTGGCCGTCATGTCGTCAATCCGGTCTGGCAGTAATTGGCCGGTTTCCAGGTCGAGAAAATACACGTCATAGAAGCGGCGGCCGACGTCGTCCACAGCATACGCCGCAATACGATGGTCGGGGCTCACGTCAAAACTGACTAACGAGAAATAGTCCGCATCGCCGGCAAGCTTGTTCACATCGAGCAGGATTTGTTCCGGCGCATCGAGGGAGCCCTTCTTCCGGGCGTAAATCGGATACTCGCCACCCTCGACGTAACGGTAATAATAGAAATACTCGCCTCGCCGGTAGGGCGCCGACTCATCGTCCTGGGGCAGGCGCGCCTTCATTTCCTCAAGCAGCACACCTTGCAGGCCCTTGAAGGGCGCCAGCATCTCTTCCATATGGGCGTTCTCAGCCTCGAGATACTGTATGACCTCGGGGTTCTCACGCTCACGCAACCAGAAATAATCATCAACGCGAGTATCGCCGTGCAGTTCCAGGGTGACCGGTCGTTTTTCCGGCGCCGGCGCCGGCGCCGAGGGCTCATCCTGCGAGCACGCGAACAAGGTCAGACAAAGGAATGCGAAGTGAACAGGGTTCTTGAATAACGCCATCATCGAATCGTCCGGGATTATGGGTACAGGCTCCATTCTGACGGCTCAGCCGTCATTTGGACAAGGTCAAATGCCGAATTCACATTGTGTGCAGATACAGGTCGCCGTCCACATCCGAAATGGTGCGCGCCACACACTCGTATTCCGATGACTTCGCCGCAACGAAGGCGCGATTTTATCAATATTGCTCAAAGGGTTGCTGCGGCCTACAGCAAAGAGGTCATCAGCATATAGTCTTCGCGGGCCTCAAACTGAACGTTCGAATAAAGCCTTTTCGCCTGGGCATTCGTTCTTGCTACTTCCAGATGCAGCGCGCGCACGCCCATGACTTTCGCCTCGGCCCTGATTAACTCAAGGACCCTGGTTCCAAGCCCGCGTCCACGAGATTCAGGTCGAATATAGAATTCATCAACAAAGGCATCGTTGCCTCGGAACTCAATGCTGTAACCGATACAGATGGCGATATAACCGGCGGGTTCCGAGCCGTCGAAGATCAACCAGATTTTTCCCCAGGTATCGTCACTGGCCAGCCGGCGCAGTGTCGACACACGCTCGTCGTCGCTCATCTCCAGGCTTTCGTGCTGATGAAACGCGCGCACCAATGGCAGCAACACGTCGATGTCTTTCTCGGTTACTGGTTCTATCAATATTGCTATACCGTGTGCAGATACAGATCGTAGTCCACATCCGAAATCGTGCGCGCCACGCGCTCGTATTCCGATGACTTCACCGCAACGAAAGTTCGATGCATGTCCTCGCCCAGTGCCGATTTCAGGAACTCCGAATTTTCCGCTGCATCGATAGCAGATCGCCAGTCTCTCGGTATGACTGTGGATTGCCGATCGCCTTCATCGTAGCCGTTGCCGACCGTTGGCGGACCCGGGTCGATCTTGTTTTCAAGTCCATGGCGCATCGCCGCCAGGATCGTTGATGCGACGAGGTAGGGATTTGCATCGACGCCCGAAGGGCGATGTTCAATGCGGCGAGCAGACACCTCTCCAGCCGGAACACGTAGCGCGACCGAACGATTATTCACGCCCCAGTTTGCAGACACCGGCGCGTAACTCTGGTTTGAATACCGTCGCCAGGAATTGGCGTGCGGCGCAAAGACCAGCATCGATTCACCCATCGTTGCGCGCATGCCGCCGATCGCGTGCAGGAGCTTGTCGTTCCAGTCGCCTTCCTTGCTTTCCGAAAACAGATTTCGGCCCTTGCCGTCCTGCATTGAAACGTGAAAATGCATGCCGCTTCCGGCGTAGCGCTCTATCGGCTTTGCCATGAAACAGGCGGTCACGCCGAAACGACGTGCCGCCAATCGAACGATGCGCTTCAGTCGCATGAGATCGTCGGCAGCGTGCATGACGTTCTTCCGGTAACGCAGCGTGAACTCGTACTGGCCCGGCGCGTACTCGGAGATTACCGTTTCGGCGTCGATTCCGGCCAAAGCGGCACCGGCATAGACATCCGAAAACAGGGGTTCCATGCCGTGCATGTGATCGACTGAGTAAACCTCCGTCTTGTACGACGTCCGTCCGTCGAGCACGGCGTCGGCGGGACGTACCCGGCCTTCCGCATCACGGTCATTGGCCAGGAGGAAGAACTCGAGTTCGAACGCGGCGGCCGGATACAGTCCATCGGCGGCCATTGCGTCAACCTGTACCTGCAGCGCATGACGAGGATCGGACGACATCGGCCTGCCGTCCAGCTCGTAAAGCGACATCAGGAACTCGCCACGTGGCGGGCTGGTGCCGTGCATCGGCGCCAGGGTTCCGGGAATAGGCCACGCGCGGCGGTCCGCATCGCCCTGGTCCCAGATCAAGCCGGTTTCATGAACATCCTCGCCGCAAATATCAAGCCCGAGCACGGAAATCGGCATGAACCGGCCGTTCTCATAAGCGGACAGTAATTCACTGCGACGGATGATCTTGCCGCGACCGATACCGTTGCTGTCGTGCAAGACAATATCAAATGCCTCGATCTCGGGATGAGCTGCAAGAAAGGCTTCCGCTTCCGCAACAGTCGAGCCCGACGGGCTTAAGTCTTTAGTACTCATGCCCCCGGATCATACCCGAAACCGGTTAAAGAGACCTGCAACGCCGGGCAGGGAATAAGGGCATAATACGATGGAAGCTGCAAAAGTATCTGTGCAGCAAGACAGTCAGGATTATCGCCCCCGGGGTTAATTCCGTATCAGGCATTGAGGTTCAATGATTATGAGCAAAACGCGGCTCGACCCCGCTTTCCTGCGGCAACAAATTGTCGGCGTGGATTCCACCTTTGAGACGCCCTTTGGTGAGCGGCTGATGGTCTATTGTGATTACACGGCGTCCGGCCGCTGCCTGCGATTCGTCGAATCGTACCTGCGCAGCCTGCAAAGTATTTACGCGAATACACACACCGAGGACGACATCACCGGCCGCAGCATGAGCCATTTGCTGCACGAGGCTGAGGATGTCATCAAGGCGTCGGTGAACGCGGGGCCGGAAGGCCGCATCATCGCTTGTGGCACCGGCGCGACCGGGGCAATCGACAAGCTACAGCAAATCATCGGAGTGACACTGCCTCCTGCAACACGTAAGAACCTCGAAGGCATACTGGACACCGAAGCGCTGGTGAAGTCGCAACCCGTCGTATTTATCGGGCCTTACGAACATCACTCCAACGAAATCTCCTGGCGACAGTCAATCGCGAAAACGATACAGGTGCGCCTGGATGCCGCAGGTCGCATCGATCTCGATCACCTCGAAGAGTTACTGCAGGACCCGCGCTACACAAATCGCAAGCGCATTGGATCTTTTTCCGCCGCGTCGAATGTAACCGGGATGCGTTCGGATGTGCGCAAGATCGCGGCGTTGCTCCACAAGTACGACGCGATCGCGTGCTTTGATTTCGCGGCCTGTGCGCCCTACGTCGACATCGACATGAACCCGGAGCCCCGGTACGAAGGCGACGATCCGAGCATCGACGCGATTTTTATTTCTCCACACAAGTTTCTTGGCGGACCGGGATCGAGCGGCGTCCTGATTTTTAACGAGCGTATCTACGATCGTGATTTGCCACCCAGCGTTGGCGCGGGCGGAACCGTCGACTACGTCGGTATGACGGATCAGGACTTTATTCCACGCGTCGAGGAACGCGAAAAAGCCGGCACGCCCGGCGTGTTGCAGACGCTCAAGGCGGGGCTGGTGTTCCAGATCAAGGATGCGGTCGGTACTGACGTGATTCACGATCGTGAACAGCTCTTTACCGATCGTGCATTGCGCCGTTGGGGCGAGGAGGAGAATATCGAGGTCCTGGGCAACCCTGACCCCGGCAGCCGCGTCGGCATTATTTCATTCAATATCAAGGATTCAAGCGGCCGGTTCCTGCACCATAAATTCCTGACCGTCCTGTTGAATGACCTTTTTGGTATCCAGTCGCGAGCCGGGTGCTCCTGTGCCGGTCCGTATGGCCACCGCCTGCTGGAAATCGATGAACTTACGTCCGAAAAGTATCGATCGGCTGTCAAGCAGGGACACTGCGGTATCAAACCGGGCTGGTGTCGAGTCGGATTGCACTGGGTCATGGATGATGCCGAGTCTGACTACGTTATCGAAGCCGTTCGTTTCCTGGCGCGTCATGGCCATCACTTCCTGAGCCTCTACGATTTTGATCTTGCTACGGGCACCTGGGCCCACAAGCATGCCACTGGTGAACTGCGGCGGTTCTCGCTGGACGACGCGCTCGCTAACCAGGAGGGCGAGCCCGCGGTACTCTCTCTCGCAGTGCGCCAGCAGCTATATCGCCATTACCTGTCCGAGGCTCACAGGATCGCGGGGCAGCTCAGGAATGAGCCCGAGGCAAAACTGGTTTCGCTGTCCGGCGATCTCGCCGAATTGCAGTTTTTCGCCATGCCTAAAGACGAGCGGAAGCCGCACTAGAAAATAATAGTCGCGGCACGGATCGTAAATTGAGTCCCCGCTCAAAATTGTAAATCCGAAAAACTGCGTGGCAGTATGAACACAACCAAATGAAGGAGAGTTCTTATGAGCATTGCACGCACTACGGAAATTACATCGTCGTCCGACACGAGCTTCGAAGACGCTGTAAGAAAGGGCATTAAGCGCTACGCGAAGACCATTGATAATGTCGAAGGCGCCTGGATCAAAGAGCAAAAGGTCGTTGTCAAGAACGGCGATATTTCTGAATATCGAGTTACGATGAAAGTCAGTTTCATACTCAAAGACTAATGACACGCGTTATTTCACAAAAAGGGAGTTAAAAAATGGCAGGAAAGTTTGAATGCTACAAAGACAAGGCGGGCGAGTTTCGTTTTCGACTCAAGGCCGGAAACGGTGAGACCATACTCTCAAGCGAAGGCTATAGCAGCAAGTCGGGCTGTGAGAGCGGCATAGCTTCCGTCAAGAAGAACAGCAGCAACCCGGATCGGTTTGAAAAGACAGAAACCGCAGGTGGTAAGTTCCGCTTCAATTTGAAAGCGTCCAATGGGCAGGTAATTGGTACCAGCCAAAATTACGCGTCGGCCGCGACCCGTGACAGTGGCATCAAGAGCGTTGCGAATTCTGCGCCGGATGCAAAGGTTGTCGAAGAGAGCTAGTTAGCCTGCAATGCCCGTGCTTCGGCGCGGGCATTGTTTGCTCCGTAAGTAAAAGTCTACATAGAGGAGGCAGGGAAATGGGATTGTTTGATTTTGCTAAGGATGTTGGGCGCCAGATTTTCGATACGGACGCGGAAGCCGCGGACAATATCAAAGAGCATCTTGAGATCAAGTTATCGGGAATAAAGAATATTACAGTCGATTTCGATGACGGCGTCGCAACGGTTTGTGGTGAGTGCATTAATGAAGCAACCCGGAATAACGCGATACTCGTCGCTGGTGACGTTAAGGGTGTAACAAAGGTGGTCGCCGACGGCCTCACGTTTCCGAAGCCCAAGCCCGAAGAGCCAAAGGAAATCGTTGAGTACTATGAAATTGTTAGTGGCGACACGCTTGGCAAGATCGCGAAACGATTCTATGGCGATGCGTCGAAATACACACGCATACACGCGGCCAACAAAGAGCTGATACCTGACCCGAACAAGATTTATCCGGGCCAGAAAATCAAGATTCCACGCGACTGACGATTAGCCCTGCATTTTGGCGCAGGGCTGAAATCCAAACGCCTTCTGCATGATGATCCCTGCAGGGCAGAAACCGGTAAACGATTGCTGGAACAGGTTTGCGCCGACGAACACGGTCAGCCATATAAAACCCGGATGGACGAAGTAAGTCAGGACCACGGACAACAAAACCATAAAGCCCGCAAACGCCTCAACGGCACGTTCGAGTGACATTTTCTTTTGCACTTTCGATCTCCTTAATAACTGTATTTGAATCGCAGGTATGCATTGCTGGCATCCTGCAACTGATTGAAAAAAGTATGCTCGTCACTGCCACCGAACAGATTTGCACCGGCTGTCAGTGACCATGTGTCGCTGTGTCGGTAGGTGAAAACCGGTCGCAGGTAAAAGTCACTGTCGCTCGGCGAAAAGAATGTAAACAGGGACCAGGTGTACTTGTCTCGGCCAGCGCGGTAGGTCAGCCGGTTCGTCAGCAAATGCCGAAATTCGTCCGGCTCATATTGCGGGTAGGGCGAATTCGCCATCAGCGCATCATGATCGAGCGTCCACTCGATGTAGTACTGCAGGCCAACCGTAAAGTTCGGTTTTGCCTCCCACTCATATCCAAGCAGGAAACGAAGCTGGTCATTCGGTAATAGCGGATCATTGCCATCACGATCGTCGCGTGAGTCGTACCAGGCCAACTCGGTGTTAAAGAGACCCGGCCCGGCCGGTTGCCGGAGACTTGCGCCAACGGAAGTCATCGGTGCGAAGGTCGCTTCGAAAGACGTCGTCATGGCGTTTGGCTGCTTGAAATATCCGTTGTAGGCATAGACGGCGTACTCGCGACCGTCGACGGTCTTGAAAAGACGCAATGCGAACTCGCCGTTTGAGAACGATTCCTTGGGCTCAATCGCGGACAGGTGTGGATCGGGCGCAACATTGCCACCGGCCAGCGGGGAAAAGAAGGAGTAACGCTCGCCCGTAAGGTAGACGTCGGGCTCGAAGACCGGTGTCCACGCGAAATCGATGTTGATGGCTGGCGAGTATCGCGTGATACGGAACGAGTTACCTGGCGCCTTCAGGTACTCATCGTCGCGGCCCGAGAAAAATGACACAAAGTCTTTCGGGAACAGGTCATTGAGAAATACGAGGTCACCCGTGCCCCAGGTCTGCACCTGTCGCCCGATTTTCACATCCACACCAGCACCCATCGGGAATGCGAGGGTCAGATCGCGCACATCGATCAGCCACTCGTTCTCGATTCCATCGTAGCCTGCGTCGGCTTTGAAGCTCAGAGTGGATGATCCGGGCTGCCACCGGCTTTCGACCCGCCAACGCAGGTCCTCGAGCGTGTTTGACTCGTCAATGAGGGGGTCGGAACTGAAACGCGTGCCAAGTCCCGCCTCGACAAAGCCGCTCCAGCGGCTGACCTTTTCTTCGTCGCCCCAGCCTTCGTCATCCCACAGGTCATCCTGCGCAAGGGCGGCAAAAGGCATCAGCAATAACGGGAGAAATACTTTCACGGCGTCGGGTCGAATCAATTGGCTTTGTGCTGCAGCCATTCTCGCGGCGGATTGCGGAGTGACCGTTCAGTAAAAACGTCCTCCGGAATGCCGACATCGTAGGCGATGTAGCGGAACTGCATGTCCGTCTTGCCACCCGAAAGCAGGTCCGATACCCGGCTTGTGGTAACCGTGGGATGGCCGC
>Ga0224500_10001048_pt1 | contig 17190 bp, 14 predicted proteins | sample SF_Oct11_sed_USG_FD_168126 | JGI IMG/M metagenome (GOLD analysis project Ga0224500, IMG submission 168126) | Sediment microbial communities from San Francisco Bay, California, United States - SF_Oct11_sed_USGS_4_1 | ecosystem: Environmental > Aquatic > Marine > Sediment | place: USA: California... | reverse complement strand
TATCTGTTGGTCGTCAACGGCAGCCGACTCTACGCGTTGCAGCCAGACATGGCTGCGGAAGCGCGTCTGCTGCTCGGCAGCAAGGACGATAGCGAAGTCGCGGCCTGGTTGCACAAAGCAGGACTGGATCATCCGCAGGAGATCGACGACGAGCCGCTCGCCCCGATGCGTCCGCATGCGCTCTCGCTCGCGGTAGCGCAGAAATGTAATCTGGGTTGCACCTACTGCTACGCGCAGCAAGGCGCGTTCGGTGGCCAAGCCAAGGAAATGCCACTCGAAACTGCGTGCGCGGCCGTAGATCTGTTGATGAAGGAAGTGAAGCCGGGCGAGAATGTGACCCTCTCGTTCCTTGGTGGCGAGCCGATGCAGAACCGCAAGGTGATCCGCGCAACCACCGAATACGCGGTGCGTGAAGCGGCCGCGCGTGAGGCACGGCTCGGCCTCTCCATCACTACCAACGGCACGTTGCTCACTGAATCGGACGCCGAGTTCTTCGAGGAACATGGCTTCGCCGTCACTGTGAGCATGGACGGTCAGCCCGCCGTGCACGACCGCCTGCGTCCCTACAAGAACGGACGCGGCTCGTTCGACCACATTGTCGAGCGTATCGCGCCGCTGCTCGGGAGGCAAGGCGCAATGCAGGTCTCTGCGCGTGTGACGGTGACGCCGTTCAATCTCGATCTGGTGCAGACGCTGGATATGCTGATCGGTATGCGATTCCACAGTGTCGGGTTCTCACCCCTGCTGCGATCTTCCTCCGGAACCGGTGAACTCGACAAGAAGGGACTCGAGGCGATGCTGGAAGCGATGATTGCCTGCGGCCTTTCCTTCGAACAGCATGTGCTACGCGGTGCGCGCTATCCCTTTCTCAACATGATCAACGCACTGCGCGAGCTGCACCGCGGCACGCACAGGCCTTACCCGTGCGGCGCGGGCGCCGGGTACTTCGGCGTATCGGCGGAAGGCGATCTGTCCGCTTGTCATCGTTTCGTCGGTGATACGCAGGGACAATTCGGCAATATCGCAACTGGCGTGGATAAGCAGCAACAAACCCTCTGGCTCGCGGAGCGTCACGTGCACCGACAGTCGCCCTGCTCCACATGCTGGGCGCGCTACCTATGTGGCGGCGGCTGCCATCACGAAGTGCTCGAGCGCGGCCGTCCCGCCTGCGATTTCATCCGCGGCTGGCTGCATTACACGATTCAAGCGCATGGCCGTCTAGCGTCGTTGGCGCCCGATTGGTTCACGGGCCATCGGCCGGCATTGTGGGCAACGGACGAGGCCACGACGCGGTGAGCGGGGGACACGAATACGATGTGATGGTCACCGGTGCCGGTCCAGCCGGTACGTGCGCGGCTATCGGCCTGCGGCGGTTAGGGTACTCGGTCGTGCTACTCGAACGACAAATATTTCCGCGCCCACATATCGGCGAGTCGTTCACGCCCGGCATAGCTGCCATTCTCAAATTTCTCAGTCTCGGCGGCATCCTTGACGCGCTTCCAAAAATCGAATCGACCGGGACGTTGCGAAGATGGGAGCACCGCACAGAATCACAGTTGCTTCCGTCAGGCGGGGGATTCGTCACCGACCGCGGTATATTTGACATGCAGATGCTGTGTGCCGCGCGAGAGCACGGCATCGAATGCCGCCAGCATCTAAATGCCACCGCTCAGCGAGTCGGAGATGTATGGCAAACCGCCATTGCCGGCGAGCACGGCGCCGAGCATATCAGTGCGCATTTATGGATTGACGCGCGCGGCCGCCAACCCGCGCAGGCCAACCGCTATATTCTGACCGCACCCGCCGCCATCTCCTTATGGGCGGAATTTGAGTACGGCCTAATACAGGATCCTCTCCTTTCGCGCATGGAAGCGTTGCACGAGGCTTGGTTGTGGGGTTCGACGACGGCGGCTGGCACCTATCGCGTATTGGCGGTTTCCGACCCCGCAGTGCCCCGTACGGTAACATCGGGGTCTCCATCGGCCTGGCTGCGCGAGGCGCTGGCGCGCAGCACACTGCTGCGCGGCTATGCTGATAAACCTCTGGTCAACCGTCTGGGACACTGCGCCGCGGGGTCCTACATGCACGCCGACCCATGGCAACCTGGTTTCATGAAAGTAGGCGATGCCGCCTTCGCGCTTGATCCACTTTCTTCGGCTGGCGTGGAGAAGGCGATGCGCCATGCATTGCACTGCGTCGTTGCCGCACACACGCTGCTCGACGATCAGCGAGCAGCCCAAATCGCGCGCAACTTCTATCTGGACCGATTGCTGGAGTCAGTCGCCAATCATGCTTGCTGGACCGCGCGTCACTACGGCGAAGCCTGGCCACTACACGAAGCATCGTTTTGGCAGAAACGGGCGAAGGCGCGCATTATGCAGGCCAGCAATGCCCACGAACTCGCCAGTCAACTGGCAACACGGCTTGCTTCGGTGATGGCCACTCCACCCGCAGAGGAACCGCGACAGACGCATCATCCCGACGAAGACCTTGTCCGTCAAGTGTTGTCCCGTCAAACCAACGTCGTGCTTTCACCGATGGCACGGCAGGTCGAGACTTTGTGTGTCGTCGACAGCAAGGCCGTCATCGCCCACGCGATCAGCCATCCCTCGATGCAAAGACCCGTTGCATTCCTGGACGGTATCGCCGTCACCCCCATGTTGGCTGGCACGGATAGGGCGACAAATTTGCACACACTGGTCGCGCGCTGGTCGTCGCGTATGCCGTGTCGACAGGCCATGCAAGTCGCCTGCTGGTTGCTCAAGGAGAGAATACTCGTCGCTTGCTGACGAGCGCGTACTTGTCGTGGCGGATGCTCAATATCGTGGATGACTAAAACAATATGGGGTCATGACTATCGACTATTTTCACACGTGTATACCATATGCCAATCTATCAAGGGGTTAATCGCGCATGCCAAGCACGGCACCCCGAGCAGTTCACTTAATAGACGGACAGAATCGTATTACCGACGGCGTACAAACAGCCAAAGAGGAGAAAGCAATGTCAAAATCCAAGGAAGCACAACAATCTTCCGTGAAGCCCTATCCAGAGTGGAAGGAGGGACTACCCAGCGGGCCGCAGTTCGGCATCTTGTCGAAACTCAATGGCACCTGGGTTAACTGGAAGGGCGGTCCGACTGGGCTGCACACCACAATCATGCCATCGCCCGGCACATCATCAGAGACGGTCTTTGGCGTCTTCCACTTCAAGTCACAGGAGTACAGGGAGCAGCTCAAGTTCATTCAAGTCAACGCCCCGGTCCGCAACCGTGCGGGATCCAACGAGCAGTTCAACGGCGCCGTTAAGTACGAAACTGCGATCATCGACAACGACAACGCCCTCCAGCACTTCGAGAATGGAATGTACCTGTGGCTGGGCGATAACCAGATGCCGTGGGATCCGAATAGTCCGTACCAAAACCCGCCGACCATGTTCAGCCACCCATCAGATGTGGAGTCAGTGAAGACGGACGGTGCTGAGCCAGTGTTGGGCCCGGGGCAACTCGGTCCCCAGTTCGTGACGCCTCATACGATCTCGCGTTCCGGTGTGATTCCCCACGGTACGACCATTCACTTGACCGGCAACGTGACCGCATCCGACATCAAGAACCAAGCGCCCACCATTGCCGAGCTCTGGGAACAACAGTATCTGGCCGTGTCTCCAACGATGGGTATCAACGCCCAACAAGACCTCATCCCAGGATCGCGCGCCAAGCCGGACTGGACAAAACTTCCTCGCGAAAATCAAGAAGGCGGCGGTGTCAACAGCGGTCGGGCCTACTTCGAGCAAATCTTCAACTACGACCAATTCGGTGCCAAGTTCCCGTACACTGTTCAACCGAACCTAAAATTGATTGATGCCAACAAAGGACTGCGCTTCAAGACGTACGACCTGATCGAGTTGGACTCGCGCCACGATACGGGTGTTCAAGGCGCCACCATCAACAACACGATGATTGAGCGCTACTGCCGGGTTGTTCGAATGCGCTTCCGTATGTGGTTGGAGGAGGTCTTCGAGGAAGAGAGCGGAAAGGTCATCGACCAGCTCCAGTATGAGCAAATCGTGGACTTCGAATTCATGTTTGGCTCGAATGGCGGGACGACGCAATGGCCTCACATCCAAGTTAACACGCTGCGACGCGAGAAGGACATTCCACCAGCAAAGCGCCTGCCACCGATCCAGCTGCCGACAGAGGCCGCTGAAGAGGTAGCTGGGGGCCCCGAGCCTGTCACGTATCGAATGCAACACATTCGTCCTTGAACCAATAACAGGGGTCGCTTACTCAATCTGTGGGAGCCAGGGCATATGACAACATCATCAACGTGGAATGACGCGTGATAGTGCTTCCAGCGCGCCACGAAAACGAACAATGGCACGTTTGCTTCGGGCGAATCGGTGCTGCTTTAGAACCCAGATTCTGTCTAGGCTCACATCTACTGAGGAAAACGAATTTCCTCTCAGTCGGAAGGGAAACACAACATGATCAATTCGGATTTCAAAAACTTGGACGAATCCAAGTATTTCGATTTTGCAATCGTCGGGGCTGGCATCTCGGGGCTCTATTGCGCTTTGCGGCTGAGCCAGGCCAATCCGAAAAAGCGGATCGCCATTATCGAGCGGTTGGACCGAACCGGCGGACGGCTCGACACCGACTTGATTAGGGTGCGGCCAGGTGAAGTGGTTCGCGAAGAAGAAGGTGGGATGCGATTCCAGTATTCGATGACCGAACTGATGACGCTGATCAAGGAGATGGGTCTTTGCGAGCAGATTGTTCCATTCCCGATGAGGAGTGATTCCCCCGGTGGTGGCAATACCAATCGGTACTTCCTCCGCGGTCGATGCTTTACCGCGCAGGAAGCCCTTGATGGCGGCAATAAAATCTGGGGTGAAATCTACAACCTCAAGGAAAACGAGAAGGGAAAGGGCCCGGCAGATATCATTCGCGATGTCTACACAGCAGTGCTGACTCACAACAATGCGACCCAGCCGGTCGACCAGACACCTGACTATTGGACGAAGCTACGCAATCAATACAACTGGAAAGGTACACTGCTGCGTGATTGGCAGATGTGGGGTCTATTGCGGGACATGGATTATTCAGAGGAATGTGTGCAGATGCTGTCGGAAACGATCGGCTTTGCCGGGCCGTTCAAGGCACCGATCAATGCCGGTGATGCCTTCCAGATCCTCGCCGATTTCCCAAAGGATCCGAAGTACTTCACCTTTCGGAAGGGGTTCAGCACTCTGCCGAACGCTGTACGGGACGCCCTGCCAAAGGATCGCGTCAGCATCATGTTGAGCACGAATGTGAACTCAATTGCGCGTCACGGCGAGAGGTTCAAGCTGGAGCTGACCGAAGCGCCCGACCGAGAAAACTCCAACCCGAATATTCCCGGAGGCGAACGGAAAAGCCTTTCGTGCAGTCAAATCGTGATGGCGACCGCCACCAAGGGGATGGAAGACTTGTTCGCGGCGTCACCTGCGTTCAATGAAGGCCCTGGAGCCCAGGCTTTGTGGGACAGTATCCATGCGGCACGCGGAATGCGGCTGATGAAAATCAACCTGTACTTCAATCAGCCATGGTGGCTTGACCCTAACGGAGTAGTGAAGCCGCCCCTGCAGTTTGGGCCGAACTTCAGCAATCTCCCATTGAATTCGATCTACCCCTTCTATTCGATTCCGGTCGATGAGGCCGGTCCGGAGCTGGTCAACCTGACCGCGGACGAAGAGACGCATTACCAAGCCGCCGCGCTGACGATGTATTGCGATTTCGATAATTCGATGTTCTGGCAGGGCCTGCAGAATGTGGGCGACAAGTTTTCGTCGCCACTGCAGGAGAAGCAAAGCAAGCCGCCACAAACGCTGTACCCGGCGTCGAAAGCCGTCGTTACCGAGTTGAGGAAGCAGCTTAGTCAGCTGTTTGACATCAAAATGGACGCCGTACCAGAACCAATTTTGACCAGCTACCGCCTGTGGGACGGCGATGAGGACTTCGAGTTTGCCTATCACCAGTGGCGCCTTGGCGTGGACGATGTCGTCGTGCGGGACCATCTCGCCGCGCCCCTGCCAAACGTCTTCTTTTGCAACGAGGCGATATCGGACATGCAGGGTTGGGTAAATGGGTCGCTGCGGTCCTGTAATAAGGCGCTCGCCTGCATGGGTGTTGCTCTTCCCGAGCCAGACGGATGCACCCCGCCAAAGGCGACCACGGCGCCGCGTGCCCTACATGCCGGACTATGGGGAGCGTGAGCCATGCTGTCACATCTTCACACGGGGAATTTCGACCGCGAGTATCGTACGCAGGCAAAAGCGGCAGGTGGCGAAACTGTCGCCACCTATCTGAATAAGAGATTAAAACAGATCGGCGTCAGTCATGTCTTCTGTATCCCCGGTGACTATCTCGCCGAATGGGCGGCAACACTCGACGATCCAGCGATGAATGCCGGTCTGATCCGCGTCCATCCGAACAATGAGATGTGCGCAACCTATGCGGCGGACGGCTATGGACGGGCCACGAACCAGACGGTGGGATGTGTCGCGTTCACATACGGTGTCGGCGGGATCAATGCAGCGCAGGCCGTTGCGGGTGCCTATGTCGAGCAGGTGCCTCTGGTGGTTATCAATGGAAGTCCATCCGTTGCACAGTTCAACTCCCAGCGCGACCAGGGTGCCCTCTACCACCACATGGTGAACGGCTCCCACACCGATCATCACATCTTTAGCGAGATCACCGAGATCGCGGTGAAGATCGACAACCCGGCCACAGCACCGGGCCTAATCGATGCCGCTTTGCAGACCTGCCTGACAACCAGAAGGCCGGTCTATATTGAGCTCGCCTCGCAGACTGGACACATGCCGTGTGCGTCGGTGCCAAAGATGGAGCTCCGTGCCAGTCAGATCCCTTCCTCGCCCGCGTCTGTCAGCGAGGCTTGCGCGGCGGTGATGGCGCATCTCAGCTCGGCCAAACGTGCCGTCGTCGTGGGCGGTTCGGAGATCGCGCGCTACGGTCTGCAGGAGAAGTTCGCAGAGCTATTGCGGTTGATTCAGGCTCCCTATGCCACGAGCCCGCTTGGCAAGAGTGTACTTTCGGAATTGCGGACTGACGTGAGTTTTGCCGGAGTCTATTTCGGCAAGAGTTCGCAAGATAATTTGCAGCAGCTACTGGAGTCGGCTGATTGCGTCCTGACACTCGGCGTTCGTGACACCGACTTCAACTATCTCGGGGTTGTGACGCCTGACTATAAGCCCACCCCGGGAACCAAGCTGCCCGGGCCTGATCACATTCAGGCGAGGAATGGTGCGGTTCTGGTCGGTCGGCAACTGGCCTATTGGGGCGATGTCGGTCTCGAAGCCTTGCTGGATGCGCTACTCGCTGCGCTGGCGAAACTGCCCGACAAAAAACTGCCGGGCGCCCCGTTTCCGTGCCTCGCGGGTTCAGCTTCCGAAATCCCGTGTGTGTCGAACGACCTCGATGCCGATCCGATCACCTATGACAGTTTCAAATCGATCCTGAACTATGGGTTTCTGGAAGGACGTGAGGAGGAGACTCAGGTCATTGCCGACTCCGGATTCTCATTCCTGTCCAATATCGGCCTGAAATGCGCTGAGGGCGGCTACATCGCGCAGCTCGCCTGGGCGGCGATTGGCTACGGCGTCGGGGCGATCCCTGGGGTCACGCTGGCGAATGAAATTGCTGGACGGAAACGTCGCACTCTGGCGATTACCGGAGATGCGGCATTCGCTGAATCTTTGAACGCGATTGGCACCGTGGCCCAGCTTGGTCAGGACGCGATCATCTTCGTCATGGACAATCGTGTTTACGCGGTCGAGCAGTGGCTGATCGACGCGAATGCTTTCTGCCCCGAGAACGCGCCGCCCTTTGCCGCGCTGACCGACGTCCCGCAAGGCCACATCTGGGATTATGTGAAACTGGCGGAAGGGTTTGGCGGCAAGGGTCATTCGGTCAAGACAAATGGTGAATTGAAAAACCTGATGAAGGAATTGAAGGAGGAGACTCCGCCGATCAATGAGGTCACTAAAAGGCCGACATTTACCTTGGTCGCCGTTCGCCTGCCGAAGAACAGCCTGCCGGGCAATGCTAACTGGAAAATGAACTGCACGTCGCTGGCGCACATGCCGCCGTCTGAAGAAACGAAAGACCGTCAACCATGACCGTCACATCTCTCATTTATCGTCTGCCAAGCTCACTTGGGTTTCCGTTTTCCACTGCTGTCCGGGTCGGTAATATCTGGCACTTGTCCGGGCAGATCGGCCTGTTATCAGGCGCGACAACCGTTGTGCCGGGCGGCGTGGGGCCAGAAACGAAGCAGACACTCGCCAACATCAAGGCATTGCTCGAACAGGTCGGCAGCTCGATGGCCGATGTCATCAAGGTTGGCGTTTTCCTGAAGGACATCGCCACCTTTGACGAAATGAATGCCGTGTACAAAACGTTCTTTGAGCCTGGCAGTTATCCGGCGCGGTCGGCGGTTGGGGCAAGCGGCCTTGCCCTCGGCGCAAATGTCGAGATTGAATGCAGCGCGCTGGCGCATTGAATATGGGCCGGGATCGAGTTGCAGAGATACGCGCTGACGAAGCCGTTCCTGAAGCGTCTCGACTCGGTCAATAAGTAAACTTCGTTCGCCTCTTGACACGGAGCAAGAGTCTAATGACAACATCGTCAACAGTTGAATACCGCGTGTTGGTACTTCCGGAGCGCCACGAGCTTCAGGTCGAGATGGCGGTAAGCGGGCCAGTAGCCACAGGCTCCGTCCACATCCAGATTCTCACCTGGGTGCCCGGTGACTATTCCTTCGCGCCGCAGGCGAGAGACCTGTTCAATGTGCTAGAATGAAAGGCTCGCCCTCACGATCGTCACCCATTCAGCCTCAGGCCCACGTGGCAGGGCCAGCGCGAGCCATTCTTCGCCTCCACTCCATTCATTCCATCGCCACATACCAAACCCGATTGCCTGTCTTGCCGCGTTCGATCATCTCGCGACGGAGAGATCCTGTTCCATCGACTGTACAGGACTACTTATCGCCGTGGCATCTCGACGGCTGTAGGAGACGTGTCCAAGAAGAATGCGGGGCTCGTTCAGCTCCGTCTGAATAAAAGGCGTGGTGTTTTCTCCATACCATGGGGGGAAGCTCACTCACCCCCCCCTCCGCCAAAACCGTGGTTTGATCAATCCTAGCGCAATAAAAATGATGGGTGACGTGATGCGTGGTGGGGGGATCCCACCACGGTGCGCATGGAGGCCAACCGGGCAATCCATGATTATGGGGAAATTCCTTCGGCAGAAGAATGGCGTGAAAGCTGCATCGTCACCGAACACAGGGCTGTCAGAGATAGCTAGGGCAGTTGGCGATCGAGACATCAGGCCGAATAGACGGTCGCCGGGCCGCTGGTGCTGAAGACGGACACGGTGCACAAAAGTGCGACCTTCGAAGCCCATTTCGACATCAACAACCATTCTCTCTTGACAGCTTGTTGTCCAATAAGGAGATGACAATGAAACGACTAGCGCTCATGTTTGGTCTTTCTCTCATTCTGAGCGGCTGTACGACAACGTCTTGCCTCACAAATCTGCAAGCTTGGCCGGATCCGAGCGGAACGCACATGAATCTCCAGCAATGCTGGGACAAGTCTGATCAAATTCGGTTCTATACCACCAATCAGGGTGGACAAATTGCTCCCTACGATCTGATCAAGCACTTAGAAATGCCTCGTTCAACCGACAAGTTCTTTACCCGTGCCAATTTTGAACGATGGCGCTTCTTACTTCTCGAAAAGACGGATGCGGATCAACATTCTGATGTGGACAAGGAGGTGCAAGATTGGCCCCTTGGATTCGTCATCACAAACACGTCTTCGGGGAAGCAAGCCTGGCAGGGGAACTGGCTGGGCTTGACCTGTGCGGGATGCCATACCGGCCAAGTTGAGTATAACCAGAAGAAGATCCGCATTGATGGGGCACCGACGATGGCCGATCTCAATCAATTCCTGCGGGATCTGCAAGCCGCGCTCAGAGCTACCTACGAAGATGGGCTGAACAACGGTGACAAGTTTAAACGGTACGCCAAGAACTTTCCGGGAGAATGGGACCAGGTCCTGCTCGAGCGGTTGGGGCACGTTGTGACTGACGGTGAGATGTGGCACCACCGGAACGACCCTCCAAGCCCGCCTGGCCCGCCTGGATATGCGCGATTTGACGCCGTGGGGCTGATCTTCAACCAGCTCATCTTCATGTCAGGCAGTGAGCCGGTCGGGAATGCAAAAAACGATGCCCCTGTGAGTTTTCCGTTTCTCTGGGACACGTCCCACCACAATCAAACACAGTGGGATGGGGTGGCCCCAGACATTCCGATGGTCCGCAATATCATCCAGGGAATTGGCGCATTTGCCAAATATGACCCGCATGCAGGTGTATTCCAAGATCCGAGTACGATTCCGCTAAGCAATCAGCGCAAGCTCCAACGCCTGGTGCACAAGCTTCGGTCTCCGGCGTGGCCAGAGGACATTCTTGGGACCATCGATCGTGAGAAGGCAGAACGTGGGCGTGTTGTATTTGAAAAGAAATGCGCAAGTTGCCATGCCGATCAAAAAAGAGAAGAGCCGCTCCGATACCTGCGGGTGACCATGACTCCGGTCCAAGAGGTCAAGACAGACGGCAATATGCTAGCCAATGCGGATCACCGGGAATTACGGACTCCAGATGGGAGGCAAGAGTTGGTTGCCGTGGAGGCTGGCCCCACGGTCAAGGATATTGTGTTCAGTTGGAGTCATGTCGGAGAGATCTTCGCATTTTTGGGAGAAAGTGTTTCAGCCATTTTCCAATGGGGGAGGGATTTGGGGAGGGATGAGTTTGGAGATCGCTATAAAGCCCGCCCACTCGATGGAATTTGGGCCACAGCGCCCTATCTACACAATGGCTCCGTCCCCAACCTCTATCAACTCTTGGTCTCCAGGGAGCGACGCCCCTTTTACGTCGGAACCAGACAGTTCGATCCAAAGCAGGTTGGTTTCTTTGCCGATGACAAGAGCGGCACCTGGCTGGATACCAGCATGTCAGGCAATTTGAATACGGGACATGATGGGGCCACCTATGGGGGAGAGCTCAAAATAGATGAGGAAGTATGGCCATTGATTGAATATATGAAGACGTTGTGAGCAACGACTGTTTTCGTCACAGATCGTGAACAACATAGGACAACAGAGCAAGCTGAGGGGAGTAGAGATGGCTCACAGAGAAAATCGTGGTCCAAGAGAGGTATCAGTAGCTGATCCTTCACCGTATGCCGCGTGCACAGCTATGCAACAGGGGAACGAGATGAATGAACAGAGTGTCCATGGAGAGGGTACCCTGAACGTTGGCTCTCTGTTTCGTGCAGGCCTAGAGCGACACATTGTGCCAGCTGGTAACGCCGATCGGATCGTGACGAAGCCGACTTCAGATATGTTCTTCGGTTCATCTGGGTTGGGCTTCAAGGATGGCTTCGTTGCCAGGCTCATCAGCTGGTTGGCACGCAATGGTATTCAGGAGCAGACAGGGTCTCGCCCTGACGAGACCAACATCGAAGGCTGCGTCAAGGGCTGGGGGCAAGGTCCGTATTCGAGCAGAGTATTTGACTCCCAGAAGGGTATCGACGAGGAGCAGCTCAGTCGTCTGATTCAGCACCTCCACGGCATTGCCTCCAAGATGAACGTGAAGAATGGGCGGTTCACCGATCGCGTGCTGGCCGCATTCGTGGGTTCCCAGGAGGCGGAGGCCTATTCCACCTGGACAGGTCTGCGCAAGGTGCACTCGCTCCGCGAGCGGCTGGGCGCTCGCTTTCGTGGACATATTCAGTGGCAGTCACTATGTGAGCTTTGCGGCCAGGTCGACTATGAGGGAGTGAAACATGTCACCCCGGAGTTGCTCCATACGTTCTTCACGAGTGAACAGCCGTTTTTCCAACTTGTGGTCGATCGGCGGTGACGGCTTCGAGCCGGAGAGCTGCAAGTTGGCGATCGATCCGGGCTTCTCCAACAGGCGCCATCACACATCGATCTTAAGGAAACGGACCGGGAGTATCAGCGGGACAAAAGCGGGCTTGGCCTCATATTGAAGATCGTCCTGTTCATGCTTTGCCAGACGGGTCGCGGGCTTTTCCCGTTGCGTGCGAAACCGGCGAAGGGGCTCAACGAGTGAGTGGTGACTCTTCCCTGGAACCAGCATGCTGCATGGTCGAGAATCAGTCCAGCCACGTAAAGCGGATGTTCGTGGCTGTCATGCGGGTATGACCGATCCAACAAGGGTATTTATATTGGGGCAGTAGCGGAACATCTGAGGAAACTCTGATTAATTCGAAGTTTTAATGAGAAGGCAGTTGAATCTCCAATGTTTTGAGAGGTGGTTGATCCAAAATCGGAATTAATCAGACTTTCTCTCACACGCTGGCACAAGACATGTCGCTTCGCCGACTTGGTGAAGCTGCAACCAGTTTACTCATACACAGACCGGAGAAATCAGGGGCACGGCTCATGTCAAATCTTGCTGGTAAAGCGTTTGCTATGAATCTCATCACGCCACACAAGCCACTGTGGGTACCATTTAAAAAGGCCATCTTCTGGGCGTTGAGGCCCTCCAACTTCTTCAACAAGTTCATGCGTCGAATCGGGTGCGGCAAATGGGCCTTTAGCGCCAGGCTCGACGGACTCCTTACGCTATCGATGATTCACTATGCCCGTTGGGTCATTGTTCGCCCCACAGAATGGCCTCACCTTGGAGAAGACCAGCCACGGGAAGATCTGTGCTATCCCTACCAGCTATTCTTCAGCAACTTCAACGGGACTTGGGCCCAGTATGTCGATTCCTTTTCCGCCGCAATTCCTGACGGACTCGACCTGCTCTGGTCCATGAACGTCGATTGGCCTAAGTCGGTGCCGGAGGGGCCTTTTCACCAATACGTCGAGCACAATGAGGTTTGGACGGATTACTATTACAGCGCGTATCCTCTGGCGGCATCCAATGATGTCAAAGCGGCACAGCGGCTTCGAAGAGAGCTGCTCGCGTTTATTGAGAATACCAAAGGCCTGGATGCTGGTGCCTTTCAACAACAGTATAACAAGCTATTGAACTCACTCCAGGGCAATCCATCTCCCGACGCCACACAACCAGAACACTTCCCTTGCCTTGGACAAATGGGGCCAACACCTATGGTGAGCCTGGCTTCCATTGCAAAAAATCCTTAAATGCTGAACGAATACCAGACTAATGCGGAGGCGCAGTATGCCGAATGAAGCGGGACGTGCGTATGGGTTGACGACCCTGTGTCCGATTAAGCTCGGGAACGAAAATAATTACTCCTTTGCGTCGCTCACGAGGCAGTATTTACAGCGCCTGCAGGAGCATGAGTGTAACGAACGGAGTCCTATGGCACAGGTGCCGAACACTTACTTGTGCCGATTCTTCGTCCTGGACGACGTGAGTTACCAGGGAAAGCCCGCGATGTTGGACAGGCTACAATCGCCCTATCTCGTGTTTGTCGCGGAGATTCACGGAGAACTGGAGCCCTACCTTCAGGGTCTATGGCGCCACGCGAAAGATTTTGCGACGAAGGTGTGGAAGCATTGTGTGGGATTCCGAGACGTAACCACGGAGGACCGCTTTATCGCCTACATCAAAGCCTGTCAGGTTCAAACCACGTTCTATTTCAATGGGTCGACAGACGACCCGCTGGCTGAGCAATTGAAGGCTCTGTACTTGATGCAAGAGTTCTCACGATTTGCCTACGCCTCCGTAAACAAGGAATCGGACGAGCTCCAGAGGGACTTCCAAGAATTTATCAAGCGAACTCAACCCTCGAACATAGTGGGTCCAACATGGCGACCTGGAGCCTCGACATTAGACGGTGCTGTTGTCGAGGGCAATGGAAGGGAGAAACCATGATGACTCATGATCCCGACATTCCTCTGGACCTTCATGACATCCAGGGGAATATCATCAAAGCCTACGGGCACGAAAGCTATTTTGCAGCCCGATATATGGTGTACCAAGTCCACAATGGGGAGCAAGGGCGCGGATTCGTCCGTGCTCTCCTCCCTCGCGTGACGAATTCCGCGCCCTGGTCAAGGAAAGAGGCGATCAAGCGTGACAATCCGAGACCGGCGGTCACGATCAATATTGCGTTCACCTTTGCAGGGTTGCAAGCCCTGGGGCTTCCAGAGGCTTCCCTCCTCACGTTCCCTGAAGAGTTCATGTCCGGAATGGCCAAACGGCAGGTCATTCTGGGAGACGATGGCAAGAGTGCGCCCGAGTACTGGGATCCTGTGTGGCGCAAGCCGATCCACATCTTCATTTCGCTCAATGGCCCAGGCGATGGTCCTGGCCAATCCCAAGCTCTTGAAACGGAATATCAGGCGCTCGTCGGTATTGCCGAGAAGTTCAAGGCTGGGGTGGAATGCCTGACCGGTCACCGTGGTCCAAACGGACAGTTGCTTCCCTATCAAACTGCGTCGGTATTGTACGATCACAATAACTACCCAACGCCAAAAGAACACTTCGGTTTCGACGATGGTATCAGCAATCCGTTCTTCAAAGGGACTGGTGCGCACCCCAACAGCGTCATTGGTGGAGGAAAGGTAACCGGCAAGGACCCGAAAACCATTGAAGGCTGGGAACCTCTCGAAACTGGGGAGTTTATTCTTGGGTACAAAGACGAAGCGTTTGAATATCCTGATGCGCCCATGCCTCCGCTTTTAGGGCGCAATGGAACCTATATGGTCTTCCGGAAACTTCACCAGAACGTGGGCTCATTCGAGAAGTACATAAAGGAGATGGCGGGACACCTCGGTGTGGATGAAGAATTTCTAAAGGCAAAATTCGTGGGGCGTTGGCCCAATGGAGCGCCCCTCGCCACGTTTCCGACAAAAGAGTCGGCCGACGACTTCGGTAAACGGTATAAGGCAGCACAAGACCAAATGCAAAGTGCGCGTACCGAACATGAGAAAAGGACTGCTTTGGCGAAGTATGCAGCCGTCAGAACCGAGCTAGTCGCCTTCGACTACGACCACGACTTGGCTGGTGCGCGATGTCCAATAGGTGCACATACTCGTCGTGCTAATCCAAGAGGAAGCCTCGAGTACGGCAGGACTGACGCATTCAACACCCATGGTGCACTCACGGACCGACGCCGAATTTTGCGGCGTGGACTGCCCTATGGCGACAGCAAAGATCGGAGTGACGACAGCGGTGAGCACGGGAGCATTATTATGATGATCTGTGCCAACATCCGTCGCCAGTTCGAGTTTGTCCAGCAGCAGTGGATGAATTATGGCAATGATTTCAAGCTCGGAAATGACAAAGATCCGATTACTGGAAACCAGTGTGAGGGTGAGATTGGTAGCGATGGCCGCATGATCATCATGTCTGAGCCGGGATCGGGCAAGCGGCCACTCTTATGCGGCGGTATCCCTCGTTTCGTAGAAACGCGTGGAGGAGGGTACTTCTTCATTCCGAGTTTAACAGCGCTCCGAATGATCGGCGAAGGCACCATTGATCCCACATAGGGCTGTAGAACATTGCCTCCGACAAAACACAAAACAGAGGTGCTGTGTGTGAGCCACGGTGTGTCTTCAGGCTCCACAGGTGAAAATGATTTAGGGCAGGCTTGAACATTGACCTGCTCACGATCCGGCACGGATGAAGAAAAAGAAGAGGGATTATCCCTTTGTTCATCTAGTTCGGCCTCTCGCCGATGCGGAAGTTGGGCACATCCCTCGCGCAGTAGAAGAGCGGCAGTGGAAAATCGATGGCAAAGTGGGAACAGCCTCTGCTTTGGACCCCCCAACCATCACCCTGCGGAAGCGCATGCGCAAACTGGGCATCCATCGTCCGACCGGCCGGTGGGCGGCACGCGGTCGTACCCGGCGCACGTCCGGATTGTGGGGAGCAGTAATGCCGACTTACGCACCCTGGTCCACAAGAACCTGTTTCGACAGGATCTCCTGTTTCGGTTGAACGGCTTGACGGTGGAGCTGCCTCCGCTCCGCGCCCGAGGGACCGATGTGGTGCTGTTGGCACAGGAATTTCTGCATCGGCTGAACCAGCAGCATGAGGCAGGGCCGAAGATCATGGCGCCGGAGATGCTCCAGGCCCTGCAGGCCTATCACTGGCCTGGGAACGTCCGCGAGCTGGAGAACGCGATTCAGCAGGCCTTTCTGCTGACAGACGGATCGACGATCACTGCAGTGCCGAGCATTCCCTGCCAGTGTGGCGAGGAGGAAGCGGACAACGCGGGGGCCTGCCTCTGTACCCCATTCACCACCGCCAAAGCCCAGGCGATCGCAGCATTTGAAGTCACCTACCTCACGACCCTGTTGCAGCACACGAGCGGAAATCTTAGCAAGGCCGCAGATATCTGTGGGAAAGATCGGAGCGACCTCAGCCGGTTACTCAAGAAGCATCGGTTGGACCGGGCGCAGTTCACCTCTGCCCCTTCGGCACACCCGCGTGACCCAACTCAGCCCGGCCTGGCATCTGAACATCAATCCGGCTGAGCAGGCAGAATCTCCGCGCTCCTGAGGGGAAGACCCCACAGCACCGCCTCGCGCACCTCGTGAGCCACCGGCGCAAGTCACGCTGGGTCTGGTGCGGCAGGGAATAGCATGGAAGTTGCCTGCGAGAAGTCCGATCACGCATGACACGGTAGAGGGACCATGCGGACGTTCCAACAACGATGTGACGAGATTCTCCAGTATCTGCACGCCCATCCGGATGCCGGGGACACTGCCGAGGGTATTGCCGAGTGGTGGCTGACAGAGCAGGATGCCAACGAATCCGAGGTGTTCGTCGAGCAGGCGCTGAACCACTTGGTGAAGCAGGGATTGCTGAAGCGGCACGTTCTCGTGGAAGGGACCATTTTGTATGAACTGGCCCCGCCAACGCCACCGAGCTGATTCGGAGGGAGCGGGCGAGGCACGACGGGGTGGGTGAGAGGCTCGGCCTCACGATCGCTACCACCTGAGCTTCAGGCCCACGATCATGAGCAGTGGCAGCCTTGCGTCGCTTCCACCCCGGTCCTTCCATCGCCACACCCATACCCGCGTGCCTGCCTTGACACGCTTCATCATCTCGCGACGGAGAGATCCTGTTCCATCGACTGTAGAGGTCACCTTGGCCAACCGGCATCTCGACGGCTGCAG
>Ga0224500_10001045_pt1 | contig 17213 bp, 12 predicted proteins | sample SF_Oct11_sed_USG_FD_168126 | JGI IMG/M metagenome (GOLD analysis project Ga0224500, IMG submission 168126) | Sediment microbial communities from San Francisco Bay, California, United States - SF_Oct11_sed_USGS_4_1 | ecosystem: Environmental > Aquatic > Marine > Sediment | place: USA: California... | reverse complement strand
GCCTCGGGTCGGGGGACATCGATCGCACGACGATCGACGCGACCTTGGTCGTCAACGAATCCGAGCAGCCACTCGACGGCCAGGGAACCTACCTCGGGCGCCTGCGGGTCGCCCTGCCCAACGACGAGTCGAAGCTCGACGAGTACAACCGGGTGTTCCCGCGTCCGCGCGACCCGAATGCCGGCGCGCCGATTCGCGATCTGTTCCTGGTGTTCCCGCACCTCCAGCCGTTCGCCGACAGCGTGCGGTTGCAGGCCAGCGAGCGCAATGACTCCCTCTACCGGACGCCCAACTACCTGCTGACGACGCAGGGGCCGCCGCCGCGGTTCCGCTTGCGGCTCCACTACGAGGCGGCGGGCGGCGGCGACCGAGGCGTGCTCGGGCTGGGCGCTTTCCAGATCCGCGACGGCACCGAGCGTCTCTTCCTGGGCAACACGGAGTTGACCAAGGGGCGGCACTACACGATCGACTACTCCATCGGCCTCGTGACGTTCCTCAATCCGGATTCGCTGTTCCGGGGTCCCACGCAGGTGCGCGCCCAATTCGAGGAGAACCAGTTGTTCGACGTTGCGCCGAACAGCATCGTTGGGCTCAGCACCACCTACAGCCTCGGATCGCGTGGGCGCGTGAACGCGATCCTGATCTCGCAGCGCGAGAGCAGCCTGCTCACGCGCCCGCAGCTGGGCTTCGAGCCGAAGGCCAATTTCCTGAGCGGCCTCAGCGCGGAATACGGGTTCCGGACGGATGGTCTCACCAGCGTGCTGGATGCGCTCCCGCTGATCTCCACGACCGTGCCGTCCAACGTCAGCCTCAGCGGTGAGATCGCCACCTCGCGGCCCAACCCCAACCGGGCCGGCCAGGCGTATCTCGAGGAGTTCGAGGGAGGCTCCTTCCGGTCCCTTTCGCTCATCGAAACGCAGTGGCAGGCCGGAAGTCGGCCCGCGTCCGGTCGAGGCCTCTCCTCGCCGTACCTCGATCCGCTCGGCGGGTTTGCCGATGTGGATGCCGTCCCCCTGATCTGGCAGAACTCGGTCCAGTCGGGCAACGACGTGCTCCAGTTCCGGCCCACGGACATCGACTCGACCATCATCCTCACCGGAACGGCGCGGGAAGTCGAGACGGTCATGTGGATGTCGCTGAAGCCGGATACGATTGGGGGCGCACCGGATCCCCTCACGGGCGCCCCCCGCTGGTTCCGGCCGCACACGCCCGGTCCGCGCTGGCGGACCATCACACAGCCCGTCGGCGGCAGCGGGCTCGGCGTGGACCTGTCGCGCGTGGAGTTCCTGGAGTTCTGGGTCCTCGAGGACACGGAGCGTCGCGCCAGGAACGCCGGTGTCCAGCTCCTGTTCGACTTCGGCACCATCTTCGAGGATGCCACCGCGTTCGGGCCGGACAGCTTCGCCGTCGTGGGGGCCGACACCGTGTTCTCGGGGTTTCAATTCATCGGCGCCAACGAGCTCGATACCGAGCGCGATACGCTCACCAATGTGTTCAACGCCTCGGTAGGTGACGTCGGCATCCTCGGGGACCGATTGCCGACGGTCGTCAACGCCGGCACCGGTGCGACGGTGGCGGACCTCCCCATGTGCGCCCAGATCCCGGGGACCGGCGTCCCGGTGTTCCCGCTCGGCGACCTGGGCGCGCGGTGCACCCGTGGCAACGGCTTCGCGGACAGCGAGGATCTCGATGGGGACGGCCGGCTCGACGTGACCGTCGGGACCGTGCAGGAGGATGTGTTCCGCTATGTGTACCCCCTGGGCGACGAGCGCTTCTTCGTGCGCAACGGCAACACGCTGGTCGACGGCCAGGGCCGCCCGCTCACCTGGCGCCTGTACCGCATCCCGTTCCGTGAGGACACCGTGCAGGTGGGTGTGCCGAACATCCGGCAGATCGAGTCGGTCCGCATCACGGTGGTGGCCCCGGATCGCGGCCCGGACGAGCAGGAGGTCTTCTTCGGGCTGGCGCGGTTGCGCCTCGAGGGCGCACCGTGGATCAAGCGGGCGGCCACGCCCATCGAGGGGTTGAGCGGGGCACAGGGCCTGCCGCGGGGCGAGGTCATCGTGTCCACCGTGTCGACCGAGAACCGGGACGTCGGATACACGTCGCCGCCGGGCATCCTGGATCAGGCCGACCAGAGGGGGGCCAGCCTCGAGTTCGCCTCACGGCAGATCAACGAGAAGTCGCTCCGGGTGTTGGCCCGCGACCTGCGGGTTGGGGAGCGGGCGGAGGCGTACCTTCGCTTCGCCGACGAGGCCGACAAGAACTTCCTCCGCTATGGCACGCTGCGGGTCTGGGCGCGCGGGCGCGGGCCCGGGTGGGAGGACGGCGACCTCGAGTTCTTCCTCAAGGCCGGGCGCGACGAGTACAACTACTACCTCTACCGGACGCCCGTGCGAACGGTCGATTGGCTGCCCGAGGTGGTGATCGATCTCCGCCGCTGGTTGCTGCTGCGGTCGGCGATCGAGGCCCGGTTCCTGAGCGGCGAGGCCCCGTCGGGCGCCGCCGAGTGCGGCGGCGATTCCACCGCGTACGTGGCGTGCGACGGGCCGTATCTCGTGCAGGTGCGTGACCCGGGGGTCGCCCCACCCAACCTCGCCCGCGTTTCCGAGATGGCAACGGGTATTCTGCGCACCCGCCAGACGGTGTTCATCGAGCAGGCGGAACTGTGGGTGGACGACATTCGCCTCGACGACGTCGTGGACGACATGGGGGTTGCCGGGGCGGTCGACCTCCGGATCCAGGCGGCCGACGTGTTCGATTTCGCGTTGGGATACCAGACGCGGGACGCGCGGTTCCAGCAGCTGACGGACGGGCCGTCGTTCAGCACGGACGGCGCGCTCCGGATGGGCGGGACGTTCCGGCTCGACAAGCTGATCCCGGGCTCGGGGTTCAGCATCCCGTTCGGGGTCCAGTACACGCGCACCTCGTCGGACCCGCTGTACCTCAACCGCAGCGACGTCCTGGCCGAGGCCGTCACCGGCCTCCGCCTCCCGCGCAGCACGGGGACGACGTACACGCTGGGCTATCGCAAGATCTCGCGCAGCCGTGGGTTCTTCGAGCGGGTGCTGGTGGACCCCTTCTCGTTCCAGGGCGCGATCTTCACGGCCACGACGACGACCGAATTGAGCGACCAGCGGACGGTGAACCGGCAGGGACGCGTGGACTACAACAACGTGCCCCAACCCGTGACGGTGAAGGGGGCGCCGGGGTTCCTCGTGCGTCTCGTGGATCGGATGCCGGGCTTCATCCGCCGGAGCGAGTTCGCGCAGGCACTGCGGCGCTCGCGGCTCCGCGTCAATCCGGCGCAACTGCGCGGGGCGCTCACGCTCGTGAACAACCGGACCACGCGGTTCGCCTACCGTGTGCCGATCGCGTTGGGGTCCGATGCGACATTGCGGCCGCTCGAGGGCATCGTGAACACCTTGCGGGGTGATGCCGGGCTCGATCTCCGGCCCTTCCCGACGTTCACGTTGCGGGGCAACATCACCACGAGCCGGGATTTGCAGGACTACGGCGATTCGACGTCGATCGGGCGCCTGCTCCAGCGGGAGCGGCGCGAGATGCTCGGGCTCGATGTCGGGTTCGAGCGCCAGCGGTCGATGACGACGGCGCTGAACGTGACCCCCGCCCTGTCCAGCTGGCTGCGGCCCCGGTTCATCATGTCGAGCAGCTTCACGTTCAATCGCGATCCGAACCAGCGCGTACCCGTGCGGGAACTTGGCGATACAGCCGGCGCGTTCCGGGCCCCAGAGACGATCGGCAACTCGCGCCGAACGGAGGTCGGCGCCACGTTCTCGCTCAGTCGTCTCGTCGGGGGCGCGTTTGGTGACTCGACGGTTTTTGCCAAGATCTTCCGCGGGTTCCAGCCGGTCGATCTGTCGTATTCCCGGGAGCTGCGCTCGACCTTCGATCGCGTACCGTTCTCGCCGTCGCTCGGCTACCAGCTCGGGTTCGGCTGGATCGGCAGCTTCCGCACGCAGAACGGCGTGCCGGCGTCGTCCGCGGGCGACCTGACCGCGATCACCGTGGGGGGCGCCGTCCAGTTTCCCCTCGGACTCACGTTGCGGCTCAACTTCCGGGATCAGGAGACGTTCACGTGGTCGCTCCGCGCGGGGCAGACTGAACAGACCGAGGTGACCGCGCGGTCGAAGGAATGGCCGTCGGGATCGCTGGCCTGGACGTGGAGTCCGCGTTCCGGGATCCGGAAGATCATCTCCATCGTCAATGCCAGCGCTCGGTACGTCCAGAACCGATCGCAGAACCGCCAGGCGGGCCTCGCGGGTGGTGAGGGAAGCACGGCGGAGACGCTGGGGAAGGCGTTCTCGCCGAGCGTGACGCTCACCTGGCGGGGCGGCATCGTGACGACGCTGCAGTACAACACCGCCCGGACGGATGGTGTCACGTCGGGGAATACCTCGCGACGGGACCAGGAAGACTGGAACGCGTCGCTCAACTTCGCGTTCCGGCCGCCCCGCTCCATCGTCCGCCTGCCCAACGAGATTCGCACCACCCTCTCCTACGCCACGTCCACGGTGGTGGTCTGTCTGCTGCAGGCCAACGCCACGGAGTGTGCGCCGATCTCCGACAGCTATCGGTCGGCGCTGGACGTGCGGCTGGACACGGGTTTCTCGTCGCAAGTACGCGGCGGCGCGAATTTCAGCTATGTCATCACCGCCCAACGGCACCTTTCCCGGGAGTTTTCCCAAATGGTGTTTTCCGTCTTTGCCGAGATCTTCTTCGTCTCGGGTCAACTGCGATGAGGTCACGCGCGTGGGGCGCCGCCGCGCTGCTGGCCGCCTGTGCCGCTGGTGGGTCCGGAACGCCGTTCGACGGTGAGGCGGCCTTGGGTTATGTGCGCACCCAGGTGGCCTTCGGCCCGCGCATCCCGAACACCGACGGGCATCGGCGCGCCGGAGACTGGATCCAGGCACAGCTCGAACGCAGCGCGGATCTGGTGGAGGTCCAGGCGTTCACCCACGTCACCGCGGCGGGGGACACGCTGCAGCTGCGGAATTTCATCGGGCGGTTTCGACCGGACGTCACGGAGCGAGTCCTGCTGCTCGCCCACTGGGATACCCGGCCCCGCGCGGACCAGTCGCCGAACCTCGGGGACCAGCAGCGGCCCGTGCCGGGTGCCAACGATGGTGCTTCCGGGGTGGCGGTGCTGCTCGGCGTGGCCGACGTGCTGGCAGGCACGCCACCGTCCGTGGGCGTGGATCTGCTGTTCGTGGATGGAGAGGACTACGGGCGCTTCAGCGGCGTGGACGGCGGGATCGGGCCGGACGTGCTCCTCGGTTCCCGCCACTTTGCGGCGACGCTCGCCGACGGGCGGGTCCCGATGTACGCCGTCCTGTTCGACATGGTGGGTGACGCCGACCTCCGGATTTACCAGGAGGGGTACTCCGTCTCCGGGGCGCCCGAGGTGGTGACCCGGGTGTGGGGCGCGGCGCGGGACCTGGGATACGAGGACGTGTTCCAGCCGACCGTGCGCTACACCATCACCGATGACCACATCCCGTTGCTCGACCGCGGCATCCGCGCGATCGACGTGATCGACTATGACTACCCACCCTGGCACACGGTCGAGGATACGCCCGACAAGGTGACTGCCCGCAGTCTCAAGATCGTCGGGGATGTGGCGGTGGCGCTGGTGCGGTAGGCGCGGCGTCCGTTTGCCACGCGCTGCGACGTGAGGGTACCCACGGTACCTCCGCGAGGGCCCATCCTATGGCATGCCGTCTGCCGCCGATCGTCGGGCTGCGATGATGCTCGTGGGGCTTGCCGCCGCCGGGCTGCTGGCGCGCCTCGTGCTCGGTGGGCTTCCGGCGCCCGGGGCGGTGGGGTACCGGCTCGGCGATCCTGGAGGGCGCTCCCGCGACAGCGTGGCCAAGGATGCCGAGCGGTTTGCCCGCCCGCTCGCGGCGGGGGAGCGTGTGGATGTGGATCGGGCACCGGCCGCCGAGCTGGCCCGTCTGCCGCGCATCGGCCCGGCGCTCGCCGCCCGGATCGTTGCCGATCGCGATGCGCAGGGACCGTTCGGGTCGCTCGAGGCGCTGGAGCGGGTCGCTGGGGTGGGGAAGACCACCGTGAAGGCGCTCGCCCCCTACGTCGCCTTCTCGGCCCCGCCCCGTCGCGGCTCCGGGGGACCTGCCGCACAGGTGGGGCCGGTGCCGGTCAACCGGGCCACGCCGGAGGAACTCGCCGCCCTCCCGGGTGTCGGCCCGCGGCTCGCGGAAGCGATCGTCGCGGAGCGGCGACGGAACGGGCCGTTTCGCTCCCCGGACGATCTCCAACGCGTGCGGGGGATCGGCCCCAAGTTGGTGACGCGGCTCACGGGACGTATCCGTATACCTTGACACCCCTTAGGCCACCCGTACTTTAGCAGTTTGAACGCCTCTCGCGCCGCTCGGCGCGCGTTCCCTCATTTCCACGACTCAGGGTGGATATGGCCACGGCAGCGGCAAGCACGGTTCGGCTCGGTGACCTCCTTGTTCGCGAGGGGCTCATCACCCGTGACCAGCTCGACCAGGGATTGATCGAGCAGAAGAACACGGGAATGCGCTTGGGCTACTGCCTCGTCAAGCTCGGCTTCGTCCAGGAGCTGGAGATCACCAAGGCGTTGGCCCGCCAGTACAAGATGCCGGCCGTGGATCTGTCGCGGTTCGAAGTGGACGAGAAGATCATCAAGCTGGTGCCGACGGAAGTCGCCGTCCGTCACATGGTACTCCCGCTCAAGCGCGAGGGCCGCACCCTGACGGTGGCGGTGTCCGATCCCACCAACCACGCGGTGGTCGACGATCTCAAGTTCATCACGCGGTATGACATCTTCCCGGTGATTGCCGGCGAGTACACGCTGCGAGCGGCCATCGAGCGGTACTACGAGCAGACGGATGCCCAGTTGCAGAACCTCCTCAAGGACATGGAGGCGGAAGATCTCGAAGTCATCGACGAGCAGGAGGAAGACACCGCGCCCGTCCAGGTGGGGGATGATGCGCCGGTCGTGAAGCTGATCAACGGGATCTTGACCGATGCCGTCAAGCGGGGCGCCAGCGACATCCACATCGAGCCGTTCGAGCATGAGATCCGGGTACGCTACCGCATCGACGGGGCGCTGCTGGAAGTCATGAAGCCTCCGGCCAAGCTGAAGGCGGCCCTGACCAGTCGCGTGAAGATCATGTCCAACCTGAACATCGCCGAGCGGCGGGTGCCCCAGGACGGGCGGATCAAGCTCAAGATGGGCAAGCGGGTGATCGATTTCCGCGTGTCGACGCTCCCGGTGCTCTACGGTGAGAAGATCGTGCTCCGGATTCTCGACAAGGGGAACCTGACACTCGATCTGACGACGTTCGGGTTTGAGCCGCAGGCCGAAAAGGACCTGATGCGGGCCATCCTGAACCCGTACGGCATGGTGTTGGTGACCGGTCCCACGGGGTCCGGCAAGACGACGACGCTCTATTCGGCCCTGCAGCGGATCAATGTCATCGAAGTGAACATCATGACGGCGGAGGACCCCGTGGAGTACAATCTCCACGGAATCAACCAGGTTCTGGTGCGCAACGAGATCGGGATGACGTTCGCCGCGGCGCTCAAGGCGTTCCTGCGGCAGGATCCGAACATCATCATGGTCGGCGAGATCCGGGACATCGAGACCGGCAGCATTGCCATCAAGGCGGCGTTGACGGGGCACCTCGTGCTGTCCACGCTGCACACGAACGATGCGCCGTCGACGATCACCCGCATGATCGACATGGGCATCGAGCCGTTCAACGTCGCCAGCGCCGTGAACCTGATCGTGGCGCAACGCCTGGTCCGGCGGATCTGCAAGCAGTGCAAGGAGCAGCATCAGTACTCACAGGAGGAGTTGGACGCCCTGTTGTTGAGTCCGGAGGATCTCGCGGCGATGCAGTTCTACCGCGGCGCGGGCTGTGACACCTGCAGCGGGACGGGATACAAGGGCCGGGCCGGGCTCTACGAAGTGATGGCGCTGACGCCCGAGCTGCGCCGCTTCATCCTGCGCGGAGCGTCAACCGCCGAGATGACGGAGCAGGCGGTGGCCGACGGCATGCTCACGCTGCGTATGGATGGGATCGTGAAGATCAAGAAGGGCGTCACTACTCTCGAAGAAGTTGTGAAGGAGACGGCAGGGTGAACGCATGACCAGTCCGGCAGCGGCCAAAGTCGCCCTCACCGGGGGCGTCAACCTGCGCCAGTTGCTCGAGGAGATGATCGAGCGCGACGCGTCCGACCTGCACGTCACGGCGGGCGAACGGCCGAAACTGCGCATCGACGGCGAAATCGCCGATTCGCAGACCGACCACACGCTCACGCCGAAGGACACGCTGCAGCTCGCGTACTCGGTGCTCACGGAGAACCAGAAAAAGCGGTTCGAGACGGAAGACGAGCTCGATTTCTCGTTCGGCATCCAGAACCTGGCCCGGTTCCGCGGGAACTGCTTCAAGCAGCGTGGGTGCGTGACCATGGTGGTCCGGCAGATTCCGTTCTCCGTGAAAACCTTCGAGGAGTTGAACCTCCCACCGGTCCTCGCCCACTTGTCGGAGAGGCCCCGCGGCCTGGTCCTGGTGACGGGCCCCACGGGCTCGGGCAAGTCCACGACGCTCGCGGCGATGATCGACAAGGTCAACCGGGAGCGGAAGGGACACATCATCACGGTGGAGGACCCGATCGAGTTCATCCACCGGCACCAGGGCTGCATCGTCAACCAACGCGAGATCGGCACGGACACGCACTCGTTCGCGAACGCGCTCAAGTACGCGCTCCGGCAGGATCCGGACGTCGTGCTCGTGGGCGAGATGCGCGACCTGGAGACCATTTCGGCGGCCCTGACGATCGCGGAAACCGGCCACCTTGCCTTTGCCACGCTGCACACCAACTCGGCGGCCGAGTCCATCAACCGGATCATCGATGTGTTCCCGTCGCACCAGCAGTCGCAGGTGCGCGCCCAGTTGGCGTTCGTGCTGGAAGGAATCTGTACGCAAACGTTGCTGCCGAAAGCCTCCGGCAAGGGCCGCGTCATGGCGTGCGAGATCTTGATGGCCACGCCGGCCATCCGGGCGCTGATCCGGGACGACAAGGTGCACCAGATCTACTCCGCCATGCAGGCGGGCAAGAAGCACGGGATGCAGACACTGGCGGATTCGCTGTACGTGCACTACATGAATCGCGACGTGTCGCTCGAGGAGTGCTTGCGCGTCACGTCGGATCAGAACGAGTTTCTACGGATGGTGGGCGAACCGACCCCGGGCGACGAGAAGAACGCACGGGGAACGGCGGGTCGACGATAAGCACGACGGAGAACCACAATGGCGACGTACGAATACACCGCGCGTAATGCGCAGGGCCAGGAAACGACCGGCACCATGGACGCGGCGTCGCGGGACGAGGTCGTCGCCAATCTCCGCAAGAACCGGATGGTGCTCGTCCGGCTGCGCGAAGCCAAGCGCGCGAAGCGAGGTGCGAGCGTCCCCACACGGGACGTGGTCATCTTCACGCGACAGTTCGCGACGATGATCAACAGCGGCCTGCCGCTCGTGCAGGCGCTCGACATCCTGGCGCAGCAGACCGAGAACAAGGCGCTGGCCGACGTGACTCGGCAGGTTGTCTACGACGTCGAAAGCGGCCATACCTTGGCCGACGCGCTCTCGAAGCACCCCAGGGCGTTCACCGCACTCTTCGTGAACATGGTGGCGGCGGGTGAGGCGGGCGGTATTCTCGATACGATCCTGCTCCGCCTCGCGGTGTTCCTGGAGAAGAACGACGCCATCGTGCGCAAGGTCAAGGGCGCGATGATCTATCCGGCGGTGATCTTCTCCGTGGCCATCATCGCGGTGGTGGTGTTGCTCATCTTCGTCATCCCCACCTTCCAGTCCATGTTCGCGTCGGTCAACATGGAGCTCCCGCTGCCGACGAAGATCGTGATCGGCATGAGCGACTTCCTCCAGAACTTCTGGTGGGCGCTCATCCTCGGGTTGGCTGCCAGCGCGTTCCTGATCCAGCGGTACTACGCGACGGAGGGCGGGAAGCTGGTGATCGACCGACTCATGCTCCGGGCGCCCGTCCTGGGCGATCTGCTCCGGAAGTCGGCCGTGTCTCGGTTCACGCGGACGCTCGGCACGCTGATCTCGTCAGGCGTCGCCATCCTCGACGGGCTCGAGATCACCGCCCGGACGGCCGGAAACCGGGTGATCCACGACGCGGTCATGGAGTCGCGTGGCTCGATCGCCGGTGGTGAGACGATCGCGCAACCGCTCGCCAAGTCCGGCGTGTTCCCGCCGATGGTGACCTCGATGATCGCGGTCGGCGAAGCGACGGGTGGATTGGACGAGATGCTCACGAAGATCGCGGACTTCTATGATGACGAAGTGGACGCGGCGGTCGGCGCGCTCCTGTCCTTGATGGAGCCGATCATGATCGTCGTCCTTGGCGTCGTCGTGGGCGGCATGATCGTGGCGATGTACCTGCCGATCTTCGGCATGATCAACGCCGTGCAGTGACCCGCGCCGCAGGCCGCGGCCGTCGGAGGCCCCGCCGGGTTGGCGGGGCCTCGTCGTTGGGGGCCGGCTGGCCTCGGCCGGCCCACCATGCGGCGGACGGGAGCTTCCGGAACCCGTGGCCGAACGTTCAGCCGCACGGGTTTGGGGACCTGCTGCGGTGGGGTGTGCAACGTGTGGTGTACGGCGTCCCCCCCGATCCCGATCCGTCGGTGTTCGGGCTCGCCACGAAGGCCAGACCACCGGCGGCCGATCCCCGCGGGGTGGCGCTCACGTGGATCGGGCACGCCACCGCACTGGTGCAGGTGGGCGGCCGGAACGTCCTCACCGACCCCATGTTCGGCGACCGCGCGTCACCGCTGCGTCACGCAGGCCCGCGGCGCTGGGTTCCGCCCGGCGTGCCCGTGGTGACCCTGCCGCCCATCCACACCGTCCTGCTCTCCCACAGCCACTACGATCACCTCGACGCCGGGAGTGTGCGCGCCATCGCCGACCGGTGGCCCGAGGCCGTGTGGCACGTGCCCCTGGGGCTCGGTGACACCGTGCGCCGGATGGGCGCGGTGCGGGTGTCGGAGTACGACTGGTGGGTGTCCGGGGAGGACGGGCCGCTGACGGTCACGGCCACGCCCGCACAGCACTTCTCCGCCCGCACGCCGTTCGACCGGAACCGGACGCTGTGGTGCGGCTGGGTCGTTGCCACCCCCGAGTGGCGGGTCTTCTTCGCGGGAGACACCGGGTACCACCCGGTCTTCGGAGAGATCGGCCGGCAGCTCGGGCCATTCGACGTGGCGCTGCTGCCCGTGGGCGCCTACGAGCCCCGCTGGTTCATGCGTCCCGTGCACATGAATCCGGAAGAGGCGGTCCAGGCGTTCGACGACCTGTGCCACCCAGGCACCCCGGAGGGTGTGATGGTGCCGATCCACTGGGGAACGTTCAAGCTCACCGATGAGCCGATGGACGAGCCCCCGCGGCGTACGCGGGCGGCGTGGGCGGTGTCCACAAGGCCGCCCGAGCGCCTCTGGCTCCTGCGGCACGGGGAGACCCGAGTCCTGCCGTCCTAGCCGGGCGCCTGGTTGCCCGCCACCCAGCGGCGCCACTCCGCTTCGGCCTCGCCCACCGTCAACTTCGCTCCCCAGCGCACGAGCGGCATGCGCAGCAGCAGGGGCTCCTGTGCCAACCGCTCGACCCACCGATCCTCCGAGTATCGAGCGACCTGGAGCCCGAGATCGGCAAACCGGCGCCCGTCGCGGTCCAGCAACGCCTCGACGCCGAACCGCTGCACGAACCGCCGCAGCTCACCCGGCGATGCCGCACGAACCTGAAGATCCACGAAGTGCGTGCGGACCCGGCGTTCCGCGAAGAACCGCAACGCCTTGCGCGTCTCCGCACTCTTGCGAATGCCGAAGATCTGCACTTCCATGCGTTATCCCGTCATCCCGTCATCCCGTTTGCCCGTCCGGCCATTAAGATTACCAAATCCAAGCTCCGCGTCGATTCCACCGCCCCAACCAGACAATCTGACCCAGGACCGACTGATGACTGACACCAAACCGACCGGCGTCGTGCTCACCACCTCCCATGGCGACATCACGGTGGAGCTGTTCGCGAAGGAGGCGCCGATCACCGTCGAGAACTTCCTCGCGTACGTGGACGCGGGGTTCTTCGACGGCACCGTCTTCCATCGGGTCATCCCGGGCTTCATGATCCAGGGCGGAGGCATGGACGCCGATCTGAAGGCCAAGCCCGCCCGTGCCCCGATCAAGAACGAGGCGGACAACGGGCTCAAGAACGGGCGCGGGACACTGGCCATGGCGCGCACGTCCGACGTCAACAGCGCTACCGCCCAGTTCTTCATCAACCTTGCCAACAATGGGTTTCTCGACCACGGCTCCCGTGACTTCGGCTACGCCGTGTTCGGGCGCGTGACCGCAGGCATGGAGGTCGTGGACGCGATCGCCAAAGTCAAAACGGGGCGCAAAGGCCATCACGACGACGTGCCGGTCGAGTCCGTCGTGCTCCAGCAGGCGCGACGCGCCTGAGCCCCGTGCCCGCGCCGCGGCGTACCTACTCCTCCGGAGCACCATGGGAGCCGATCGTCGGGTACGCGCGGGCCGTGCGCGTTGGCAACCACGTGCACGTTTCAGGGACGGCCGCGGTCGATGAACGGGGAGACGTCGTTGGCCTGGGTGACCCGGCCGTCCAGATGCGACAGTGTCTGCGCACGGCCGTGGCGGCGCTCGAGGCACTCGGGGCCGCGGTGCGGCACGTCGTCCGAACGCGCATCTACGTGGTCGACATCGGAGACTGGGAAGTCATCGGACGCGTGCACGGGGAGGTGTTCGGGGACGTGCGACCGGCGACGTCCATGGTACAGGTGGCCGCGTTGATTCAGCCCGACCTGCTCGTCGAGGTCGAGGTCGAGGCCATCGTCTCCGACTAGGCTGTATTGCATTCTGCAAGACCTGCCTCGATACTTCGCCATGCGGCAGCTTGGCACCGTTCCCCGGCCCGGTGGATCCCTCGCCGAGTCACCGATCCCGGGGCCCCTCGGCATCCTCCAGTGGGTCTACGTCGGGCGGATCGTCCTCTCGCTCGTGGTGTTCTTCGCGGCCGCGTTCTACTTCTCGGCCGTCCCACCGGGCGTACTGATCACCCTGGCGCTCGCGGCGCTCGCGTCCCTCGTCGCGAGTGGCGCCTCGGCGTTCTACACCCACGTCGCCCGGCGCCCGCCCGGCGCGACGTTCGTGTACGCGCAGGCCCTGTTCGACCTCGTGCTGGTTACCACGGTGACGCATCTGACCGGCGGACCGGACAGCGAATTCATCCCGCTCTACATCCTGGTGATCGCGGTCTCGGCGGTCCTCTTGCCGCTCTGGTCGGCCCTGCTCGTGACGTTTCTCGCCAGCGCGCTGTTCGTGGCGGACGTGGTCGTGGCGTTTCCTCATCGCGCCGACGTCACGCTGGGCATGCAGATCGCCGTGTTCCTTGCCGTGGCGGTTGCGACGGGCTGGATTGGGAGCCGCGTGCGGCTCATGGGGCAGGAGCGCGCGGTGTTGCAGCGCGAAGTGCGGCGCCTGCGTCTCGAAGCACAGGACATTCTCCGGACCATCGGCAGCGGTGTGATCACCGTAGACGCGGACGGGGCCTTGCTGTACGCCAATCCGGCGGCCGAGGAACTGCTGGGCTTCGCCGCCACCGAGTACCTCGGGCGCTCGGTGATGGCCGACCTCGCCCGGTGGTCGCCGGAGCTCGCGCAGGGGCTGGCCGGCACCCTCCAGCACGGTGTCCGCCGGCAGCGCCTCGAAGGGACGGCCGCGGTCGATGGCCGCAGCCTCACGATCGGCATGACCACCACCCGGCTCGATGTGCCTGAAGGTGAGCGGCCGTCGGCCACCGCCATCTTCACCGACATCTCCGATCAGAAGCGGCTCGAAGAGCTGAAGGTGCGGACGGAGCGACTCGAAGCCGTCGCCGAGCTGGCCGCCTCGCTCGCGCATGAGATCAAGAATCCCCTGGCGTCGATCCGATCGTCCGTCGAGCAGCTCACCCGCCTCGCGAGTCCGGGAGAGGACGAGGCGGTGCTCGGCCGGCTCGTGCTCCGCGAGAGTGACCGGCTCAGCCGATTGCTCTCCGAGTTTCTCGAGTTTGCCCGTGTGCGGGTGGCGGTGCCCCTACCGGTGGACCTGCGCCAGATTACCGAGGCGGCCGCGAGTCTCGTCCGTCGGCATCCGGCGGCGACGACCGAGACGGAGATCGTTGTCACCGGATCGTGTCGGCCGGTGAATGGGGACGAGGACCTGCTGCACCGGCTCGTCGTGAATCTCGTCCTGAACGCGGTGCAGGCCGCGGGCGGCAGGGTACGGGTCTCCGCCGAGATCCTCGAGCAGGCCGACGTGGAGTTTCCCAGCGGGGTGCGCGGGGCGGCGGCCGGGCTCCGCATCCAGGACAACGGGCCGGGGCTCCCGACGGACGTCCGGGATCGGATCTTCCAACCGTTCGTTTCGCGCCGTCCTGGTGGCGTGGGCCTGGGACTCGCGGTTGTGCACCGCACGGTCGAAGCTCACGGGGGCGTAGTCCATGTGGACGCCGCGCCCGGCGGCGGGACAATCTTCACCGTCTTCCTTCCGGTGCCGGCATGAAAGAGGTGGGGACATGAGCGCAGGGCGCCCGACCGTGCTCGTCGTGGACGACGAGAGCAGTATCCTCGACTCTCTCCGGATTCTGCTCAAGAACTCCGGGTTCGATGTATCGGTGGCGCTTGGCGGAAAGGCGGCACTCGAACAACTGGAAAAGGCCATGCCGGACATCGTCCTCACCGACATCCGGATGCCGCAGATTTCCGGCATGGAGGTATTGGATGCGGTGCGCGAACGGGATGTCCAGACGCCGGTGATCTTCATGACGGCGCAGGCCGAGCTCCGGACGGCCATCGAGGCCGTCAATCGCGGGGCGTTCTACTACGTGCTCAAGCCGTTCTCGAACGACGACCTCGTGGCCATCGTTCGGCGGGCCGCAGAGGCGCGGCAGTTGCGCACCGAGAACCAGCAGCTGAAGCGCGAGATTCGCCGGCGCGATCGGCGGGTCGGCGGGCGGCCCATTGGAACCTCGCGCCGATTCGTCGAGGTGCTGCAACTGGCGGAGCAGGTGGCGCCCACCGACTCCACGGTGCTGGTGCTGGGCGAGAGCGGGACGGGGAAGGAAGTCGTCGCGCGCTACATCCACGAGCTGTCTGAGCGGAGTGACGGGCCGTTCGTGTCGATCAACTGCGGGGCACTGCCCGAAACCCTGCTCGAGTCCGAGCTGTTCGGGCACGTCAAGGGCTCGTTCACCGGCGCCGTGCGGGACAAGCAGGGGCTCTTCGCGGCCGCGGGCGGTGGGACGTTCTTCCTCGACGAGATTGCCGAGATGACCCCGGCAACGCAGGTGAAGCTGCTCCGGGTCTTGCAGGAGCGAGAGGCGCTGCCGGTGGGTGGGACGGAGCCGATCACGGTGGACGTGCGCGTGATTGCGGCCACCAATCGCGATCTCGACGAGGAGATGCGCGCCGGCCGGTTCCGGTCCGATCTCTACTATCGGCTGAACGTGATTGCCTTGCGTCTGCCACCACTGCGTGACCGGACGGACGACATCCCGCTGCTAGCCGAGGCGTTCCTCGAGCGCCTCGCGCACGCTCGCGACCACGCGACGCACCGGATCACCCGGGAAGCGCTGGAGGTGTTCAACGCCTATGACTGGCCGGGGAATGTCCGCGAGCTCGAGAACGCGCTCGAACACGCCGCGCTGGTGAGCGAGTCCCAGGAAATCGGACCTGCGGCGCTCCCGGAGCGGACACGGAGCCCGCGGGCAACCCCCCTGGTGTCCGACCAGCCGCCGGCCAACCCCACGCTCGAGGTGGTCGAGCGGGCCTACATCCTCTGGGTGCTGCAGTCGGAAGGCGGGAACAAGACGCGGACGGCCGAGGTGCTCGGCATCGACCCCTCCACCCTGTACCGCAAGCTCTCCCGGTATGACACCACCGCTGTCGACTAGTCCGCTGCCGAGCGCCGATCAGGTCGGCGCGGCAACGCTCGAGCGCCTGGCAGAGGCACCGCGGTTCAATCGATGGATGTACGATCGGCTGGCGCCGTGGATTGGTGACGCGGTCATCGAGGTCGGATCGGGCATCGGGAACCTCTCCCAGTTCCTCGTAGACCGGGACCGGGTCGTGCTGACGGACACCGAGCCCGCGTACCGTGCCCACCTCGAGCAGCGGTTCGGCGATCGAGCGCAGGTCCAGATCCGGTCGCTCACGCTTCCCGATGCTCCGCCGGATCTGCAGGCTGAGCCGTTCGACACGGTGGTGGGCCTCAACGTGCTGGAGCACATCGAGGGCGACGTTGACGCCCTGGCCGCCATGCGCGCGATGCTGCGCCCGGGCGGCGCGGTCGTGCTGTTGGTACCGGCGGTACCGGCGCTCTACGGCGAACTGGACCGGGCGCTTGGCCACCACCGGCGCTACACGCCCGCCCTGCTGCGCGGGTGTTTCGCCTCCGCCGGGCTCACCATGCGCCACATGGAGTACTTCAACCTCGCGGGAATGCCGGGGTGGTGGTGGGTGGGCCGCGTCCTGCAGCGGTCCGTCATCCCGGTCGGCGGGTTGCGGTGGTATGATGCGCTGGTCCCGTTGTTCAAGTTCGAGCGCTTCCTTCCCTGGCGATGGGGCCAGTCCCTGATCGCGATCGGGGTGCGTACCGTATGACGATCCCGAGCGACTGGAACGACATCGTGCTGAGCGTGATCGTTCCCGCGTACAACGAAGAGGCGACCGTCGAACAGGCCGTGCGTCGGATGCAGGATGTTCCGCTCCGGCTCGAAATCATCGCGGTCAACGACTGCTCCTCGGACCGCACCGGCGAGCTCCTCGACCGGCTCCACCAGAGCGGCTTGCTCCAGCAGGTCGTGCACCAGCCGCGCAACCAGGGGAAGGGTGCGGCGGTCCGGGCCGGCATTCGCGCAGCCACCGGGCACGTGATCGTGGTGCAGGACGCCGATCTCGAGTACGACCCGAGCGAGTTCCCGATGCTCCTCGAGCCGATCCGGCTGGGCAAGGCCGATGCCGTCTACGGCTCCCGGTTTCAGGGTGGGCCGCGCCGCGTGCTCTACTTCTGGCACTCGGTCGGCAATCGGCTCCTGACCCTCCTGTCGAACATGCTGACCGACCTC
>Ga0224500_10001044_pt1 | contig 17214 bp, 13 predicted proteins | sample SF_Oct11_sed_USG_FD_168126 | JGI IMG/M metagenome (GOLD analysis project Ga0224500, IMG submission 168126) | Sediment microbial communities from San Francisco Bay, California, United States - SF_Oct11_sed_USGS_4_1 | ecosystem: Environmental > Aquatic > Marine > Sediment | place: USA: California... | reverse complement strand
CATGTCGGGCACGATTTCCGACCTCGACAAGGAACAAGGTGAGATCGCCATCGGCTCGCAGTTCCAGGAGGACCTCATCATGGTCATCGCGGACCTGACCGAGATGGAGGCGCAGGTCAACGTCGACGAGAATGACATCGTCAGCGTGCAGCTCGGCCAGGAGGCCGAAATCGAAGTCGATGCGCTTTTCGGCGTGAAGCTGCGAGGCACGGTATACGAGATAGCCAATACCGCGAATACGTCCGAGGCAGGCACGACCAACCAGAAGACCGAGTTCGAGGTTAAGATAGCAATCGAGGGTGAGGATATCTCGAGGCTGCGCCCGGGCATGACGGCCAGCGCGGATATAAGCACGGAGACTCGCGCCGACGTCATCGGCGTACCGATTCAGTGCGTGGCGGTGCGCACGATCGACCAGCTGACGCTCGAAGGCGAGGAAGTCGCAGACGCCGAGAAACGGTTTACCGCGGACCGGGACGGCTTCGTCGAGATCGTATTCGTCGTTGACGGCGACGGCCGGGCGACGGCCAGGCAGGTTCAGACGGGCATCCAGAGCGATGACCTGATCGAGATCCTGTCGGGTGTCGACGAGGGCGAGGAAGTGATAACCGGCAGCTACCGGGCCATATCGTCGGACCTGGGCAACGGTATGCAGGTCACGATCAACAACGACAAGAAGGCCGGCTCAGAGGCCTGAGCGGAGACCGGGGATGAATAATCGAGCATCCGACCGGTCGATATTGACGATTCGCGATGTCGTCAAGACCTACCAGATGGGCGAGACATACGTGCACGCCCTGCGTGGCGTCTCACTCGATATACGGAGCAACGAGTACGTAGCAATCATGGGGCCGTCGGGTTCCGGCAAATCGACGCTGATGAACATCATCGGCTGCCTCGACGTGCCGACGAGCGGTACATATTCGCTCGACGGCCAGATGGTCGCCGAGAAGTCGGAGAGCGAGCTCGCGGAGATCCGCAACCGCATGATCGGCTTCGTTTTCCAGACCTTCAACCTGATACCGCGGGCCGATATCTTTCACAACGTCGAACTGCCATTGATATACGGCGGCGTTCCGCGACAGGAACGCCGCAGGCGTACCGAGCGCGCGATCGAGCAGGTGGGCCTTGCCGATCGCATGAAGCATCGGCCGAACGAGCTATCGGGAGGCCAGCGGCAGCGGGTCGCAATAGCACGCGCACTCGTCTTCAACCCGTCGATCGTCCTCGCCGACGAGCCGACCGGGAACCTGGACAGCAAGACCGGTGACGAGATCATGCGCATGTTCGACGAACTGCACTCGTCCGGCCAGACGATCATCCTTGTCACGCACGAGGACCACGTCGCGCAGCACGCACTACGGACCATTCGACTGCGCGACGGGCAGATAGAATCCGACGTTCGCAACGGCGACGTGCAGGCGGCATGAAGATCCTCATCGACATCGTCGAGTCCCTCAAAATCGCCTGGAGCGCGATCATCGCGAACAAAGCCCGCGGCGTGCTGACGACGCTGGGTATCATCATCGGCATCGTCGCCGTCACGACGACGATGACGGCCTTCAACGGCATGCAGGCCGCGTTCCGCCAGGGCGCTGCCGCGATCGGGGCGGACGTGATCTACGTCTCGCGCATGCCGTGGATCGTCATGAACGACTTCTTCCTGTTCCGCAACCGGCCGAACCTGGACCTCGCCGAGGCCCAGGCCCTGGAACGCGCCTTCGAGCGACGGGCCATCGTGAACCCGTCGATGCACAACCGCCAGGACCTGCGTTTTCAGGCAAGGACGCTCGAGGGGGTCGACATCATCGGCACGACCGAGAAAATGCCTTCGACGTCCGACCGCATGCCGGCAATCGGGCGTTTCATCATGGAATTCGACGTTCGCTACAAAAAGAACATCGTGATCATCGGCAGCGAGATCGCGGCTGACCTGTTCGGTGAGATCGACCCGCTCAACAAGGAGATCAACATCGGCCGGTACCGCTACCGGGTGGCCGGCGTCATGGAAGTCCAGGGTGGACAGACTTTCGGCGGACCGAATTTCGATCGCCAGGTGTTCATTCCGATTTCGACCTTCGTCAAGAACTTCGGCGGGCGCAGGAACTCGGATGTCGACATCGCCGTCAAGGCACCGACCATCGCCGGCATAGAAGACCTCGAGTACGAAGTCATCGGCGAGATGCGAAAGATACGGAAACTCCGGCCCTCGGAGCCCGACAACTTCTCGATAAACAAGCTCGACTCGCTGCTGGGCGCCTTCAACAGCGTGGTTGGCGCGGTACTCGGCATCGGCCTGCTGGTCACGAGCATCTCGTTGTTTGTCGGCGGCATCGGGGTGATGAACATTATGTTCGTTTCGGTCACGGAGCGGACGCGCGAAATCGGCATCCGCAAGGCTATAGGCGCCAAGCCGCGCAGCATCCTGATGCAGTTCCTGTTCGAGTCCGCCGCAATCTGCCTGATCGGTGGGCTCATAGGCATCACGATTGCGGCGGGTCTCAGCGTTGCCATCAACGCAAGCGGCCTGATACCGGCCAGCATCTCGCCCGGCATCGCGGTTACGTCCATCGTCGTTGCCATTGTCGTCGGCGTGTTTTCGGGACTGGTGCCGGCCTGGAAAGGCGCGAAACTCGACCCGATCGAAGCGCTACGTTACGAGTAGGAGAGCAGCATGCTGATGCAGGATACGATCCGGATGGCGCTGCAGGCGATCACCACCAACAAGCTGCGATCATCGTTGACGCTCGTCGGCATCGTCCTCGGCGTCGCCTCCATCATGGCCGTGATGACCGGCATTTCCGTCGTACAGGGCACGATGGAAAAGGAAATGAGCGTGCTGGGCGCGCAAACCTTCCAGGTACAGAAATGGCCTGCCGGCTTCTCCACGGACGAGGAGCGGCGCAAGGCCATGCGGCGCCCGCCCATGACGCTGGAAGACGCGCAGGCGATACGCGACCACGTCGAGTCGGTCGACATCGTCGGCGCGGAGCTCTGGGAATTCGGTTTTAAGGCGGAGTACCGCGGCGAGGAGACCAACGACAACATCTCGATCGTCGGGGGCACGCCGGAGTATCCGCAGAACAACACCCATTTCGTCGGCCTGGGCCGCAACATCTCCCAGATGGACGTGCGGGCCGGCCGCAAGGTCGTCGTCATCGGCTATGCGATCGCCGAGCGGCTGTTTCCGTTCGTGGATCCGGTCGGCCGGGACATACGGGTGGACGGCCGCCAGTACAAGATCGTCGGTGTGTTCGACGAGAAGCAATCCGCGTTCAACCAGAGCTATGACAGCTACGTCCTGATGCCGGTTACGACCTTCGTCAATACTTACGGTATGACGGACAGGGAAGGCTTTCCGCGCTCGGTGAACATTACCGTGCACGCGCGGTCTCCGGACATCGTGGCCGACGCGATCGAGGAGACACGGGCGGTACTGCGGCGCGTGCGAGGCGTCCGGCCGGCCGAAGAGGACAACTTCTCCTACTTCAATTCCGAGAGTTCGATCCGCCAATTCAACCAGATGACGGCCGGGGTCAAGGCGGGCGCATTCGTGATCGGTACGATCGCGCTCATCGTGGCCGGCATCGGCATCATGAACATCATGCTGGTATCGGTCACGGAGAGGACGAAGGAAATCGGTATCCGTAAATCGCTCGGCGCCAAGCCGCAGTTCATCCTGCGCCAGTTCCTGCTGGAGGCTGTCGTCTTGTGCAACCTTGGCGGCATCATCGGCGTCGCGCTGGGATTCGGCATCGGCAACGCGATGGTGAAGCTCGGCTTATCCTCCTCGTTCGAGGCCGCCGTGCCGGTCGAGTGGGCGGTGATCAGCCTGCTGTTCTGCACGGCGGTCGGGCTGGTGTTCGGTATGCTGCCGGCGGTCAAGGCGTCGCGCCTGAACCCGATCGAGGCGCTGCGCTACGAGTGAACTGAGCCTGCTGGCAAGGCCGCGCCGGGTCGGTTTGGGCGAGCAGCCAGTGAACGGTAGCCCGCCGCCAGCCTCTTTCCGCTGCCCCTTTCCTCCTGAATCCCGAACCGCGCCATAATGCCCGGGCGGCAGGTGGTCGCGGAGATAGCTGGATGAGAGCGGAATTGCAGGCCGACCTGCTGGTGATCGGCGGCGGAGTCGCCGGCTTCGGCGCGGCGGTCGCGGCCGGGCGCCAGGGCCTCGGTGTCGTGCTGATGGAGGCCGGCGCGAAGATCGGCGGCGTCATGGCCTTCTGCCCGGGCATGCCCTGGGGCGGCGCTTATCCGCGTGACGAGATCGTCGGCGGCCTGATCGCGGAGCTCCGGGACCGTCTCGCCGGGCTCACGCCGCCGGCCGCGGAAACACGACCCTGCACCCTGGAGAATTTCGGGCGCGAGATCGTCTACGACCCGGACATGGCGCAGGTCGTCATGTTCGAGATGCTCGAGGAGGCCGGTATCCGCGTCCATCTGAACACGGTGGCCACGGCACCGCAGGTGAATGGTTCACGGATCGATGCCGTCCGCTTTCACGACCGGCATGGACCAAGCGTCGTGCGCGCAAGCCTCGTCATCGACTGCTCGGGCGACGGCGACATCTCCGCGCAGGCGGGCGTGCCCTACGAACTCGGCGACGCCAGCGGCAAGATGATGGGCGTTACCCTGTCCTTCCTGCTGGTCAACGCGCCGTGGGACACCGTCTTCGCCGAGGGCGATCCCTATTTCACGCGGCACGCGGAACGCGGCGTGGCCGCCGGCCGGCTGCATCCGGATCTCGCAAAGATCTACATGATGAAAGGCTTTCATCGCGACACTGTGTTCTGCAACTCGGTGATCATTCGCGGCGTCGACGGCACGAAACCCGACGAGATCGCACGCGCAACCCAGGAAGGGCGCCGGCGCTGCCGGGAACTCCTCGCTTTCCTGCGCGACGAAGTGCCGGGGTTCGGCAACGCCTGGATGACCAGTCTCGGTCCGACGGTCGGCGTCCGCGAGACCCGCAAGCTCGAGGGACTCTACCGCCTGACCGGCCGCGATATCGCGGCGGCCACGAAATTCGCCGACGGCATCGTCGCCTGCGCGAACCCGATCGACGACGTCATGCGCGGCGAAGGCGCCATGACGCATGACGCCGCCGTTGCCGACAGCGCGTACTACACGCTTCCCTTTCGCTGCCTGGTGCCGGCAGGAATCCCGAACCTGCTGTTCGCGGGGCGGAACGTATCGGCCGACCCGGTCGCCTTCGCGTCCATCCGCGGCATGCCGCAGTGTATGGCGATGGGCCAGGCGGCGGGCACGGCCGCGGCCATCGCGCTTGATGCAGGGATCGGCGTACAAGCGATCGACGGTCGAGAGGTCGCAGCGCGCATGAAAGCGCAGGGGCTGTGGGGCCTGGCCTGATCGGCGTGTGCGTCGCGCTCGAGCACGGGCTCCTGCAGGAGCGCGCCCTGCGCGCGATCGTTGCCGGGCGTTTCGATCGGTCATTCACAGGGCGCGGGCTTTCGGGATGACGGCCGACTTCGTGTCGCGGGTCAGGACGCGCTCCCACGGGCACCGCCGTCGTTGCGAAGAGGCACAAATCATCTGCCCGTCATTGCGAGGAGGCCGCAGGCCGACGAAGCAATCTCCGGGCGGCGGCGTGACGGTCGGGAGATTGCTTCGGCGCTTCGCGCCTCGCAATGACAAGCTCGGTCGCCCGCAAGGCAGGCTCCTGCGATGACGGCCGACTTCGCTGTCTCGGGTCAGGACCCGCTCCCACAGCAGCAACATCCTCGCCCTGTGGGAGGCCGTCCTGACGGCCGACTCTTCCGTCGCGGGCCGGGGCCCGCTCCCACAGGCACTGCCGTCGTTGCGGGGAGGCGCAAATCATCTGCCCGTCATTGCGAGGGGGCCGCAGGCCGACGAAGCAATCTCCGGGCGGCGGCATGACGGTCGGGAGATTGCTTCGGCGCTTCGCGCCTCGCAATGACAAGCTCGGTCGCCCGCCAGGCGGGCTCCTGCCGAAGCCTGCTTCGCAGGAGCGCGCCCTGCGCGCGACCGGTGCCAGGCCATGCGAGCGGTTGCCGCGTTGCCTATACTGGCGAGCAGGATGGCCCGCATACTCATATCGCTGGTGCTCGCTGCAAGCCTGCTGCCGGGGACGGTTGCCGCGGACGAGCGGCCCGCGAAGGGCAAGCTGCTGGTCGCGACGGAGGTGATTCATGGCGACCTCTTTACCCGGACGGTCGTCCTGCTGCTGCATTACGACGCAAGCGGTGCCGTCGGGCTCGTCATCAATCGCCCGACGGACGTACACCCGCAGGAGCTGCTCGCGGACGACGAGGAGATTGCCGCCTATGACGGAACGCTGTACTGGGGCGGTCCGGTCGACATGAACAGCGTCCGGGCGGTGCTCCGGTCGGCTACACCGCCACCGAACGCGGAGCCGGTCGTCGGAACCGTATACCTGCTGCCCTACGCCGATGCGCTGGCCGAGGTATCCGTCGGAACGTCGCAACTGCGGTTTTTCATAGGCATGGCCAGCTGGGCGCCGGGCCAGCTCAACCACGAACTGGTTCGAGGCAGCTGGGTCGTCGTGCCGGCCACGGATGAACGCATCTTCGCGCAGGACCCGCGCCTGCTCTGGCAGCGCCTCGCGCCGCACGAGGTGTTCCGCGCAGCAAGCGGCGGTGCCGGTGGCGACCTGTCGCCGATAGCCGGGAGCAGCGATCGCTGACCGCGAACAGCGCCGGGCGTTTCCACTGATCGCCCGCGGGGCGTTACTTGGCGGCTTGCGGCTTGACGCTATTCGACATCTGCAGGTGGACGCGGCGCAGCTTTCCGCCGCGGCGTTCATTCAGTCGCAGGACGAGTTCTTCGATCGATTCTGTGATCGAGGGAAGGTCACCTTGCCGAAATCCGTATATCCGGTTGGTGCCCTGACCTATCTGGTAGCGGCACCAGTTCGATCCGGTCGTGTTGGCCGGGGCTTCCGCAGGTTCGATCGAGATTAATTCGTAGGCTTCATTCATCGAAAATCCGCGAGCTCCTGGTTACGTTCGTCGAATCGCCGGGTGTGCCGCCGTTTGTCGATTTGCAGTGGTCAGTCAACCTGGCCCGGCTTACCCCTATCGTGCGCCCTGCGTACTGTGAAAAGTTCATTGCCCTGATCGCGGAGTCGGCGTCCGAGGAACTGGACATGACTACAGTTGCAAAGCCCTTGTGGCGACCCGTCATGCTGTCCATGGCGATCGCAACGGTTTCGACCGGGCCGAAACGGGAGAACGCCCCCCGGAGTTCGAGTTCCTCGACAGAGTTCGCAATGTTGCCGACGTGAAGTCTCGTACTCATCTATCCCCCCGTGTAGTTCATGACCGATAACGGAGGATATGGGCGCTTGCGGCCCGTAAGCTCGATTGGCGGATGTGGCCCTCGGGTGACTATACGCTGCCCTGGCATCCGGGTGTTCGAAATATCAGGCGTTAGTGCGCAAATTCGTATCGGCGCGAACCAGGCTTCCGGACCCGTCGATCGGTCCGGCGTGTCCTGCCTCACGGGTTGGAACCAAGCTTGGCCTGCGGTCTCGAGCCGGTAGCGGGCGCAGCCTGAACCCCGTCTGTGCGGATTACGTAGCCGCATGGCTTATCTGCCCGATCAGGCCTATTGGCTGCTGTCAGGCTGAACGCAGGCGTTGTGCCGTTTCCGGTACGGAGCGTTACATTCCCAGTCGTCGCCGGCGAAATCGAGGTGTGCGTTCTCCGGCAGTTCGACGGCGACGCAGGTCGACCGGTCCTGCCGGTAGCCGCGATTACACTCCCAGCCCTTGCCGTAGGACGCGCCGGTCAGGTAGCCCTGCTCCGGCACTGCGACCGGGTCGCAGCGCCCGTCGACTTCGCGAAAGCCGCGATCACATTTCCAGCCGGCATTGCCGGTTGAGAACGCGAGGTAGGCGTTGGCTGGTACCGCGACCGGAACGCAGTCGCCACCGTGGGCCTGGTAGCCCCGATCGCAGGACCAGCCGGACCCGGTGGCATTGCCGGTCAGATAGCCGTGTTCCGGCACCTGGATGCCTACGCAGGATTCGCCCTCCTGTCGGTAGCCCCGGTTGCAGGACCACTGGTCGCCGGCTGTCGAATTGAGGTAGGCATGCTCCGGCAGTTCGACCTGGACGCAGGCGCCGCCGTCCAACCGGAATCCGTGCGTGCATTTCCAGCCGGGGCCGTAGTCCGATCCCGACAGGTACGCGTTTGCGGGCATACGCACGGCAACGCAGGTGGCGTCCTGCTTCTGGTAACCGTGGTCGCAGTCCCAGCCACCGCCGTAATCCCTGGCGGTCGCGTGATCCGGGATTGCAGCCTTTCCGCTTTGTGCGCACGCGGCGCTGGGGGCGCCGGCGAAAGCCGCGAGGAAGGCGAGTGAAAAGATGACTGAGACGGTTGCTTTCATGGGTTGGCTCCTGCGGTGGCAGCGCCGCACGATGTCGAGCCGGACTGCGCGGGCTGTTGATAAAGGCACGGTGAATACGTGTATTGCAAAGGATCGGCACCGGGGTGTTTGCATTCCCGGTTGCCGATACAGTTTGGTTGTTCAGGTGGCAGCAGGCGTCACTTGATGCGCCTGCTGCGGTGTGTCGCTTGGGTAATTACGCCGCCTGCTGCTTCGCAGAAATCTTATGGGCGGTGGAATTGGCGACCTCGTAGTACTGAACCCGGGGCGTGCCTTCGATCAGCCCGGACAGCAGTCCGGAGACCTGGGGATACGCGGTGCGGTTGTACGCTTCGGCACTTTCCTTGTTGTCCCACAGGCTGACTGCAAATGCTTCCTTGCCGGCCGGGCTGACGAACGAGATTTCGTCCTGGAACCCCTTCTGCTTGCGCAGCAGCGGGAGGATGTCCGACTCGATCTTACGTTCGAGTGCGGCGCGACTATCTGGCTTTAACACCATTGAAACCTGGCGTGCGTACATGACGTTCTCCGTCTTTGCGAATGGCCGAGCGGGCAACTCAGATAACTCGTTCGTTTGATGTTTTCTGAAGTCCTCTCGATCCGGTGGCCATACTGGATTACTTTACTTGATTAGTCAATTACTTTCTGGGAATATAATTCTACTTAACCAATAGAGTAAAACTGGTGAGGCTCGAATGGACGTATGCACGGTAATCAAGGCGCGCCTCAAGGAGCTGGGCCTGGAGCAGAAGGACCTGGCCGCCGCGGCGGAGGTGACGGATTCCTACATATCGCAGCTACTGACCGGGAAGAAGTTGCCGCCAGCGCCCGACCGGACGGACATCTACGACAAGATGGGGGCATTCCTCCGCTTGTCGAACAACGCGTTGCCGACGCTGGCGCGCGCCCAGCGGATCGCCGAACTGCGGCGCGGATACGACGAAGCCGAAGGCCCGCTGCTGAAGGAGACCCGCGAGTTGATATTGCGCAAGTGCGTGCCCGAACGGCGCGAGCAGATACGCGCGATCTTCGAGCGGCATCCTTTCGGCGAACTCGAACGGCTGGTGACCCAGAAGCTGCTCGATGTGGTCGGGCCGGTCGCGCGTGCCGAGCTCGACAACAAGACCTGGCTGCACGAGGTTGCAAAGCTCAGCGGCCGTAGCTATGAGCAGATGCGCGTCATTATCCTCGAGTTTCTCGATACCGATATCTTCAACGTGTCGAACGAAGACTGTGTTTCGTTCCTGGACCCGCTGATTGCTCGCTGGGACATCGACTTCCTGACTTTCGACATGGCAATCGCGCTGAACGAGAGGCTCGCGCCCGGCAAATCCCGGAAGTTCGCCTTCGTCGAGATGGACGCTGATATCCTGCACGACGACGAGCCCGGGCTCACCGCATTCCTGAACGACGCGACACTGAGTGGCAACATCTCCGACGAGGAACTCGAGTTCCTCAGGAGACTGAGATTCAAGGGACGGCGGCCGGGTGCGCTCTATTACTACCGGGAGCTACAGAACCTCCGGGACCCGTTGCACTTCGAGTTCACCGAGAACTGAACCGCATCCTGCAGGTGCCTGAGGCAAGGGGTCAGAGTAGTAATTCCGTGCGTTCGCCTGAAGATGCGCCGCGCAGTTCGTACCCTGACCCCTTTCGGCTGTCGCCCGCGTGCGGGCTTCTGCGATGACGGCCGACTTCGTCGTCGAAGGTCCGGACTGCTCCCACAGGGCATTACCGTTTAAAGGAGCCATGCCGCCGCCGATGTAGAATCCCGTCTTCGGGATCCCACAAGAGATCGACATGGTCAGCATGAATCCAGCCGCAGCCGGTACGGCCACACCCTGCGAAGCACCGGCCTGGGCGCAGGCGATGCGCCGCTACACCGATTATCTCGTCGGCGATTTCCTGGGCGGCCCGCGGCCGTGGACCTTCGCCTGGGTGATCAACTTCCAGAAGGCCGGAACGTTCGCGTTCCTGCTCGCGCTGATGGCGTACTACGGCAACACGTCGACCGCGGCCTGGGTCTACACCGCGATGCACGGCAGCTACGGCCTGGTGTGGATCCTGAAGGACGTGGCTTTCCCGGACCCGAACTGGCAGCGGCGCATCACGATCGGCGGCGGGATCAACGCGTTCCTCGGCGTATTGGGCTGGTACTGGGTGTTCGGCTGGCTGTTGATCTCCGGCGTCGCACAGCCCGACTACCCGCTGCCCGATGCCGCCTGGTATTGCCTCTGCATCACCCTGTGCATCACGGGCAGCGCCATCATGATCGCGGCAGATGCGCAGAAGTTCTTCACGCTGAGGCTCGAGCGCGGGCTGATCACCGACGGCATGTACCGCTACCTGCGCCACCCGAACTACCTGGGCGAGATCATGATCTACGGCAGCTTCGCGCTGATGGTCTGGCACTGGCTGCCGGTCGTCGTGCTCGCGTGGGTCTGGCTCGGCGTGTTTGCCGTCAACATGGTGATGAAAGAGGCCAGCATGTCGCGTTACCCCGGCTGGGCGGCGTACAGGAAACGGACCTGGTGGCTGGTGCCGTTCGTGCTCTAGCAGGATGTTGAAAAAGGTCGTCCAGACCTTTTTCAACGTCGCGAGTCCGGCGCATGTCCGGCCTCGCGGGCGACCCTGTCGCAACACCTGGCATCGATCGCGCGCGGGGCGCGCTCCTACAGGCGCTTCTTGTGCAGAAGCCCGCATTGCGGGCGACTCATCGCATCCCCTGGCACCGATCGCGCGCGGGGACCGCTGCAACTGTAAACATTTGTAACCCCCGCTGCCGCCCGGCACGCGGCGACGCTATCATGGCGACCGGGACACACGGCATGCGCAGCGCCTGCCGTGCAGCGCAGCAACAACGAACCGGAGCAACCGACATGGCCGAGCGCAGCAATGCACAGATCGTCATCGGCAGCGCGATCGCGATTGCCGTGGGCGCCTTCATTTCCTGGGCCGGCAGCGACGGCGGCGCACGCGCGGGCAGCATCCCGGTATTCGCGCTGTGCGGCGCGCTGGCGTTTGCCATCAACTGGCTGGCCTTCATCCCGGCGGCGCTGGCGCAGTCGGAACGTTATTACGATCTCACCGGCGGCCTCACCTACATCACGACAACGGCGGTCGCCGTGCTGCTGACGCCCGATCTCGACCTGCGCGCGACGCTGGTGGCCGCGATGGTCATCGTCTGGTCGCTGCGCCTCGCGAGTTTCCTGTTCCTGCGCATCTCGAAAGCAGGCCATGACACGCGCTTCGACAACATCAAGAACCGGCCGCCGCGCTTCTTTTTCGCCTGGACGCTGCAGGGACTCTGGGTGCTGTTGACTGCGTCCGCTGCGTTCGCCGTCATCACCGGCGACGCGCGCGAGCCGCTCGGCGCCATCGGCATCTTCGGCATCCTCGTCTGGGCTTTCGGCCTGGTCGTGGAAATCGTGGCGGACCGCCAGAAGTCGGCCTTCCGCCGCGATCCCGCCAACGCGGGGCGATTCATCCACACCGGGCTCTGGGCCTGGTCGCGTCACCCGAACTATTTCGGCGAGATTGTGCTGTGGACGGGCATGGCCATCGTCGCGCTGCCGGTGCTGCAGGGCTGGCAGTGGGCCACGCTGGTCTCGCCCGTGTTCGTGGCATTCCTGCTGATCAAGGTCAGCGGCATCCCGATGCTGGAGGATAAGGCCGACGAGCGTTGGGGCGGACAGCAGGACTACGAGGACTACAAGCGGCGGGTGCCGGTGCTGGTCCCGAAGCCGCCGTCGACCTGAGCCTCGCGGCGCCTGCCGCCGTTCAGCGGACCAGCCGGTCGCGGGCGAAGCCGGCCGGTATTACCCCGCCGAGTTCGCGCGCGGCCTCGTGGCCGGCATAGACCGCGTGCGCGATCAGCGCCGGCTGCGCACAATCGCCGATGGCCCGCACCGAGCCCTCGCTGCCGTCCGGGTTCTCGCCGGCGAGTTCGCGATAGAGCGCATCGTTCGGCTCGCGCGAGGTCACCAGCACCAGCCTGTCGGCCTCGAGTGCCATGAGCTCGGCCGAATAGACACAGGCGAACTCCGCGTTCCGGTCCGCGTAGCGCGCGAGCGCCCGGTTCAGCACCACGCGCACGCCGTCGGCCAGCAGCGCGGCGTGGGTCGCCGGCCGCTCGCCGGTGTACTCGCTCCAGTAGCCCGCGTGGCTGGAGGTGGTGACGTAGGTGACCTCCGCCCCGTGGCGGGCGAGCAGCTGCGCCAGCACCGGGCCCATGTAGTAGTTGTCGTCGTCGTAGACGACGACCCGGCCGGCCGGGCGCGCGCCGGCCATCAGATCGTCCGGCGTACAGACGCGCTCGGCGTCGAGCCCGGCAATGCCACCCGGCGCCGTGCGCCCGCGCCCGTCGGCGCGCCAGCGCGCACCGGTCGCGACCAGCACGTGATCGGCCCCGAATTCCCGGACCTCCGCCACGCCGAGCGGGCTCTCGAAGTAGAGCGCGACGTTCGCCATGCGCCGGATCTGCCCGACGCGGTAGTCGCGCACGCGGCCCCACTCGGCGAGGCCGGGCAGGCGGCTCTCCCGCGCGACGCGCCCGCCGGGCTCGCCCGAGGCCTCGGCCAGCGAGACGTCGTAGCCGCGCCGCCCGAGCGACATCGCCGCCTCGAGCCCCGCGGGGCCGGCGCCGACGACGAGCACCGAGCCGCCGCTGCCGGCCGGGATTTTCTCCGGGTGCCAGCCCTTGCGCCACTCCTCGCCCATCGTCGGGTTCTGCGTGCAGCGCACGGCCGCGCCGCGGTAGTTGTGCGCGTAGCAGAAGTTGCAGCCGATGCATTCGCGGATGTCCTCGTAGCGGCCCTCCCGTATCTTCGCCGGCAGGAACGGGTCCGCGATCGACGGCCGCGCCGCGCCGACGAAGTCGAGCACGCCGCTCTTCAGCTGCCGCAGCATCGTGTCCGGCGACGTAAAGCGGCCGACGCTGACGACGGGCTTCGTCGTGAGCTTGCGCACTGCCGCAACCTTGGTCTCGAGCGAGGCCTCGGGCAGGAAACGCGACCCCGCCATCTCCTCGCCGTAATAATCCGCGACGACGAAGTCCCACAGGTCGGGCAGCTCGGCGAGCAGGCCGATCGCATCGTGGGCCTCGGCCGCGCTCATGTGCTCGTCGCCGTGCCCGTCGGCGGAGAACCGCACGGCGACCGCGCAGCGGTCCCCGACCGCATCGCGCGTGTCCTCGATCAGCTCGCGGACCAGGCGCACGCGGTTTTCGAGCGAGCCGCCGTACTCGTCGCTGCGCCCGTTCAGGGTTCGCGACAGGAATTCCGACAGCAGGTAGCCGTGCGCCGGGTACACGTAGACGATGTCGAAGCCCGCGTCGCGGGCCCGCAGCGCGGCGGCGCGGTGCCACTCGCGCAGCAAGCGGATGTCACGCCGGTCCATGCGCCGCGACTGCACGGGATCGTTGCGGCTCGGCATCGAGCGCACGCCGATCGGCGGCACGCGCGACGCGAGGTTCGGCACGTAGCTGCCGCCGTGCCAGAGCTCCGCGCCCGCCAGCGAGCCATGCTCGTGCACGCGCTCGGCCATCAGCGCGAGGTTGCGCACGTCGCCGTCGTCCCAGAGCGAGGCGAACGGGTGCGGCTGGTCGTCGGAACTCGGGTGGATCGAACAGTACTCGGTGCAGACGACGCCCCAGCCGCCCTCCGCTTTCACGCCGCGCATCGCGGCGAGCGTCTGCGGCAGCACGTGGCCCATGCCGGTGCAATGCGGCACCTGGTAGAAGCGATTGGGCGCGACGACCGGCCCGATACGCAGCGGCTCGAACAGCGGCCGGTAGCGTTCCTCCGGCGTCATTCGGCCCCGCTGGGCTTTGCGGCCTTGCGGATGACGCCGATCGATTCCAGCGCCGCAAGGTATTCCTCCACGAGCTCCAGCGGCACGGGCCCGAGTTCCGCCACGAGCCAGTGGCGGATGTCGCTGACCGTGCGGCGGCCGTCGACAAAGTTCAGTGCCTCGTAGACGTATTGCCCGCCGTTGCCAGCGTGGCTCGCGAGACCGAGTTTCGCCGCCCGGTCGGCGCCATACCGGTCGTCGAGGTAGGAGTAGCCGAAAGCGCTCATCGGCCCCTTGATAGCGGCGTTGCGCTCGTAGACCGTGTCGTTGGTCCGGACGGCCACGAGCGTGGCGACCGGCGGCGGTGCGACCAGCGCTTCGAGCCCGGCGAGGAAGGTCATCGCCGCGTCGTGGTGTTCCGCGGCCAGTTCCGCGAAGGCCTCGACGCTGTGGACCTTGCGGCGCTCGACCGCGAAGTGCGCAGCCGTCACCGCCGCCCAGTCGGGCGCCTCGACGCCGCCGCGCCGCGCCAGCAGCTCGCCCGAGCGCGCCAGCGCGTTGCGCTCGAGCAGCTCCAGCACCGCCGGCACGTCGTCGTCGCCCATGTTGGCGAGGAACCAGCCCGCGACGGCGCCGATGAAGGCGGCGCGCTTCAGCTTGGTCGGGTCGATGTTGGCCGCGAGGTCATAGTTGGTGTGGATGTATCGGTCCGGCCAGTCGTGCAGGTACAGGCCGGGAATGCGCCACGTGCCCTCGAAGAACACGTCGTGGTCGCTGCCCATGTCGAGACCTTCCATCATCGCCAGCAGCGGCTCCTTGCCGCCTTCGGGCGCGACGAGCGGAAACTCGACCGTCGCGCCGCTCGCATGGGCTTCCGTCTGCCCGTTGACGAAATGACCGATCTCGTGCCCGAGGTCGCTGATGAACGACGGCACGCTGGTCGGTCCGCCGGAGATGCGGAACAGCGACTTCGTGACCGGCCCGCCGCCGACCATGTCCATGTGGATGTTGGCCCTGATGCGCGCCGCGTCCTCGTGCTGCGACAGGTAGATGATGCTGCCCTCGATCTCGGCGGGCCACAGGAAGCGGAGCGTGCGCGAGGGCCGCGGCAGGATGCCGCGCGAGACCAGCGCGCTCAGCGTGCGCGCGGTCTCGAGGATCGCGACGCAGCCGGACGCATTGTCGTTCGCGCCCGGCCGCGGGTGGTCGAGATGGCAGGTGAAGTGGATGTCCTCGCCCGCCCGGTCGGTGCCGCGTATCGCCGCGCTGGCGAACCCGTACACGCCGGTCTCGTGGCTCGCGTCGACGCGGGCGTGGAGCAGGATCTCCTCGCCGTTCGCCATGCGCCGCTGCAGGGCGCGGGCCTCGCCGAGCGAAATCATGAAGCCGAAGGTCTTCGTTTTCGGGAAGCTGTCGAGGTGGCCCCAGCGCACGAGACGCTCGTCCTCCTGCCACCAGGCCGAGCGCTGGTTCGGCGCGTAGGACACAATACCGGCCGCGCCGAGCTCGCCGACGGCGCGTTCCGCCACGGCCTCCGGCTGGCTGGAGGTCAGCACCAGCTTTCCGCGGATGTCCTTGCCGGCGTAATCGTCGTCGGACCTGCCCGCGCCGATGTCGACCAGCGCTGCCGTCGCCTCGCCGGACAGGCTGTCCTGGGCGAGCGACAGCGGCACCGACGACCAGTCGCCGAGGCGCTGCCTGCGCACCGGCTGGCCGTCGACGAGGTCGATTTCCCACAGCTCGGCCGAGCGCACGTTCCACTCGGGCCGCGACTTCTGCGTGCCGAACATCGTCCTGCCGTCCGCCGGGTACTCGAGCACCTCGACCTCGTCGAGCCCGTAGGCCTCGAGCATCCGGACGACGTGCTGCGTTGCCGCGTCGAACTGCGACCCGGCCCGCATGCGGTGCTGCAGCGTGATCGTATCGAGATTGCGCTTGGCAGCCTCGCCCGAGGTTTCCTCCGCGATCTGCCGCAACACGTCCTCGGGCACCAGCTGCGTGAGATCGGCCGCGGCGTTTGCGGCCAGCGCGAGGAGCGCGGCGGTAACGAGATACTTCGTATGCATGCTTCCCCCTGTGCCGCGGCCGTCTCGCGCAAGGGGCGCGATGCGTGCCGGCGGCGGCAGGGCCATGGTAGCCGAAGGGCAGGGTCGCGTACGACACGCGGCCGAATCGGATGCAATGCCACCGGTCGCGGGTCAGGACCCGCTCCCAAAGGGTGCCTGTCCCCGTAGTTCCCCCCTGACGGGCGACAGCCGCTACCGGAACTTCGCCACCAGCGCGTCGGTCAGCTCGTCGTTCCGGGTCCAGAAGTCATTGGTGCCGTCACCGTCGGCCCGGGGCCACGTCGAATACAGCGCAATGACGACGCCGGCGCCGGGTGCGACGCGTACCGTCTGGCCGTGTATGCCGTAGCCGAGCAGGTCCTTCTCGTCGTTGCCCTTGCCCCACCAGTACGATCGGTAATACGGCCCTTTGCCGTCCACGGTCGGCGACGGCCAGTCGGGGTAGGGCCAGTCCGGCGAGGCCGGCTGCGCGTGCATGTCCTCGATGAAATCGGCCGGTATGACCTGCTCGCCGAACGCCCTGCCCTTGTTCAGCACCAGCAGACCGAAGCGGCCGAGGTCGCGCAGCGTGGAACTCATGCCGTGGTCGCCGAGCGCGAAACCGCTCGCATCGACCGTGATGTTGGCATCGAACTCGGCGCCCATCGGCTTCCAGATGTAGGCGGAGATCAGTTCCGCGAGCGGCCGGCCGGTGGCCGCCTCCATGACCCAGCCGATGACGCTCGTCGAGCCCGACTTGTAGTGGAAGTGGCCGAGGTTGGCCTCGTCGCGGCCGATCGTCGGGAAAAACGCGTAACCGCCGCGCGGTATGTCTTTCGGGCAGTAGTCGGCGTCGGTCCAGCCGATCGCGCAGTCCTGGATCCGGAACGTCGTCGTGAAGTCCGGGTAGTCTTCCGTGTAGTCCGCGCCGTCGCGCATATCTAATAGTGTGCGCAGCGAGTCCGGACCCCAGCCGCCATTCGCGAGC
>Ga0224500_10001042_pt1 | contig 17248 bp, 14 predicted proteins | sample SF_Oct11_sed_USG_FD_168126 | JGI IMG/M metagenome (GOLD analysis project Ga0224500, IMG submission 168126) | Sediment microbial communities from San Francisco Bay, California, United States - SF_Oct11_sed_USGS_4_1 | ecosystem: Environmental > Aquatic > Marine > Sediment | place: USA: California... | reverse complement strand
GCGCGCCGAAGGGGCATCGGCGCAGTGCCCGCGAGTGATTGCGACATGATCGGTTCCCGCTTGCAGTCGGATGCAGCGAGGATATCCACCGCTGCGCCCGGGACTTTGGACGCAGGTCGAAACGGGAGGATCTAGGCGCGCGTTATGTGAGCGGGATCACCGCATGGCGCTCGGGACGAGCGCTGCGGACGGCGAGCGCCGCGCGGTGGACAGCGCTGGCAGGCCGAGGACGGCGCAGATCTTGTCCTCGAGGCCGGCGCGCGTCAGTGGGCGCACGACGTAGCCATTGGCGCCGACGCGCGCGGCGCGGACCACCTGTTCCTTGCTCGGCTCGCGCGTCACGAGCAGCGCGGGAATCGATTGCAGGGCCGCGTCCCGGCGCATTGCAGCGATCAGGTCGAAGCCGTTCATGCGTGGCATTTCGATGTCGGTGATCACGAAGTCGAACCGGTCGTGCCGGAGCAGCTCGAGTGCTGCGAGGCCGTCGGAAGCTTCTTCGGAACTGGCGACACCGATTTCACGCAGCAGCTTGCCGATGATTCGCCGCGTGGTGGCGAAGTCGTCGACGATCAGAAAACGAAGTCGGCTGTTGCGCATGGGGTGTTGGGGGTGGAGGACGGGGCAGGACCGCTGCTCGGCGGGGAACTGGACAGCGCTCCTGCACCCGCTCCACGCCGTGGACTTCGGCCTGCCCGCGCTGCAACTTGAGCCATGTGCCTCTTTTCGAGCGATTGAAGCCGTGCGCAGCCGCGGCGGGCACGGCAAGCCTTCGAATTGGAGGCCGACCGGGCCTGTTCTCGGCGGTCTCGGAAGTTGTTCGATACCGCAAACTTGGGACACTTGAATTGAAGGTCCGTATCGGCACCGAGCGACTGCGAGAGAACCATGGACATGAGCGAATCGGCATGGGTCGAACTGCCTGATCTGGAGCGCAACACGGTTCCCGCGACCAGCGGGCCCAACACCGTGGCTCCGGGTGCGGAACGCGGCGCGACGCCGGCGGCGCAGCGTCGATCGCCGCTTCGGGAAATCGCCTCGTGGCGGGTGCTGAAGATGTGGGAAGACGGCACCTCGCTTGCCGACGCGGTGACGGTGAAACTGATCGGAGTTCACGAGAGCCACTCGATCATCGTCACGGCGCCCGACCCGGCGAAGGGCCTGGTTCCGAACACCGGCGGGCTCTATCGCTTCCGCAGCTTCTCGGGCGAGTCGATCTACGAGTTCTCGGCGCTGCTCCTCAGGCAGTGCGATCAGCCCTATCCCTACCTGCATCTTGCGTGGCCGCTGGAGCGGCACGTCCAGAACCGCGACCTGCGCGCCGCCGTGCGCGTGAAGGCCGACCTGCCGTGCATGGTCTACCCGGGCAACCAGGCCAACGGGCGGTTTGCCAAGGGCACCATCACGAACCTGTCGACCGGCGGCGCCGCGATTCGCCTGAACGAGGAACTCAGCGTGTTCTACGACGAGGTGCGCGTCGTGTTCCGCTTGGCGGTCGCGGACCAGGAGGTCCTGATCGAGGCGCGCGCGCGCCCGGTGCGCAAGCCGGACGACGGCTCTGAGCGCATCCTGGGGGTTTCCTTCGCCGCGCTCGCGTTGCCGGAGAAACTCGCCTTGCACGCCTACGTCAACACGGCCCTGGTGCGCGAACTCGAAGTGCCGCTTTACGCGAACTGAAACGCCCCGGGCGAGCGCGTCCGGTCGCGCCGATCGCACGCTCACCCCTGGCGGCACCGCCCTCGCCGCGCGAGAACCGCTCGGTCCCGATAGCGGAGCGTGAATCGGCCGGCGCGCGGCCAGGCTTCAACGGCAACGACCCACGCCCAGTCCCTTCCGTAACGCGGAAGGGTGTCCCGAACGCCTCTCCCTTCCGCCCGGGCAGCGAGGGCGGGCGGCGAACTCTCCTCGACATGGCACGCCCGTTCGGGGAGAGGTCGAGGCGCTGCCGCGCGGCAGGCGTTGACCTGCTGCCCGAGGCCAGGCAGCCCGGCTGGCGCGAAGCGCCCTCATGGTCGACGCGCAAAAAAAACGGCCCGGAAACCCGGGCCGAAATGCGGAGGAAAGGAGAGCCGCTGGCAGACGGTCGGTGAGCGCGGCGATCACCGGCCGCGCCGGGAGAACCCGGCGCAATGAGGTTCGGATCAGTGCAGTGTTTCTTCGACGCTCGTCTGCACCTGGGCCTTGCCCTTGCCGGCGCGTGCCGGGGGCTCGCACAGGCCGCAGACGTAGTTCTTCGTCAGTTCGAAGGTGTGAGTCACGAATTTGCCGCCGCACTTGCAGCACGGCGTCAGTGTGACCATGCCGGCGTCGACGAACTTCACCAGGCGCCACGCGCGCGTCACGGACAGCAGCGGCTCGAGCCCCTGGGCGCGGATCTGCTCGAGATACAGCTCGTAGGCCTTGATGATCGCGTCGATTTCCTCGAGTTCGCTGGTCTTGTCGAGGTACTCGTACATGTTCAGGAACAGGGACGAGTGGATGTTCGGCTGCCACGTCATGAACCAGTCGGTCGAGAACGGCAGCATGCCGCGCGCGGGCGACTCGCCCTGGACTTCCTTGTACAGGCGCAGCAGGCGCTCGTACGAGAGGTCGGTCTCGGACTCGAGCACTTGCAGGCGTGCGCCCAGCTTGATCAGCGCGATTGCGCGCTGGATCTGCTTGCTCTCGGAAACGATGCTCTTGATGCGCATGATGAACTCCCCCGCTCCGTGCGCTATCAGGCCGTGACGTCGGCCAGCTGGCCGGCCATCACGATGTTGGCGTGCAGACCGGCGACGGCGGCGCCGGTGGCGCTCGACTTGGCCTTCGAGTGGCTGGTGAGCAGGTTCCACACCATGTCGTCGTCGAAGCGGAAGCGCAGGATCAGCTGGTTGGAACCCGCGATCTTCATCAATTGCGCCGGCGTCAGTTGATCGATGATGCTGGCGACTTCTTCCGACACGCCGAGGCGGTACAGGGCCTGGGCCTTGTCGGCGCGAATCATGTGCTGGGCCAGCACCAGGTATGCGAGGTTCGCTTCACGGATTTCCTGCAGAAGCTGTTCGTTGCTGGCGGCGATCGTGCTCATGGTGTTCCTCCTGGAAGCGTTGCCGCTTGGTGGCGGCGTCTGGTCGTTGCAAAGTGATGCCATTGTGCGAACCTGCCGCGGCGGGCTGAATCAGCGGACGCCGATAAACCGTGTCGGCCGCCGTCTATCGACCGTGTAAGGCTTTTTCCTACACGCCGCCTGTCGGCACTTTCTCAAGGCGCGGAGCGCGCCGCCGTTAAAGGGCACAAGCGAGGCGCTGACGCCGCCGCCGCGTCGATGGACGAGCGGATGGCAGCTGTGCTTCGCTGAGCTTCAATGCTCAGTTTTTCCTCCGCATTTGCGCCGGCCTTCGAGCCGGCGCCTTTTTTTCCACGCCAGGAAAATGGACGCCGAATGGCCCGCCAATCGCGCGATGCGACGGGGCTGCCGGCAGCTAGATTCCGTTCCGGGAGCACGTTGCGGCGTGTACATCCACTTTCTCGGAAAAGACGAAATGCCGCCGGAAGACGGTCGCGGTACAGCGGTTGTTCGAGCGCACCTGCTCGACCACTATGAAGCCATCGCGCGGGCGAGCCAGCTGATGCTGGAAGCGGCACGAAGGTCCGACTGGGAAGAGGTCGGTCGCCAGGAGGAGCGCTGTCGCACGCTCGTTGCCGCGCTCAAGGCGGCGTCGCTGGAGTCGCCGCTGCCACCGGCCGACAATCGGCGGCGCATGGACCTGTTGCGACGGATCCTGGCGGACGATGCCGAGATTCGCGGACGGGCCGATCCCTGGCTCAAGCAGCTTGAGCGCCTCATTTCGTCGCCGCATGCGCGTCGCTGAGGTGGCGGCATGAGCATGACCACGCCGTTCCCCGAGCCGGAATCGCCAGAGCTGGAGCGCTTTGCGCTGAACGGCCGGCAGGACATCATCGACGTCCTGCGCGACCTGCGCGACCAGCAAGTGCTCCTCACCCTGTACTACGACCAGGCGGCGGGCTGCGCGGTCAGCAACGTGCTCGGCGTCGAGTTGGCGTTCGAGGAAGTCATCCTGGATTGCGCGGCCGACCGGTCCGCCCAGGGCGCGATCCTGCGGGCGCGCGAGATCATCGTCGTGGGCTACCTCGACAACGCCAAGATCCAGTTCAGTTCCAGCGGCGCCGACCTGGTCACGCACCAGGGCCGGCCGGCCCTGCGCATGCACCTGCCGCAGCGCGTGCTCCGTATGCAGCGACGCAGCGCGGCCAGGCAGGCGACCCCCGCCGCGCATCCGCCGGCCTGCCTGGTGCCAGTGCCTGGCGAGGATGGACGCTACGAGTCCGTGCGCGTCCTCGATCTCAGCATCGGCGGCGTCGCGATGCTCGCGCATCCGCTGCGCTTCGAGCTGCCCCCTGAAACGGTGCTGGGCCCGTGCTACCTGGACCTGCCGGACGTCGGGCAGATCGCCGTGACGCTGAAGGTCCGTTACATCGATGGGCGCGGCACGGAGCCCGCGGCACGGCGCCTGGGGTGCCAGTTCGTGGACCTTGGCGGCCCCGCCCTGCGTTCCCTGCAGAGGTACATGAACAAGCTGGAAGCCGTCCACAGCCGGAAGACCTCCAGGCACGCCGCGTAGGCGGCCTCACGCCTCTGGAATGAAAAGGGCGCCGCGCGGGCGCCCTGCTTCAGCCTCTCCGCCCTTTCAGGCGGCGCGCTCCGTAGACGACGGGTACATGTCGTTCCACGTGCGGCAGTACTGAGGACCGGTCCCGATCCACGCCACCGTGCCGACCGATAGCGCAGCCGTGTACAGCGCCGCGATCAGCTCACTCGTCTGCTCGGGGCAGCGGATGCGCACTGCGGACAGCAAGTGGAAGTGATCCTCTGCATAGCGCCGCTCGAGCACGCGCATCGAAGGCGCATAGGGCAGCAGCGATTCCGGGAGGCCGGCCATGCCGCAGCGTCCGTCGGCCGCGCGCGCGGCGGTGTCCTCGAACCAGACGAACAATTCGTTGGTCGGCGCCGTGCTCGCCTGCTCGATGGGCCGGACGACCTCGGACGGCGTGATCGCGGGTTGGGCAGCCGGGCCGATCGGCCGGGTAGCAAATTCCGCGAGTTGTCTGACGAGCTGGTTGCGGGTCATGGTTCTTTAGGGCCCTTGCATCACACGTCTTTGGGATACGGCCCCGTGTCTGCGTTCTTTAGCGAATGCGGCCGCAGGACAAGGCCGGAAACCCCGCCCATTTCAGTGGCGCCCGATCCGGGCCTCCTGCGAACTCTCTGCAAGCAGCAGTCCTGAGGCCTTGATTCGTCGCAAATTCAGAGCTCAGGTGTTGGTGATGACTCGCTTCCAGAGCCGCGATCGATGCGGCCAGTTGCGTTCCTTTTGCGGGGCGTTTTCGCGGATGGCGTGCGGACAGCTCCACCTACGCTCTGGCCGTCATGTCAATGAATTCGCGTTGCGCGCCCATGTCATCTGAACGCCTTGCCCGGCTCGATGCCCGACTCGCAGCCCGCTGTGCGCGGCGCGGCGCGGAGGCGTTGGCATGAAGAACGAAGCCTTCCTGTACGACGCCCTGTACCAGGCGCTGAACGAAGCGCCGGTCCGCGGACGCGAAGTCGCGGTCGACGTCGAAGCCTACGTGCGGGAATACACGCCGCTGGTACGGCGCTTGGCTCACCAGATGATTGCGCGCCTGCCGGCCAACGTCGAACTCGACGACATGATCCAGGCCGGCATGATGGGCCTGATGGATGCCGCGAACCGGTTCGAGGTGACGCAGGGCACGCACTTCGAGGTCTACGCGGCCCAGCGCATCCGCGGCGCCATGCTCGACGAACTGCGCGCCAACGACTGGATGCCGCGCTCGGCGCGCAAGAGCCAGCGGGATATCGAAGGCGCCATCCACCGCCTCGAGGGCCGTCTGAAGCGGGCCCCGCTGGAGGCGGAAATCGCGGGCGAGCTCGGCATTTCGGTGGCCGAGTACCAGGACATGCTCAACGGTGCTCGCGGCTCGCAGCTGGTCCACCTCGACGACCTGGGCGCCGGGCACGACGACGAGGACTACCTCGAACGCTACTTCGTCGTAGATGGCGCGGAGCCCGCGGCGATCCTGCGCGACAAGCGCTTCCACGAGGCACTGGTCGACGCGATCGAGGAGCTTCCGGAACGCGAGAAGCTCCTGATGAGCCTGTATCACGAGCAGGACATGAACCTGCGCGAGATCGGTGCCGTCATGGGCGTGACGGAATCGCGCGTCTGCCAGCTACACAGCCAGGCGATCGCCCGGCTGCGGTCGAAACTCAAGTACTGGTAGCCGGGGCGGGAATCAAGGCGTCAGCCGCCGGCGCCCCGCGACTCCTGGCCATGCAGGGTCAGCTGGCGCAACAGGTGCCGCTTCCAGCTTTCAGTCGCAGCCAGGCGCGCCAGGTCGCCGCTCGCAAGCGCGCGGCTCTCCTCGCACAAGGCGCGGAGCAGGTCGTCCAGCAGGGCGGGGGCCGGAGCGGCGTGCCCGCGCTGCAGCCATGGCTCCTGATTCACGTGGCGAGCAGGCGCCGGATCAGGCGCTCCGCGATGTTGCGGGCATCGACATGGAAGGCGCCGGTCGCGATCGCGTCGCGCATCTGCTGCAGGCGGGCATCCGGTGTGGCGCGCAACCGGGCGAGCAGCGCATCACACTCGCAGGCGGCAAGCCGCTCGGCGGACGAAGCGTGATCGATCGGGTGCCCGTTCTTCATGTCGGCGCGGTTTCGGTGCTGATGCGTGGAATTCGGCAACGCAGGGGCCAACTTGAGCCATGCGATCTCATGATCCATCGTGGCGGCAGCCCCCCTTGGGGTATTCTTGATCGGCCGCCATCACCCCACGCGCCCTTTCCGCCGACGTCCATTCGAAAGATCGCCCGCCAGGTTCGCGCGTGTCCGATTCGCCTCCCCGACCCGACCCCGCCGCTTCCGCTGCCCGACCGCGGAAGTCGGGGCCATTGAGCGTCGAAGTGATGTCGGACGAGGAACTGCTGGCCCTGATGGTGGGAGCAGACCGGCCGGCCGACCCGTCCGTGATGCTGCAGCAGGTGGCGTCCCAGGAGCGCCGGCTGCCGCCGGCGCTAGGCGATCTCTTCGTCGGCACGTTGCTGGCGTCGGCGCCGGTCGGCATCTGCATGCTGGACGGCGGACTGCGCTACCGCGTGTGGAACGACTACCTGGAGCGCCTGCTTGCGGTGCCGGCCGCCGACGTGGTCGGCCTGCGGCTGGCCCAGGCGCCCGGACTGACCCAGATCGCCGCGCTTGCGGACGAACTGCAGCGGATGCATGCCGGCGAAGTCCAGACCACGCGCGAGGCCGAGTATCGCTATCCGCTGGGCGATCGCCCCTGGCTACGCGTCAAGTGCACGCCGGTGTTCGACCAGGCCCGGCGCTTCGGCGGGGTGTTCATCCTGCTCGAGCGGATCGACCGCGAGAGGTTCGCCGAGAGTTCGCTGGCAGCCCTGCGGCAGGCCCTGGAATCGGTCGGCGAGATGGTGCTCGAGGTGGATCGGCACGGGCATCTGCTGGATGCGAACGAGACCGCGTTGAACGCGCTGGGCTACCGGCGCGACGACATCAAGGGCCTGACGCTGGCGGCGATCGACGCGGGCCTCGATATGGAGGGGTTCGCGGCGGTCTACGACCAGCTGCGGACGCGCGGCGCCGACCAGGGCGAATCGCGCTATCGGACCAGGCAGGGCCGCGAGTTTCCGGTGGAAACGGTGATCCAGCGCGTCGAGCAGGCCGGACGCGAGTTCATCCTGCTGCTGTCGCGCGACATCAGCGAGCGCAAGCGGGCCGAGGAAGCGCTCACCGAGAGCGCGGACCGGTTTCGCGCCCTGTTCGACGAAAGCCCGGTGGCGGCGCTGCTCCTCGACGGCGGCTTCCGGGTCATCGGCGCGAACCACGCCGCCTGCGACACCGTCGGCTATGCGGTCGAGGACCTGATCGGCAGGGATCCGGAGTCTCTCGTCCATGTCGACGACCGGCCGACCTACCGGCGCATGCGCGACGAGATGCAGCGCGGCGTGCAGTCGGCGGATTCCACGGAGCGGCGGCTGGTCCATCGTGACGGCCAGCTGGTGTGGACCAAGAGCAGCGTGCGGGCGGTGTCGGCAGGCAGCGGTCTGCGCCACTACCTGGTCGTGCTGGAGAACTTCACCGACCGCAAGATCTTCGAGGAACAGCTGCAGGTCGCACTGCGCGACCAGCAGACGCTGTTCGAGACGATGTCGGTCGGCGTGGCACAGACCATGTCCGGCAAGATCCTGCTCGCCAATCGCGAGTTCGCCGAGATGTTCGGCTATGCCGACGGCGAGGTGATCGGCATGCCCCTGTGGGACCTGTGCGTGGACCGCGACAACCGCATGCCGGGCGAAGTTTCCGGGATGCCGGTGGTGCGCGCCTACCAGACGACCAGTGCCGAGGTGGTGCTGTTCCGGCGCGACGGCGAGCCGGTCTGGTGCCTGGTGCAGGCGCGGCCGATCCAGGCGGACGAGCCCGGCCTCACTGTCCTGCGCGAGGCGATCTACACGTTCCAGAACATCTCGGAAATCAAGCGGCAGCGCGAGGCGTTGTCGCGCTCGCTGCTCGAACTGAACGTGGTCCTGGACGCCACGTCGACGGCGGTGCTTCACCTCACGGACGAGCGCGTGGTGCGCTTCAACTCGCAGACGCAGCTGATGTTCGGCCAGCCGGGCCGCGACCTCACCGGCATTGCGTTTTCCGACCTGTTCGCCAGCGAGCCGGAGTACACGGCGGCAATGGCTCCGTTGCGGACGCTGATCGCCGCTGGCCGGCCGGCCTCGCTGGAAGCGCGCATGAAGGGGCACGCGGGTCCGATCTGGGGGCTGGTGTCCCTGCGCGCAGTCGACCCGAAGGTGCCGGCGAAGGGGACGATCGCCTCGATTCTCGACATCACCGAGCGCAGGGGGCAGGAAGAGCAGTTGCAGACCGCCCTGGCGCAGCAGCAGCTGATCTTCGATACGGCGCTGGTCGGGCTGCTGTTCGTCCGCGACGGGCGACCGGTGCGGGCCAACAGCGCGATGGAGGAACTCCTCGCGTGCGACCCGGGTGGGCTGGTGAACCAGATGCAGTTGTTCACCCACCCGACCGATCACCTGCTGCTCGCAAGCCTGGCCGAGCACTACCAGCAGATCAGCGACACCGGCGCGTGCGAGTTCGAATTGCACATGTACCGACGCAAGGGCGATCCGATCTGGGTTGCCGTGCAGGGCCGTGCGGTGAATCCGGAGCGCCCGGAACTCGGCTACATCTTCGCTTTCGTCGACGTCGACAAGCGCAAGCGCTCTGAAAGCGAGTTGCGCGACACGCTGTCGGAACTGCAACTGATCTTCGACAACGCGCTGGTCGGGATGCTCTATGTCGCGAACGACCTGATCGTCAAGGCGAACGCGGCGACGGAGCAGCTGTTCGGCTACGACGCGCGTGACTTCGCGGAGCTGCAGATCGGCTCCCTGTTCGCCGTGCCGGAGCAGTGGAACGATGTGCGCGCGATGCCGCCCACATCGATCGAGGGCGAGGTCGACGATGTGGTCGAGGGCGACGGCGCGTTCTCGTTCGAGCGTCTGATGCGGCGCGCTGACGGCACCACGTTCTGGTGCGCGGGCTACGGACGGCCGATCGAGCCGGCGGCGCCGGAGCGCGGGCTCATCCTGACCCTGATGGACGTCGACGCGCGGCGCCGGTCGGAGGAGGAACTGCGGCGCATGCGCAACTACCTCGACCTGGTGGTGGAGAACCTGCCCGTGCTCGTGTCGGTGCGCGAAGCCGAGAGCGGACGCTTCGTCAGCCTCAACCGCGCCGGCGAATCGATCACCGGGCTGACGCGCAAGCACGTGGTCGGAAGGACCTGGGCCGAGATCTACGCGCGCCCGTTCGCGGAGCTGTATTCCGAGCTCGACCGCAAGGCGCTTGCGACGGGCATGCAGGTCGAGCGGCCGCGCGACGTCATGCTGCGCGCCGACGGCAAGCGACTCACCGTGAACCAGCGCGTGGTGCCGTTGTTCGAGTCCCAGCCGGGCGCAGGCCGCGGCGAGGACGCGAATGCGCGCTACGTGATGTCCATCATCGACGACCTGACGGAGGAGGTGCGGGCCGAGACCGCACTGCGCGAGACGGAGACGCGGTTCCGGCAGTTCGCGGAGAACATCGACCAGCTCGTTTTCATCGTGACCGGCGACTTCGCCAAGGCGCTGTACGTCAACCCGCGCTATGCAGCGATGATCGGTGCGCCGGGCGAAGAGCTGCTCGACAATCCGCGCAGCGTGCTGCGCCACGTGCACTTCGAGGACCTGCCCGCGATCTCGCGCATGCTGCCGCGCCTGGTCGCGCGCATGCGGCGACTGCTCCGGTCGGAGGTGACGGCGCGGATCGATCACCCCAGTCGCGGGGTCCGCATCATCAACGTCCGGCTGAATCCGGTCCGCATGGAAGACGGCGCGATCCGGGTGTTCGGCATTGCCGACGACGTGACCGAGCGGACCAAGGCCGAGCAGCAGCGGATGGAGGAGGTGGTCAAGCAGCGCGACATCCTGGTGCGGGAGGTGCACCACCGGATCAAGAACAACCTGCAGGGGGTCGCCGGGCTGCTGCAGCACATGTCGGACAGCAAGCCGGAGGTGGCCGAGACGCTGTCGGAGATCGCGGGCCAGATCCAGGCGATCGCGCAGGTGCACGGCCTGCAGATCCGTTCGACGGGAACGCTGCCGGTGCTCGGCGTGGCTCAGGGCATCTTCTCGACGCTTTCGAGCATGTTCGGAGTCGAGGTGCGCTTCGAGCCGCCCCCGCCGGACCTGTGGCGCTATGGCCTGCCGGAGAGCGAGGCGGTGCCGCTGGCCCTGGTGATGAACGAACTCGGGACCAATGCGATCAAGCACCGCGCGAGCCGCCAGGATGGAATCACCGTGCGGGTCGCGGGCCGTCCGGACGGCATGGTGTTCGAGATCGAGAACCCGGGCGCGCTGCCGGTCGAGTTCGACCTCGGGCAGATCGCCGCGAGCGTCTCGGGCCTCGGTCTGGTGAAGGCACTGCTGCCGAGACGGGGCGCCCGGCTGACTCTGCAGCAATCCGGTGCGGTCGTGGTGGCGCGCCTGCAGCTGTCGCCGCCGTCCATCCGGGAGGACAGCGTCTGACGACCGCTTGAAGGAGTCCAGCGCGCACAATTGCGCGTGGACGAGGGGAAACACGATGGAGACAGCCAATCCGACGCTGATGGTGGTCGATGACGACCGTCTTGTTCTCGCCACGCTCGTGGCGGGCCTGCGGCAGGCGGGGTTCGACGTGATCGAAGCTGACAACGGCGACGATGCGATCCTGCTCGCGCGCAAGCACAAGCCGCGGCTGGCGATTCTCGACATGCGGATGCAGGGCAAGTCCGGCATGGACGTGGCGAGATACCTGGCTGCCAACACCGACACCGGATTCATGTTCCTGTCGGCCTTCGGCGACAGTGACATCGTGGAGGAGGCGACCCGCATGGGTGCGCTCGGGTACCTGGTGAAGCCGCTGGACGTGCGCCAGATCGTGCCTGCCGTGCGCGCTGCACTGTCGCGGGCAACCGAGATGCGCAGCAGTCCGCCGTCGGGCAGCGCTCCCGTGCCGGACGCGCAGGGGCGGGACGACTGGATCGCGATCGGAATCCTGATGGAACGACTTCGTCTGGACTACGACCGCGCCCTGCTGGCGCTGAGGGCGCAGGCCCAGGCCGAGAACAAGGATGTGGGTGAGCTGGCGGCGAGCATGGTCGAGGCCGCCAATCGCCTCAACTCGATCCGTCGCTAGGGGGCGGGCGTGTCGTATGGGGATCCCGGAGTACATCCATCGTCACGGATTCCGCCGCTGGTATGAACGCCAGCTGATCGAGAGCCACGCCTACCTGACGCTGGCGTTCGTCGCGCTGATCCTGCTCGCATCCGGGATCGAAGTCCTCGCCGACTCCACTGGCTTCAACTACTTCGCGATGCTCTTCGCTGCCGCGCTGGGCGGCACGCTCATGCTCGTGGCGTGGCGGCGCTTCACCGTGCTGCTGGCACGCGCCGAGCAGTTCGCCGAATCGGCGACATGCGCGAGCTGCAGGTCGTGGGGCGAATTCCGCGTGTTGGGACAGGAGTCCACCGTCGAAGGCGACCCGCCCGAGTCAGGACGCCCGCGCTGGCTGCGAGTCCGGTGCACGCGGTGCGGAAACGAGTGGCGCATCGGATAGCGCCTCGGGTGTACGCGATCGGCTGCGCCGATTGCACGTGCACCCTCGGCGGCACAGTCCTCGCCCGCGCGAGGACTGCCTTGTCTGGTGGTCGAGCTTGACGCGGCTCGGCGCTCGACCGAACCTCGACGGCAACGGCACCCACCCTCGCCCTCCCGCCACGCGGGAGGTCAGCGGGCACCCCACCCGCACCCTCGCCGCCCGGCGGGGAGGGCAGCGAACCCGCTTCCGAACGGCACTTCTGTTCGGGGAGGGGAGCCGTGCCGTTGGACTGCAGGCGGGCGCCCGGCCGCCCGGAGCACGCCTGCCTGACTACTCGGAGCGAGTGCACGTGCGACCCCGCAGGGGTCGTGTACACGAGCGACGCTACGGTCTTTCCCAAAGAGTGAAGTAGAAGGTCGCGCCGTGGCCTTCATTCGGGGCGGGAATGGCCTCGGCCCAGACCCGTCCACCATGGCGTCGGATGATCTTCTGCACGGTCGCGAGGCCCACGCCGGTGCCGGGAAACTCGTTGGTGCTGTGCAAACGCTGGAACAGGCCGAACATCTTCTCGGCAAAGCGCATGTCGAAGCCCGCGCCGTTGTCCTTCACGTAGTACGCGGTGCCGTCGCCCTCCGCCCGGGCGCCGAACTCGACGCGAGCCGCCCGGTTCCTTGACGTGAACTTGTAGGCATTGCCGAGCAGGTTCTGCAGCACGAGGCGAAGCAGCGTGGAATCGCCGTCGACCCGGAGGTTCGGGGCGACGACGAATTCGATGGCACGGTCGTCGTCCTGAGTGCGCAGGTCGTCGGTGAGCTCGCGCACAATCTGCGACAGGTCGATCCGCTCGCGCGTCAGTTCGCGGCTGGTCATGCGCGAAAGGCCGAGCAGGGTGTCGATCATCGTGTTCATGCGCTGGCTTGCCGCGGCGATTCGGCGCAGGTGATCGCGCCCCACGTCGTCGAGCGGCTTGCCGCGGTCACCGTAGTCCTCCAGCACGATGGCCGCAAAGCCGTCGACGATGCGCAGCGGGGCACGCAAGTCGTGGGACACGGAATAGGCGAAGCTGTCGAGCTCGCGCATGGCATTGTCGAGCTCGCGGGTCCGCTCACCCAGTTGCCGGTTGCGCTCATCGAGATCGGCCTGCAGCCCCTGTAGATCGACGACGTCGGGCGCGGTCCGCACGGCTGCCGGCTGCGCCGTTCCCGCATATCCGATCAGGGTGCCGCGTTTCGAATGAACCGGGCCGCCCGACAGGGTGAGGCCGACGCCGCCCGAGGCAATGTCCGGAATCGCAACGGAAGAGAAAACGCGTCCTTGCGCGAACGCATCCTTCAGTTCGGCAACCGGCGGCTCTCCGTCGGCTGGTTCCCACAGCAGGCGTCCGCGCAACTGGCCCGCATTCACGCCAGGGCCCAGCGGTCCGGCCTCGACCTCGACCAGTCGACCAGCGGGATCGGTACGCCACCAGAACGCCGCGGAAGTGGACAAGGCCTGTTCAAGAGCCGCAGTCGAGTTCCGTTCGCGCATGCGCAGGACGACCGCGATCGCGCCGATCGCGACAGCGCCCCCGACCAGGACGGCAAGAAGCAGCGCGGCCGGGCCGTTGCCCGCCGATGTCGCGCTCCACGCCGCCAGCGGCCAGGCCGTCAACGCGGCCATCAGCACGCCTGCCCGCGCGGTCCTCCGCCTGCTGGCCAAGTCGTCGCCTCCGTCCCCCGAACTTCGGCGATTGTGCAGCATCGACGCCTTCAGCGCGAGCCAAGCGAATCCTGCCTGACTCGTGACGAGCAGGGCGCCGCGCGCTCCGTTCGTCCTCTCGGACTACCGCGAAATGCCGCTGGAACGACTCCCTTTTCAGAGGGGTGGGAAGCCGGGATCGGCTCTAGCCTGCACGCTGGACTCCGAACCCTCCGGCACCCCTTTGCCGGTCCATCTGGCTCGATCAATGTCGCATCCGCCGGGTCATGCAGCGATTGACCGCCTCGCCGCGTCAGGCAAGGGCGTCGGCGACCCTGCGCCCGCCGCAGCGGCAGCGGGACCGTCACCCGAGGAGATTGAACTTCCGGGCGGAGGGTCGGGGTTCCGATCGATCGCGTGGCCACTGATCGGCGTGCTGGTGCTGGTTGCCGGCTGGACGGTCGGGGTCAGCTACTACTTTCACCACCGCACGATCGAGAGCGAATACCAGGCTCAGCAGCAGGCCCGCGGTGACCGTGCATCGCGTGTCGCCGAGTCGATCCTGGTGGCCGAGTACAACGCGGTCGGCCAGTCCGCGCTGGGGCTCGCACAACGCACCGACCTGGCGGTCGCGCTGGCCCAGCAGCCGGCCGAAGGCGCGCTGCACGCGTGGGCGCTCAGGTCAGGCCGCCAGACAGGCATCGGCCTGATCGAGGTCTATGACGCCAGCGGCAACCTTCTGGAGCGGACCGGCGAGGCCGATTCCCAGCGGGTAGCGGATCCCGACGTGGCGCAAGGCGTCCGGGATGCGCTCGAGGGCCGCGAGAGCCTCGTCGTCCTCCAGCGCCTGCGCGGGCTGAGCCTGCGCGCGGTCGCGCCGGTCGTCGTTGGCGGCCGTGCCGCCGGCGTCGTCGCCGTCGAGCGCCTGATCGGCGGCGAGTACCTGAAGGACCTCGCGAATCGCATCGGCGCCGAGGTGGCGCTGATCGAAGCGGATCGCGCCGTCGCCACGAGCCTCGTCCCCGACGACGAGGACTGGATCACGAAGGCCGGGCCGGCCGTCCTCGCGGGGCAGGTGCTGCACATCGCCCTCGACGGGTCGGAAGACATCGCGGTGCGGCCGTTGCCCATCAGGCCCGAGCCTCTGGCGATCGCGGTGTTCGTGCCGAACCAGCAGGCGTTCGCGGACCTGTCAGAACCTGGCCGTGCCTTCGGCATCGTCGTGCTGTTCACGATCATCGCCACGGTGGCCGCCGGGGTCTACCTGACCCGCTACCTGATCCGTCCGGTGAAGGCGCTGACGGAACGGGCCGAGGAACTGGCTCTTCGCTACGCCGGGCGAGCAACGCAACGCAGCGGGGACGAGCTCGACTCCCTCGTGGCCTCGTTCGAGGCGATGACGAGCGCGCTGCTGTCGCACTCGGAACGTCTGTCGCGCGCGCACATGACCGAGTTGCAGAACAGCCTCGAACTGCAACGCCAGTACGCGCTGATGCGACTGCTGCGCGGGCTCGCCGCCGCGGCCAACGAGTCCGATTCGGTCGAAGTGACGCTCGAACGCGCGCTGAACGAGATCGGCGAGTACCTCGACTGGCCGCTGGGCCGGGTCGCCCTGCTGCAAGAAGACGCGCCGGACCGGCATCTACCCCCGCGCTCGATCTGGTTCGCCCGTGATCCCGCGCGCTTCCGCGAGTTCATCAGCCTGAGCAACGGCCTTCCGATCGTGCCGTCGCCTACCAATCTGATCGGGCGTGCCTACCTGTCCGGCACGCCCACCTGGGTGTCCGACCTGTCGAGCATGAGCGAGTGGAGCCGGCTCGAGGAAGCGCAGCGCTGCGGGCTGCAGACTGGAGTGGTCATCCCGGTGATCGCGCATGGCCACGTGGCGGCCTTCATCGAGTTCTTCGCCGACCACCGGGTCGAGGCGACCAATGCGCTGCTTGAACTGGTCGAGGCGATCGGGGCGGAGCTGTCGCGGGTCGCGGAGAGACAGCGCGCCGAGCGCGAACTGCGGCAGCGCGAGCTCGAGGCCAGCCGGCTGGCGATGGTCGCCTCGCGCACTGACCAGATGGTGCTCATCCTCGATCCGCTCGGACGGGTCGAATGGGCCAACGACGCCGCAGTGCGCTTTTCCGGCTACGGGGTGCAGGAGATGCGCGGGCGCCTCGCCCACACGCTGCTGCACGGCTCGGAGACCGACAGCGACGCCACCAACCACATGGCCGAGGCGATCGTCCGCGGGGAGCCGTGCCGGGTCGAGTTCGTCGCCTACACCCGCGGCGGCGAGAAGCGCGTCCTCGAGGTCGAGGGACAGCCGCTGCGGGACGACCAGGGGCGTTACTTCCAGTACGCGCTGATCAGCCCGGACATCACCGAGCGCAAGCGCACCGAGGCTGCGTTGCGCGAGAGCGCCGAATACTTCCGGGCGCTGTTCGACGAGTCGCCGATTCCGGCGTCGATCCAGAGCACCGACTACCGGATCGTGCGCGCCAACGCGGCCCACACCCGCATGCTGGGCTACACGATCGACCAGGTGATCGGCAAGGACCCGATCACCTTCATGCATCCCGACGAGGTAGACGGCGCCTACGCGGCGCGCAACGAGATGAAGGTGACCGGCGAGCGCAGCCAGGTCACGTTCGAGCGCCGCATGCTGAGAGGCGACGGCAAGGTGATCTGGGTGCGCGGGCACACGGTGCGGTTCACCGATGCCAGCGGCGACCGCTACCTGCTGACCATGCTCGAGAACATCACGCAGTCGAAGGAAAGCGAGCGCGTGCTGCGGGAAGCGAAGGAACTGGCCGAAACCGCGAGCCGGTCGAAGTCGCAATTCCTCGCGAACATGAGCCACGAGATCCGCACCCCGATGAACGGCGTGCTCGGCATGACGGAGCTGCTGCTCGGCACGCCCCTGAACGACAAGCAGCGGCGGTTCGCGGAGGCGGTGTACCGCTCTGGCGAGACGCTGCTCGAGATCATCAACGACATCCTCGATTTCTCGAAGATCGAGGCCGGCAAGCTCGAACTGGAGTCGGTGGACTTCAACCTGCGCACGCTGGTCGAGGACGTCTTCGAGATGCTGGCGCCGCGTGCACACGAGAAGCGGGTGGAGCTGGCCGCGCGTCTCGGCCCGGAGGTGCCGACCGTGGTGCGCGGTGATCCGACCCGGTTGCGCCAGGTGCTGACCAACCTCGTCGGCAATGCGATCAAGTTCACCGAAACGGGGGAGGTCGTGGTGTCGGTCGCGGCGCAACCCGAGGGAGCCGGCCATCGCGCGAAGTTCGAGGTGCGCGACACCGGGATCGGCATGCGGCCGGAGGCGCTCGCCAAGCTCTTCACGGTATTCATGCAGGCCG